>Ga0209381_1001826_pt1 | contig 30852 bp, 32 predicted proteins | sample DewCreD2012metaG_FD_184111 | JGI IMG/M metagenome (GOLD analysis project Ga0209381, IMG submission 184111) | Hot spring sediment bacterial and archeal communities from British Columbia, Canada, to study Microbial Dark Matter (Phase II) - Dewar... ...
TGAAAACGGACGGGCCGGAAAAATCGGCGAAACTCCGCGGGCGGCGGTTCGTAAGAGAGAACAGATGGACGCGACGCCCGACTTCGCCGAGATCGTCCGCGAGCATCAGGCGATGGTCTACAGCCTGGCTCTGCATGCGCTGCGGGATGCGGCGGCGGCGGAAGACATCACGCAGGACGTGTTCCTGGCGCTGCATCAGAATCTGAAGCGGCTGGAAAGCCCGTCGCACATCCGGCACTGGCTGGCGCGGGTGGCGAGCCACCGCTGCATCGACGAGATCCGGAAGCGCGGCTACCGCCGCGGGCCGGCGCTGGAGGAAGTGAGCGAGCCCGGACGCCAGGAAGCGGACCGGGACCCGCTGCTGCGGCGGCGCCTGCGGCAGATGGTGGCGGCTCTGCCGCCGCAGGCGCGGCTGATGATTCTGCTGCGGTACCAGGAGGAGATGGAGCTGGCGGAGATCGCCGGCGTGCTGGAGGTGCCGGTGCAGACGGTGAAGAGCCGCCTGCACCGGGCGCTGGGTCTGCTGAGAGAGAAAATGAGCCGCCAGACGGCTGCCGTCAGGGAGGCGAGGTCATGAATCCTGTGGATCCATTCGAGCAGCAGATGCGGGAAGCTTTCCGGCGCGCCGAGCCGCCTGCGGGGCTCGAGCAGAAGATTCTGCGGCGCGTGCAGCCGCGCCAGGCGCGGCGCGCGAGTCCGTGGCTGGCGGCGGCTGCGAGTCTGCTCGCCGTGGCGGGCGGCTCGCTCGGATTGATGCGCTGGCAGGAGCACCAGCAGCGGCAGCGCGAGGCGGAGCGGGTGCGGCAGCAACTGGCTTTGACGCTGGAGATCACGTCGCGGACGCTCGCCAAAGCCGATCAGCGGCTGAAGTCCATCGGAGTGGAACGGATCCGGGTTCAGGAGGTTTCTTCATGGCAAGAGTGATCATGCTCGCCGCACTGCTGCTTCCGCTTCATGGGCAGCAGATCGACTACAGTCTTTTCGACCGGCTGGCGGAGAAGGCGAAGGAGTCAGCCGTCGTCAACCTCGGCCCCGAGCAGCTCTCGCTGCTTGCCAGCATGCAGCCGAAGGAAGCGGGCAAGGAACTCGGCGAACTGACGAGGACGCTGAAGGGAATCCAGGTCCGCAGCCTGGAGTTCGATGCGCCAGGGCAGTACGACCTCAATGAAGTCCGCGCATTCGGCGACAAGATCAAGTCGAGCGGAGCCTGGGTGCCGCTTGTCGCAGTCAAAGAGAAGGGCGAGTTCACGGAAATCCTCATCCGCAAGGGCGCGGACGGAAAATCGGACGGGCTGCTGATCCTGGCGGCTGAGCCGAAGGAGCTGACACTCGTGCACATCGACGGCGTTGGCGACATGGCGTCGCTGGCGAAGCTGGGAGGGCTGGCCGGAATTCCGCAGATTGGCGAAGCGCTGGGCGGAGGGAAAAAAGCCGAGCCCAGAAAGGCGCCGGCTCAGAAGCGAAACGACGAGTAGGCCTGCGGCGCGCCGCGGATCCATGTCTGCGAAGAGAACGGGCGGCCCATCGCTGCTGCGGAGGGCCGCCTGCCGGGGATCCGCTTTCTTCCTGCCTATCTCCGCAGAGGCGTGAAACGGAAAGGAGCGGTGTCCGTCCAGCGGTCCTGCCCGACGGTCAGCAGGTAGCCTTTCATCAGCGTCACGTCGAAATTGGGCACGCGGGTCAGGTCGATGAGGATGGCGTCCCGGCTGCCCTGCGGCTGGACGATGGCGTCCGGGGGCACGATGATGTCTTCAAAGACGACGTAGGTCTTCTCGCCGGGCAGGAAGCGGCCGTTGATTTCGAGCCAGTGGCCCGAGCCGCTCCAGAACTGCCGCCACCAGTTGATGCCGGGGATCATGTAATCGACGTCGACGATGTCCCGGAAGTATCCTTTGGCGGCGAAATCGGTCAGGGAAGCCGATTCACGGCCGTCGGGCGTCTGAACGATGACCAGATAGGTGGTGAGGCCGCTCTGCCAGAAGTCTCCCAGGGTTTTGAGTCCGGGCAGGAAGAACGAGAAGCCGGGCGGGAGATCTTCGTCCGCTTCGAGGGCTTCGAGCGCCCACTCCTGCTCCTGGTCCGGGGGCAGGATGAAGAACTGGACGAGGCTGCGCTTGGGCAGGGTCTCCGTGAGGACGAAAAAGGCCTCGCGTCCGGAGTCGAACAGGTTGATCTGAATCACGCCGGGCGCCATGAAGGGCGGCAAAGCGCCGCGCTCCTCGGCCAGCGCCTGCCGGAGGCCGCGCTTGTTGCGGGCGAGCGCGAAAGACCGGGCCGCCGTGCGGGCAGATTCCGTGAACTTGGCCTTCACGACTTTGCCGGCCATCTCCGCCTGCACCCGTTCGGCGCGGGTCGCACGTTCCGCCATCGCCGGTGTCAGAAGCAGGCACGCAGCCGCTCCAGCCAGCCAGTAACTCCGTGTCATGGGCTGAATTCTCCTTCCTCGATTCCAACAGGCCAGCGTCCTGAAAGACGCGCCGCCTGCGCAGGGGGTTGCATCCATTGTCCCTTAAACGGGCAGTTCGATCACGGTGCGCGTCCCTTCGCCTTTCTGCGAGGTGATGCTCAGTCCGTAATTGGCGCCGAACAGCACCTGCAGCCGTTCGTTGACGTTCGACACGCCGATGCCGGGCTGGTCGAGGATCGATCTGAGGCGCTCATCCTCCATGCCGACGCCGTCGTCGGCGACGGTCAGCACGAGGCGGCGGCCGCGGCTGCCTGTTTCGATGCGGCTCTGGATGCGCACTTCGCCGCCGTCGATCTTGTGGGCGAGGCCGTGGCGGATCGAGTTCTCGACGATCGGCTGAAGAAGCATGGCCGGCACCTGGCAGTCCAGGGTCTGCTCGTCGATGTCCTTGACGACGCGCAGCTTGTGGCCGAACCGCGCCATTTCGATCGACAGGTAATCGTCGATGAACGCGAGCTCCTCGCGGAGCGGGGCGAAATTGTCGGTCTTGCGCAGCAGGCGCCGGAGAATGTTGGAGAGCCGGTAGACGACCTGGCGGGCCTTTTCCGGGTCGGTGCGGATGAGGGAGCCGACCGTGTTCAACGTGTTGAAGAGGAAATGCGGGTTGATCTGCGAGCTGAGGGCGCTGAGACGCGCCTGCACGAGGAGGCGTTCCTTGCTTTCCAGCAGCCGTTCGTTGCGGGCGCTGCCCCAGATCTTGATCGGGAGCGAAACGGTGAAGATGGTGGTGACGAACACGGCGACGTTGGCCCAGCCGCGCGCCGGGTCGTAGAGCGTGAAGATCATCCTGGGCCCGAAGAGCTGATAGACGGTGTAGCGCATCAGTTCCGACAGCAGGATGGCCGCGAGCCCGGCGATCTGGAAGAGGCTGCGCAGGCGGTCTTCGGGGTGGAAGATCAGCCGCCAGAGGCTGAGGTCGAAGAAGGGGCTGATGCGCCAGACCTCTTCGCTGCGGGGAGCGAGGTCGCGCAGCAGGCCGCCCATGACGCCGACGGCGGCATAGAGAGGCATGGAGAGATACTCGCCCGCCAGAAACGCGGGCGTTGCGGTCAGCACGCCCGTGACGAGCCCGGGGATGTAGCCGCCGATGATGCCCGCGAGCAGGCTGCCCTCCATGGCCATTTCGGCGGCGGCATAGCTGGACGTGGCGATGCGGATGAAGCTGCCGGCGACGCAGAAAGCCGAGATCATGCCCGCCAGCTGCAGGCCTTCGAGCGGGGTGCGCTCCTCGCGCAGCAGGAGGCCGAGGAAGTGGCTGGAACGCGACAGGATGCTGGCGATGGATGCCGCCGCCGCCAGCTTGATCATCAGGATGATGATCTGATTGTCCATCCCGGCCTTTCCGTTGCTCGGGGCGCCGCCGCCCCCATACTAGAATAGAGAAAGAAGCCCTCCCCGCATGGAAGCCGCCTCAGAAATGACGTTGCGTCACGTCGCCGACGCTGATTTCCCGAGCGAATTCGGCCATTTCCGGATTCACGGATTCGAGGGGGAAAGGAACGGAGCGCGCGAGGAAGCCGTCGTGCTGGTGATGGGCGATCCGCAGGGGCCGCCGCCGCTGGTGCGCATTCACTCGCAGTGCTTCACCGGAGACGTCTTTCATTCGCTGCGCTGCGACTGCCGCGCGCAGCTGGAGCTGGCTCTGGAAGCCGTGGCGGCCGAGGGCCGGGGCATCATCATCTATGAGATGAAAGAGGGCCGCGGCATCGGGCTGATGAACAAGCTGCGCGCCTACAGCCTGCAGGACCAGGGCGCCGATACGGTGGAAGCCAACGAGCGGCTGGGCTTTCAGCCCGATCTGCGCGAATACGAGCTGCCGGCGGCCATTCTGCGCTATTTCGGCGTCTCCGCCGTGCGGCTTCTGACCAACAACCCGGACAAGATCGGGGCCGTCGAACAGGCGGGCGTCCGGGTGGCGGAGCGCGTGCCCTGCCAGCCGAAGCCGCTGACCCACCATGCCGTGCGCTATCTGAAGACGAAGAAGAAGCGCATGGGGCACCTGATTGAACTGTAACTGCGCCTCTGCCGGGCGCCGCTCCGGTCGCCAATGAAGCCGCCGATCCGCTCCGCCGCCCGCTTCACGCGGCGCTCACTGCTGGCCGCGCCGCTGGCGGCGCGCCCGCGGGGAGGGCTGTTCCGGGGGACGTTCTTCCAGCCTTGGGCGCGGCATCTGGAGTGGGCGCCGGAGCAATGGGAGGAGCTGCTGGAGGCGCTCGCGGCGGTGGGCTGCGAAGAGGTGGTCCTGCAATGGTGCCGGTACGATGACGCCGATTACGCGCCGATCGCCGCGCGATTGCTGGATGGGGCGCGCGCCCGCCGCATGCGGCTTGTGATCGGGCTGCCGTATGCGAGCGCGTGGTGGAAGGAGATCGACGCCGACGCAGCGCAGGCGCTGGAGGGGGTGGCGGCGCGGGCGCGGGAATTCGCGGCCTCGGAGGAGGCGCGCCGGTGGCGGCGCCACCCGGCGTTCGGAGGCTGGTATCTGCCCGAAGAGATCGACGACGATCACTGGTTTGCGCCGGCGCGGCGGCGGTTGCTGGCCGGGGCGCTGGACCGGCTTGCGGGGCTGTTCCGGCCGCTGGCGGCGTCGGGGTTCACGAACCGCGGTCACACGGCGCTGGAGCTGGCCGGTTTCTGGGGGGATGTGGCGGCGCGGAGGCGGCTGGGGCGGGTGCTGTTCCAGGACGGGATCGGAGCGGGCAAGATGACGCTGGCGGCGTGGCCTGCGTACCTGGAGGCGCTGCGGGCGAAGCTTGGCCGGAGGCTGGACGTGGTGGTGGAGATCTTCGAGGCGCGGACGGGGGAGGGCGGATTTCAGGCCGGGCCGGCGGCCTGGGAGCGGGTGCGGGCGCAGGCGGAGCTGGCGCGGCGGGCGACGCGGCGGCCGCCGTTGTGTTTCAGTCTTCCCGATTATGCGGTGCCGCAAGCCGGGCCGGCGGCGGCGGAGCTGTTCCGGGCGCTGGGCGGGCTGCAGAATCCGCGCTGAATTTCTCTCAAGCCCCGGCGGGGCGGACCGATAAGGGGGTTGAGGCTCCGGAACTGCAGCCGGGGTTCATCGAAAATCAACCCGAGGGTCAAGGAGAGAAACCGAATGAAACTGTCCCAGTGGATGCGCTGCGCACTGCTAGTGGCCGTGGCCGCCGTGCTTCCCGTTGCCGCCCAGGAAGAGATCACGACAGCGAACGCTCTGGGCCGCGTGGTGAAGAAGGTGGCGCCGACGTTCCCGGTGGCTGCCAAGCAGCTGAACGTGACGGGGACGCAGGATGTCCAGATCGTCGTTGACGAAGAAGGCAATGTGATCGATGCGAAGGTGCTGAAGGGCAACGCGCTGTTCACGCAGTCTTCGCTGGCCGCCATCAAGGAGTGGAAGTTCACGCCGCTGCTGAAGGACGGCCAGCCGGTGAAGTTCACGACCGTGGTTTCCTTCAATTACACGAAATAGCGCACGAATGCATACTGGGCGGGCGCGGCTGGCAGAGGCGGCCCGCCCTGCTTTCCTCCCTGCGGGCGCGGGCCGGGCACAATGGAGATGCATGGTTGCCCGGCTTGCGCCTGTTCTGCTTCTGCTTGTCCGCCTCGCCTATTCCCAAGCTCTCCCGCCATCCTTCCCGGCGCGGGTCGTCTCCGTGGCCGACGGGGATACGCTGACCGTCCTGCAGAATCGCCAGCAGATCCGCATCCGCCTCTATGGCATCGACTGTCCGGAAAGCGGCCAGCCGTTTCACACGCGCGCCAACCGGCGCACGGCGGAGCTCGCCCACGGCAGGACGGTGACGATCCGGGCGGAGTCGCGCGACAGATACGGCCGCCTGGTGGCGTGGGTGATCCTGCCGGATGGGCGATCGCTGAATGAAATCCTTGTGGCGGAAGGCCTGGCCTGGCATTTCCGCCGCTACGCCCCGCGCGAGAGGCGCCTGATGCAGCTAGAACAGGAAGCCCGCGACGCCCGCCGCGGACTGTGGCAGGAGCCGGCGCCCGTCCCGCCCTGGGAGTGGCGGCGCCATACGCGCCGCTCCGCTGGGTGACAATAAACGTTGCCATGAAAAGCTACCGCAAGGAACTCTGGTTCGAGGTGCCGTCGCGGCGCGGCTTCATCAACATCACGCCGCAGGTGGAGCAGTGCCTCCGTGAAAGCGGCGTGCGGGAGGGGCTGTGCCTGGTGAATGCGATGCACATCACGGCCAGCGTTTTCATCAACGACGACGAGTCCGGCCTGCACCACGATTATGAGGTCTGGCTTGAGAAGCTGGCCCCGCACGAGCCCGTCTCCGCCTACCACCACAACCGCACGGGCGAGGACAACGCGGACGCGCACATGAAGAGGCAGATCATGGGCCGGGAAGTGGTGGTGGCCATCACCGGAGGCAGGCTCGATTTCGGCCCGTGGGAGCAGATCTTCTACGGCGAATTCGACGGCCGCCGCCGCAAGCGCGTGCTGGTGAAAATCATCGGCGAGTAGCGCCTGCGGCCCGCTACACTGGAAGTTACCGCTGCGCAGCCTATGCCGGGCCTTCTCGAACGACTCAAGCAGGGAATCCAGAAAACGCGCGCCGGTCTTGCGGGCAAGGTGGAGGACGTTCTCCTTGGGAGAAAGGAGATCGATCCGGATCTTCTCGACGAGCTGGAGTACACGCTCATCACCGCCGACATCGGCGTGCGCACGGCGGCGGACATCCTCGAGTCCATCCGCCAGCGGGTGGACCGGCGCCTGGTGAACGATCCTGGCGAGCTGCGCCAGCTGATCCGCGAGCACCTGCTTGGCGTGCTGGAGGCGGGCGAACGGCCGCTGAACTGGCCCGCGCATCCGCCGGCGGTGGTGCTGCTGGTGGGAGTGAACGGCTCGGGCAAGACGACGACGACCGGGAAGCTGGCGGCGCAGTTCAAAGCGCAGGGCAAGAACGTCCTGCTGTGCGCCGCCGATACGTTCCGCGCCGCGGCGATCGATCAGCTGGAGGTCTGGAGCCGGCGCGCAGGCGTGGAGATCATCCGGCAGGGCGCGGGCGCCGACCCGAGCGCCGTGCTGTACGACGCCATTCAGGCGGCGAAGGCGCGCAACACGGATCTGCTGCTGGCCGACACCGCGGGCCGACTGCACACGAAATCGAATCTGATGGCGGAGCTGGAAAAGATGCGCCGCACGGCGGCGCGTCTGGTGGAGGGCGCGCCGCATGAAGTGTGGCTGGTGCTCGACGCCACGACGGGGCAGAACGGCCTGGAGCAGGCCCGGCGTTTCATGGAGTCGGCGGGCGTGACCGGCCTGATTCTGACCAAGCTTGACGGGACGGCGAAGGGCGGGATTGTCGTGGCCATCGCCCGCGAACTGAATCTGCCCATCCGCTATGTAGGAGTCGGCGAGCAGGCGGACGACCTGCTGCCCTTCGACGCGCACCAGTTCATCGATTCGCTGTTCGAGCCATGAACCCGGAATGGATCCGCGAAGCGCTTGCCCTGGCCCGCCAGGGTCTGGGACGCGTTTCGCCGAATCCGGCGGTGGGCGCGGTGGTCGTGCGCGACGGCCGGGTGGTGGGCCGAGGCTTTCACACGTGGGCGGGCGTGAAGCATGCGGAAGCGATCGCGCTGGAAGAGGCGGGCGAAGCGGCGCGCGGGGCGGATCTGTACGTGACGCTCGAGCCCTGCGCGCATACGGGCCGCACGCCGCCGTGCGTGGATGCCATTCTCGGCGCGGGCATCGCGCGCGTCATTTCGATCACCGAGGATCCCAACCCGCTGGTGGCGGGGCAGGGCTTCGCGCGGCTGCGCGCGGCGGGAGTCGAGGTCGTCCTTCTGGAGGAGTTCGCCGAGGAGGCGCGGCGGCTGAATCTGGCGTTTTTCCACTTCATGCGCACGGGGCGGCCGCTGGTGACGCTGAAATCGGCGCTGACGCTGGACGGCAAGATCGCCGCTCCCGAAGACAATACGGGATGGATCACGTCAGAGAAGGCGCGGGCCCACGTGCAGATCGTGCGGCACGAACACGATGCGATCCTGACGGGCATCAACACGGTGCTGGGCGACGACTGCCTGCTGACGGACCGCAGCGGGCTGGAGCGGGCGCGTCCGCTGCTGCGGATCGTGCTCGACTCGCTGCTGCGCCTGCCGCCTTCGAGCCGGATGGTTCAGAGCTGCCGCAACGACGTGCTGGCGGTGTGCACGTCGGTGGCGCCGCCACAGCGCCGTACCGCGCTCGAGGAGCGCGGCGTGGAAGTGATCGCGCTGGACGGCGAGGGCGGACGCCCGGACCTGAGGCGGGTCGTTTCGCTGCTCGCGGAAAGAAAATACCTTTCGCTGATGATCGAGGCGGGGAGCAAGGTGAACTGGTCTGCGCTGGAATCGGGCGCGGTGGACCGCATCCTGTTTTATTACGCGCCGAAGATTCTGGGCGGCATGCAGTCGCTGCCCGTTGCCGGGGGGCTGGGGCGGCGGCGGCGCTCGGACGCCATCCTGTTCCGCGATGTCCGGCTGATGCCGATTCCGCCGGACGAGTTTCTGCTGGAAGCCTGGCTGGTGAAGGACTGAGACTGGCGCCTATTGATTCACGTAGGACAGCAGCCGCTCGTGAACCGTCTTGGCGCGCTGATTGTCCCAGCAGGCGACGAACACGGTGTCATCGCCCGCCACGGTGCCCGCAATTTCGGGCCAGTCTTCCTGATCCAGAGCCACGGCCAGCGAATTGGCGCTGCCCGTCGAGGTCTTGAGAATGACGAGGTGCTGGGCGAGCCGCACGTCGAGGAGATACTCGGCCATCACCTGGGCGAGGCTCGGGCCGGTGGGATCGGGCAGGATCTCGCGGTAGCCGTCGGCGGTCTTGACGATGCCCATCTCGCGCAGGTCGCGCGAAAGGGTGACCTGCGTGACTTCGATGCCCTGGGAGCGGAGTTCCTGGGCGAGCTCTTCCTGCGTGTTGATCCGTCTGGAGCGGATCAGTTTGAGGATCTGTCCCTGGCGGTAGTTCTTGGTCATGAGATGGACTCCAGGCGCCGCCGGGCGTCAGCCAGCGCGGCGGCGACGGTCTGCGGGGCTGCGCCTCCGCGGGCGGTGCGCGTGGCGAGCCCCTTTTCAGGATCGAGCAATTCGGCCATTTCCGGCAAGAAGCGCGGGTCGAAGGCGTGCAGCTCCGCGCCAGTCCAGTCCTGGGGCCTGCGCCCGGCGCGGAGGCTTTCGAGCACGAGCCTGCCGACGAGCTGATGGGCGTCGTGGAAGGGGACGCCCGAGCGTGCCAGCGCCTCGGCGAGGTCCGTGGCCACCAGCCAGCCTTCGGCTGCGGCGCGGCGCGCAGGTTCCGGACGCAGTTGAGCCGTCTCGACGACGGCGCGCGCCATCTCCAGAGCGGCCTCCGTCTGATCGGCGGCTTCAAACAGCGGCTCCTTGTCCTCCTGCATGTCCCGGTTGTAGGTCAGCGGAAGACCCTTCATGGTGACAAACAGGGACGTATAACAGGCGAAAACCCGGCCGCATTTGCCGCGGATCAGTTCCAGCGAATCCGGATTTTTCTTCTGCGGCATCAGCGACGAGCCGCTGGTGACGCCGTCGGACAGCTCCAGCCAGCCGAATTCCTCGGATGAATAGAGGATCCAGTCCTCGGCCAAACGCGAGAGGTGCAGCATCAGGATGGACGCGGCGGACAGAAAGTCCAGGGCCCAGTCGCGGTCGGCGCTGACGTCCATCGAGTTCGCCGTCACCGCATCGAATCCGAGTTCGCGCGCGATGGCTTCCCGGTCGATGGGGAAGCCGCAGCCGGCCAGGGCGCCCGAGCCGAGCGGCATGACGTTGACGCGCGCCCGCGCCTGCAGGAGCCGTTCGTGGTCGCGCCAGAACATCTCGAAATAGGCCAGCAGATAGTGCGCCCACGTGACCGGCTGCGCCCGCCGCAGGTGCGTGTAGCCGGGGATGACCGTGGCCATGTGCGGCTGCGCTGATTCAAGCAGCGCGGCCATCAGCGCGCGCAGGGACGCCGCACAGCGGTCGATCGTCCCGCGCAGCCACAGGCGGGTGTCGAGGGAAACCTGTTCGTTTCGCGACCGGCCCGCATGGATCTTGGAAGCCAGCGTCCCTGTTTTCTCCTTCAGCACGCGGATGACGTAGGTGTGGATGTCCTCGTCGGGCGCGCCGGCGGGCGGAGGGGGCACTTCCGCCAGCGCGCGGCAGAGCGTTTCCGCCTCATCCCCCGTCAGGATGCCGGCCCGGGCGAGCGCCCGCGCCCATGCCTGCGAGCCGGCGATGTCGGCCTCGAACAGCCGGCGGTCGAAGTGCAGCGACCACGAAAAACGCTGAAAGGCCTCGTTCGGCCCTTCCTCAAACCGTCCGCCCCAGAGCTTCACGCGGTACCAGTCTCCTTGTTCCTTACTGCGCCGGTCCGTCCAGCAGCATCAGCAGCAGAGCCTTCTGCGCGTGCAGGCGGTTCTCGGCCTGCTCGAAGACGAGCGAGACCGGCGACTCGATCACTTCGGCGGTCACCTCTTCCTCGCGGTGCGCCGGCAGGCAATGCATGAAGAACGCGCCGGGCGCCGCCAGCGCCATCAGATCACGGTTGACCTGATAGGCGGCGAACACGCGCGCGCGTTCGGCCGCCTCGTGCTCGAAGCCCATGGAAGCCCAGACGTCGGTGTAGACCGCTTCGGCCCCGCGCAGGCCCTCTTCCGTGCTGTTGGTGACCTCGATCAGCGCGCCCGTCTCGACGGCGAACTGCCGCGCTTTCTCGACGATTTTCGGATCCGGTTCGTAGCCGGGGGGCGTGATGCAGGCGAAATCGAGCCCGAGCCGCGCCGCGTCCAGCATCAGCGAGTGGGCCACGTTGTTGCCGTCGCCCACGAAGGCCAGCTTGTGCCCGCGCCATTCGCCCCACTGTTCGCGCAGCGTCTGCATGTCGGCCAGAGCCTGGCAGGGATGATAACGGTCCGACAGCGCGTTGACGACGGGAATCCGGGCATGCTGCGCCAGGGCATCGACAGTTTCCTGCGAAAATGTTCTGGCCACGATCAGGTCCGTCCAGCGCTCCAGGTTTCTCGCCACGTCTTCCACCGGCTCGCGTCCGCCGATGGGCCCCGTGGTCAGCAGCGCATCGCCGCCCAGCTGCTTGGCTGCCACCTCGAACGTCATGCGCGTGCGCAGCGACGGTTTCTCGAACAGCAGGCTGAGAATGCGCCCCCGCAGCGCCAGGCGGAAGCGCGAGGGGTGGCGCTTGACCTCGGCGGCAAGATCCAGCAGCGTGCGGAGTTCGGCGGACGTCAGGTCGAGATCGGAAGTCAGGTCGCCCGAGCGCACGCGGGGAAACGGGGACGGGGCGGGGTCGATCATGGCGTCAGGCAACAGTCCTCCCGCAGCATATGAATAAGTATTCAGCCAACTGTATAATTACACATTCCGCTCAGGCGGCGCAAGAAAGCCTCACCGCAGGGCTTCTTCAAAGAACCGGGTCTGCTCGGCCCACCGGTGCTGGCTGGCGCGTCCCATCAGGCCGTGGCTTTTCTGGGGGTAGATCAAGGTGTCGAAGGGCTTGCCGGCCTGCTGCAGGGCGTTCATCATCTGCAGGGCGTTGGCGAAGAGAACGTTGTCGTCCTCGATGTTGTGGATCAGCAGGAGGCGGCCTTTCAGATTGGCCGCGGCATGAACGGGGGAGCTGTCGCGGTAGCCCTGCTCGTTCTCGGAAGGCAGCCCGAGATAGCGCTCCGTGTAGATGGTGTCGTAGTTGCGCCAGTCGGTGACGGCGGCGCCGGCGGCGCCGGCTCTGAAGACGTCCGGCGCATGGAGGAGGCAGTACAGCGTCATGAAGCCGCCGTAGCTCCAGCCCTGCACGCCGATGCGCTGGGGGTCGATGAAGCCGAGGCTGGTGAGGTAGCGGATGCCTTCGAGCTGATCGGCCAGCTCCTGTTTTCCGAGGCGCCGGTAGAGCGGGGCCTCGAACCGGTGTCCGCGGCCGGCCGAGCCGCGGTTGTCCATCTGCCAGATGACGAACCCTTTGTGAGCCATCACCTGCTCCCAGCTGACGCCTCCGGGCCATGCGTTGCGGACGCTCTGGGCGTGAGGGCCTCCGTAGACGGAGACAATGACGGGATACTTTTTTGCCGGATCGAAATTGGCGGGGCGGATCAGCCTGCCATAAAATTCCGTTCCATCCGATCCCCGGAAGCGGTGAATTTCCGTCTTGAGGATTTCATATTCCTCAAGAATTTTCATGTCCGGCTCGCGCCAGACGCGGATTTCTTTTCCGCTGGCGTCATGGAGGGCGGTGCGGGGCGGAGAGTCCAGGTTCGAGAACGTGTCCAGGTAGTAATCGCACGCCGGGCTCATCTGGATGGAGTGCGTGCCCGCGCCCGGGCTCACCAGAGCGGGGGCCGCGCCGTCGAGCGAGGTTCTGTACAGATGCCGTTCCAGCGGGCTGGCCTGAGTTCCGACATAGAAAATCCGGCCGCTGTTATCGTCCACGCAGGCGATGGAACTGACTTCCCACTCGCCCTGCGTGAGCTGTTTCAGCATTTTGCCGTCCGGCGCATGCAGGTAGAGGTGGCGGAAACCGCTCTTTTCGCTGGAGCGCAGGATGCGGCCGCCGGAAAGAAAACGGAAATCGTCGGCGATGTTGATCCAGGCCGGGTCGGTTTCCTCGATCAGCACGCGCGAGCGGCCGGTCTTTGCATCCGCGGCGGCGATCCACAGATGGTCCTGCACGCGGTTGAGCCGGTGCACGAGAACGGATTGCGAATCCGGGGACCAGTGCACGCGGGCGATGAGGAAGTCGCGCGTCTCGCCGAAATCCATCCATCTGGTGGCGCCGCCGGAGGCGGCGACGACGCCCACGCGGACGTCGGCGTTGGGCTGGCCCGCCTTGGGGTATCGCTGCGGCTCGGCGACGGCGTTCATCCTGAGGAAGTCGCCGTGCGGGTAGAGCGGCTCGCGGCTCACATCGAACTGGAGATAGGCGATGCGCGAGGAATCAGGCGACCACCAGTGGGCGGTGCCGAGGTCCAGTTCTTCGGGATAGACCCAGTCGAGCATGCCGTTCCAGAGCGTTTCGGAGGAGTCATGCGTCAGGCGCGTGACTTTTTTCGAGCCGATTTCCAGAACGTAGAGATCGCGGTCGCGGCGGAAGCTGACCTTCAGTCCGTCGGGCGACAGCTTCGGGTCGCGCTCGGCGACGGGAGTCGAAGTCAATTGGGTTGTCTTGCCGGTGGATTCTTCCCACAGGAAGAGATCTCCGCCCGAAAGGATCAGGATGTTCGAGCCATCCAGCGACCATTGAATGCGCTGCTCGCGGACGCGGCGGTTCTCCCAGGTCATCTGCTCGGGCTGCGGATAGGGCTGCGCCTGGCGGGAAAGCTCGGCCAGATTGACGATTTCTTTTTCCTCTCCCGTGGCGGCGTCATGAAGCAGGAGCTTTTCGGAGCGGATCACGGCGAGGCGCCTGCCCTGCGGCGACCAGAAGGCTTGCACTCCGGGCGCGATCATGCGCGCGCCGGCGGAGGCGAGGGCTTCCAGCGTGACCGGTTTTTTCGCCTGGGCGCGGGCGGGCCAGGGCGCCACCAGAACGCCGCACAGGGCGGAAGCGGCCACCGCGGCGGCCGCGAGCGAGACTCTCAGCGGGCTCATGCGAAACAGCATGGCACAATCGGGTTGTGGGCAGGATTCTGGCTCTCGATTTGGGAAGGCGCCGGATCGGGATGGCCATCGCCGTGGAAGGCAGCGCGGCGCACGGCATCGGCGCCATGGCGCGCCGCTCGCTGCGGGAAGATCTCGAGCGCCTGAAGCGCGTGGCGGAGGAGCGCGGCGTGGAGCGGGTTGTGGTCGGGCTGCCGCTGAACATGGACGGAAGCGAGGGCGCCATGGCGGGCGAGGTGCGCCAGTTCGGCGAACGGCTGCGCACGGCTCTGGGCGTCGAAGTTGTTTACCAGGACGAGCGGCTGACTTCGTTTGCGGCCGAAGAGCTGCTGAAACAGCGCGGCATGAGCCTGAAGAGGATGCTGGAAGCCAAGCGCCGCGGCGTGGTGGATGAGATGGCCGCCGTTGCCGTTCTCGACGACTACCTGGGCAGGACGGAACGCGGATGAGGGGTGCGTTCCGGGCCGCTGTTATCCTTGCCGCAGCCGCTGCTGCAGGTTCTCTCTTCGCGGTCAAGACGGACAGGTATGCGGCTTTCCGCGGGGAGGTGTTCGTCGACATTCCGCTGGGCACGCCGTCGGTGAAGATCGCGGGCATGCTGGCGGATGCGGGGGTGGTGCGGCACCCGGTGTTGTTCCTGCTGGCGCGCGCATGGCACCCGAGGTGGAAACCGCTGGCCGGGGAGTACCGGTTTGAGGAGCCTGCGACGCCGGAGCGGGTGCTGGAGAGGCTGGCGAAGGGGGACGTCTTCACGGCGGAGCTGCGCGTGCCCGAGGGCACGGACTGCTACGATCTGGCGGCGCTGGTCGAAGCCGCCGGGCTGGCGCGGGCTGACGAGTTCCTCCGCGTGGCCCTGCCGCACGAGGGCTATCTGTTTCCGTCGACGTACCGCTTTTCGCGCAAGGCGACGCCGGAGCAGATCGTGGAAACGATGCGCGGCACGTTCGAGCAGGTGTGGCGGGAGCTGGGCGGGACGGAGGAACGGAAGCGCGAGACGGTGATTCTGGCGTCGCTGGTGGAGGCGGAAGCGGTGAAAGACGAAGAGCGGGCGCGGATTGCGGGCGTGTTTCTCAACCGCCTGAAGAAGGGCATGAGGCTGGAGTGCGACCCCACGGTGAAATACGCCGCCCGGCGCGAGGGACGGTGGCGCGGGGTGATCTACCGGAGCGACCTGGAGAGCCGGAGCCGCTATAACACGTACGTCTGGCACGGGCTGCCGCCGGGGCCGGTCACCAATCCGGGGCGCAAGTCGCTCGAGGCGGCGCTGCATCCGGCCGAAACAGAAGAGCTGTATTTTGTTGCAAAGGCGGACGGCGACGGAGGCCACGTCTTCAGCCGGGACTATGAATCGCACCAGAAGGCGGTGCGAGAATATCGGCGGGGACAGAACCATGCGCCGCGGCAGGGCGGAAATTCTCGCGTGGCTCCGCAGCCAGGGCGCAAATCGCGTTGACGAGGCGCTGGCCGCGCGGCTGCGGGCGGAGTTCGCGGGCGTCTCGGAAACGACCATGCGGCGCGCTCTGCGGGAGAGCGGGCTGGAGCTGGATCCCATGGTGGAAGGAGTGCGGCAGGACACGATGGAAGACCTGGAGCGCACGCTGCTGGCGCTTGCCGCCGAATACGAGCGAGGCGATGCGGCGCGCCGCGCTCAGGTGCGGGCGCTGGTGCTGACGGCGCGCCGCCATGCGGAACTGGCCGCCCGGCGCAAACCGAAAGACGAGGAACTGCTGTGGCTGCGCACGTGGCTGGAGAATCCGCTGGTGTTCCCGGCATGGGCGCGGCTGCGGCGGCGCGCTTGCTCCGGCCGGGCCGATGCGGTGTGATGGACGCATGCGCATCGACCGCAGAGAGTTTCTGGCCGTTTTGGCCGCCGCGCCCGCCGCGGGGCAGGCGAAGCAGGCGTGGCTGTATATCGGCGCGTACACGAACGAGAAAAACCGCGGCATCACGGCGGCGCGGTTCGATCTGTCCACGGGCGCGATCTCGGACATGATCCTGGCCGCCGAGACGCCCAACCCGACGTTTCTCGAGATCCATCCCAACGGCCGCTGGCTGTATGCCGTCAACGAAATCGCCAACTATGAAGGCAAGCGCGAGGGCTCGATCACCGCGTATGAAATCGACCGCGGCACAGGCCGCCTGAAGGAGTTGAACCGCGCTTCGACCCAGGGCGGCGGGCCGTGCCACGTCAGCCTGGACCGCACGGGACGCATGGCGATGATCGCCAACTACGGCGGCGGCAGCGTCGCTTCGTTTCGCATTCTCGAAGACGGCCGCGTGAGCGGGGCGGTCAGTTTCTTCCAGCATGAGGGCAGCGGCGCGAATCCGAAGCGGCAGGAGCGGCCGCATGCGCACTCGATCAACGCCACGCCTGACAACCGGTTCGCCGTGGCCTGCGACCTGGGGACGGACGAGATCGTCATCTACGCGATCGACCCCCGGAAAGGCGCGATGCGGCGGCACGGCGCTGCGAAGCTTGCGCCGGGCAGCGGGCCGCGCCATTTCGCGTTCCACCCGAACGGCCGCTTCGGCTATTCGGTGAACGAGCTGCTGTCCACGGTGACGGCCTTTGAATACGGCAACGGGACGCTGAAGGAGATCCATACGCTGTCCACGCTGCCCGAGGGATTCGCGGCCGAGAACACGACGGCCGAGATCCGCGTGCACCCGTCAGGACGGTGGCTGTATGCATCCAACCGGGGCGAGGACTCGATCGCGGCGTTCCGCATCGACGGGCGCAGCGGCCGCCTGACGCGCCTGGGCAACACGCCCACGCAGGGACGCACGCCGCGCAATTTCCACATCGAGCCCTCAGGCCGCTGGCTGCTGGCCGCCAATCAGCGGTCGGACACCGTGGTGGTGTTCGAGATCGACGCAAGGACCGGGCAACTGATGCCGGCGAAGCAGGGGATCACCGTGGGGCAGCCCGTGTGCCTGCGCACGGTGATTTGAGTGTTCGCGGGCGTGCAGCGCCGGCTTAACGGCTTTCGGCGGCCCCGTCCGTCTGCGGGGCGGGCTGAGCCGGCTGGCCTTCGGGCAGGATGATGACGGTCTCGCCCGGCAGGGCCTTGTTCAGGTGCTGGCGAATGGCGCGCTGGCGCTCTTCCTCGCTGACCCGCAGGCGATCCACCTCCATCTGCTTGCGGTGCACCTTGTCGCGCAGCAGGCGTACTTCCTCGTCGATGGCCTGCATCTCGCGGTATTTCTCCAGCATCAGAGGCAAGCCCTGCGGCCTCAGCAGGGCGGAGGCCAACGCGGCGAGACAGAACATGGCCGCGGTGAAAAAGGAGAGCTTGCGCAGCAGCGGCATCATGGCGGAAACAAATCGTCTAAATCTCGTTTATAATCCGACTCGCAGACAAAGTCCATACCCCGGAGAAAATAATGACGGACAAGATCCTCGTTTCGACGACCTGCGGCTCTGAAGAAGAGGCGCAGCGGCTGGCGCGGCTGCTCGTGGAGGAGCGGCTGGCGGCCTGCGTGCAGATCCTGCCGCAGGTTTTCAGCATCTACCGCTGGCGCGGCGCGGTGGAGGAAGGCCGCGAGTGCCTGCTGCTTGTCAAGAGCCGGCGCGACCTGCTCGGGGAGCTGCGCAGGCGGCTGCGGGCGGCGCATTCCTACGAGCTGCCGGAGATCGTCGCCGTGGCGGTGGTCGACGGAGAGCCGGACTATCTGTCGTGGATCGACGCCGGGCTGCGCAGCCCCGAGTCCTTGCAGGACACGCCGGCCGTGTGATGGGATAGTGGCTCATGACTGCGCCGCAAGCTCCCACGCGCGCCCGTCACTGGGTGGTGTTTTTCGCCGTCACGCTGGCCATCCTGGCTTACATCGACCGCGTGGCCATTTCCCAGGCGGCGCCTCTGATCTCGAAGGATCTCGGCTTCAGCAAGCAGGAGATGGGCTACATCTTCTCGGCGTTCGCGCTGGCCTATGCGGCGTTCGAGATTCCCGGCGGCTGGATGGGCGACTGGATGGGGCCGCGGCGCGTACTGATGCGCATCGTGCTGTGGTGGTCGTTCTTCACTGCCGCCACGGGCTGGGCGTGGAACTTCGTCTCGATGTGGATCGTCCGGTTCCTGTTCGGAGCGGGCGAGGCAGGCTGCTTCCCGAATCTCACCAAGGCGTTCACCACCTGGCTGCCCGTGCACGAGCGGGTGCGCGCGCAGGGCATCATGTGGTCGTTTGCGCGGTGGGGCGGAGCGTTCACGCCGCCGCTGTTCGCGCTGCTGTTCCGATTCATGGGGTGGCGCGATGTTTTCCATGTGTTCGGGCTGATCGGGCTGGTCTGGGCGTTCTTCTTCTATCGCTGGTACCGCGACAACCCGAAGGACCATCCGGCGGTGAACGAGGCGGAGCTGGCGCTGCTGGAAGGCGCGGAGAAGACTGCCGCGGGACATGGCGATGTGCCATGGGGCAAGATGGTGAGGCGCGGCTCGGTGTGGCTGCTGTGGGCGCAGTATTTCCTGCTGACGTATCCCTGGTATTTCTACATCACCTGGCTGCCCACGTACCTGCAGGAGGCCCGCCACATGGACATGGGAACCAGCGCGCGCTACGCCATCCTGCCGCTGCTGTTCGGCGGCATCGGGTCGATGTTCGCGGGCTTCCTGGCCAAATACGTGTCGGTGTGGCTGGGCTCGGTGGACCGTGCGAGGCGGTGGATGGGCGCCGCGGGCTTTCTGGGCGCGGCTGCGTTCCTGCTTGTGTCGACGCTGACGAAAGACCCGCTGCCGGCGATGCTCGCCATGGGGATGGCTTCGTTCTGCAACGACCTGGTGATGCCGGGCGCATGGGGCGCATGCATGGATGTCGGCGGCAAGTACGCGGGGACGCTGTCGGGCTCGATGAACATGATGGGCAATTTCGCCGGCATTCTGGCTCCTTCGATTGGCGGTTTTATCCTCGCGCACACGGGCAACGACTGGAACCTGTTCCTGTTCACGATGGCGGGCGCCTATTTCCTGGGGGCGTTCTGCTGGCCCTTCATCCACTCCACGCGGCCTCTGGAGGACTGAGCGGACCGTGACTGCCAAAGTTGCGTGTGCAATGTGGCTGTGCCTCGCGCCAGCGGCTGCCGAGATCGTCACGGAGCGGATCTTCGGACCCGAGGTGCCCACCGGGCCTTACAAGCATCCGGCCTCGATCTGCGCTCTGGACAATGGAGACCTGCTGCTGGTGTATTACGGCGGGCAGGGCGAGTATGCGCAGTCAACGTCCGTTTTCCTGTCGCGCCTGCCCTCGGGAGGCAGGACATGGAGCGAGCCGCGGGCGGTGGCCCGCGATCCGTTCCGCTCGACGGGCAACGGCGTCTGCTGGCAGGATCCGACGGGGCGGGTATGGCTGTTCTACGTGATCCGGTTCGGCGCGACGTGGAGCACGTCGCGCATCGCAGCCAAGGTGAGCGACGACCGCGGCGCCACGTGGTCGGATCCGGGCCTGCTGAGCCTGGAGGAGGGCTGGATGGTGCGCGGCCGGCCCATCGTGCTGGCAAGCGGCCGCTGGCTGCTGCCGGCCTACCACGAAGCGGGCAGCGACCGGGAGCGCGTGGAGCCGGAGACGTCTTCGTTTTTTCTCATCCGCGATCCTGGTTCGCAGGAGTGGAAGCCAAGCGGGAAAATCCGCTCGAAGAACGGCAATCTCCAGCCCGCTCCGGTGGAGCTTGAGCCCGGGCACGTGCTGGCTTTCTGCCGCAGGGGCGGCGGGTACGGGCCCGGCGAGCGCGGCTTCATCGTGGCGGCCGAGTCCCGCGACGGGGGCATGACGTGGAGCGAGGGCCGCGACACGGATCTGCCGAATCCGAATTCCGCGGTGGAGCTGATCCGGCTGCAAAGCGGCAGGCTGCTGCTTGTTTACAACCCCACGGTGCACGGCCGTTCGCCGCTGACGGCCGCTCTGAGCGAAGACGGAGGCAAGACCTGGAAGTGGCGCCGCAATCTGGCCGAGGGCAGGGATTCCTTCGCCTACCCCAGCGCCGTCCAGACGCCGGACGGGCGGATTCACGTCGTCTACACGAGCGATGAGCGCAAAGTGATCCGCCGCGCGGTTTTCCGCGAGTCCGACCTCATGGAAGGGGCTGCTGCGCGTTGACTTTGGATTTTCACTCCGGTGTATATTGAGGGAGTAGGGAGCGAGTCCTGAGGCTTCCCACCAACAGAGGCATCTCCAAAATTCGGGCGCGCGCCGGCGGCGAGTTTCGGTGCACGCCCGTTTTCCGTTTGCGGAGACGCACAATCCACAAGGTGTCCATCCCCAGAAACAGACTGCATGCATCCTAGATTTTCCCGCCCGCGCGTCAGAGTCCGAGAGAACGTGAACGAAGCCATCCGGGCGCGAGAGGTGCGCGCCGTGTTCCCCGATGGCGTCGTCGAGATCATGCCGACGCAACAGGCGATCCGGCGCGCCAAGGACATGGGGCTTGACTTGATCCTGGTGTCCCCCACGGCCGAGCCTCCCGTCGCCAAGGCGATGGATTACGGCCAGTGGCAGTACGAGCAGAAGAAGAAGCAGCAGGAGGCGAAGAAGAAACAGCACGTGATCCAGGTGAAGGAGCTGAAATTCCGCCCCAACACCGACGATCACGACTACAACTTCAAGCTGAAGCACGCCATCCGCTTCCTGACGGAAGGCAACCGGGTGAAGGCTGTGGTGCAGTTCCGCGGCCGCGAAATCGCCCACGCCGACCTGGGCAAGAACCTGCTGATGCGGCTGGCCGGGGACCTGGCTCAATACGGGACGGTCGAGGGGCAGCCCCGGCTCGAGGGGCGCTTCGCGCACATCATCATCACGCCGGTGAAGAAGGAAGCCAAGAAGGAAAAGCCCGCGGAGCAGCCGAAGCCCGCTCCGCCCCCCGCAGCGCCCGAGCCGGAAGCTCCGCAGGGCTGAGGCCAGCCGGCCGGAAGGCGGGCCGCGGCCTGCCGCGGCGTCAGATCTCGAGCGGCGAAACGGGCACGCGCGACCGGCGCCCTTCCACCACAACGATGCCGCTTTCGGTGACGTGGTATTTCCTGCGGTCGGCTTCCAGGTCGTAGCCGATCAGCGCATCTTCGGGCACGACGACGTTCTTGTCGAGGATGGCGCGCCGGATGCGGGCGCGGCGTCCGATGTCGCAGTTGTCGAAGATGATCGAGTCCTCGACCACGGCGCCCGAGTGCACGCGCACGCCCCTGCCGATGACAGAGTTGCGAACCATGCCGCCGGAGAGAATCGAGCCGGAGCTGACGATGGAGTCGATCGCCTGTCCGCGGCGGTTCTCCTCGTCGAAGGTGAACTTGGCGGGCGGGTCGTCGTATCCGGCGGTGCGCAGGGGCCACTGCTTGTTGTAGAGGTTCAGCACGGGGCTGACGGCGCGCAGATCCATGTTGGCGTCGTAGTAGGCGTCGATGGTGCCGACGTCTCGCCAGTAGACGGGCGCGCCGACGGGGTCGCCGGGGATGTGGTTGGTGTTGAAGTCGTAGGCGAACACGTCGCCGCGGGCGACCCATTTCGGCAGAATGTCGCGCCCGAAATCATGCGTGGACTCCTCGTCGCGCGCGTCCTCATAGAGATACTTGAGCAGCGCGGGCGTGGAGAAGACGTAATTGCCCATGGAAGCCAGCACGCGCGCGGGGTCGCCGGGTATGGAGGGCGCGTCGGCCTTTTTCTCATGAAACGCCAGAATGCGGCCGTCTTCGGCCACCTCGATGACGCCGAATTCCGCGGCCATTTCCTTCGGCACCGGGATGGCGGCGACGGTGGCCTGCGCGCGCTTCTGTTCGTGATACTCGATCATCTCGCGCACGTTCATGCGGTAGACGTGATCGGCGCCGAAGACGGCCACGAGATGCGGTTCGGACTGCTCGATCAGGTTGATGTTCTGAAAGATCGCGTCGGCCGTGCCGCGGTACCAGGTCTCGCCGGGCGAGCGCATCTGCGCCGGCACGGGGATGATGTAGCGGTCTTTGAGAATGCCGGAAAATTCCCAGCCGTCGCGCAGGTGCTGCAGGAGAGACTGGCTCTTGAACTGGATGAGGACGTAGATGGAATGAAGGCCGGAATTGACGAGGTTTGAAAGGACGAAATCCACGATGCGGTACTGGCCGCCGAAGGGGACTGCCGGCTTGGCGCGCTCTTTCGTGAGCGGGTAAAGCCGCGTGCCTTTTCCGCCGGCGAGGACGAATGAGAGAACGCGCAGATGCATCAGAGCAATCTCCTTCGGCGTGCATGATACCACCGGGCTTTGCAAGCGTGCTGTCTCACCTCGGGGGGCCGGGCGCGGCCGTGCAGGCGCGCTCGAGAGCGCTTCGCAGAGTTTCACGCTGCTCGCCGCCGAGCGGCGCCCCGGCGCGCGTCACATAAAAGACGTCGATGGCCTTGTGGGCCCGGGTGTCGACCAGGACGAGGCGGATGTCGCATCCTTCCGAGGAAATGGCCGCGGCGAGATCGTGGAGCAGGGCGGGGCGGTCCTGGGCCACGACTTCCACGACGGTGGCATGCCCGGAGAGATCGTCGAAAAACGTGATGGCGGGCGGCATGCCGGCAGCGCGCGCGGGCAGGCGCGGCGCGGCGCGGCGGCGCAGCAGCTCAGCCGCCGAGACGCGGCCGAGGGCCGCCCGCAACAGCGTTTCTATCAGGCGCTCCTGCTCAGGAGGATTGAGTTCGAGGGTGCGGTGCGGATCGGCGAACCGGAACGCATCGACGGCGAACCCTTCCTGATGGGTGAACGCCTCGCACTGCACGATCTCCATGCCGAACGAGGACAGCGCCCCGGCCAGATCGGCGAACAGGCGCGGGTGGTCGGCGGCGGCGATCACCGCCTGCCAGGCGCCGTCCGCGGCCGACAGCCGCACGGCCGCGCCTTCGGCGCGGGCCTTTAGCAGCAGAGCTGCGTCCTGTTCGAAATCCTCCGCCGTGCGGCCCCAGCGATACCGTGCAGGCAGGCCGGCCAGCAGGGAACGGGCCGCCGGGCTGAGGGAGCCGAGCAGCGCGGCGCCATTGACGGCCGGCTCGTCCAGTCCGCTTTCGAGCCTCGCGTGCAACGTGCGGTACAGGCTGAACAACTGCGCAGCGCGCCAGGCCGTCATGCGGCCCGCGCCCACGGCGCTGATGTCGGCGTAGGTGAGCAGCGCCAGCAGCCGGAGCCGCTCCGACGAGCCCAGCTCCCGGGCCAACCACTGCTGCACTTCTCCGGAGGCCACATCGCGGGACTGCATCGCCTCGCTCAGCAGCAGATGCTTTCCGATCAGAAACAGCACGGCGGACTGCTCCTGCGGCGCGAAGCCTTCCCTTTGCAGGAAGGCGCGGGCGATCGACAGCGATTCTTCCGTATGATCGCGCCCCGATCCTTTGCCGGTGTCGTGCAGCAGCAGGGCCAGCCGCAGGAGCCACTGTTCGCGTCCGCACTCCTCCCACAACTCGGCGAAGAACCGCCGCGGGGGCGTTTTCTCGCCAGCCAGCTGCTCGAGCACCTCCAGCGCCACGTTCGTGTGCTCGTCGACAGTGAAGCGGTGGTAGAAATCCGGCACCACCAGATGATCGATGCGCCGCCACTCGGGCAGCGCCGCCGCCAGATGCCCGGTGGAGCGCATGGCGCGGACGGCGGCGGCCGCATGCGGCAGGCTGAGCAGCTCGCGCCAGAACTTTGCGCCCGCAGGGCGATCCGCGCGCTGCTGCATCCAGCGGGCCGCGTGCTGCTCCAGCCGGCTTTCCGTCTCCCGGGAGGGAAGCAGACCGTGCCGCGCGGTGAAGAGAAACAGCCGCAACGCGAGGTCCGGGTCGCGCTCGAGCTGGCCGGGATTGCGCAGGAAGACGAGGTTGCGCGACACGGTGAGATCCGCGGTGGACAGGCGGCTGCTGCGGTCGAACCAGACCGACAGGCGGCTGCGGTCCTGCGACTCGAACTCCTCCATGGCGCGTTCCGCGGCGCGCATGACGGCCCCGGCGTTCCTGTACCAGGCGCGCATGAACGAGGCCGAATCGCGGGCGCCCAGAAGCCCGGCGCGGGCCGCCGCGTCCTGCGAGTCGAAATCGAGCACGTTGTTGTCCCGCCCGTGCGTGAGATGGAGGAACACGCGCACCGCCGCCAGCGGTTCCAGCCAGCGGTCCGACGGCGCCGGCCGCTTCATCAGGACGGCCAGCCACTCGGCGGTCTGCAGGTCGCGCAGACCTCCGGGGCCTTCTTTCACGTCGGGTTCCAGGTGGAACACGGTCTGCTGGAAACGCGCATGCCGCGCGCGCGAGGCGGCGCAGAGAAGGCGGGCGATTTCGCCTCTGCGGCTGTCGAGAAAACGCCGCCACCGCGGCTCGAACTCCTGCAACAGCTCCTGGTCTCCAGCCAGGAAGCGATGGTCGAGCAGGGAGAACGTCAACTCGGGATTGCCTTGCTGCAGGCTGCAGCACTCCTCCACGGTGCGGACCGAGTGAGATGCGCGCAGTCCCGCGTCCCACAGCTTGCGCAGGAATTCACCCGCGCGGTCCCGTTCCCGGATGGTGGCCAGAGGGCGCGCAGAAAGCAGCAGCAGGTCGATGTCGGAGTGGGGGAAGAGCCTCCGGCGCCCGTAGCCCCCGACGGCGAGCAGCGCGGCGCCGGGGGCTTCGAGATGCTGAGCGAACGCCTCGCGCGCCAGCGCATCCACGCTCCGCGTCCGCTCTTCCAGCAGAGTGGCGGCGGGTTCAGAGGGCATCCACGCCGCGGTCGTCATTGCGGATGCGCACGGCCTCCTCAACGGGCAGCACGAAGATCTTTCCGTCGCCGATCTTGCCCGTGCGGGCGGCGGCGGAGATGGTCGAGATGATCTCTTCCACGCGCTCGGCGCGGCAGAAAATCTCGATCTTGGCTTTCGGCAGCAGGTCCACCTGGTATTCGTGGCCGCGGTAGACTTCCTTGTGCCCTTTCTGCCGGCCGTGGCCGCGCACTTCGGTGATGGTCATCCCGTCGACACCGATCTTCTTCAGGGCCTCCTTCACATCTTCGAGCTTGAAGGGCTGGATGATGGCTTCGATCTTCTTCACAGGAGCACCTCTTCACTACGCCTCGAAACTATAACCTTCTTCGCCATGCATCGAGAGGTCGAGCCCGTCGGTCTCATGCTCCGGCGCAGCGCGGAGACCGCAGATCAAGTCCGCGATCCTGAGGCAGACGAAGCTGCCCACGGCGGCCAGCACAATGGCCATCAGCGTTCCCATCGCCTGGTTCACGATCTGCATCGCGTTGCCGTCCACCAGCCCCAGCGGGGCCGGGTTGCCGGCGCTGTCTTTCAGGGCGTTGTTCACCGCATTGGTGGCGAACACGCCTGTGAGCAACGCGCCCAGGGTGCCGCCGGCGCCATGCACTCCGAAGGCGTCCAGCGAGTCATCATATCCGAGCCGCATCTTCACCACCGCCACCATCGCGTAGCAGAACAGGCCCGCCAGCACGCCGATCAGGAGCGCCGGCATCGGAAGAACGAAACCCGAGGCGGGGGTGATTGCCACCAGGCCGGCCACGCAGCCGGAGATGCCGCCGAGCACGGAGGGCTTGCCGGTGCGGATCCACTCCGCCGCAAGCCAGCCCGCGACGCCGCCCGCGGCGCCCAGATGCGTGGCGACGAACGCCGACGCCGCCAGCGGGCCGGCGCCCAGCGCGGAGCCTGCATTGAAGCCGAACCACCCGAACCAAAGCAGGCACGCGCCTGCGAAGCTCAGCACCAGCGAGTGCGGCCGCATCGGCTCCTGCAGGTAGCCCGCGCGCGGCTTCAGGTACAGCGCGGCCACCAGCGCGGACACGCCGGACGTGATATGGACGACCGTGCCGCCCGCAAAATCAAAGCAGGGGATCTTACCGCCAGAAAACGCGTTGAACAGCCCTCCCTTGCCCCACACCATGTGCGCCATCGGAAAATACACGATGAACAGCCAGAGCGTCGTGTAGAGCACCATGCCGCTGAACCTGATCCGTTCCGCATAGGCGCCCGAGATCAGGGCGGGCGTGATGATGGCGAACATCATCTGGAACGCCATGAAGGTCAGATGGGGCAGAGTGGCGGCGTAGTCGGCGTTGGGCTCCATTCCCACGCCGCGGAGGAACAGATACTGAAATCCGCCGACGAACGCGTTGCCTTCGCCGAACGCCAGGCTGTAGCCAACCAGAGCCCACAGCACGCTGGCCAGGGCCATCAAAACAAAACTGTGCATCATTGTTCCGAGCACGTTCTTGCGCCGCACGAGCCCGCCGTAGAACAGCGCCAGGCCCGGTCCGGTCATCAGGAGCACCAGCGCGCAACTGGCCATCATCCATGCGTTGTCGGCTGACAGCTGAGCCGCCGCCGCGGCCGACTCGGCCGCTTTCACGGCATCTGCCGGATCCTGGCCCGCCGCGCTGGCGGCCAGAAGCAGGAAAAGACTGAATCCGTACCTCATTGCGATTTCTCTGATCCTGTCGGGTGAATTTCCGGAACCGCGCCTGGCGCGAAACACTCCGCGGACGGAGCGCTCCGCCGCGCGGGAAGCCTCTGTCCGCGCACGGATGCGCGCAGCCGCAGAAGCGTATCGGATGCTGCCCGGGAACCGTGTGGCCGACGGGGGCGCCCGGTCGACCCTGCCGGGTTCGAATCCCGGCAGGCGGGCTGAGGAGGGCCCGACGGGGGCCGTCTACGTTGATGCTAAACCGCTGCCGCCCGGGAAATCCAACAGATAATTCTTCTCAGGCTCAATCAAAAAATGTATCGGAGCCGCCCCGGCGCCGCCGGCGCCGCGCTCCGCTACAGTAGGAGAAGACCCTTTGCACAGGGCTGCTTCGGGGCGGCCTGATTGTTGCGGCGGGCCGCAGCAGGACATCGATCAAGAAACCGGCTCCATGAACCTGTTCGAACAACCCTTCCTGGCGTTTCTTTCCGGCGCCGGGACAGCCGACCACCTTCCCCTGCAACTCCTCATCGTGTTCGGCTTCGCCAAGCTGCTGGCGGAAGCAGCGCAGCGGCTCCGCATGCCGGGCGTCGTCGGCGGGCTGCTGGCGGGTATCGTCATCGGGCCTTCCGGTTTCGGCTGGATTCACTATGATTCGCTGCTGCACGCCATGGCGGAGATGGGCGTGATGTTCCTGCTGTTCCAGGTCGGACTGGAAGTGCAGGCTACGCAACTGGTCCGCGTGGGCAAAGTGGCGCTGCTGTCGGCCATGCTGGGCGTCGCTGTTCCGTTCATCATGGGCTGGGCCATCATGACTGCCGCCGGGCACCCGCAGATCGAGTCGATCTTCATGGGCGCCGCCATGGTGGCCACGAGCGTGGGCATCACCGCGCAGGTGCTGGCGGCGAAGGGCGTGCTCAGCCACCGCACGGCCCAGGTGATCCTGGCCGCCGCGGTGATCGACGACGTGCTGGGGCTGCTCGTGCTCGCCATCGTCTCCTCGATGGCGCGGGCAGGCGGCCTGGACTGGGCCGGGCTGGCCACGTCCACGATCGTTTCGATCGTCTTTGTCGCGGCTGTGGTGAAATTCGGTTCGCGCACGGCCGGGTTCGTGGTACCGAAGCTGACCCGCAGCCTCCGTGTGGACGAGGCCGAATTCGCCGTGGCGGTGACGTTCCTTTTCTCGATGGCGCTGCTGGCCACGTATTCCGGAGTGGCGGCGATCATCGGCGCCTTTCTCGCCGGCATGGCTCTGGCGGAGACGGCGTCGCACCATCTGCACACGCTGGTGCGGGGAGCGGGCGAACTGATGGTGCCGTTCTTTCTGGCCTCGATCGGCCTGCAGATGGAGATGAGCGTTTTCCGCAGCGGAACCACGGTCCTTCTGGCGGTGGTGATCCTGCTGGCGGCCGTGGTCTCCAAGTGGATCGGCTGCGGGCTCGGCGCAGCCAGCCTGGGCTGGAAGGACGCCTCGCGCGTGGGCGCCGGCATGGTGCCGCGCGGCGAAGTGGGCATGGTGGTGGCGCAGGTGGGACTGAAAGCGGGCGCCATCACGCAGCCTGTGTACGGAGTGGCCGTGTTCATGGCCGTGATGACCACGATTCTCGCCCCGCCAGTGCTGAACCTCCTGTACAGGGACGTGCCCGCCGAGCCCCGATCTTCCGCTCCCGGGGTGGAGCTCGGCTGAACGCACAGCGGCTGAATCCGCCGCCGCGGGCGGCCCCGTGCGGCGCCGTATGGTTTTCTCAGATCAGAGGCGCACGACTGCCGCCGCGTGCGGCTGCGGACCGACGGGAATCATCGTGAACAGCGGCGCCGTCTTGCGGCGGCGGGTGTCGACGGGAATCGCGGAGATGCGGATCACCGCCATGTCGCCGGAGCCGCGGTTGAGCACCAGCGCGAACTCCTGATCGGGCGTGATGAAGATCGCGCCCGGCTCGGCGCCCACGCCGGTCACCGACACCACGCGCTGCTCGACGATGCTGAACGTGGTCACCGAGCCCGCCTGCGGATTGGACACGAACAGGAGGGGCGGCGCGGCGCTGGCCGCCATCTCGCCCGGCTTGCGGCCGCTGAGCGACGTCTGGGCGATTTCGCTGCGGTAGGGATAGGCGATCACGACGGAATCGCTTCCCTCGCCCGTGATGAAAAGCTGGCCGCCGTCAGCGCTGAAGCAGAGGCGCTGCGGCACGACCGCCAGCGGCAGCTTGACGATCACGTCGCGCGTGGCCGTGTCGAGCAGGATCAGCTGGCGGCGGTCCAGCCCGGCGGCGATCGCCATCCGCCCGTCGGACCGGAAGCGCACCATCCCCAGCCGGTCGTCCACCAGACGCGGGGGCAGAACCAGCCCCGAGTCAAGCTGGACGAAAATCACCTCGCCCGCCTCCAGCGCAACGCAGGCTTGCGGTCCGGCGCCCGAAACATCGAAGCTGACCGGCCTGCGCGGCAGAACCACCGCCGGCCGAGTCCGCAGCGGATCCAGATCCACGGGAATCAGGCCCGGAGGCTCGGCCATCAGGCACCATAGCCGGCCGTGTTTGACGACCGCCGTCTGGGGCGCGCCGCCCAGCCGAAGCAGCGCGTCCTGCCGCAGGCTGGAGGCGTCGAACACCGCCAGCGTCCGCGCCTGCGGACACAGGGCGTACACTTTGCCCCGCCGCGCCATGACGGTGGAAGCGGGCGATGGCAGGGGCAGGGCTCTTTCAAACGTGAACCGCAACAGGTCGACGGCGCCGAGCACCGCCTGGCTGGACGAGGCGACAAAGGCCCGGCCCGGAAACCCGCCCGCCGGACCGCGCCGGCAGGCCGCGCTCCAGCCGGCCAGGGTGGCAGCGAACGCACGCCGGTTCATCACAGGAACGCCGTTGTCTTGATGCCGGAAACTTCGATCGTCCGACCGCACCGCGGATTCCTGCACCGCACCTTGTCGTCGATCAGCACCATGTAGCTCTGCGCCTTGGCGAACTTGGCCCGGTCGCGCTCGTCCGCCCCTGCCGGCAGGCGGTCTTTCTTGCGCCGGACCAGCCACTGGAGTTCATACTCCTCGACTGTGCGGCAGAAGGGGCAGTTGAGCCGAGCAGGCTTCGTCGTCCGGGATTCGCTGTAAAAGAGCCGCTCGTCCACGACCTACAATCTTGGCACATCGGAGCCCGGCCGGAAGGCACGCGATAATAAGGATTGTGCTGGCCGCTGCTGTGACGCTTTCCGCCGCCCTGCTCGCGTGGAAAGCCGACATCGAATCGCGCGGCGTGGCGGTGGTTGTTGCAGAGCTCGAGAAATCCGGCGGCGCGCTGGCCGCCGCCGCGGACACGCCGCACCTGGATCTTCTGCGCCCGTATCTCGAGTCGGCGGAGTTCCAGCAGCAGTTCGCCCTGATGCACGCCTCCATGGTGTTCCAGCGCGCGCCGGGCAGGGAAGTGGCCTTCGTGCTGCTGAACGGGGAGAGGCGCGGCGAGTGGGAATCCTGGCAGGAAGCCCTGCTGGCGCACGAACTGGGCCACGCCTGGATCAAGGCGGAGAAGTACCCGACGCCCGTCTTCGTGCCCGGACCGCACGCCTGTCTCGCCATCCATACCGGAGACATCGTGCAGCACGTCCTGATCCGCCGCGAGATGGAGCGGCGCGGCATCGAGTACCGCAGGAGCTGGCTGCAGCGGCTCGAGCAGGCGATTCCGGTGATGCAGACATCAGCGCCTCCGCCGGAAGAGGACCGCTGCGCGCGCGCCCGGCTCGCCGCCGAGTGGGTGGACGTCAAACTCGGATTGCAGCCCGGCGAGTGGGCTGCGCAGACCGCCTACGAGGCTGCCATCCGCCGCTACATGCCCGAGGTCGTCTCCACCGTCGAGAGGATCACGGACTACGTCCGCCGCTCGGATCTCAGCGACAGGGACCGGCACCGCGAAGCCCTGAAGGCGGTTTTCGAGATGCTGAAGGACCTCGTCTACCACCGGGCGAAGGAATTCCGCGTCTATGGTACGCTCAAGAAGAAACGGGCGGCCGCATGACGGCCTCCCCGCCCGCCCAGGCGCAGGTCCGGCGGGTTTCATTCTCTCCCCATGAACATCCGGTCTTTATTCAGTCTGTTCTCCTCTGACCTTGCCATCGACCTGGGCACGGCCAACACGCTCGTGTTCGCCAAAGGCAAGGGCATCGTCGTCAACGAACCCTCCATCGTCGCCATCAACAAGGTGACCGGCGAAGTCGAGGCGGTCGGCAAAGAGGCCAAAGAGATGCTCGGCCGCACGCCGGGAAACATCGTGGCCATCCGTCCGATGAAGGACGGCGTCATCGCCGACTTCAAGGTCACCGAGCGCATGCTGAATTACTTCATCCAGAAGGCGCACGGCCGCAAGATGCTGGTGCATCCGCGCATCGTCATCGGCGTGCCCAGCGAAATCACGCAGGTGGAGAAGCGCGCCGTCATCGATTCGGCCTACCGC
>Ga0209381_1001845_pt1 | contig 30630 bp, 29 predicted proteins | sample DewCreD2012metaG_FD_184111 | JGI IMG/M metagenome (GOLD analysis project Ga0209381, IMG submission 184111) | Hot spring sediment bacterial and archeal communities from British Columbia, Canada, to study Microbial Dark Matter (Phase II) - Dewar... ...
GAAAAGAAACCCTTGACTACAAAAAATTGCTTGAGAAGATTATTCCTGACATACCTACCGATGATATTGTAAAATACGGCGAGGCACTCCTTGCCAATATTGCCAAAACAGCTGAAATTGTTCAGGGGCAACTCTACCTTAAAAATTTACAAACCGGTGTTTTTAGCTTTAATGCAGGCTACGCGTTCTTTTCCGAGACCACCCCACCCGAATACCGGGAAGGGGAAACCCTTGCAGGACAGGTAGCCAAAAACCAAAAGTTAATAAACATTGATAATATACCCGAAGGTTACATTACTATCCTTTCCGGTTTGGGAAAGGGTTCGCCTAAACATTTAATCATTGCCCCAATAATCTCTACCGATAATACTATTGGAATAATAGAGCTGGCCTCATTCAAACCCTTTACTAGCGAACACGAAGAACTTTTTTCTCAGCTCGGACGTAAACTTGGAGAGATATTAAATGTCAATCAATAATAACCAAACTGCGGCATGATTTCATTCGGAATTATATCGACCACCGATAGCAAACAGGTAATCCGGCAAAGGGTAACACAAGCCTTCCTGGTTAGCCTTATGTTCCCCGTGATTGCCTGGATTGTTGATATCCTATTCAGAGGCATTCCCTTTAATTTGATTAGTATCGCCGACATACATGCAACCAACCCCATTCATTGGATTATTGATTTGGCTCCTTTTGTAATTTCCTATGTTACGTGGCTACAGCTTACCCGGCACTACCGGAGGATTCTTTTGCTAGAAAAAGAGCTACGGCAGCGCGACGAGGATATTGAGAAAAATGCTCGTTTTGCCCAACGTATTGGCGAAGGCGACTACAATGCGCCTTTTCAGGTTGGAGGTGATGACGATATCCTTGGAAAGTCGTTGGTTATTATGCGCGATAACCTGCTTGCAAACCAGAAAAAGGAGGCTGAGCAGAACTGGATTACCAAGGGGAAAGATGAAATATCGCACATACTGCGCCTGCACCACAATATCGATGAGCTATCGTACGATGTGCTGGTCAAGCTGTTAAACTACATACGAACCATACAGGGTGCCATATACCTCTATGATGAGGAAAAGCAAAAACTTGTCAACCTTGCCACCTACGCCTACAACCGCCGTAAGTATATTAAGCAAGAGTTTCGCATTGGCGAGGGGCTAATTGGCGAGTGTGCCTACGAGCGTGAATTTATTTATCGAACCGAGGTACCTGACGATTACGTAACCATTACCTCCGGTATTCTTGGCGACCGCAAGCCAAAAAGCTTACTGCTTGTACCCCTTATCACCGATGAGAAACTCGAGGGCGTTCTGGAGTTTGCCTCGCTCGACGATGAGATACCCGAACTAACCATACGCTTCCTGAAAGAGGTAGGTGAAATTATAGCCCGCACCATCTTCAACCTTCGTATCAACCAAAAAACTGAAAAGTTATTGCAGGAAGCCCAGCAAATGGCGCAGGAACTTAAGGAGAATGAGGAAGAACTTCGCCAGAATGCTGAGGAGATGAAGATAACTCAAGAAGAACTTGAGATATCGAATGCTAAGCTCGAAGCCAAAATCCAGGAAGTGGAAAACGCTCAAAAGCGCCTGCACTCGCTCCTTGAAAATGCATCGGAAATTATATCAATTTACAATAGCGAAAAACAGCTAACCTATATAAGCCCCTCGGTAACCAAGATCTTGGGGTATACCCCGCAGGAAATGATGGGCGGCAAGGATATTGACCGCTTAACCCGCAAGGGCGAAGCCGCTTTTAACGAAATGTTTGAGCAACTCCTGGAGAATCCTCGTATTGCTATCACCATTCAGTACACCTTCATGAAAAAAGATGGTGAAAAGATTTTCCTTGAGGTAACCGGTCGAAACCTACTCGACGACCCAGCCATTGGCGGTATAATTATTAACTCGCGCGATATTACGGAACGGAAACGCGCCGAGAAAGAGGAGCGCATGCGTAGCAAAATGCAGTCGCTTTCTGAGAACTCCCCCGATATTATTATGCGTGTAAACCCCGCTGGGCAATTCTTCTATGCCAACCCCATGGTGGAAACCTACCTAGGAATTGATTATAGGGAATTGGTTAACCAAACAATAACTGCCCTTGATGGCATTCCGGTACTTTCAACTTTTATTCGCGAAGCCATTAAAACCATTAAGGTTGAAAAGGAAAAGTACGAAGGCGAAATTACCTTTACCACCAATCGCGGTGAAACGGTAATGCACATTGTTGGCATTCCTGAGTTCAACGAGAACGAACTTGAAACCATACTTTTTGTTGCCCACGATATAACCGAGCAAAAGCAAACCGAAAGGGAGATTCAGGAAAAGAACCGCAAAATCACCGAAAGTATTAACTACGCCCAGCGTATTCAAACATCAATACTGCCGAATAACAGAATCATCAGGCAGTACCTGCCCAAATCGTTCATTTACTACCACCCCCGAGATGTAGTTAGCGGCGACTTCCCTTGGTTCTTCATCAAGGATGATTTCATTTACATAGCCGCTGTTGACTGTACAGGCCATGGGGTTCCAGGAGCACTGCTCTCCTTTATTGGCTACTTTACCCTGAACAACGTGGTTGACCACGACTCATCGTATACAGCTGGCCAAATACTTGACCATTTACATTTTGGGGTACGTAAAACCCTTAAGCAGGATCGCCCCGATGCCGATGCCCGCGATGGCATGGATATTGCTTTCTGCAAAATCAACCCCAAAAACAAGGAACTCCAGTATGCAGGGGCTCACCGTCCGCTTTACCTTGTACGGAATAGAGAGCTAACTGAATACAAGGGCGACCGCAAGGCTATTGGTGGTATTCCACATCCCAAAAAGGCCGAGGAACCCTTCACCAACTATGTCATTGAATATAAACCGGGCGACAGGGTATACTTCTTTTCCGATGGTATAGTTGACCAGGTTGGTGGCCCTGAAAAGAAAAAGTTTGGTGCTCAAAGTATTCGTGATATCATTATGAACAACCTGAAAACACCGATTCACGAACTTAACGATGTGTTTGCAAAAGCACTTACCGATTACCAGGGCGAAAATAAACAGGTTGACGATATACTTTTAATTGGTATTGAATTTTAAAAATGTAATATATTTGTAACTCATATAACTCATCGGGCTATGGATCGAAAAAACATTAAAGGGTTTCTTGAGTTCGTTTACGACTTTTACAAGTCGATGAAAGCTCACGAAATTACTCTCGTTTACGAGGGTGAAATAACCCATCAAATAACCAAAGCCTTCACCTCCCTTACCGAGTCAAATATGGCTAAGGAGGAGGAGTCGAACTCTGTTCAGAAAAAGGTTTTCCACGTAATGGTGGAATGCCTGCAAAACATCAGCAAGCATGCCGACAGCTTCGGCTCCGATGATTTTCTCTTTGCTGGTCGTGGTATTTTCATGGTTAGCAAAGGCGATTCGGAATACCACGTTACTACCGGCAATGTGATTGAAAACTCCAAGATTGAGGAGCTCTCAAAAATCCTTGATCATATTAACTCGCTCGACAAGGAGGGTTTGAAACAGCTTTACAAAACCCAGATGCGCGAAGGCCGCCTTTCCGAGAAGGGTGGAGCCGGATTGGGTTTCATTGACATAGCCCGCAAGACTGGAAGGAAACTTGAGTACCACTTCCTACCCATCGACGAGGAAACCCACTTCTTTGTTTTAACATCAACCATTTCAAGATCAGAATAACCGTACCGATATGGAAACCATAAAAATAATGGGGACCGATGATACCCCAACCGTAATTCTGGATGCTCAAAACGAAATCTTCGAAATCTCGGGTCGTTCCTTGCCCGAGGACGTTACTGCGTTTTACGATCCTATTTTGCAGTGGCTCGATGACTACTCAGCATCACCAAAACCCAAAACCATCTTTACCTTTAAGCTGGTGTACTTCAACACGGCTAGCTCAAAGCTGCTCCTCGATATTCTGATGAAACTTGAACAGCTCAAGGAGAGTGGTCACGACGTGCTTGTACGCTGGTACTACCCAGAGGACGACGAGGATATGCAGGAAGCTGGCGAAGAGTATGCCGATATTGTTGATGTTCCATTTGAACAAATTGGCTATACCCTAAGTTAAGCGCTTTTCGACTTTTTTTTAGCCCAAGTGAAGGATGAGTGAGGAAATTCTCAAAGCGTTGATGCAACTCTTTGCAATTATTGCAAAGCAGGACGAAGGTGTTGAACTCAAGGAGCGGGACTACGTAGTTAATTTCCTCACCCAGCAGCTCAACGATGAAGCTGTTAAGGAATACATCAGGCTCTTTGATGAGCATGCCGGCCTGCTCGACAAAGAAGATAATGCCGAAAACGATGAGGAAAAGGGTAAACGAAAACTTACCTCGGTTAAGGATTCCGTTCGAATCCTAGGCATCTGCAAGAAAATCAATAAAACTCTTACCCAGAAACAAAAAATTGTTGTTCTGGTTCGCTTGTACGAGCTCATCAATGCCGATCGTAAGTTTACCGAACAACGAATGGCTATTATTAATACCGTAGCCGAAGTATTTAAGCTCACCAAGGAAGAAATATCGGATATTGAAAATTTTGTTATTAAAAATTCACCCGAAGAGTTAGATATTCCAAGTATTTTAACCATTCACGATAAACCCTTTACGGGTAAAAACTGCAAACACATAGGCACCGAAGCCCTGGATGGTTACATATACATTCTACAGATAAAAAGCGAGGACCTTTACTTCCTCCGGTATACAGGCAATGAGGATATTTACCTTAACGGATTACCCATTCACAACCGCCGTATCTATCTATTTGCCAGCGGTAGTTCACTTAAACTGCCTAAAGGCAAACCGGTTTACTATACCGATGTTGTTGCCCACTTCCTTGCCGACTCCACATCTATCCGCATTTCCTACAAAGTGGAAAATGTTGGATTCCAGTTCAAAACAGGGGATGTGGGTTTAAGAAATATCTCCTTCTCCGAAGGACACGGCAAGCTGGTTGGGATCATGGGAGCTAGTGGTGCTGGTAAAACTACACTGCTCAATGTTCTGGCAGGTATCGAAAAGCCAACCACAGGCCGTGTTATTGTTAACGGCTACGACCTCCATAATGAAAAGGATAAACTTGAAGGTGTAATTGGCGTTATACCGCAAGACGATCTGCTCATTGAGGAGTTAACTGTATTTGAAAACCTATACTACAACGCTAAGCTTTGCTTTAAGGATAAAACCGAGGAGGAACTGGTTGTCCTTGTGGATAAAACCCTTGCAAATCTTGGCCTTTTAGAGCGTAAAAACCTCAAGGTTGGAACCCCGCTAAATAAGATGATATCGGGCGGGCAGCGTAAAAGGTTAAACATAGCCCTTGAGCTCATCCGCGAGCCCTCCATCCTTTTTGTTGATGAGCCCACCTCGGGGCTTTCGTCGCGCGACTCGGAAAACGTAATGGACCTGCTCCGCGAGCTAACGCTTAAGGGGAAACTCATATTTGTGGTAATTCACCAACCCTCATCGGACATCTACAAAATGTTCGACAACATGGTTATTCTGGATACAGGCGGTTACATGATTTACTACGGCAACCCCGTAGAAGCCGTAATGTATTTCAAACGCCTTGATATGCAGATTAACAGCGATGTTGGCGAATGCCCGGTTTGCGGTAATGTAAACCCGGAGCTTATTTTTAACATCATTGAGGCACGCGTAGTTGATGAATTTGGTCGTTACACCCCTATACGTAAGGTGTCGCCCCAAAAGTGGGAGGAACAATTCCGTGAGAACATTAAGCTATCCCCCATACCCGATGAAAAAGCGGAACCCCCAAAAACCCTGAACATCCCGTCGCGGTTTAAGCAGTTCCTTATCTACACCAAGCGCGACTTCATGTCCAAGATAAGCAACACACAGTATATAGTTCTTAACTTGCTTGAAACCCCAATTCTAGCTTTCATCCTGGCTTACGTTATCCGCTACATTGCCGATCCTAACTCTGACATTTACATCTTTTACGAGAATGAGAATATCCCCATATACCTATTTATGGCGCTAATTGTAGCCCTTTTTATTGGTTTAACAGTTAGCGCCGAGGAAATTTTCCGCGACCGTAAAATACTTAAACGCGAGGCGTTCCTTAACTTAAGCCGATCGAGCTACCTTTTCTCCAAAATATCACTTTTACTTTTGCTATCGGCTATCCAAAGTGCAACTTTTGTAATTATTGCCAATAGCATTCTGGAAATTAGAGGTATGTACTTTGACTACTGGCTGGTGCTTTTCAGCACAGCTGTTTGTGCAAATCTACTTGGTCTCAACATCTCCGCTACGTTTAACTCTGCCATCACTATATATATCGTAATCCCACTGCTCATGATTCCTATGATGGTACTCTCGGGTGCAATGTTCAGCTTCGAGAAGCTCAACCGTTCAGTGGGAAGCTTTAACCGGGTACCACTCATAGCAGAATTCATGATTACCAAGTGGGGATATGAGGCACTTGTTGTTCACCAGTATAAGGATAATGCCTTCCAAAAAATTTTCTACGACATCGACAAGGTGATCAACAATGCCAACTACAAAACGGTTTACTATATTGATGAGCTGGAAAAGCGTGCTACCGACCTAATTGATTTATTGCCACAAAAAAACAACCCTGAAACACAGAAAAAGATTGCTGACAGGTTAGCTGTACTTCGCAAAGCCATTATTAATGAAACTTCATACGAATCGCCCTCTATAACTTTTGATAAACTGGATAAGCTAACAATCAATACTATTGACGAAACAACCGTTTACGCCATATTCGATTACCTCGACAGGCTTAAGAGCCACTACTCCGATATCTATAGCACCCAATCGCAGAAGCGTGAGCGAATGATATCGTTCCTTGTGAATAATAACCGGGAACTCTACGAGGCCAAGCGCCGTGCCTACGATAACGAGAGCCTTGCCGACCTGGCAACTAAAACCTTTGAAAAGAACAAGATTGTACAATACGGCGATGAGTTGGTGCAGCAGTATGATCCCGTTTACCGCGATCCAATCCCAAGGCATTACCTCGATTTTCGTTCACATTTCTTAGCTCCCCGTAAGCATTTTCTTGGCATGTATTTTGATACTTTCTGGTTTAACCTGGTTATCATTTGGCTTATGACCATAGCACTTTACATAACCCTTTACTACGAATCGCTAAAAAAATTGCTCGATTTTTTTGGGAAAATAAAAATTCCATCTCTAAAAAAATAAAATTTTGTATCTTTACTTTTCGAAACAAGATATTAAAATGAAAAATCTGCGCTTTATATACTACCTATCGCTGCTTGCAATACTTTCACAGGTTATTACCGCTTGCAACTCGTGTAGCAAACAAGGGGTAGATGTCACTCAGGATTTATATGTTCCTGACTCCGTAATTGAGGTTGCTCCGCCCCAGGTAAGCAAAGCGGTTACTGAGCAAATGATGCAAAACATTTCATCGCCAGTTGAAACAGCCGCCCTTATTAAAGGGTTAAAAATACCTTTCAATAAAAACTTTCTGGCCAGCACCAAGCAGGCCGAAAAGTTTAACACTAACTTTGAAAAAGCCTTTGCCCTTGGGCTGTATGGTTGTGATTTAGGTTACCTCAACATGTACGAGAAAACCTCGTTTGTGGTTGATTACATCTCAACCATTAAGCGCTTGGCCGATGATATCCAGGTGGGCCAATTCTTTGACTTTAATACCCTAAAGCGTCTGGCTACCAATAACGAAAACCTGGACTCTCTAATCCTTATATCGCAGCAAAGTTTCAACCGCATTGATAACTACTTGACTGAAACAAACCGCTCAATGCTAAGCGCTGTAATTGTAGCCGGTGTTTGGGTTGAAGGCGCTTACCTTTCGAGCCGTGTGGCTCAAATCAGCAATCACCCCAGAATTAGGGAAACCATTGGGGAACAAAAAACCATTCTTAACTTCCTACTTGCTCTCCTAAAGGTTTACGATAAAGATCCAAGCATGGCTAAACTTATAGCCGATTTTGAAAAAATCAAAAAGATATATGATGAGGTAAAGATTACCTACGAAGTTGGAGAACCTGAAATGGTGGAGGAGAACGGAGTTTTAACCTTCAAGCAAACCGATAAGCAGATAATTCAGATGAACGATGAACTCTACCAAAGATTGATTATGGGTATACAGGAATTACGTAACGATTTATTAAAACTGTAAGAAATTTTCAGCTATGAAAAAGATATTATTCTCGTTATTGGTGGTGTTGATGGGTGTTACCTATTCTAATAAAGTAAATGCCCAATCGGAAGAGGAGTTGGTGCAAATCTGTACCATGGTAGCCGGCGATGCCGAATACCTTAAGGATTTCCGCATTAAGCTCGACGCTGGCGACCCTCCCCCTGTACAACGATTCCCAATTCTACTGAAAAAGGATATTAAGTATCGGTTCACGGTTTGCAACTCCAAGGACTATGAAGGCAAGGTAATTCTCCAACTGTTTGACAATAACAGGCAGCTAGCTACAACCTACATAGTAGCCACTGGTAAAGATTATCCATACATCGATTGGGTTTGCACCAAAACAGGAGCTTACCATTTAGTTTACTCCTTCAGGGATGGGAAAGCGGGACTGGCTGTTGGCTTGCTCTCCATGGTAGGAACAATGTAAGAAACACACTATATTCAATAAAAAAAACCGCCTTTCAGGCGGTTTTATTTTTTTAAAAAGACTTAATTCCTCTCCACCGCAAACACAAGGTCTTTTACCCTATTCCACCTTGCACTATCCATTTTAGGCCCCAGCACCTCAATAACATGGCCCGAAAGAATGGCTCCAATTTCACCACATTTGGCAAGCGAAAGCCCCTTTGACAATCCGTAAAGGAATCCGGCCGCATATAAATCACCGGCACCGGTTGTATCGATGCTTGAAACATCAATTACTCCTACCTCATAGATATTATCGCCTTGCTTTATAAGTGAGCCATCGGCACCAAGCTTAACAACAGCTATCTCGGCAAGTGTTCCAAGTTCCTTTAGTGCGTCAGTAGGCAATTTGCCTGTAAAGGCTTTTGCCTCCTCCTCGTTGGCAAAAACTATATCGACATACTTTTCAACTATTTCGCGCAAAAAGGCCTTGTTCTCCTCAACTACGTTGTAGCTTGCCAAATCTAACGAGATAGTACAGCCATTCTCTTTGGCTAATTCAACAGCACGTCGAATAAGGTTTTGGTTTTGTACCAAATAGCCCTCGATATGAAAGTGAGTGTATCCACTGAATAAAGGCGCCGCAAGATCGTTTGCAGTCATTTCAATGGCAGCACCAAGGTATACAGCAAAGGTGCGTTCGGAATCGGGAGTAATAAAGGCTAATGCCCTACCCGACTCGGCGTTTCCCTTAAGCATTATGGGAGTTATTCCGTTCTGCTCCATGTCATTAGCAAATGCCTGGCCAAACGAGTCGTCGCCTACCTTACCAATAAAAGCTGTACTCATGCCAAGGTTTGCCAAGCCATGAATGGTATTTGCCGCACTTCCGCCTGCGGCAAGGGTACGGGGGAGCCCCTCGGTCTGGGCCAGTATGCTTTGCATGCGATCAGCATCAACTAGCTGCATGCTTCCTTTGGGTAAATTCAACTCAAAGAGTTTTGCATCGTTTGGTAGCTGCACAAGGATATCAACCAATGCATTCCCAAGTCCAAGAAACTTTGCCATAATATGTCAGCGGTTTAATCAGATGGTAAATATACAAAAAAATAAACCCCGATTTTCATCGGGGTTTGCTCCTCATCTAGGACTTGAACCTAGGACCCCCTGATTAACAGTCAGGTGCTCTAACCAACTGAGCTAATGAGGAGTGCTTTTCTGTTATTGCGGTGCAAAAATAATACTTTTTGAGAATACGAACCAAATTTTTTTAAAAATTTTTTTCCAAATTGCCCAATACCATTAAACAATAACATTCTGAGGGTTTTGCAAAATCCACCCTCGGATATTGTTCAGAACAATACTTGCCCGTTTGCCAATTGCCTCGTGGGTGGCATAGGCAATGTGGGGTAGTAAAATAGTATTGGGAGCTTTAAGCAACGGGTGATCGGCCTCAATGGGTGGCTCATGCTCATATACATCGATTGCAGCACCAGCTATAAGCCCTTGCTGGAGGGCTGCGCTTAAGGCCATACAATCGACAATGGCACCCCGGGCTGTGTTAATAATCACAGCCGTTGGCTTCATCAGGCTTATTAGCGATTTGTTAACTAAACCCACTGTTTGTGGTGTTGCGGGTAAGTGGAGCGATAAAATATCTACTGTTCGGAACAACTCGTCAAGCCCTACAAAGGAAACTCCGGGTATGGGCTTTGGTGTGCGGGTATGAGCTACAACCTTACATCCGTAAGCTAATGCCAGGTTAGCCACACGCTGACCAATTGCACCAAACCCCAGTATTCCGAAGGTTCTGCCAGCCAGTTCACCACCCAAGAAACCACTATGGGTTCCCCCATTGCGGGTTACAGCATCAAAAGGAACTATATTACGAAGCAATGAAACTGCTAAGGCTAACGTTAACTCAGCCACTGCTGTTGTACTATATCCTGCTGCATTACACACGGTAATTGAATGCTCCTTACAGTAATCGAGCGGAACATGATCGACCCCGGTAAATGCAACAGAAATCAGCTTAAGCGGGGGACACGACTGTAGGGTTGATGCAGCAATGGGATGGTTTGAAATAACAAGTACTTCAGCCTCTTGAATACGCTGCTGCAAATCGGACTGTGAGGCTGGAACGGTATCATAATACACTACTTGATAACCATGTTTAAGCATTTCTGCTGCAAACGCGTCTGCCTCTGTTCTGTTTAGCCCTATGGGCTCAGCAAATACTATCCTCTTACTCATTGCAAGACTTTTTATCAATGCTATTGGTAATAAATACAAGCTATGTGCTCATAAGGAATCGCCAGGGTACTTTCGACCAGTATGGCCCTGCATAGTCAATTCCAATGCGGGGTGTGGTGATGTAACTTGGCGACACTCCGGTATCCTCAATCCAAATCCTACTTGATGTAACCAAATCCTCACCATAAAACGATTTATCGATGGCAAGCAACCGCGTTAACTTACCAGGGCCATCGGCACCGATAACTCCCCTAACAAGCACAGCTTGGGGATTGTTCTCAACGGAGGTAACCACATTAAACATCCAGTACATCCCGTAAATAAGGTAAACGTAAACCAGCCCTCCCTGAGCAAACATTACCCTATTCCGATCGGTTATGCCCCTGCTGGCATGGCAACCCAAATCGTCGGTTCCACGGTAGGCCTCAACCTCGGTGATGGTTACCCGTAACTCGTCGCCGCTTTCGAATTTTCGAACCAGTGTTTTGCCTAGCAGGTCAGGTGCCACCTCAAGAACATCGCGCTGGTAGAACTGACTATCGAGCCGCATAATCTTCTTGTTTTACTATAGGAAAACTATGCCCAAAAAGGAAAAGCGCACTGAACACCGCCACAAACGATATACCGGTATGGGTAAGCATGGTATCCTCAAAAAGCATGGAAATGACTACTATTAACCAAAAGTACTTAACCGGTAGAACCTGGAAATTGGGTGATTTAAAAAACGGAAGGGTTAACGAAAGCATAAAAATGATTAAACCGATCACCCCTGCCGATGCCCAAACCGTTAGGTACTGGTTATGGGGCATGAAACGATAGCTCTGGGGTAAATCAATCTTGTTTATATCGTAGAAATGGTTCATGGCGGCAGGTAAATCGCCGTAGCCAACTCCAAATAGTGGATTTGCTTTAATAACATGCCAAGCGGCTTGGGCATACAGCAAACGGCGTAAAACCGATCCACCGGTTAAAGAACCGTTTTTTCGGTACCTATTAATCTCGTAAAAGAACTCGTATAGCCTGCTTTCAATGCCAGTTACTTTCCCTTTAAAAATCGTATTGGTATATCCCCCCTCAATTAAGGCAATATCAATGGAATCGAGTTTACAGACTCCCAGTGAATCCTTGGTCAATCCTGCCGATGCCAAATATCGGATTAATGTGGTTCTTAAGGGTTGACCCTTTTTATCGGTACCTTCATATGGTATATTGCTACGTTTAGACCATTCGATTTTTAACTCCTGCTCGCAAATGTTGATATTTACAAGATATCCATTCTCTGTTTCTCTTGAAAGTATGTCGTGCTGGTATGGGTTACCGTTTACGGTTACTGCCCTTGGACTATTATCGGGAGTAAGCTTAACGGCATACATGCTATCGTACCTGTGGAGCACGAACGATAAAACAATGAATATCACGGTTAAGAATCCTGTAATGGTGATAAACCTTGCAATGGAACCCAGTTTAAAAAGATACTTAATGGCTATTAGTAAAATCAAGATTGATAGCATAAGCATGCCGGTAAAGCTGCTGAATACAAGGAAAAAAAACAGAAACCAAGCCATCGCAGAAATTGCAAACCAACGCTCAAACGGCCTGGCTACTATCCATTCGGTGAGATAATAAACCAGAAGTGCAAGGGAAAGATTCACCATTAGAGCTAGCCGGATATGCGATATGAACGGCGATATTTTTCTAATATCGGAAGGATCGCCAATAAAGTAATTGTAAGTGCCAATTACGGTAATTGTAAAGGTGGAAAGAATAAAAAGCCATAGTAAGACCCTAAACTCCTTACCGGTTAACTCCTGGGAAGCAGCAACAATTGGAGGTATCAGTAGAACAGGCAGCCAAAGGCGAATAATTTCAAAGCCTAAACGATGATTACTGGAAAGCAATCCACTGAGCAATATTGGTAAGTACATTGCCACAAATACCCAAACCATGGGTTTTGCCTTAAGCCGTTGTAACTTTAATGACCAGCTACCGCTCAGAAGAAAGTTAACAACCAATGTAATTGTTCCTATGCTTACACCAATAATTGAGGAGGGTAAACTGCATAGAATTACCGCAAGAGAGGTAAGATAAAATTTTCGATGAAACTGCTCACCAAACATCTACTCAGTAAATTTTTACAAATATAGCTATTTGGAAAGTGGTAGAGTAGCCTGTAGGTTTACAGAAACTCGTTCTTGACTGAGCCAAGATTAAAAGATAATTAGGTCTATTCATGCTGCTAACCAATTAATTTCATATCAACCATCAATGAACAACTAAATTGATAGGCCCATTGGCGCAAGGAGTCTCCTTCAAAAGTAAAGAGCATTGGGTTCATTTTACTTAAATATCTTTAGTAATTAAAATCACATTTATATGTTAAAATATCGTTTGTTATTTGACATTGCATTAAATATTAGTAACTTAAAAACCTTTCTCATATACATATTTAGTATGAAAGCGTATAGTTCATTGTACCAGAAGCCCATTATTTTGTTGCTAACTATCATATTTACAATATCGGGGTTTGCGCAAAAAGGGATTCCTTTTATTACCAACTTCACCCTCCCGATTAATATGAGTACGGATAACTATCAGGTTATTCAGGGTGAAAACAATATGATTTATGTTCTTAACCAGAACGGCATCTTCAGTTTCGATGGATACAACTGGGAACAGCTACCGGTTGGTGGGCAGCCTATGGCAATTACATATTTAGACAAACTATTTGTAGGTGGCGATAAGGTTCTGGGTTACTTTAAGAAAAATTTGAATGGAATAAATGTTTATGTACCAATAGAGCATATTGGGTCTGAACTGTTCTACCTTTTTCATCACTTTAACAATATTCTGTATGCTGCTGGTATTAATGGTATATATAAAATTCGAAGAGTTGAACCTTACAAGGTTGAAAATTACTATACCGAGAAGGATAGCGCCCAAATTATTACCGACATGTTTAATGTGGGTAACCAATTATTCATTGTAAAAAATAAATCGGCTGTTTTTAGAGTATACAAACAGGATGCAACACAAATCAATACTTCTACACTGGGTAATAGTGAGATATTGTTCTCATTTAAGCATAACAATGAACAAATTATTGGAACAAGTTCCAATAAAGTTTTCAAATTTGATGGAAATAAATTCTCACCAATCATTATAAAAGAACAGAATTACATTGATGCTAGTTACTTAACAAGCGGTATCTCATTAGATGATAAGTCAATTGCATTATCAACATTAATTGGCGGATGTGTAATTGTAAATACCAATGCCGGCGAAACAAGCCATATCATTAATTACTCCAGCGGATTACCCGATGATGAAGTTAACGCATTGGGTAAAGACAGCAATGGAGGGCTTTGGTTAGTCCATGGAATGGGAATTTCCAGAGTTGATTTAAAGGTTCCTATATCGTCATACCATCACATTTCGGGAATGCAGGGGAACATTCTATCTACAGTAAAGTTTAATGGTTCATTATACGTGGGAACCAGCTATGGGCTCTATAAACTGACGGAATTACAAAATTACTCTACCAAAACCATTCAGTTTACTACCCAAAAACCCGTTGTTAAAAAAGTAAAACAAACTCCTCAGACTCAACCTCCTCAAGAACCCGAAAAAGACCAACAGGTAACCGCAAAGAGAAAAGGCTTATTTGCCAGAATATTTGGTGGGGAACGAGCAGAACAAATGCCTATGGAACCTAGCCAAATTCAAACGAATGAAATTGAAATTGAGCAAATTGAATACGAAAAAAAAATAATCAAAAAGAAAGAGCGTTTGTTGCTCTCAAGTAATTTTATTTACCAAAAAATTAATGGAATAAGTGGAAAAATTAGCGCGCTTCAAACATGGAACAATAATCTTTTTGTAGCGTCGAGCACCGGATTATACTATATCAGCATGGCTGAACCAAAACTCATTATTCCCAGCCAGTATATTTTTAGCATCAATCCAAGTGTTTTCGATAAAAATGTCCTATACATTGGTACGTGGGGAACGCTTTACCGAATTAAAAACGAAGGAGGAAATTTAAACCCAAGAGCTATACTAAAACTTAACAACGAAAAAATTACTTCGGTTTCCGAAATAGCTGAATCGGAAATAGTATTTACAACTGATTATAAAGTGTACAAAGCAACTAATATTAACACAAGTAACCCTAAACTGATTCCCATTCCTGAAAGTACACACTCTATTGTATCGCCAGTTGTGCGAAAGGTAGGTACTGAATACCTGATTATTACCCCTACTAGAGTATTTAAGTTTTACCATACTGCCGATAGTATTGGTGCACATCCCGAGTATATCCAACAAACAAATTACAAGGCTTTCTACTCTAACCCTGTGCAAACCTGGTTAAGAGCCGGACAGATATGGTACACCTTTCCAAAAACGGAACAGAATCAAAGGATTGCAAAATACATTGGACTGCTTGACCGGGTTAACTCTATAAGCTATGCCGATAGCAACGAGGTTTGGGTGGTAAATGGTTTTAGCCAGCTATACAAAATCTACCCAACCAAGCAAAACGACACCCTTAAAGCGGTTAACCTTTTCGTAAAACAGGTTTTGGATAAATCCGGGAATAACCTTAACACCAATTACGTTGAGTTGGAAGCTAACAACAACGCATTTAAGATTAAGCTGGGTGCACCCTTCTACCTGAAGGAGAAAGGCGTGGAATACCAGTTCAAGCTTAAAGGGATTATGTCCGAGTGGTCCGACTGGGGTAATGTTCCCGAAAAAGACTTCCCATACTTCCCTCCGGGTAACCACGTCCTGCAGATTCGTGCCCGCGACGCCATGAATAATATAAGTGATATTAAGGAGTATTCGTTTAGCGTCACACCCCCATTCTACCAAACAATTTGGTTTTACTCACTTGTTGCAGCCTTTACTGTTGCTATTATTATAGTTATTATTCGAGTTAGGGAGAAAAACCTCATCAAGGAAAAGCAAATCCTAGAACAAAAAGTAAAGGAAAGGACAAAAACCATTGAGGAGCAAAAGAATGCAATTGAGAAACAGCGCGATGAACTTAAAGTGTTGAACCAGGAAATTCTACAGCAGAAGGAGGAAATTGAAGCGCAACGCGATGAAATAACATCGCAACGCGACCAAATAATATCGCAGAACCAGGATATCATTAAGAGTATTTCGTATGCCCGACGAATACAAACTGCCGTAATGCCAAGCAAGGAAGTTACCGACATGATACTTAAGGATTACTTTATTTTACTTAAACCCCGCGATATTGTTAGTGGCGATTTCTACTGGATGACCCAGAAAGGGAGCAAAATAATTGTAGCCGCTGCCGATTGTACCGGGCATGGAGTACCCGGCGCATTTATGAGCTTGCTGGGAATTACCCTCCTTACCGAGATTGTTAAAAACACCAACGATGTTCGTCCTCACATTCTGCTGAATGAGCTAAGAACCAATATCAAAAAAGCCCTAGCGCAGGTGGGCAAGGAAAACGAAACAAAAGATGGAATGGACGTTGCCCTTAGCGTAATTGATTACGATACTGGCACCCTCCTGTTTGCTGGTGCGTACAATCCGCTCTACCTGATTAGAGACAGAAAATTGATTGAGTACAAGGGTGATAAAATGCCTGTTGGAGTACATATAAACGAGGTTGAATCATTTACCCTTCATGAGATTGAGATAAAAAAGAACGATTGCATATACATGTTCTCCGATGGATATGTTGACCAGTTTGGCGGGCCCGATAACCGCAAGTTTATGTCAAAGAACTTCAAGGAACTTTTGCTTAATATCTCCGAAAAGGATATGTCAGAGCAAAAAACAATTCTTGACGATACCATTGACCAATGGATTGGCCCCCACGACCAACTCGACGATATTCTGGTAATGGGAATACGGCTATAAAACTTAGACAGATCTGATTCATTTATTGCTTTCATTACCATATATTTTGGATAACCACTAATTTTTGGGCATTTTTAAAAAAAAGGATAAATTACTTCAATTTGCTTAATCTGTGTTCTATTTAATTCACAAACAACTAATAAGCTACCCAACGCATTGAATTATTTGGTTTAACCATGGATGTTTTTAAATCAAAATAAATAGCCTCGTTTTATTCTAAAACCCATTCATCCTATTAGGTTTTACAGAATAGAATGAATAAATTCGCGTATCGAAGCGATACGAAATGGAACAGAAAAAGAAAGAGGAGAAAAGCGCACTTATAGTAAATCCGGGCATTGAACAGCCACCAATAGTTAACGAGGATGCCATTAAGCGCTTCAAGGCCAAAAAGCGCAGGCTGCTTAGCGTGGAGGAGTATATGGATGGCATCAGGAACGGCAACATACCCATACTTAGCCAGGCTATTACCCTTGTTGAGAGTTCGCTGCCACAGCATCAGGAGCTGGCAAGGGAACTGGTGGAGCAATGCTTGCCCCTTTCGGGGCGGTCGGTTAGGATTGGTATAACCGGCGTGCCCGGAGTTGGTAAAAGCACTTTCATTGAGGCACTGGGAAGCACCATAACCGGCCAAGGGCATAAACTGGCCGTGCTGGCCGTTGACCCCAGCAGCGAACGGAGTAAAGGAAGCATACTTGGCGATAAAACCCGCATGGAAACACTGAGCGCCGATGCAAACGCCTTCATCAGACCCTCGCCTTCGGCGGGTTCGCTGGGCGGGGTAGCCCGTAAAACACGCGAGACCATTATCCTTTGCGAGGCTGCCGGGTTCGATACCATTTTTATCGAAACCGTTGGCGTTGGACAGAGCGAGGTGGCAGTCCATTCCATGGTCGATTTCTTCCTGCTACTCATGCTTGCCGGTGCCGGCGATGAGCTGCAGGGTATTAAGCGTGGCATTATGGAAATGGCCGATATGATTGCCATTACCAAAGCCGATGGCAATAACATCCAAAAAGCCAAACTGGCTCAGGCCGAGTACCAGAATGCTCTTCACCTTTTCCCGGCAACCGAATCGGGCTGGGTGCCCAAGGCGGTTACATGCTCGTCGGTTAACCAGACAGGGATTACCGAGATATGGGAAACCGTAAACGAGTACATGGCTTTTACCAAGGCCAACGGCTACTTTAACCACAGGCGCAGCCAGCAAGCCAAGTACTGGATGTACGAAACCATAAACGAGGAGCTGAAAAACCGCTTTTACCACAGCAACCAAATAAGCACCATGATTAAATGGATTGAGCATGAGGTAACGCACAACAAGCTGAGCTCATTTGCCGCCGCTCAAAAACTGCTCGATGTGTATTTCGGTCAGAATAGCGAAAAGTAGCCCGATATGAACTTTGACGAGATTAAACGACGATTAAAACAATTCACCGTTGGTATTGCAGGCGCAGGCGGGCTTGGTAGTAATATTGCCATGCATCTTACCCGTGTTGGCATTGGCAAGCTTATTGTTGCCGATTTTGATGTGGTTCAGGAGAGCAACCTGAACAGGCAATTCTACTTCAGGCATCAGCTTGGCACTAAAAAGGTTGATGCCCTTAAGGCCAACCTGCTGGTCATTAACCCGGAGCTGCACATTGAGGTTTACGATACCAAACTCGATGCACAAAGTATTGCTAAAATTTATAGCGATGTTGATGTTATGGTTGAGGCATTCGACAAGGCCGAGATGAAAGAGGTTATTGCCGAGGTGTTTCAAAGTGAGTATCCCAATATCCCGTTGGTCATGGGCAATGGGATGGCCGGATGGGGTAAATCGAACGAAATGCGGGTTAACCGGTTTGGCAACCTTTACATTTGCGGCGATGGGGTATCGGAAATTGCCGATGAGCTTCCTCCCCTATCGCCCAGGGTGGGTATCTGTGCAGCCATGCAGGCCAACGTGGTTCTTGAAATTTTGCTGGAGAATGGCAGGTAAACCTAAGTTCCATGAACTAACAAATTTAACTGGGTTAATTATCAGAGGGATGAAACGGAATGAGTCGGAATGAGTCGGAAAAGACGAATATGATGGAGTTAGAGGAAGTTAAACCGAAATGGGGATAAGGCAACATTTTTTTGAGGCGATTAGTCAATAGGAACACAAAATATATTTAAACAACCTGTTTATATTGACTTAGCGAGGCAATCACGACTTATCAAAATCTTTTTTAATTGCAACCTCGCCCTAATAACACCAAACCATTTGATGTGTTCACATTCAATTTATACTTTATCTTTGCATCAAAGTAAAAAATCAAACATTATGTTTTCAGGAATAGTTGAAGAACCGGCAAAAGTAGTAGCCCTTGAGCGGGAAAAGGAAAACCTGCATATCACCCTAACCTGCTCGTTTGTAAATGATTTAAAGATTGACCAGAGCGTTTCGCACAACGGAGTTTGCCTAACAGTGGTGAGAAAGGACGAGAATACCTATACCGTAACAGCCATAAAGGAAACCCTTGAAAAATCGAACCTTGGTTTGTTAAAAGTAGGCGACAAGGTGAATGTGGAGCGCAGCATGAAAATCGACAGCCTACTCGACGGACACATGGTACAGGGCCATGTTGACCAAACCGCAGTTTGCACCGATGTTCAGGAAGCCGATGGTAGTTGGTACTACACCTTTGAGTACGACCCATCCCGAGGAAACATAACCGTTGAAAAGGGTTCCATTGCTGTGAATGGGGTTAGTCTCACCGTGGTAAATTCGCGCGAGAACTCGTTTCAGGTGGCTATCATCCCATACACCTACGAGCATACAAACTTCCACGAGATTAAGAAAGGTACCGTTGTAAACCTTGAGTTCGACATTGTTGGAAAGTACATCACCAAAATTCTTAAGCAATACCTGGAATCGGGGCAACTTAACAGGCTTACTGGCAAGTAAAGTGAATGGCGACTAAAAAAATCATTGAAACACCCCGATCCCTATCGCTAATTATTGCAATAATAGTTAGCCTGCTCACTGGTCTTGGCTTTTTATTTATCACCAGCATTAGTCAAAGCCAGCAAATACTCATGCTGTTTGCCTTTACCCTTTTTGTTTTTACGGTAACCTATCTGTGTAGCCTTATACTTGTTAATCTTTTCGTATCGAAAAGGATAAAACCGCTATACAAGGCTCTGTATAGCGTTGATAAGGCCAGCGCCGACCTTGTGGATGAGCTTGACCAGAACAACCTTTTACAAAGGCTTGAGTACGACTTGCGGGTTTGGGCCGAATCCAAAACCGATGAAATAGACAGGCTTAAGCAGATGGAGCGGTACCGCAAGGAGTTTCTGGGAAATGTTTCGCATGAGCTAAAAACCCCCATTTTCAACATCCAGGGATATGTTCTTACGCTTCTGGATGGAGGATTGGAGGACCCCTCTATCAACCGCCGCTACCTTGAGCGAACCGAAAAAAGTATCAATCGCCTAATTGGCATTGTAGAGGATCTTGAGCTAATTACCAAGCTCGAGGCCGGAGAGCTACAGCTCAACATGGAGCGCTTCAACATTATTAGCCTGATTGATGAAACGTTCGAAGCCCTTGAGCAAAGGGCAAAACAAAAAAATATCAACCTCAAGTTTGATAAGGAATACAGTAAGGCTATTTGGGTTTATGCCGATAAGAAAAGGATTTCACAAGTCCTTTATAATCTTACTATTAATTCCATTTTTTACGGAAAGGAAAATGGAACAACAACCGTATCGGTAACCGATATTGGCACAAGGGTACAGGTTGAAGTAAACGATAACGGTATAGGGATTGACCAAAAGGATTTACCCCGTATCTTTGAGCGTTTTTACAGGGTTGATAAAAGCCGATCGCGCGAGCAAGGAGGAACCGGGCTTGGCCTTGCCATTGTAAAACATATAATTGAAGGGCACAAACAGGTTATTGGCGTTCGCAGTAACCTAAACCAGGGAACTACCTTTAGCTTTACACTAGATAAGCCAGGGAAATAAGCCCCCCAACTAAATCACAACTAATGCTCTATAATCTGCTGCCGCCTATCGAGCGAGGGGTAAAGTTCGTATCGCAATGCCTGAAAGTCGATTAGCTTTCCATCTGGATTATAAACTGATATAAACTTGAGCATACCCTTATCGTTATACTCAAGGGTTGTTCGAGTCAACAGGTTCCCCGACTGATCGAGTTCTTCAACCGCTGAACGCAGGTTCTTCTTATTGTACTCGTACTTGTAATTTTTCACCACCTTTCGTCCGTCGGAAAAGGTTTTTGTAATTGTTTCGGCCACCTTCCTGCCCAGTGAGTCGTAAACCGGCTTGCAGGTTAAACTCATGATGGAATCAACCGGGACATAGCCCTTTGAGGCCTTAACCTGTCGCTGTATTTCAGTACCATGCGTGTCGAACACCGACCTTGTTCGGTAAACCCTTTTTCCCTTGCTGTTGGTGGCATCAACCTGAATTGGGAGCCTGTTCTGGTACTTGAAGGTAAGCGTAACGTAATGGAGAGAATCGCCGGGATTAACCATGTAAACCTTTTGGGTGGCTAAAAGCAAATCGGGGGTATAGGTGAAAAGGCTGTACCTGAAAAGCTTTTCGTTATCGAATTCGTCGGTTCTCACAACTTGCTTCCCCTCAAAGCTGTGCCAAATATAACGGTATACCCTTTGGGTTTCATAATCGCGGAAAAGAATGGTATGAACCCTATCGAGCGAATCCTTGATTTCTTGCTTAATGGCTCGGCTATTAGCTGTGCGCTTACCGTCCTGTATCTCATAACGGCTGGTTACTATCACGCGCCTAACATTTTGCGGCGGACGGTTTTGTGCTTCAGCATTCACAAGGCAAACCATCAGGAACAGAACAACTAACGGGGTAACTTTTAGCCTCATAGCAATCAGTTTTTATGTTGCAATTTAACGAAATTTTCCCCTTAAAGGTTTTGTAATAAATCCGCTTTGAAAAATTGAGTATTAAACTCCCTATTTGCTACATTTGCAAAAATGTTGAGTTAGATGCACGAAAATTTAAAACAACTTGTTGAGCAAGCCTGGGATAACAGGGAACTTCTGAACCAAAAAGAGTACATTCAAGGAATCGAAGCTGTTATTGACTTACTCGATAAAGGGCAAATCCGCGTTGCACAACCCATCGAAAAGGGTTGGTTGGTAAATGAATGGATCAAGAAAGCGGTACTGATGTACTTTCCCATACGGAAACTGGAGGTTATGGAGGCAGGGATTCTGCAATTCTACGATAAAATACCCATTAAAAGGGATTTTAGTGCGATTGGCGTTCGCTCCGTACCGCATGCCGTGGCCCGCTATGGCAGTTACCTTGCTAAGGGAGTTGTACTGATGCCCTCGTATGTTAACATTGGTGCGTATGTTGATGAAGGCACCATGGTCGATACATGGGCTACCGTGGGCTCATGTGCTCAAATAGGTAAAGGAGTTCACCTTAGTGGCGGAGTTGGAATAGGTGGGGTTCTTGAACCCATTCAGGCAGCACCCGTAATAGTTGAGGATGGCTGCTTTATTGGCTCTCGTTGTATTATAGTTGAGGGGGTGCGCATTGGCAAGGAAGCTGTACTTGGTGCCAACGTTGTGATAACCCAATCGACAAAAATTATTGATGTGTCGGGCCCTGAGCCTGTTGAATACCGTGGCTATGTTCCAGAACGTTCGGTTGTTATTCCGGGCACCTACACAAAGAAATTCCCCGCTGGCAATTATCAGGTTTCATGTGCGCTCATTGTTGGTGAACGTAAGAAATCTACTGACCTAAAAACCTCGCTCAACAATGCCCTCAGGGATTTTGGGGTGAGTGTTTAACCCAAGTACCATGAATATTGAGGAATGAGTAGGAATATGATGGAGTTAAAGGAAGTTAGAGGGATTGAGACCGTTAAACGTGAACCGTGAACCGTTAAACGTCTGTCTTGAAAGGGAATGAGTCGGAAAAAGTCGGAATGAGTCGGAATGAGTCGGAATGTATCGGAATAGACAGAATGTGATGGAGTTAGAGGAAGTTAGAGGAGTAGTGAAAAGTGAACTGTTAAACCGAATTGCCATGAATTATCAAGTTCAACCGGGTTAATAAAAATGGGGAGGCTGAAATATTTTGAGGGAAATAGTCAATAGAAACAAGTTGTTTAAATGCTTTGACTAATCTCTATTTAACAAATCTTAATCATTCTAATTGCACCTTACCTGAAAACAGTATCTTTTTAAGATAATAAAAGTATTACCTTTGTCAGTTGATTATCATGTTAAAACAAGGATTAATGGCAGATATTGAGTTTTTGAAGAAGATGGCGGCTCAGGTTCGCCGTGATGTAATCCGTATGGTTCATAAGCCTGCAAGCGGACACCCTGGAGGTTCGTTGGGCTGCGCCGATTTCTTTACAGCGCTTTACTTTGAGGTGATGAACATCAACCCAAAGAACTTTACCATGGATGGTATGGGCGAGGATGTGTTCTTTCTGTCAAACGGCCACCTTTCAGCTGCATGGTATAGCGTTTTGGCCCGTAAAGGCTTTTTCGATATAGTAGAGCTATCAACCTTCCGTTTGTTAAACTCGCGCCTTCAGGGGCATCCCACAACTGCCGAGCACTTACCTGGCATCAGAGTGGCTTCGGGATCGCTTGGGCAAGGACTTTCGGTTGCTTGCGGTGCAGCACTTGCTAAAAAGTTGAATGGCGACAAGAACTTGGTTTACACCCTACACGGCGATGGCGAGTTACAGGAAGGACAAATCTGGGAGGCTGCCCTTTTTGCTGCTGCAAAAAAGATTGATAACCTTATTGCCACAGTCGATTACAACGGCAAGCAAATCGATGGCCCGGTTGACGAGGTGGTCTCGCTGGGCGACCTAAAAGCCAAATGGGTATCGTTTGGCTGGGAGGTTCTGGAAACCAATGGCAACGACATGGAAAAACTCCTTGCCACTTTTACTCTTGCTAAAAGCAAAACCGGTCAGGGCAAACCCATTGTTATACTCATGCGAACGGAAATGGGAATGGGTGTCGATTTTATGATGGGAACGCATAAATGGCATGGTAAGGCTCCAAACGACGATGAATTTGCCCGAGCCATGGCACAACTACCCGAAACTATTGGCGATTTTTAGGCTTTGGTCATAAAAATAAATTATAAAGCTATGCAGAACATTGCCCTTATTGCACACGATGCCAAGAAACCTGAACTTGTCAGGTTTTTGAAAGAGCATGAGGACTGGTTACCGGGTGTTAACCTTTTGGCAACCGGACGAACGGCCGAATTCTTAGAGGAACAGGGCATTAAGTGCCGTCATCTTAGCCCCGGCCAATCGGGTGGTTACAACGAGATTACCGAAATGATTGGGAAAGGTGAAATAGATATAGTGATATTCCTGCGCGACCACAAGGTGGTTCAGCCCCACCACGAAGATATTCGCCGCCTGCTGGAAGCCTGCAATGTGAATAATATTCCACTTGCCACCAATAAGGCTACAGCTGAACTGGTGATTCTGGGTTTAATCCGCAAGGAATCCATTGAGCGGATGAAACGCAATATCGACTAAACAGCGTTTCGTTTAGGTTTATACGTCAAGTTTTAACCCTAACTTTTTGGGTAAGCCTTATATTAATCACTTAAATTAGTAATAACGCAAAAGTAAAACTTAATAATGAGATATACTTCAACAGGAAACAAGGATACGCGTTCAGGATTTGGAGCAGGACTTCACGAGCTTGGTAGAACCAACCCCAATGTGGTAGCGCTTTGCGCCGACCTTGTGGGTTCATTAAAAATGGACGATTTTATCAAGGAAAACCCCCACCGTTTTGTTCAGGTAGGTATTGCTGAGGCCAACATGATAGGTTTGGCTGCCGGCTTAACCATTGGTGGAAAAATCCCTTTTGCTGGCACCTTTGCGGCATTTGCCACTGGTAGGGTTTACGACCAGATTCGACAGGTTGTGGCATATTCCAATAAAAACGTTAAGATTTGTGCTTCGCACGCCGGGCTTACCCTTGGTGAGGATGGAGCCACCCACCAGATGCTTGAGGATATTGGAATGATGAAGATGCTGCCCAACATGACCGTAATTGTTCCTTGCGATTACAATCAAACCAAAGCTGCAACACTAGCCATTGCTGAGCATGTTGGCCCTGTTTACTTGCGCTTTGGCCGTCCGGCAGTGCCAAACTTCACCCCAGCCGACCAAAAGTTTGAGATAGGCAAAGCTCAACTGCTGGTTGAGGGTAACCAGGTAACCATATTTGCTACCGGTCATATGGTTTGGAAAGCTCTTGAGGCTGCCGATATTCTGGAACAAAAGGGTATTTCGGCCGAGGTTATTAACATCCACACCATTAAACCGCTCGACGAGGAAGCCATTCTAAAATCGGTTAGCAAAACCCGCTGCGCGGTTACAGCCGAAGAGCACATGATGAACGGAGGGCTTGGCGATAGTATCGCTCAACTTCTATCCCGCAAAATGCCTACCCCCATTGAAATGGTTGCTGTAAACAACACCTTTGGCGAAAGCGGAAAACCTGAGGAACTCTTAGTGAAATACGGACTCGATACCCCAAACATTGTTGAGGCTGCTCAAAAAGTTATAACACGTAAGTAAAATCGTCCTTTACGGATGGATAACCATACCGATAGCGAGTTACTCTTAATGTTTCGGAATCCCGAAACAAAACATTACGCTTTTAACTTGCTGGTAAGGAAATATCAGGAACGACTATACTGGCAGGTCCGCAAAATTGTAATTAGCCACGACGATGCCGACGATGTTATTCAAAATACTTTCCTAAAGGTATGGGGCGGCCTGGAGAACTTTCGGGAAGACTCCCAGCTCTTTACATGGTTGTACCGAATTGCTACCAACGAAGCATTAACGTTTCTGAAGAAGAAACGAACCAAATTGTTACTCCCCATTGTTGATGTGGAGCAACAGCTTGCACGAACCCTTGAGGGCGATCCCTTTATTGATGGCGATAGCACAGCGCTTAAGCTGCAGAAAGCCCTCCTCAAACTACCTGAAAAACAACGTTTAGTTTTTAATATGAAGTATTTTGAGGAGATGAAGTACGAAGAAATTTCTGAGATCCTCGGAACATCGGTAGGTGCGCTTAAGGCTTCGTTCCATCACGCCGTTAAAAAAATTGAAAAATTTTTAGAGGAGGATTAAACCTATACCTAAACATACTATCATAGTTTTAGATAGATATGGCAATAGCGCATTTGGAAGGAGAATGATTATGAAAAGCACGGAGGAAAAATTCAACAAAAAGTTACCCTTTAAGGTGCCGGAAGGCTACTTTGATAACCTGCCTCAAAGGGTACAGGAGCGCATTGCAGCTACCGAAACGCAGCAAGAGCAGAAAGACCGTTGGGTAACCCTCAAATCGCAGTTGGCATTTGCCGCCGGTTTTGCTTTCATGGCTTTACTAAGCTACTTGGGTTATTACATGGCTCGACCACTAATGGCTGATAAAAAAGCCGTAAAAACTGATTACGTTGAGATTGTAAGCCGAACCATTTACGAGTTCGATGATATTGACCTTTACAAGGCTATTGAACAAAAAAAGAAAACCGATAGCCTTAAAGAGGTCTACAACGAAATACCCCACAGGCTATACGTTAGAAGCAGTAACTGCATTACAATTATTGACGAAAAGAAAGAAATTAAACCATGAGGCAACTATATAGAATACTATTCGTTTTTATGCTTATAGTTTTGGGGGCTAAAGTTTACTCCCAAACCGACGATACCGAAAAAGCCCTTAAAGCCGAAAAAGTTGCATTTTTGACCAAAAAACTCGATCTAACCCAGGATGAAGCCAAAAAGTTTTGGCCGCTATACGATGAGTACTGGGGAAAAAAATTAAAAATCCTTAACGACCGTCGCAAGCTGGCCGACGACTTTATCCAGAATATAAACAATATTACCGACAAAGAAGCGGTTGACTATGCTAATCGTTATGTGGAATCGCAAAAACGCGAGGCGGAACTGATTGCCGAATACAACAAGTTACTACTCCAAATACTACCACCCAAAAAGGTAATGCTCCTCTACCAATCCAACTACGAGTTCAAGAATTACCTACTTCAAAAAGTTCAGGAAACAAAAAAGTAGTTTTATCTACCATATATTTTTAACTTTTTTTTACATTTGTCAGGTTAAAAGTTAATTCTTTTGAGGTAATGGTAAACGAGGAGAAAGCGACTGAATTGGTTGATTTGTTTATTCCGGCAACAACTGAAACACCTGAAATTAAATGTGAAAAGAGTTCAGGGCGAATAATGATGGTGGGCAACCTGATCCCTAGCGATCCACAATCATTTCTGGCACCCATACATCGTTGGTTGCAGAGTTATGTTACAGCTTACACCCCACAAAATATAACTGTTGAGTTCTATCTAACCTTTATTAACGGATGCTCGGAGCATCACCTTGGGAGGCTACTGAAGTACCTTGAGGAACTTCATATCAACGGGATGACCGTTAAGGTTATATGCCACTACGAAAATGAGGACTTGGACATGAAGGAATGGGGTAAGGATTTAAGCATGGCTCTTCGAATCCCCATTGAGCTGGTTGAGATCAACTAAAATTAAGTATTGGTTCAATACCTTACAGCAGGGCATTACCGCCTTGCTGTTTTTCTTTCTAATGGGGAAACTGCTTATATTTGCTAAAAAAATAGAAATGTCAATTAACGAGATTCAGGACGCAATAGTTGAGGAATTCAGCGTTTTCGACGACTGGATGGATCGCTACCAACAGCTAATTGAGTATGGCAAGGACTTGCCACCCATTGATGAGCGCAAGCGTACAGAACAGTATCTTATACAAGGCTGCCAAAGCAAGGTTTGGCTCGATGCCGAACTGCGCGACGGGAAAGTATATTTCACCGCCGATAGCGATGCCATTATTACCAAAGGAATTGTTGCGTTGCTCATTAAGGTTCTTTCAGGGCGAACACCCGATGAAATCCTTAATACCGATCTTTACTTTATCGATAAAATTGGCTTAAAGGAAAACCTATCCCCCACCCGTAGCAACGGACTTGTTGCGATGGTTAAGCAAATGCGTATGTATGCCCTTGCCTTTAAGTCGAAAACAGAGGGAGCCAGCTAAACCTTATGAAACCATAGTTGTTACTTAAAAAAATGAATATGCGCGACGAGCTCGAAATTCAAACCGATATTGTCAAAACACTCAAGGGCATCCATGACCCTGAGATACCGGTTAACATTTACGACCTAGGATTAATTTATGAGGTTGATGTTGACGATAATCGTAAGGTTACCATTACCATGACCCTTACTGCGCCCAACTGCCCATTAGCCGATCAGGTAGTTGAGGAGGTTCAGGAAAAGATTTTAAAAATTGATGGGGTAACCGAGGTAGAGGTACGCTTAACCTTTGACCCTCCCTGGGATAAAAGCCGTATGAGCGACGAAGCAATGCTGGAACTTGGCTTTCTATAACCATCATTAAAATGGGAAAGAAAAGCCAAAGCCGTGCTTACTTCTTGGCCTCGTTTGTAGTGCTCTTCTGGGGCACATCGGCCACAGCCTTTAAAATTGGTTTAAGTCATACTGAACCTGTTCAGCTGCTTTTTTGGTCATCGCTTTCGGCTGCAGTAATACTGTTTGCCATTTTGGTATTTCAAAATAAACTACCGCTATTAAAATTCACAAGCAAAAAGGAGATACTTTACTCGCTTGCCGAATCGGTGCTGAATCCCTTCCTATACTACCTTGTGCTTTTTAAGGCTTATAGCCTTTTACCGGCTCAGGTTGCTCAGCCCCTAAACTACATATGGCCAATTGTTCTGGTTGTATTGGCTGCACTGCTACTAAAACACCCTCTTAAGTTTACTGATATAATTGCATTGCTACTCAGCTTAATTGGAGTTGCATTCATATCATCGCAGGGCAATATCAATATTTTTGCCAAATCCAATCCACTAGGAGTTTTACTGGCAGTAGGGAGTTCGGTTATATGGGCAAGTTTTTGGATTGTTAACATGTACGATAAGCATCGCCCCGAAGAGGTTAAACTGTTTATAAGTTTTGCTTTAGCTACGGTTCTTACCCTGCTTTACATGGCTGCAACAAAAGATTTACCAGTTTTTAGTCTGAAAGCTTTAGCCGCATCGGTTTACATAGGAGCATTTGAAATGGGCATAACGTTTGTGCTTTGGCTAAAAGCATTAAATAGCGCAACAAACACTGCCCGCTTAGGCAATTTTTCGTATCTTGTTCCGTTCGTTGCTTTGGTATTTGTGAGCCTGGTGCTCCGCGAAAAAATTGTATGGACTACTCTTGTTGGACTTATTGTTATTATTGGTGCCATTGTATTTCAACAACTTTTTTCTAAAAAGGAAATTAATGATGAACCGGTTTAAGCTAGCGATTCTCCTTTTAGTAGGAATAGCAGCATTTACATCGTGCGACGATGATGAGCAAAAGGTCAATGTAAATAAAGAGGTTTACAACCTCATGAAGGATTGGTACTACTGGTACGACCAACTCCCTAACGTTGATCCCAATAGTTACCCCAACCCCGTTGAGCTGGTTAAGGCAATCCGCTTTAATCCACCTGATAGGTGGAGTTACGTAGCCACCAAGCAAGAGCTCGACGCTTACTACAAGCAAGCAGCATACGTTGGCTTTGGATTTGGCTCAGCCTTTACCGCCAACAATAAACTCATTATCACTTTTGTATTTAAAACATCGCCATTATTTGCCAATGGGATTGGCAGGGGATGGGAAATTGTAAGCATCGACGGACAAACCCCAACCCCCAATAACTACACCTCACTAATTGGCCCATCGGAGGTTGGTGTTACTAAGACCTTTGTTTTTAAATCGCCCTCAGGGCAAACCGTTCAGCATACTTTCAGTAAAGCCCAAATTGAAATGAATACCGTGCTAAAGGATAGCGTTTACTCCATTAACGGGAAAAAGGTTGGCTACTTTGTCCTTAAAGGGTTTATCGAAAAAACCAAAGATGAGTTAAATCTTGTTTTTCAAAAGTTCAAGAACGCAGGTGTTAGCGAGTTGGTTTGCGATTTACGCTATAATGGTGGTGGGCAAGTAAATGTATCGCAACTATTAGGGAATTTAATTGGAGGTAGTATTGCATTTGGCAGGGTTTTCGGACAATACATCCATAACGATAAACATTCCAACAAAAATTCTTATCTATACTTTTCCACCAATCAGTACTCACTCGAAATACAACGTGCTATTTTTATTACTACCAGCAGCACAGCATCGGCCAGTGAGCTTGTAATTAATGCCCTCAAACCATTCATGGATGTTGTTCTGGTAGGCAGCAAAACCCATGGCAAACCGGTTGGTATGTACACTTTTGAGTTCAAAGACCCTAGCATCGACTGGGCAATTGTGCCGGTATGCTTCAGCATCCGGAATGCCAATAACGAGGGCGATTACTTTGATGGTATTCCCGTAACCGTTGAAGCCGCCGATGACGTATTCACCCCCTTTGGAGAGATTACAGAAAGTAGCCTGAATGCAGCATTAAACTACCTTGGATTTGGAACAAAGGCAGTAAAAACAACTTACGTACCAGCCCAACCAATTACCGGAAAGGGACTTTACGAAGAAATTGGCGCCTGGTAACCAACTGAAATCATTGGTATGGAGGGGATCCAATTATATCTATGATTTTCTTTTTTATCCTGCCCCGTCCTGAAAAATGTCTACACAAAACAATGTGTATGAACAAAAATAATTATGTTACAAAACGCTACAGCGAGGGCTTCAAACTAAAAATTTTATCCGAACTTAGCAGCGGGAAGTATTCCAA
>Ga0209381_1001848_pt1 | contig 30593 bp, 29 predicted proteins | sample DewCreD2012metaG_FD_184111 | JGI IMG/M metagenome (GOLD analysis project Ga0209381, IMG submission 184111) | Hot spring sediment bacterial and archeal communities from British Columbia, Canada, to study Microbial Dark Matter (Phase II) - Dewar... ...
CAACGAGCTTTGGAAGGCCGTCTCCGAGGGGGCGTCCAAAGTCCTCAAATCCGTAAGTTTGGCGGACATGGCGAGACTGGACTCGCAAAAGAAGGGTTCTTCCTCGGCCTGTCCGGACGAATCTCTTTCCTCTCGGAGATCAAGGGCGAGGGCCGCGCGGGCGACCCGTTAGCGCGAAGCCGCCTCGCACGCCGCCGGCAGGGAAGCAAAGGGTTCGAAATCCAGCCGTAGAGTCCACCGCTGATTTTCTAAGGTCCAGGTTTCTTCCCACAGGCTTTCCCAAGCCGTGAGGTCTGTCCACCCATGGCCGGTCACCAGGACGCGAACCTGCGCCTTTGAGGAGTCTCCGTCGGTCTCTATCTCGCCCAATTTGTAATCGAGGACCCGGATGCGGCTCTGAAAGCACCTGAGCCTCTCTTGAAAAGCACGTCTTTCGCCCTCGGGAGCGTATCGCAGGACCCTCAACACTTCTCCCTCCACGAGGGAACGGTGAAAATCGTAAACCGATTCGTGGAGCAAATCTCTTTCCTTCAGGGAAGGCCGGGCGACGCTGCAGGCACTGCAAAGCGTAAAGGCGAAGAAGCAAAGGACCACACCCGCGATCGGCTTCAATGAGACCCGACCGCAGGGGGCCCAGCCCGGCCGCGCTTCAGGAGGAACTCCAGATGGCCTGAGCCACTGCGAGCCTGGAGGTATGGGAGACCGAGAGGAAAATCTCCCCTCCCCCCGAGCTGCCGAAAATCTCCAAGGCTTTTCCATGCAGAACCACGCAAGGGCGGCCCCTTTGGTCATGACGCACCTCGACATCCTTCCAGCCGATTCCCTCGGACCATCCCGTCCCGAGAGCCTTGAAAACCGCCTCCTTGGCCGCCAGGCGGGCAGCGAGATGCTCGACTTTCCGGGCCTTTCCCAGACAGTATGCCAATTCCTCGGGCGTGTACACCCTCTCCAAGAACCGATCTGCGGAATCCCCCTCCAGGATCCGGGACATCCGATCGATCTCGACCACGTCCAAACCGACACCTTTGAGCATGCCAGGCCGTCCCGTGATGAGCCCTTTTCCCTCAGGTGCCAACCGTCTTCCTGACGAACTCAACGATTTCGCTGAGAGGCGTCCCGGGCGTAAAGATTTCGACGATCCCGGCCTTCTTCAACGCGGGGATGTCTTCCGCCGGTATGATTCCGCCTCCGAAAACGATCTTGTCCGACGCTCCCTTTTCCCGAAGAAGCTCCACCACCCGAGGGAACAGATGGTTGTGCGCTCCGGAGAGAATGCTCAGCCCGATCGCATCCACATCCTCCTGAAGGGCGGCGTTGACGATCATCTCAGGCGTCTGGTGAAGGCCCGTGTAAATCACTTCGAACCCCGCGTCCCGGAGAGCCCGGGCAATGATCTTGGCTCCCCGGTCGTGTCCGTCGAGGCCGGGCTTCGCAATCAGGATGCGAGCTTTCCTTGCGTCCGCCATAATCCGTTCTCCTATGCCGCTTCTGCCGGGGCCTGCCAAGCTCGGTCAGGCCTCTCCCTCCCCGGCCGCTGTGAGTCCTTCTGCTCTCAGAAGTAGGCGGGATCCTCGTAAACGCCGAAGACCCCACGAAGGACATCGCAGATTTCCCCGATGGAAGCATAGGCCTTGACCGCCTCCAGGATGACAGGCATGAGATTCTCTTTGGACCTCGCAGCCTTTTCCAGAGCCTGAAGCGAACGGGCCACGTCCCTGGAAGAGCGCGACTTCTTGATTTCCCTCAGCCTGCGCACCTGCTGCTCTTCCTTCTCCGGCGGAATCTTGAGAATCTCGATCGGGGATTCTTCCCCCATCACGTACTTGTTCACGCCCACGAGCGTCTTCTCTCCGCTTTCCAGGGCCATCTGGTACCTGTAAGAGGCCTCGGCGATTTCTTTTTGCGGATAACCGAGCTCAATGGCCCGGATGATGCCTCCCATCCGGTCGATCTCTTCGATGTACGCCATGGCCTGACTTTCCATCCGGTTCGTCAGATACTCCACGAAGTAAGAACCCCCAAGGGGATCGATCGTGTTCGCAACGCCGGTTTCTTCCGCCAGGATCTGCTGGGTTCGCAGGGCAACGGTGACCGCCTCTTCGGTCGGCAGGGCCAGGGTCTCGTCCATGGAGTTCGTGTGCAGAGACTGGGTGCCCCCCAAGACGGCGGCAAGAGCCTCCACGGCCGTCCGGACCACGTTGTTCATGGGCTGCTGAGCCGTCAGAGAACAGCCGGCCGTCTGCGTGTGGAAGCGAAGCTTCATCGACCTGGGGTCCCGGGCCCCGAAGCGTTCCTTCATCGTTCGGGCCCATATGCGCCTGGCGGCACGGTACTTCGCGATCTCTTCGAAGAAATCGATGTGAGCGTTGAAGAAGAAAGAAAGCCTGGGCGCAAAGGCATCCACGTCGAGGCCGGCCTCGATTCCGGCCTGGACGTAACCGATTCCATCGGCCAGGGTGAAAGCCAGCTCTTGGACAGCCGTGGATCCGGCCTCCCGGATGTGGTAGCCGCTGATGGAAATCGTGTTCCAGCGGGGAACCTCCTGGGTGCAGAACACGAGGATGTCCTGGATGATCCGCATGGATTCCTTCGGCGGAAAGATCCAGGACTTCTGGGCGATGTATTCTTTCAGGATATCGTTCTGAATCGTTCCGCCGATCTGCCGCCGGCTCACCCCCTGTTTTTCCGCCACCGCGATATACATGGCCAGCAGGATGGCCGCAGGGGCGTTGATCGTCATGGAAGTCGTCACCTGGTCCAGCGGAATGCCTTCGAAGAGGATCTCCATGTCCCGCAGCGTATCGACCGCGACCCCGCACCTCCCCACCTCGCCCCTGGCATACTCGCTGTCTGAATCCCTTCCCATGAGAGTCGGCATATGGAAGGCGACGCTCAACCCGGTTTGTCCTTGGGCCAGCAGGTACTTGTACCTGCGGTTCGTATCCTCGGCCGTACCGAAGCCGGAAAACTGCCGCATGGTCCAGAGCCTTCCCCGATACATGGAAGGCTGCACCCCCCGGGTAAAGGGATAGACCCCCGGGTATCCCAGGTCCTTTTCGTAGTCGAACTGGACGTCTTCCGGGCCGCAAAGCTCCGGCACTTCCTCCCCCGAAAGAGTCGTGAAAACCTTCTGTCTCGGGGGCAGCTCGTGGAAGGCCTTTTCCAGTTCCTCTCTCCACAACTTTTTGGCAGGCGATTCCATATGGGGGTCCCCCTAGGTCAGCACCAGGGATTCGTACCTCATCCTCATGCCCGAAGCACCGGGCCACTTCTCGTCGGGCGAACCGACCGTACAAGAGACGGTCCGCCAGCCATGCTTCACCGGTAGGAATAAAACCCTCTTCCAGACTTCCTTCCGAGATATCCTGCGTCCACATACTTACGCAACAGGGGACAGGGCCTGTACTTGGAGTCTCCCAGACCTCCGTGCAGGACTTCCAGAATCGAAAGGCAGGTGTCCAGTCCGATCAGGTCCGCCAAGGCCAGAGGACCCATGGGCTGGTTGGTTCCCAACTTCATGGCCATGTCGATGTCCTGCGGTTTTCCCACGCCCTCGTACAGGGCGTAGACCGCTTCGTTGATCATGGGCATGAGGATCCGGTTCACGATAAAGCCCGGGTAGTCCTGCGCCTCGACCGGCGTCTTGCCGACTGCTCTGGCGAGCCCTTCGACGCACCGAAAGGTCTCCTCCGACGTGGAGAGCCCTCGAATGATCTCGACGAGCTCCATGACCGGAACAGGATTCATGAAGTGCATTCCGATCACTTTGTCTGGTCGGCTCGTGGCCGAAGCGATCTTCGTGATGGAGATCGACGAGGTGTTCGTGGCCAGGATCACGCCTGGAGGCGCCAGGGCGTCGAGCTTTCGAAAGATTTCCTCTTTGACCTTCCCGTTCTCGGTTGCCGCCTCAATGACCAGGTCGGCCTTGCCGAGGGGGCTCATATCGACCGTGGTCCTTATACGGTCTAATATTTCGGCCGCCTGGTCGGCCTTCACCCTCCCTTTGGCCATGAGACGATCCAGGCTTTCCCTGATTCGGTTCAGGCCCGATTCCAAAAAGGCCTCCCCAATATCTTGCAGCACGACTTGGTACCCTGCCTGGGCCATGACTTGCGCAATGCCGGATCCCATCTGCCCGGCACCCACGACTCCAACGGTCCGAATCCGCTCCAGGTCCATGAATCACACTCCTCGAATCGAACTGAAATCTGGCGCTTCAAAGGCGGGACAGCACTCGGGCGCCCCCGGCAGGGCGATGAAAAACCTTGCGATTCAACCTACAAAGGCCCCGTGCAAATGTCAACGGCCAGCACGCGCCACGGGCGCCCCGGACAGGCACTCACAGGGAAGCGAGAGCAGCACGGAATGGCGAGGAGGACCCTTCAATCGCCGGAATCGGCATGGCCCGGGGGCTGACTCCCTCGAACGAGTCAGGGTGGACTTCTGGTTCCGAATGAGACCGCGGCGAGGCTCAGCCGCCTGACCCTGAGAACCCAGAAAGGAACGCCAAGCCAGACCAGCAGCCAGCCCGGCAATCCAGACCGCCAAGAGGCCCCCCCCCGGCTGGGATCTGCGGTCTGGCAGCCACCGCCACCTCCGGAATCTAATGCCTTGTCTGGCTCAGGATCGGCTTGGGGGGACAAAGCCTTCTCGTTGGAGAAATCGCTTTCGTTGCCATTATGGTCAAAAGCGGTCATGGCGAACCAGTAAGTGGCTTCGTCGTCGAGTCCTTTTAGTCGGTATTGAGCTGTGCCTTGGGACTCGACGAAATCGTCCTTTTCCAAACGGATCGCGTTCGGGTAGCCCGTGAACCCGGCTTCGTCCCGAGACAACGGTCCGTAATGAATGACGTAGCCCGCCACATCTTCTTCAGGAGAGCAAGACCAAACAACCAGCGCCTCCCTTCCCTCGACCGAACTGGGCCAGAGGCAAGCGATACAAAGGACAGACCAGACGACAAAAGCGAGAACCGTGGTCAGGCAGCGGCCCGTGTTCGAATAGCCCGAATCGGTATGCATCTCCCGTTCTCCGCCCCCAAAAGGTGGTGTCCATCAGGGTCTCGAGATAGCCCATCCGCAGGGAACTTGCGGATTGCTTGAGCGGGCTTCTGCAATCCTCCTGCCAGAATGTCCGCCGTGGGTTCAAGGCGAGGGTGTTTGCCGGAAGGGTCAAGAAAGCAAGAAAATCAATCTGTTAGGAAAGAGAAAAAACTCGGGCATCCGCAAAGGCCTCGGTTTGCGGCCGTCTTGTCGCCTTGGGCCGGGCGCGGCGGACGCAATGTTTCCCTCGAGGTGCCCTTTTTCGTCACTTTCTCTCTCATCGGTTGCGCACCCAGTTGGGGTTGCGGATACCGAACTTCTGAATCTTGTAGTGCATCACCCTTCGCGAGACCCCGAGAAAGCGAGCCGCGTCTTTCTGCACCCAATTGGCTTTTTCCAGCGCCTCCAAGACGAGCTTCTTTTCCATGTCGACGAGCCGAATGCCCTCCGAGGGAAGCTGAAGGGTTTGGGTCTCTTGATGCCCGTTGTCCTCAGGCTCTGTCCAGCACAAGAACAGATCTTCCCCCCGAATCCGGTCACTCTCGCACAAGAGCACCGCTCTCTCCACGGTGTTGCGGAGCTCCCGGATGTTTCCAGGCCATCGGTAGTTCAGCAGAACCCTCTCCGCCTCGGGCGTGAAGCCGCTGATCTTCTTGCTCAGTTCGCCGGAGAACCTCCGAAGGAAATAGTACGCCAGAGGGAGGATGTCGGCCTGCCTCTCTCGAAGGGGAGGAATATACAGCGTCACCACGTTCAGACGGTAATACAGATCGTCCCGGAACTTCTTGGCCGCGATGAGCTCCTTAAGGTCCTTGTTGGTTGCGCTGAGAACGCGGACATCCACCTTGATCGTCTTGGTGCCTCCGACCCTCTCGAACTCCTGCTCCTGCAGAACCCTGAGGACCTTGGCCTGCGTGCTCGGACTCATGTCCGCGATCTCGTCCAAGAAGATCGTGCCGAAATTGGCCTGCTCGAACCTGCCCACTCGCTGCTTGTCCGCGCCGGTAAAGGCTCCCTTCTCGTGCCCGAACAGTTCGCTCTCGAGCAGCGTATCCTGAAGAGCCGCGCAGTTGACCTTGATGAAGTTCTTGTCCTTTCTCGGGCTGTTGTAATGAATCGCGCCCGCGATCAGCTCCTTTCCAGTGCCTGTCTCTCCCTCGATGAGGACAGAGGCATTGCTGAAGGCCACCTTCTTGACGATGGCAAGGACTTTCTTGAGCTCGGCGCTGTCGCCAATGATGTCATCGAAGCGGTAGATGAGATCCTGAGTCCTCCGCAGGTAGAAATTGGCTCCCACGAGACTACGATATTCCAGGAGCCGGTCCAGGGTGATCCGAAGCTCTTCCTTTTCGAACGGGCGCTTGAGGTAGGCGTCGGCGCCCCGCTCCATGGCCTTCAGGGTAACCGAGGTTTCCGAAGGATCGGACAAGCAGACCACGAGACCAAATGAATTCACCTTCCGGGCATGATCGACCAGGTCGAGAAGACTGTGGGTGGGCAGTTTTGTCTCGAAAATCATGACGTCGTAGATTTCTTGATCAAGAGCCTCCCTGGCATCCTCCTCAGTACGGATCCATCGAACCGTGTGCCCTTCCCCGGACAAAAAGGCGCTGATCTCCTCGCCGGACCTCTGCTCAGGCTCCAGAAGCAAAATTTTGACCTTGGGCATGCCTCCACCTCATCTCACTGCCTGCCGGAGCAGGCATGTCCAACCCGGATAACGCACCTCGCCCGGATGGCCGAGCGGGCTCCTTTTCTTTCTTGTCGGACAGGGAGGGAAAAATCTTGAGGGAAGGACGGGGACCGGGTCTATGCTCCCAGGCCCGTCTCTTTGATCTTGTAAAGGAGAGCCTTGTAGCTAATTTGGAGAAGCTCGGCAGCCTTTTTCCGGTTCCAGCACGTCCGCTGCAAGACGCGGGAGATCACTTCCCGTTCGGCTCTCCGGATGGCCTCCCGGATGTAGGCCTTCAGATCCAGCCCTTCCGAGGAGTTGGGCCTCTGTCCCTCCGGCGCGGGTTGCGGGCCAGATTGGTCCTGCCGACCGCATTTGTTCTTAAGCTCTTGAAGCACCGGAGCGTCAGAGCCCAAGATGACGACCTTCTTGATGATATTTTCCAGCTCCCGCACGTTCCCGGGCCAATCATACCGCTGGAAAAGCTCCAAAAGCCCTTGAGAGAGACGGGGCACTTTTCGCTTGAACTCCTGGGCATAACGGGAGAGAAAGTATTCGACCAACACCGGGATCTCTTCTTTCCGTTCCCGCAGTGGAGGGACACGGATATTCACGACGTTCAGCCGGTAGAACAGGTCCTCCCGAAACCGGCCTTCAGCCACGGCCTTGCCGAGATCCTGGTTGGTGGCGGCGATCACTCGGACATCCACCTGAATGTCCTCCTTGCCGCCGAGATGGCAGAACTGCTTGTCCTGGAGAACCTGCAACAGTTTGGCCTGAAGGGGGGGAGCCATCTCGCTGATTTCGTCCAAGAAGATGGTTCCCCCGTCCGCCTGTTCAAACTTGCCCGGCTTGCGGCTGTCGGCGCCGGTGAAGGCGCCCTTCTCGTAACCGAACATCTCGCTTTCCAGAAGAGGTTCAGGCAAGGCGGCGCAGTTGACCTTGAGAAAGGGTTGGTCCCTGCGAACCGAGAGAGAACAGATGGCCTTGGCAACCAGCTCCTTGCCCGTGCCGCTCTCCCCCTGGATGAGCACGGTGATATCCGTGTCCGCAACCTGTTCGACCACGGCCTGAACCTGCTTCATCTTTTCGCTGTTTTGAAAGAGCCGGCGGAACTCCTCCTTTCTCTGGATTCTCTCCCTCAGAGCTCTCGCCTCCCCCTGGAGCACCCTGCGGTCCATCTGCTTGCCGATGGTGGCGGCCAGCTCTTCCTGGTCGAAGGGTTTGTGCAGAAAATCCATGGCCCCAAGCTTGAGGCTCGTCACCACGGCACGAGCCAGGCTGTTGCCGCTCATCATGACCACGTAGGAGTCCGGCGCCGTCCTCTTGATTTCCTGCAAGGTCTCCAGCCCGTCCTTTCCCGGGAGATTGAGATCGAGCAAAACCACGGCCGGCTTCAGTGTCTTGGCCAGTTGGACGGCCTTGTCTCCCGTGTCGGCGCAGAAGGCTTGGTAGCCCAAGCGTCCCACGGCATCCCGCAAATAGAGCAGAAGGCTTTTGTCCCCGTCGGCAATCAAGATCCGGTCCCGCTCCATTTCCATCCGGATCTCCTCTTCCCGCAGCGCGTTCTGTCGCGGCATGGGAGCCTCTTGGCCTGAAATGGCCCCCTCACCCGTCCAAGCCGCACTCCTTGATTTTGTACAGAAGGGCCTTGTAGCTGATCCGCAGGATTTCAGCCGCCTTTCGCTTGTTTCCCCCTGTCTGCTGCAGCACATAGGAGATCAGGGCGGCCTCAGCCATGGCGGCCACCTTCCTGTCGATCTCCTTCAGGGCGACCGGTTTGCCGTCCTCCAGGAGGTTCGAAAAATCCAATTCGATTTCCGCCGGCGCCGGAGGCTCGCGCGCTCCAAGCTCGCTGCAAATCCCCCGCTCATCTCGGAGGACGACATATCGCTTGATCATGTTCTCGAGCTCTCGAATGTTTCCGGGCCAGTCGTAACGAAGAAAGGTTTTCAGAACCGCCTCCGGGAGCCGGGGAGCTTTCCGGTTGAACTGCCTGGAGAATTTCTTGAGGAAATGCTCGCAAAGAGCCGGGATTTCCTCCTTACGCTCCCGCAACGGCGGCACGAGGATGCGAATCACGTTCAGCCGGTAGTACAAGTCCTCCCGAAACGTCTGCCTCGAGACCATCTCTTCCAAATCTTGGTTCGTCGCCACCACCACGCGTGCATCGGTCCGCAGGTTCTCCTTTCCGCCCAGAGGCGCGTATTCCCCGTCCTGCAGGACCTGGAGCAGCTTTGCCTGCGTGGAAAGAGTCATTTCGGCGATTTCGTCGAGAAAGATCGTTCCACCCGCGGCGAGCTCGAATTTGCCCGGCTTGGACCGCGTGGCGCCCGTGAATGCACCCCTCTCGTAACCGAACAGCTCGCTTTCGAGCAGATCTTGAGGCAAGGCTGCACAATTGACCTTGACGAACTGCCCCTTCGCCCTGGGCGAAAGAGCATGGATCCTGCGCGCCACCACTTCCTTTCCAACGCCGCTCTCTCCCTCGACAAGAACCGTGACGTCCGTCTCAGCCACCTGGCGGATCATTTCGTCCACAGCCAGCATCTTAGGGCTGCTGAAGACCGCGTCCAGGCACTCTTCGCGGTCCAGGAGGGACCGAAGACGCCGGATTTCTTCGACCAGGCTCGCCTTTTCCAAGACGTTTTTCAGGGTGATTTCGATTTCCTCGGGCTCAAAGGGCTTCACCAGATAGTCACTGGCCCCCAACCGCATCGCCTCCACAATGGTCTGGGTCTGGTCGACCCCGGTGAGCATGATGACCGGAACCTCGCTTCGCGTCTGGCGGATGCGCTTGAGGGTCTCCATGCCCCCCATACCTTCCATGATGATGTCGAGCAAAATCAGGTCCGGGACCAGCCCATCCTCCAGCGCTCCCAGGGCCTCCTCTCCTGAGCAGGCCGAGGTCACGCGGTAGCCCATGGATTTAAGGAGCGTCTCCAAATACCCCCGGAAGCTCCTGTCGTCGTCTACGATGAACAGATGGGGCTGCGTCATTTGGGCGAGTTCCTCTGCACCACGGCCGCTTCTGCGAAGTCAGAGCCAACCTCTTCACAGGGCAAACAGAAAACGAAAGTGCTCCCTTCCCCTTCGCGGCTCTCCAGCCGAATCCGCCCCCCATGAGCCTCCACGATCCGCTTGCATATGCCCAAGCCGAGCCCGCTTCCCGCCTCTGGGCCCCGCATTCCTCCCGGGCCCCAGACGACCGGGAAGATTCCGTCAAAGGCCTTGTCCACCATGGAGGCGGGAAATCCCCTGCCCGTGTCGCGGACCACGACCTCCACCCAATCGCCGTCCGCTCCCTCCTTCCGGCATGCCGACAGGGTGACCGACCCCTCTGGAGGCGTAAACTTGATCGCGTTGCTGATGAGATTCACAAGAACTTGCTCGATTCTGTCCGGATCGAAGGGGAACCAGATGGAGTCCTCCGGGACATCCAAAAGGAATCGCACGCCCGATCGGTCTGAGATCATCTTCATCTGCCGGTACACCCGCTTCAATAGGGGAACGACATCGTCCCTGCGCTTCTGGACGACGATTTTGCCGGATTCGAGGCGAGTGAAATCGAGCACGTCGCTCACGATCTGCAACAACCGCTCGCAACTCTGAACAGACTCCTCCAGAACTCTCGTTTGATCCTCGGTGAGAGGGCCGAGTTTCCCTTGAAGCAGGAGGCGATTGTAACCCAAAATGATGCTCAGGGGGGTTCGAATTTCATGGGTGGCGATCGCAAGGAAGGAGGTTTTCATCTTGTTGAGTTCTTCGAGCCGCTCGTTGGTCCTCTGGAGCTCCTCATTCTGCCTGAGCAACGAAGATCGAACTTCCTGGAGGCTCCGGTTCGCCCGGCCGAGCTCCTCGGCCTTGTTTTGCAGCCATTCCTCGAGTTGTTTCTCTTTGGTCACGTCCCGCAGGAAAACCCACGCGAACCCCGGCCGATCTTTCAGGGGATGGACCTCGAAGGAGATGACCTTCTTCTGGCCGTTCGGCAGAGCATACTCTAGGTGGTACCTCAGCGGATCCTTCGAAGACTCCCGGCCCTGCGCGCGCATCCGGAGAATGCCCTCGAGCCGCTCCTTCGGCACGATCCGGTCAAAGTCCATTCCGGCGAGTCGTTCGGCGCAGTGGCCGGTGATTTCAGAGGCTTTGGGGTTCGCCATCGCGATGCGATTCCTGTCGTCGACAAGTAAAACCCCCAAAGGAGCCCCGGAGAAAAGAACCGAGGCACTCCATCCCTCCGTGGGAGAAAGGGGAGCCAGTTCAGGGACGGCCGGCGAAGAGACCCGCCCCGCCTGCAAGACCACCCGCTCCCCACAGAGCTTCTGGATCGTCCTGTAGACCAGGGACAGCACGAGCTGGCAAATCCTGACGTCGCGGATGGAGAAGCCCTCTTCGGTGCGCTGTTTCTGGACCAGCAGAACGCCGAACACCTTTCCCCGGAAGGCCAGAGGAAGCGCCATGATGCAGACATTTTGGATCCTGCTGAGCTGGTCCTGCCGCAAGGCATGCATGAGGGGATCCTGACCAGGATTCTCCACGATTGTTATAGCGCCCGTCTTTGCGGACTGGAGAATTTCCGGATAGTCCTCCAAAGAAATCGAAACGCCCTTGAAATCGGGGTCTTCGTGGGACACCGCCACGGTTCCCACACCTCGGTCCGAATCGAGAAACACCAAGGAGCTCCTGAACACGTCAAGGAGTTCGGCAAGTCTCAGAAGAAGGGTATGGAGAGCCCGGCGCACTGAAACAGGAGCAGAGAGACCCTCGGCGATGCGTAAAACATGAATGAGGTCCTGCTTCTCGAGACTGTATAGAATGCTTTCGTACGCTTCCAAGCCAGGCAGCTCCTGGCTGTCCTCCCCGAAGCAGAAAGCTTCGAAGAGATCTCCAAGGGACAAGCGAAGCAGATCATAAACGTCCGACTTTTCTCCCCCCGGAGTATGGCCTTGCATCGCCATGATTGCCCGTGCTCCCTTACCTTTCTTCTAAGGACGACTTTTCTCCCTTTCGTCTCGGCGGGAGGGCTCTCCGGATTCGGCACATGATTGCCCACCCGCCATCCCCCGGCAAATTGAGGATCGGAAGAAAGTAGGAAAAAAATTACCATTCTTTTCCAAAAAATCACACCAGAATTTTCGCTGGAGGTGAAAAAGAGACGGGATCAGAGGGGCCATCGCACTGGCCGGCGGCAACAGGCGGGTCTTTTCCTTGCAGAGCGGCCAGAGGATAGGTCAGGGCGTGCGGTCGTAATCAGTGAGAGTCGAAGGACGACCTCGCTACATCTTATATTTTCCGAATGCTTCGGGAGTGAGGCTCTCCAGGATTTCGGCCCAGCGCTCCTTCTGGGCTTCATCCGACTCATCGCCCTGGTCTGCGTTCCATCCAGCCCTGCGCGATTTCTTGATGACCTCCTCGTTGACAAAAATGGGCGAGTCCGTACGCAGAGCCAGCGCGATGGCGTCGCTCGGCCTGGAATCAATGGGCACGACACGGTTCCCGACTCGAAGGTAGATGTTGGCGTAAAAGGTATTGTCCCGAAGGTCCGTTACCTCGATCTTCTCCAGAGTGACTTCCAGCTTGACCAGGATGTTTCGCATGAGATCGTGGGTCATGGGACGGGCGAGATCCACGTTTTCCAGTTTCGTGGCGATGGCACTCGCCTCGGCGATGCCGATCCAGATGGGGAGCGCATTGTTCCCGTTGAGGTCCTTCAAAATAATGATGGGCATGTTCGTCGTGGGATCCAAGGTGAGCCCAGCGATCTTCATTTCGAGAAACATGCTTCGACTCCTGTTCGAATCAAACCGGATAGGACGAGGCCCGTATCTTGCTATTCATATTGCACGGCCTGCTCCTTGCCTGTCAAGAAACTTTTCTCTTCGCCTTAGAAGAGGCATCCTCGGACGGCTCGGCACCCTCTACGGATCGGCCAAGCAATGAGTGGGGCCCGGCCCTCTCGATCCGCACCCAGACCAGTTTTCCGAGCCACCCGGACGGCCCAGGCACGTTCACGACCCGATTCGTGCGGGTCCTTCCCGTCCAGAGCCCTCCCCTTCGGCTCCTTCCCTCCACTAGGATCTCCTCCTTGCAGCCCACGAGAGATTTGTTCTTTTCAAGCCCGATTTCCCTCTGGATGGCCTGGAGAGTCTTGAGTCTTTCCGTTTTCAGCGCATCGGAGGCGGTTTGCCTCAGCGTCGCGGCCCTCGTCCCCGGTCGTGGAGAGAATTTGAAGGAAAACAAGCTGTCGAACCGGATCTCCCGCACCGCGTCGAGGGTTTTCTCGAAATCCCTGTGGGTTTCTCCCGGAAACCCCACGATGATATCGGAGGTGATAGAAATTCCGGGGCAGCGCTCCCTCAGAGCGCACACGATCTCCCGGTAGGCGGCAAGCGTATAGCCCCGACCCATGGCTGCGAGCACCCGATCGCTGCCCGACTGGAGGGGCAGGTGCATGTGCTCGCACAACGGAGGAAGCTTCCCGAAGGAATCGATCAAATCCCTCGTGGTATCCTTGGGATGACTTGTCGTAAATCGCAGCCGAACCGGCCGGGCCTGATTGCAGACCGATTCCAGCAGTTCGGCGAAACCGAATCCGGGGCAATCTGGATCTCGGTAGGCGCTCACGTTTTGTCCGATCAGGGTGATGTCCTTCACTCCCCGGTCTACGAGCCCTTTGGCCTCCTCTACGATCGAGCGGGCAGGACGGCTTCTCGGCAAACCCCGAACGTAGGGCACGATGCAATAGGAGCAGAAATTGTCGCACCCTTCCATGATCTTGAGGTAGGCCTTCACCTCTCCTGGCCTGATGGCGCCATCGCTCTCGAGCGCCTCTGCGCTCCACTCCCCGCCGTCCAGGGCAACCACAGGGCCAGCCCCAGCCTTGCAGACGTCCAGGAGATCCGGGATCCGCGGTCCCTGCCCCGGTCCAAAAACCAAATCGACCCAGGGCATCCGTCTCAGAAGGGTTTCTCCTTTCTGCTGGGACAGGCACCCTCCCACCGCCACCAGGATTCCAGGCCTCCCCTGTTTCAAAGCGCGGAATCTCCCCAGGATGCTGTAGGCCTTCTCCTCCGCTTTTTGCCGAATGCTGCACGTGTTCACGATCAGCACGTCGGCATCCTCCAGGGCCGACGCTTCGCGGTGCCCGGCACGGACAAGACGTTCGCGCAAAAGCAGGGAATCCTGCTCGTTCATTTGGCAACCGAGAGTTTCGATATGGAAGGATAGACCGGGCATCGTACCCTCCGCACCGGTCCGATAGAAGCGGGCTGGATCGCTTCAGAGGATCTCGATATTTTCCACCAGGAGTTCTTTCCCTTGCAGAATGTCCAGTTCGTCTCCGCCGCAGCCGGGACAGACGAACCGAAATGCCTCGACCTCGAACTCAGCAGCGCAGCCACGGCACCGTGTACGGATCGGCACGATCTGCACCGCAAGTTCGGCCCCTTCCGCAAGGGAATCCTTTGCAACAAAATCAAAACAGAACCTCAGCTGATCCGGGACAATCGCCCGGAGCTGCCCTGCCCGGATCTTGACCCGCAGCACCCGGTGAGCGCCGTTTGCGCTGGCGGTCCTCAAAACGATGTCCAAGATGTTCTGGGCCAGTCCCATCTCGTGCAACAGAACCCCCTTTGTGTCAGGCCGGCCGTCCCAAGTCGGTTTCTCTCTGTCTACCCGGTCGGTTGGATGCGGGCTTTGAGCCATGCGATCCAACGGTCCAGGCCTTCCCCCGTTTTGCAAGAGAGCGCGATGTGCTCCAACTGGGGGTTGATCTGCCGGGCATTGCGGACCGCGTCCTCGAGCGAATAGTCCAGATGGGGCAAGAGGTCGATTTTGTTAAAGATGCAAAGCGAGGACTCCCGGAACATGAGAGGATACTTGAGGGGCTTGTCCTCCCCCTCGGTCACGCTGAGGACCGTCATCTTCGCGTGCTCTCCCATGCGAAACTCCGCTGGGCAGACCAAGTTTCCCACGTTTTCGATGAACAGGAGCCGGATCTTGCTCAAGTCGATTTCACGAATCGCATTGCGGATCATCTGGCCGTCCAGGTGGCAGGCGTTTCCCGTGTTGATCTGCACGATGGGGATGCCGAAGCGCTCCAGCCGTTCCGCGTCGCGGGTGGTTCTCATGTCTCCTTCGATCACGGCGATCGAGGAGGGATCCATCCTTTCCAGGGTCCTCTCCAAGAGCGTCGTTTTCCCCGCCCCCGGCGAGCTCATCATGTTGACGGCGAAGGTCCGGTTCTCGTCGAAGATCCGTCGATTTTCAGCCGCGTAGGACTCGTTGAATTCTAGGATGTCGTTGAGAACCTGCACCTTGATCGGCATGAGCCTCCTCCCGCAGAAATCCCGGTTGGATCACCTTGAGGAGCCTTCAGCTATCCAGATTCAGCAAATGACCCATCTTTTCCTGCTTGGTCCGAAGGTACTTCAAATTCGTGCTGTTGGCCTGAACGATGATCGGTACGCGCTCCACAACTTGAAGCCCGTACCCCTCGAGCCCGATGATCTTTTTGGGATTGTTCGTCATCAGGCGGAGTTTCCGGATGCCCAGGTGGGTCAGGATCTGGGCGCCGATTCCGTAATCTCGCAGATCCGGCTTCAAGCCCAAGGCTTCGTTGGCTTCCACAGTGTCCTTTCCCTTCTCCTGCAGGGCGTAAGCCTTGATCTTGTTCACCAGTCCGATCCCCCTGCCCTCCTGGTGCATGTAGATCAAGGCGCCCTTCCCCTCCTCGCCGATCATCTCCATGGCCCGCACGAGCTGCTGCCCACAATCGCACCGCAGAGAATGGAACACGTCTCCGGTCAAACACTCCGAATGGACCCGAACCAGGACCTCATCTTCCGAGCTGAACTCGCCTTTCACCATTGCGAGGTGTTCGGTATGGTCGACCAGGCTCCGGAACACCATGCCCCGAAACTCCCCTCCAAAAGGAGTAGGGATCACAGCCTCGGCCACCTTTTCCACCAACGATTCCTTCTGCAAACGATACGCGATGATGTCCGCAATCGTGACGATCTTGATGTCGAAGCGCTCCGAAATCTTTTCCAAGTCGGGCATTCTCGCCATCGTGCCGTCTTCTTTCATGATTTCGCAGATGACGGCAGCCGGCTTCAAGCCCGCAAGCCGGGCCAGGTCTACCGATCCTTCAGTCTGTCCGGTCCTGACGAGCACACCGCCGGGCTTGCACCGAAGCGGAAACACATGGCCGGGGCGCACGAAATCCGACGGCTTCGTGGAATCCTCGACGGCGAGCCGGATGGTCCGAGCCCGGTCGTAGGCCGAGATACCGGTTGTGATGCCCGTCCTGGCGTCGATGGAGACAGCAAAAGCCGTCTCGAACCGGGAAGTGTTCTTCTCGACCATAAGAGGAATGTCCAATTGCTTCAGCCTCTCGTCGGTCAAGCTCAAGCAAATCAGTCCCCGACCGTGGATGGCCATGAAATTGATCTTCTCGGGTGTGACGTGCTCCGCCGCGAAGCAGAAATCCCCTTCGTTCTCCCGGTCCTCGTCATCGACAAGAATGACCATTTTGCCTTTGCGGATGTCCTCGATGGCTTCCTTCACTGTTGCCAGCGGCATGGGACGATCTCCCTCCGGGTTTCCGGGCGATTCTGACTTTGAGGGGGCGGAGCCGCCCAGAAGCGGCCCGCCATGTCGACTCTCGATCGTTTTAGTATAGGAGACATGCGTCTCGACCGTCAAGGATACGCAAACCCAGCCAACCCCTCATGGAGCGGCCCAAAAGCTATGGCCGATAGAAGTTCCTCTCCTCTCGACCAATCGAAGGCGCCAGGCCTACTACAGAAGATCCCAGTCTGAGCTCCTTCAGACTCAAACCGCCTCTTGCCGGGGTCTGGAGGGGTCAGTCCCGGTGTGATAGAGTGAAATAAGATCGGTTCGCAATCCATGGCGCTCTGAAAGCGAGTTCCCAGTAACGACCAGACTCGAGGGGAGCTACCGAAGGTGAAACCGGGCCAAGAGGAAACCGTCGAAATTGAAGCCCTCGCCTATGGCGGCGAAGGACTGGGCCATATTCAGAAAAAAGTCGTGTTTGTGCCGTTCACTTCACCTGGAGACCGCGTGCGGGTGCGGATTTCTGAAAGCAAGCGGAACTACCTCCGGGGTACCTTCGTGGAATTCGAGATCCGCTCGCCCCTGCGCGCTGTGCCCTTGTGCGACGTCTTCGGAGAGTGCGGGGGCTGTCACTGGCAACATATTCAGTATGAATTCCAGGTCGAGGCCAAAGCCAAAATCCTCCGGGACACGCTGAGCCGCATCGGCAAAGTCGATCCCTCGGCGTACGAATGGTTGCCGCCCATCCCGGCCGAAACCCCTTACGGATATCGGTGTCGGGCGAGGCTCCAGTGCCAAGCCCTGCGCGAGGTGGTTCTGGGCTTCTGCCGCAGCCGCTCCCGTGACATCGTGCCATTCGGGCGCTGCGAACTCCTCTCTCCGTTTCTGAACCAGACGATTCAGAAGCTCTCAGGTTTTTTGAACTCCCTCGAGTACCTTTACGACTTTACGGAGATCGAGGTTCTGGCGAACCCCGAGAGCGAGGAGGCCGTGCTTGCCTTCCAAACCCCTTCCAGCCTCGGCGATGGGGTCACGGATTTCCTCAAGGCACTAAAAGCCCACATCCCCAAAGTCTACGGCGTAACCTTTGAGATCCTCGATGGAGACCAAAGAAGGACGGAGGACTTCGGCAATTGTGGGTTGGACCTGCGACTGCCTGCCCTGGATTCGTCCCGCCCCGCAGGGGAGATCCGGGCAAAGGCCCGAATTCACACCTTCACGCAGGCAAACCTGAATCAGAACGCAAACCTCCAGAGGGTGGTTTTCGAATGGGCGCAACCCCGGCAAGATCAGATCGTCCTAGACATATATTCTGGTATGGGCAATCTGACCCTCCCTCTGGCTTCTCGCGTAGGCCGCGTGATCGGTCTCGAGAACAATCCTTGCGCCGTGGAAGACGCCAGACAAAACGCTCTTCGCAACGGGCTGGATCGTTGCGACTACAGGCTCGCCGACGCCGCCTCGGGCCTGGAAACGGTGCGGGCCGAACTCGGCCGAGTCGACGTGGCCATCGTGGACCCCCCTCGGAAGGGCGCCAGCAGGGAGGTCGTGGCGAAACTTGTCGCCTTGGCTCCCTCCCGGGTGATCTATGTCTCCTGCAATCCGACCACGCTGGCCCGGGACGTGGAGATGTTCTCCTTCTCCGGCTACAAGCTCGCCAGAGTCCGCATGATCGACATGTTTCCCCAGACGTACCACATCGAGTGTGTCGCGGAGTTCGTACCGAGGTGAACTCGACTCCGTCCCCTCCGGAGCCGAGCGCACGGACCGGATCCGGGCAGGATGTTCCTGGCCCGGGTCCGGGCAAGACTCGACAACCCCCTAGGGCCGTTCGAGAGGCCCTTTAAACCCTTGGGAAAAATGTCCGTGCGGGAATACCTGGGGATGCGTTCGAGCGCGCCGGTGCCCCCTCGCAGACCGTCAGCGGGCAGCGCGCTTGGAGGCCTTGAGAGGATTCAGCTTCTTGCCGCCTGTCTCCTCCTGGGTCCTCTGAAGATGGGTCGCCATGTTGCAGGCGCCACTGGCCCATTTCAGCGCCGGCTCGGCAAAGACACGGCAGAAATTACCCTGGGGAAAGGTTTCTATGTGGGAGCACCCTGTGCAGGCCTCCACGACGGAGTGGCAGCTGCCTCCGTTGTAGGAACAGCCATTCTTCTTCATGAACACACAGGGTTTACCCACTTTGACGATGTTGCAGGCGAGCATTCCTCCATCCTCCTCGCTTCATGCAGTTGAACCCCGCCGCCTCCCGGGGCAAACAGCAAGCCACGGGACACGGCAAACGCGCAAAAAGTTAATCAATTATTTTACATCGAAAGCGGAAAAGTCGTCAACGGGAACAGATTGATTCGAATCGCACGGACACCCTCCCTTCCTCAACGCCCCGCAGGAGGCCCACCCCCCTTGAGCAACCGCATCGCTTCTTGGACGTCCTCCCACACCTGCCTGCGGACGGCAACCGTGTAGTACCGCAACACATAGGAGGGATGAAAAGTCGGCATGACCGGAATGCCCCTGTAGCTTTGCCACTTCCCTCGAAGCTGGTGCATCGGCCCCCGCAGGCCGAGGAGCCTTGAAGCGGCCGTGTGTCCCAGGGTGATGATCACCCTGGGCCGAACCGCCTCGATCTGTCTCTCAAGAAAAGGCATACAGGCTTCCGCTTCCTCATCCAAGGGAGGCCGATTGTTGGGCGGCCTGCATTTCACGATGTTGCAGATGTACACACTTGAGCGTGGAACCCCCATACCCGCCTCAATGATTTTCGTCAGGAGCTGTCCAGCAGGGCCCACGAAGGGCCTCCCGGTCGCATCCTCCTCGCTCCCTGGGCCCTCGCCGACAAACAGAATGTCGGCATGGGGGTTGCCCTCGCCGAAGACCAAATGCCTGCGGGTTCGGCCCAGAGGACAGCGATTGCATGTCTCCAGTTCCCGTCGAATTTCCTCGAGCAATCTCTCTACCGAAAAGGGCTCCATCACACCCGCCGAGAGAGACTCTTGCTCAGGGGTCTCGTCGAGATCTCGTGCCGGAGTCCAGAGGGAGATCTCGCGGACCCCGGACTCCAGAAGATACAGAATCCGCGCTCCCAATGCCTCCAAGAGGCTCAAATCCCGTGCCATCACGAGGCCTCTCGCTTGATTTTGAACAGGGCCTCCGGGGAGCCCCGGAGGCACCCTCACGAAAGCCCTTTCAGTCGCGTAGCCACCCCGTCGCGGTCCACGAAGTACCGATGCCCTCTCCAGCGGACCACTCTGCTGAAGTAGGGGCTTGCCCAGAAGAAAGGAGCCACAACGAGCAACACAGGCAGCAACCATATGAAAAGGACCGTGCTGCGGTCCCGGACGTATAGGGCGTTCATTCTCAAGTGGGAGGCCACCTCGGCGCACAGAGTCAGCACGGCCAGAACCGGGCCCACGGACGAGCCCGGCGTCAACCACCAGTACAGGAGACTGTTCACCAGGCCGAGCTGGAACAGCAGAATGGGATACGTGTACGGCGCGTACGTCCTGTAGACCACAGCCAGGCGGTGCATCCTGGCGACCCACTCCAGGAAGGGAACCGAAGGGTGAAACACGGGGATCATCCGGTCCAGCAGGTGAATCCTGTATCCTTTCCGATGGACCTCCTGGGCCAGGGCGTGGGAATCGCAAAGCTGATGGGCGACCCGGTGGAAGCCGCCGACCTCCTCAAAAACCTCCCTCCGGATGGCCAAGGTACAGCCGTTTGCGGAATTCAGTCTGTCGAAATAGGCCAGCGTGTAGTACAAGTTCAGTCCCAAGAGATTCACCAGGTGCGCGCTGAGGGCTGCCCACACATTCCGCGCCCCAAAATAGGCCGCAGCCGCCGTGACGACCCCGATCCGGGTGTCTCCCAAGGGAGCGACCACGCGGTCGAGATAATCCGGAGGAACCCGAACCGCGGCATCACTGAATACGAGCACTTCTCCCCTGGCCTCCCTGGCTCCCCTGATCAGCTTGCTCATCTTGTCGGTCACGGAGGGGTCCCGCCCGGAAAACACGACCCGGATCCGCGCCTCCGGGAATCGAAGCCGCAAGCGGTCCAAAACGGGCAGGATCGGGTCCTGCCCATTCTGGACCACGAACAGGAGCTCCCAAAGGCCCCGATAGGAAAGGCGGCAGAAGCTCAGAAGATTTTCCTCGTCTCCCCCCTCCAGACCCGCCAGGGGCTTGACAATTGACACCGAAGGTTCCCACTGCGTCCGTGGCTGAAAGGAGGCTGGATACTGTCGAAAATAGTGGTGCACGATGAAATGCCTGGCCAAAACCCCCGCCAGAGAAGTCCCCACGCCGAAGAGCAAGAACACCCGCAGAAAGACGATCAAGATCTGCATCGGGCCGCTGGGTTCCGGGGACTCAAGCAAGAACGTCACCATGAGCCCGGAAAACAAGGGAATCGAGAGGTTGTCGTTCAGTCTGGACGAAACCAGCTCAAAAAACGTCGCCGTCAGAGCCGCCCAGAAGGCGATCGTCCAGCCGAAAAGGAGGCGGGCGACCAGAAAGCACGCCGCAAAACAAGCCAGGCTCCCCTGAAGGGACTTGTTGAGAAGGCGCACAGTGCCGTACCGGGTTCCGACGATCGCCGCCACCGGGTCCCCGACGCACAGGAGGGCGATGGCCAGCACGGCCACTCGCTTTTCGAAAAAGAAGGCGCACAACAGGCAGCTCAGAGCGAAATAGATGGAGGTATTGAACGTCTTCCGCTCTTGCTCCCGCAGCAAGAAAGGGAAAAGACGAAAGGCGATTTCGTTCCCCCGCTTCCAGTTCAATCTGACGAGGTCGAGCAGGAAAAAGAAGAGCAAGAACGCCGCGCTCAGAAGGATTGCCTGCGATCTGGTAAGGAAGTAATAATAGAGCGCCGGTGCCCAAAGGAAGGACAGATGCCAAAGTTTCCTGTAAACCTGCACATCCTCTCCTGTAGAGGCTCATGCAATGGGATCGCGGACCCGGCCGGGCCGTCACGGTTAGGCCAGTCTAGGAGAGGCCCCTGGCAGTGTCAACGCGAGCCGAGAACCCTTCAGCGCCCGTACCGAAGGCCCTTGCCGCGCCAAGACCCACCTTTTCTCAAGGAGACATTCCATGCTCCCCGTCCGCATCGCCCTGGCCCAAATCAACTCGACCGTCGGAGACCTCAAGGGAAACGCAAACAAAATCCGAAAGGCCATTCGCAGGGCCCGGCAGGCCGGTGCGGACCTCGTGGTTCTGCCTGAGCTGGCCGTTACCGGCTACCCACCGGAGGACCTCCTGCTCAAGCCCTTCTTCATCGAGGACAACCTGAAGGCTCTCCGGAGCCTTGTGGACGAGACGCGCGGCATAACCGCCGTCGTGGGATTCGTGGACAGACAAAACGACATTTACAACGCCGCTGCGGTGCTGCACGATGGAACGTGGGCCGCCACGTACAGGAAGAACCACTTGCCCAACTATGGCGTCTTCGACGAGGACCGATATTTCCAGCGCGGCACCCGGGTGCTCGTGATCCTCTGCCGGGGTGTTCGGATCGGACTTTCCATCTGCGAAGACATCTGGCAGCCTACGGGCCCCCTGTCCACACAGGTGCTCGTGGGGGACGCCGAGCTGGCCGTGAACTTGTCGGCCTCTCCCTTTTTCGCAGGCCGACGCAGCGAGCGCCTTCAGATGCTCTCTACGCGGGCCCGGGATCACACGGTGGCCCTGGCTTATGTGAATCTCGTGGGCGGACAGGACGAGCTGATCTTCGACGGAAATAGCGTGATCCTCGACGAGAGAGGGTCCGTGGTCGCCATGGGGAAACCCTTTGTCGAAGACTTGCTCCTTGCTGACCTCAGCCTGCGCAACGTGTTCCGATCCCGCCTTCTTGATCCGCGAAGAAGGGAGGAGAAGAGAAATTCCCCCCTCGCAGCCTCGAACCTTGATTTGGTAGAACTTCCGCCGATCCGCCGTTCTTCTGTTTCCCGCAGGCCCCTCCCCCACCGCCCAAAACCCGAGGAACTTGACGAAATCGATGAGATCTTCCGGGCTTTGGTGCTCGGGATTCGAGACTACCTGGGCAAAAACGGCTTCCGGAGCGCCGTCGTGGGCCTAAGCGGCGGCGTGGATTCGGCCCTTACGGCATGCCTCGCCGTCGAGGCCCTCGGGCCCGAGAACGTGCACGGTGTGTTCATGCCCACTCGCTTCTCATCGGACCGGAGCCGCCGAGACGCCCAGGATCTCGCCCGAAACCTCGGAATCTCCTTTCGGGTCGTCCCCATCGATCCGATTTATGCGGCCTTTCTGGCGGCGCTGAAACCGCTGTTTCGAAACAGGCCCGCTGACGTCACCGAGGAAAACCTCCAGGCCCGCATTCGGGGGACCGTCCTCATGGCCCTCTCGAACAAATTCCGCTGGCTCGTCCTGACGACCGGAAATAAGAGCGAGACGTCCGTGGGGTACTGCACCCTTTACGGAGACACAGCCGGGGGCCTGGCCGTTCTCAAGGACGTGCCGAAGATGGCCGTCTACGCCCTGGCCCGCCACTTCAACCGGCTTCGAGGCTCGGAGGTGATCCCCCTATCCATTCTGCAGAGGCCTCCAACGGCTGAGCTCAGGCCCGGCCAGACGGACCAGGATACGCTTCCCCCGTACGAGGTGCTGGACCCCATTCTGCAGCTTTACGTGGAAAAGGACTTCAGCGCCGAGGAAATCGTCCAAGCCGGGTTTCCAAAAGACCGGGTTCGACAGATCATCCGCATGGTGGACCGCAACGAGTACAAAAGGCGCCAGGCACCACCTGGGCTCAAAATCACGCCAAAAGCGTTCGGAAGGGACCGGAGGCTGCCGATCACGAATCGATATGGACTCTGAGCAGAAGGTCTGTCGAAAGAAAAGCGTTTTGCCGAGGCGTCCCCAAGAGCCTCAGTTCGCGTGAGCTTTGGAGGGGGTCTGGAGTTTTTGGATGTATGCTTCCAGGGTGCGCTTGCTTCGTTCGTCAAGCTGGGAGAACCGGATCCCCATCCCGCCCGCAGCCCGGCTTTTCCCCCCGCTGATCTCCACCCTGTGGACTACGACCCCGTCGGCCACGATGGGCTCCTCCAGCGAAGGCAGGGAAAACTGAACCTTCAAAGCCGTGTGGACGGGCAGAGGATCGGTCGTCTCGACGAAGATTCCTCCCAAGGAAAGGTTCTGAATGTAATCCGTAAAGAACTGGTCCGCCACCCGATATTGAATGCGGATTCGCACGGGCACCCTGGGGTGCTTACGCCTTTCGCTTCGGGTCTGGGTCATGACAGGCAGTTCGCCTCTCTTGTCGAAGCAACCCTAAACCGGAATCCCTCTCTCCGCCCAGCAGAACGAAGTGGAGCGGGCAACGGGACTCGAACCCGCGACACCCAGCTTGGGAAGCTGGAACTCTACCAACTGAGTTATGCCCGCTCGTTTCCCAGACGATGGATGAGCACCTCGTGATACATCTTTTTCTTTAGCCAAAAGGTCCGCCTTTTGTCAAGGCACCGCCTCAGCCTGTCGGGTTTTGGCGCCCTCCCTTGGAGCAGACCTCGTTGACAGGTCCACCGATCCTTCCTAAGATTTACACCCCGCAGATCCTTTGCTCTGGGAAAAAAGGTCCAGGAGGTTCGGGGCATGAACGAAGCCACCAATCCGGTTGTCGAGTTCTTTCGTGCTTCGATCGGCAAGAAGCTCGAGGGCGCCCCTCCTCTCACGGAGTGGCTCGACGGCCGAATCGTATCCTGCGGCGTAGGCCAGATCGAGGTCCGATATGTAACCAGGCCAGAGATGGCCAACCCCACGGGATTGCTGCACGGAGGCATTCAAGCGGCCATCATGGACGACGTGATCGGAATGACTTCGGCCACCCTGGGAGAGAAAGGCTTCATGCTCTCCATCGACCTCCACGTGAACTACTTGGGAAAAGTCCCAATCGGTCGTCCCGTCACGGCACGGGCCCGGTTCGTGCGCACGGGGAAGAGAGTCGCCCACGCGGTCTGCGAGTTGGTGGATGAGGACGGGAACGTCGTGTCCCGGTGCGACTCCAACTTGATTAAGACCAGCTTCGAGCCGGACTACCAGAAGAGGACCAGAACGGACGAAACCTGACCGCCGGCCGCAGGCCACCCTCAAGCAGGATCGGCTGCAGCTGCATCCAACGGGCCAATTCGAGCGCAAAGGGGACCGGTGCGGGGCCCGTTTGCCGGCATGGAACAGGAGAGGTCCGCAAGGAGCAATGGGATCGGGATCCTCACTGCGTCGCCACTGTCTTGAGAAGATCCAGTTCGTCCAGGATCTTCCCGCACCCGAGAGCCACGCAGGACAAAGGGTCCTCGGCGACGAGAACCGGCAATCCTGTTTCCTCCCGCAAAAGAACGTCGAGCCGCTTCAAGAGGGCGCCTCCGCCCGCCAGCACGATGCCCTTGTCGATGATGTCTGCCGAAAGCTCCGGAGGCGTTCTTTCCAGGGTCATACGCACGGCCTCGACAATCGCGTTGATCGGGTCGCTCAGGGCCTTGCGGATCTCCTCGGAGCTGATCTCGATAATCTTGGGGATACCGGCCACCAGGTCCCGCCCCTTCACCAGCATCGTCTCGTCCTCCTCCCCCGGGTAGGCCGACCCGATGGTGATCTTGATCAGCTCTGCAGTCCTCTCCCCGACCAGAAGATTGTATTTTCTTTTGAGGTGTTGGATGATTGCCTCGTCCATCTTGTCGCCCGCCACGCGGATCGACGTGCTGTAGACGATCCCGGCCAGCGAGATGACAGCCACTTCGGTCGTTCCCCCTCCGATATCTACGATCATGTTTCCGGTGGGCTCTGTGATGGGAAGCCCGGCCCCGATCGCGGCTGCGATCGGTTCCTCCACGAGATACACTTCCCGGGCCCCGGCAGAGGATGCCGACTCCCTCACGGCGCGTTTCTCCACTTGGGTGATCCCGAAAGGAACGGCCACGATGATGCGGGGGCGGACAAAGGCCTTTCGGTTGTGCACCTTCCGAATGAAGTAGCTCAGCATCGCCTCGGTGACCTCGAAATCCGAGATCACGCCGTCCTTGAGGGGCCGGATGGCCACGATATTGCCGGGGGTCCGACCGAGCATTTCCTTGGCTTCTCTTCCCACGGCCAGCACCCTGTTGGTATTGCGGCTCCCCTTGTGCACAGCCACGACAGAGGGTTCACAACAGACGATTCCCTTCCCTCTGACGTACACCAGCGTATTTGCCGTCCCGAGGTCGATGGACAGATCGCTCGAGAACAGCCCGTAAAGATAGTTCAACACGGTCCTTCTCCTCCACAAAGTTCCAAGGAGGAAGCGATTTGATCCCTTGGGGGAAGTCGCGGTCATGATACGAGAAGCGCTTGCGCATTGCAACCGCAAGAAAAGGATCCGGCGAGGACAGGGCCGACCTCACCGCATCTCGATTGTCCACGAACACGCGAAGAAGGAACCTCGGGGCGTTTCGCTCAGGAGGAGAAGAGAGGGGTAAAAGAATCAGGATCGTGGCCCGCCTGGCCTCGAGCCCTGCGGAATGGGTGGCAATGGCCTGCTTTCCCTCCACCGTTTGTGGCGAGGTGGCATGACGGGCCGCCTTTCCCGTGGATCCAAGATCGGAATGTCAGGATAGAATGCGAGCCCCGGATCCGAAAGCATCCCCGGCCCGGCCGGCCAACTGCCGGCCCTTTGCTACCGGGCTCAGGAAAAACCGGTGGATCCGCTTCCGCAGGCAGAAGCCCGGCCCCCCTCTCCTTGCACCTTTCCCGGCCGGGACAGGATTCTCTCCGTGTCCAGGGAACCGCACCGGGGACAAGCCGGAAGGCTCGTCTGGCCATGGTGGGACAACCACAACTTCTCGAATATTTTCTCACACTGATGGCAGCGATACTCGTAGATCGGCATGGCAGCACTCTCCGCGCTGGGCCTAGACCGCCGGCCCACGCCCGGTTCCAGCGCAGCTCCGTGTCCGAGCCGAAAGGGCTTCCAGGATGCCTTTTTTCATCCTCTCCCTCGTTTCCTCCGATAGGGTCGCCTTGGGCAGCTTTTTGCAGATCTGCGAAAGCCTTAAGATCGACTCGTACTGCTTTGCGCAGGCCCGACAAGCTTCCAGATGCGAACGGATCTTCTCGCAGACCTCGCCCGATGAACCCTCGTCCAAGACCCGGTACAAGTTCCTCAGGACGTCGCGGCATCGGCGATCCTGCCGGCCTCGAGAGTCCGTCCGGTTTTCTCCACCTCGTACGTTCCTGGCACTTTTCACTGTTTTTTCCTCTTATATCGATAGAGACCCATGAGACGAAATTCGTTACAAGCCCCGCGTCCGCCCTCGGGAAGTCGTCTCCCCATGGACTCAGAGAGCCCCGTGTTTCTCCAGCCAGTCCTTCAGAAGCAGCCTTGCCCGGTGCAGACGAACCTTCACGGTCGACTCTTTTAACCCAAGGATCCGGCTGGTCTCCTCGGTGGAAAACCCCTCGAAATCGCGGAGGTTGATGACCACTTTGTAGATGGGCGGCATGGAAGCCACCCCGCGCGCCACCAGATCCTGAAATTCCCGGTCCTGATAAAGCGCCTCAGGGTCCCGTTCCCAGCCCGACGACTCGACGCTCCCCTCGCATCCGCTCACCATTCCGGGGTCAGCCGAGCAGGAGTCGCTTCCGCTCTTTGATGGGTCCCGCTTCCTTTTCTTCCTGAGACACGCATTGGCCGCGATCCGAAAGATCCAGTTCTTGAGAGAAGCCTCACCCCGGAACCGGCCCAGATTGCGAAAGATCGCCAGAAAAGTGTCCTGGAGTCCCTCCCGGGCATCCTCCGGGTTCCCGCACATCCGGGTCAGAAATCCCAAGAGGCTCGAAGAGTAGAGGTCAAAAATGCGATCGAACGCAGCCGGGTCTCCCTGGCGGAACCGTTCCACCAACTCCGCCTCCGAGCCCGTGGCCAAATTTAGGCTGGAGGCAGATCCCTCTGTGGCCATTCTCTCGACCCTTTCTCCCCACCTGGCCCGCAGATGGAGGGTCCTCTTGACATCGGGGCTTTCACCCAGTAGTTTAGCGACCTGCCCCGACTGCGACAATCCTGCCAGAGGCACGAGATGGAGAAGATCAAACTCGGCAAGAAATATGCCTGCTTCAAATGCGGTTGCAAATTCTATGACCTCAGCCGCCCGCAACCCATTTGCCCGAAATGCGGGGCAGACCAAAATGAAGCACCCAAGCAGGAGCCTCAGCACGCAAGCCGCGCCGCTGGGGGCCTTGCGGCAGCCCGGCCCAAGCTTCGAAGGAAGCGCGAGGAAACCTTCGAGCCCGAAACCGATCTCTTGATGGATGAGGAGCCCATGGCCGAGGACCTCGGGGAAGATCTCACTCTGATCGAGGACGAGGAGCTCTTAGATCTTGGGGACGACGATTTCCCCGATGAGACCTGACCCATCGTCCCGGTGCCCTGGCGGCCAGCCTTCGGGCAAGCCATCCTTGCTCTTGCACGTCTGTTGCGGCCCTTGCGCGGGCCATGTGGTGGAGTTCCTCTCCCCGTCCTACCGCGCGGTGGGGTTCTTCTACAATCCGAACATCCATCCCCGAGACGAGTTCTACCGCCGCTTGGAGGCGGCTTGGGCGGTTTGCCGGGCGAGTGGGATTCCCCTCTGGACTTCCCTGTACGATCCCTCCGGCTGGTTCTGGGCCATCCGGGGCCGGGAGAGCGACCCCGAGGGCGGAGAGCGGTGCAGACTCTGCTTTTCTCTGAGATTGGAGGCCACGGCCCGCATGGCCTCGGGCGCATCCTTTGATCTTTTCGCAACGACCCTCACAACGAGCCCCCACAAGAACGCAAAAGTCATCAACGAAGAGGGCGAGCACTGGGCCCGGGTTCACGCAGTGGGGTACCTTTGCTCCGATTTCAAAAAGCGTGACGGCCACCGCCGCAGCCTTGAGATCAGCAAGAAACTTGGACTCTACAGACAACGGTATTGCGGCTGTCGCTTCAGCAACCGCCCGGTGAATCCTCCCGGCAGCCTGATTTGCCTTTAAGCGTTTTTTGGCCTAAAATGCGGCTTCTTTCGAAGTCGCTGGCGCTCGCCGAAGCGGCTTTCGACCGGGAAGATTCGAAGGAATCGAGTCCGTTGAACCGTGTCATGTTGGACTTAGGACGGAAGAGACAGGAGGAATGGGAATGAACGTCATTCTGCTGGGGCCACCGGGAGTCGGGAAAGGAACCGCTGCAAAGAGAATGGTCGAAGTTTACGGGGTCCCCCAGATCTCCACCGGAGACCTTCTCAGGGAGGCTGTAAAAAACAAGACCGATCTAGGCCTTAAGGCCAAGAAATACATGGACGCCGGCGAACTCGTCCCGGACGATCTCGTCATCGGCCTTCTCAAGGAAAGGGTCGCAAAAGAGGATTGCCGGAAGGGGTTCATCCTGGACGGGTTCCCCCGGACCATCCCGCAGGCCGAGAGCCTGGACGCGTCCGGAATCCGGATTGACGTGGTCGTGAACCTTCACGCCGACGAGTCTGTCATCATCGAGAGGCTGTCCGGCAGAAGGGACTGCCCCAAGTGCGGAGCCATCTACCACGTCAAGAACAAACCGCCCAAGAAAGCCGGCATTTGCGACGCCTGCCAGAGCGAGCTCATCACTCGGGACGACCAGAAAGAGGAGGTGATCCAAAACCGGCTTCAAGTGTACCGAAAGCAAACGGAACCCTTGATCCGGTATTACGAAAGGAAGGGAATCCAGAAGACGATCAACGCGGTCCAGACGATCGAAAACGTGTTTGCGGATATTCAAAAAGCGATCGGTCAGGCCTGACTCTCAGAACCGAAGGAGCGGGCGTTCGGTCCAAGGGGGTGCCCGGCCCAGACCTTCGCCCGCCCTTCACGCTTCCAGAACTTGTTCTCGCGTGAACAAGGCTTCCAGCGCCAGGCCTTCTGCCTCGATGTTTTCCCTGCCCCCTTCCTGTCGGTCGAGCAAGACGTAAAGACGGATGACCGAAAAGCCGGCTTCCCGCACACGGCGGACTCCTTCCAAGAGCGTTCCGCCGGTGGTCAGGACGTCTTCGACCAGCACAACGCCACTGCCGGGAACGAGGTTGCCCAGCCCCTCGATCCATCGGTCCGTCCCATGGCCCTTGGGCTCCTTTCGAATGATAAAGCCCGGAATGGGGCACCCCTCCAGGTAGCTGACCACCGAGACGGCCGTCACGATCGGATCCGCGCCCAAGGTGACCCCGCCGATCCCACCCGGGAGTTGAGGACAGGAAGAGCGAATCCGATCGAAAAGGATGCGTCCCACCAAATAGGCCCCTTCTGGATTCAGGGTCGTCTGCTTTCCGTCCACATAGTAGTCGCTCCACCTTCCTGAACGCAGTTGGAAGCGCCCCCTCTGGAGAGACCTCTCCCTGAAGAGTTCCAGCAACCTGCGTTCCGGGGCCATTCGGGTATCCACGGCTTCCTCTAACGGCCAAAGACTCTCTCAAAAATCGTGTCAACAAATCGAAGGGTTTTGTCCAAGCGAAAGACCTCGGCGATTTCCGACTCGCTCACGCGACCACGGATCTCTGGATCCCTCTGGACCAAGGAAAGGAAGTCCTCCTGGCCTTTCCAGCATTCCATGGCGTTCCTCTGCACGATCCGGTAGGCCTCCTCCCTCGAAAGTCCCTTTTCCACCAGAAGAAGAAGAAGGCCCTGAGAGAAAATCAACCCCCGGGTGAGGTGCAGGTTCGAGAGCATTCTCTCGGGATAGACCACGAGGTTCTCGACGAGCCGCCGCATGCGGTGCAGCATGTAATCGACGAGGATTGTGCTGTCCGGGCCGATCACCCTCTCAACCGAAGAATGGCTGATGTCTCGCTCGTGCCAAAGAGCGACATTTTCGAGGGCTGCCATCGCATGGCTGCGCACCACTCGGGCCAGGCCGCAGATGTTCTCGGATCCGATCGGGTTGCGCTTGTGGGGCATGGCGGACGATCCCTTTTGCCCCTCTGCAAAAGGCTCCTCCGCCTCCCGGACCTCGGTCCTCTGGAGGTGCCGGATCTCCAGAGCGAATTTTTCCAGGGAAGAAGCCAGAATGGCCAAGGACGTGAAGTACTCCCCGTGCCGGTCCCTCTGGACGATCTGGGTGGACACCGGTTCAGGCCGAAGGCCCAACCGCTCGCAAACGTAGGCTTCGACCCATGGAGGAATCGTACTGAACGTCCCGACAGCGCCGGAGATCTTTCCAACCGAGACCCCTTCCTTGGCTCTTTCGATCCGTTCGCGGTTCCGGCCCATCTCTTCGTACCAGACAGCCATCTTGAGGCCGAACGTAATCGGCTCCGCGTGGACGCCGTGGGTACGGCCGAT
>Ga0209381_1001850_pt1 | contig 30588 bp, 26 predicted proteins | sample DewCreD2012metaG_FD_184111 | JGI IMG/M metagenome (GOLD analysis project Ga0209381, IMG submission 184111) | Hot spring sediment bacterial and archeal communities from British Columbia, Canada, to study Microbial Dark Matter (Phase II) - Dewar... ...
CCTTCATCGGTCGCGTTTCGTCAGCCGGGATGTATTTGTCCAACGCCTTCTCCAACACCGACATCATCCGCTCTCGGGCTTGCTGACGCCTCGACATCCGTGTCGCTTCTGCCATGACCTTCTCCTTCTGTTTGTTCGCCGTCACCATCCCGGCGACGCACTACCACCTATTGTACCCAGACCCGCCGCATTCCGTGTCACGCACCCGCGGGGAGCCGCGGTAGCCATGAATCGCGCAGCATTGGCCTTTGACAGCGGATAGAATGGCGCGGATGCAGGTGGATGTGCTGATGTTCGCCGGTGTTCGCGATCGTGCCGGGACCGCGCGTGTTCGCCTGGAATTGCCCGACGGGTCCACCGTTTGTGCCGCGGTGGAGGCGCTGGCGGGGCGATTTCCGGCCATACGCGAGCAGTTGTCCCGCGTCGCGTATGCTCTTAACTGTTGCTATGTGCAGAGTTCGGCCTATCTCAAGGATGGCGACGAACTGGCCTTGATTCCGCCGGTGAGCGGCGGATGATCGAATTCTTCATGCAGGACTGGATTGCCATCCTCCCCGACGCTCTCCCGGCCGACCGCGTGATGCAGTTTGCCGCCGATCCGTGCGCCGGCGGCATCAGCCTGTTTGTCGGCACGACCCGGTGCGAATCGCCTGGATGCGGCCGGGAGCTGGTGGCCCTGGATTACGAGGCGTATGAACAGATGGCGTTGCGGCAGTTGCAGGACCTGGCGGCCAGGGCTCGGCGGCAGTGGCCGCTGGTCAAGGTGGTCATCCTGCACCGCGTGGGGCGGGTGCCGCTGGCGGCGGCGAGCGTGATCATCGCGGTGTCGGCGGCGCACCGTGCGGAAGCCTTCGCCGCGTGCCGCTGGATCATCGACACGCTCAAGGCCGAGGTCACGATCTGGAAAAAGGAAATCTGGGCCGACGGATCGACCGCGTGGGTGGACCCCCAGGCCAGGCAAAAAGAGGCCAAAACCTGAAAGCCGACGCATGCTCACGTTCATCCTGGTTCAGACGTTGTTCTGGCTGGCACTATCGACGTGGTTTGGCGGGGTGCTGTTTGTGGCGATCGCCGCGCCGATCGTGTTTCGGACGGTGCGGGAGGCCGGCCCGATTCTTCCGACAGTCCTGTCGGTGAATCTGGAGAACCAGCACGGTTCACTGCTGGCCGGACAGATCGTGGGCAATCTTCTGCGTGTGGTGTCATCGGTGCAGTTGGGCTGCGCCGCGGCGCTGCTGCCGCTGCTGGTCAGCCAGTGGCTGGTGATGGACCACAGCCGGCTGAATGTCATCGCCGGGATCATTCGCTCGGTGTTGTACGCGGCGGCCGCGGTGCTGGTGCTGTATGACCGCTATGTCGTCTGGCCGAAGGTCTGGAAATTCCGCGAGCGGTACATCGAGCACGCCGACGAGCCCGAGGTGGCCAACCCTGCCAAGGACGAGTTTGACCGTTACCATCGGGAGAGCGTGCGGCTGTTGTCGATCGTGCTGATCGTGCTGTCGCTGCTGGTGGTGTTTGCCAGCGTTATTTAGTGCCGGGAGCGAGGATGAACAGGACGCAGCAGCAGAGAACGGAGCGAGTGGAGCGTATTCTGCCGATCCTGAAGAACACCTATCCGCGGGCGCGGTGCAGCCTGAATCACGCCGATGCGTTTCAGCTCCTGGTGGCCACGATCCTGTCGGCGCAATGCACCGACGAGCGGGTGAACCTGGTCACGAAAGAGCTGTTCCGCAAGTACCGCTCGCCGGGGGACCTGGCCGCGGTGTCGCAGGAGGAACTGGAGAAGGACATTCAGTCCACGGGCTTCTATCGCAACAAGGCAAAGAGCCTGCGGGGAATGGCCGCGGCATTGGTCGAAAAGCACGGCGGGCAGGTGCCGCGGACGATGGAGGAACTGACGGCGCTGCCGGGCGTGGGGCGGAAGACCGCGAACGTGGTCATGGGCAACGCATTCAACGTCAATGAAGGGGTGGTGGTGGACACGCACGTGGGGCGGCTCAGCCAGCGCCTGGGACTGACCCGGCACACCGACCCCGTGAAGATCGAGCAGGACCTGATGCGGGTGGTGCCGCGGGAGGAGTGGACGCTGTGGTCGCACCTGCTGATCGATCACGGCCGGGCGATCTGCCAGGCGCGCAAGCCGCGCTGTGCGGATTGTCCGCTGCTGGCGCATTGTCCCGCGGGACGGAAACCGGCGCGGACGGCGGCCGCGGCTGCCAGGGGCGCCGTCAAGTGATGTGGTCGGGCCGTGCAAGCGTCATGGCATCAACTCGGAACCTTGCCAGGGAAGACCGGCCATTCCGGACGGCGGGTCCGCCCGCGATGATCATTCCAGGCCATTCAGGTGGTCGATCAGCATCCGCAACCTTCCGTGGGCGCGGCGGTTGAAGCGAAACACGAGCCGCGCCAGGCGGTCGAGGGCCGGTTCGTCGGCCTCCTCGGGGAGCGGGCCGCTGACGCGATACTCCCCGTCGGTGCTGATGTCGCCGAATTCTCCCTTGATGCGGTCAAGCTGGCTGGGCGTGGGCGCGTGTTGCAGGCGCATGACCAGTTCCTGTCGCACGGTACGCACGCTGTGGTAATTGCTGTAGAAACGCGTGATCTGGCGGATGGCCTGGTCGGCATTGTCGGTGACCGTGAACAGGCGGAGATCTTCCGGGTCGATGAAGCCCCGCCCCAGCAGGTGTTCCATGGCGTAATCCATCCACTCCCGCCAGTACTTTCCGCCGGGTCGATCGACGAAGAGGATGGGCATGGGCACGCTCTTGCCGGTCTGCACCAGGGTCAGGACTTCAAAGCCCTCGTCGAGCGTTCCAAACCCGCCGGGAAACAGGGCCACGGCGCTGGCCGACCGCACGAACATGAGCTTGCGGGTGAAAAAGTACTTGAAGTTGATGAGCTTGGGGTCGTCGGCGATGTGGACGTTGGTGGACTGCTCGAAGGGCAGGCGGATCGCCAGGCCAAACGACGGCTCCGGGCCCGCCCCGCCGTGCCCGGCGGCCATGATCCCGCCGCCGGCGCCGGTGATCACCATCCAGCCCTGGTTGACCATGCCTCGGGCAAACTGGGCGCACTGGATGTAATCCGGCTCGTCCGGGGGCGTGCGGGCGCTGCCGAAGATGCTGACCTTGCGCACCTCGCGGTATGGCGCGAAGACCCGCAGCGCGTATCGGATCTCCTTCATGGCCTTGTTGATCAGCTTGATATCGCCGCGATTGGTCTGGTCGCGCAGGAGCTTCATCGCGTTCTCGATGATTTCGCCGACCAGGTCGCCGTCAGGAATCGACTCGAGTCGGGCGATCAGCTCGCCGGCCATCGACTGCACCTGGGCCAGCGCGGCGTCGGCTGCCTTGTGGGGCGCCTCGATCGATTCCTGGGTCTGTTCGAGATTCTCGACAAAGTCGTCGGGATGTCCGGGCGGGTTTGAATCGGCTTTGCTCATCGCGCTCCTCTGGCCGGAGAGTTTATCCATCGGCGGCCGGAGGAAAACCCCAAAGAAGCGCATGCCGACAATGGCCCCGGTGCGGCAGAGGAGCCATCGGCGATCAGAATCGCTTCTGGCCCGTCCGTTTTGCCGTGTTCGCCTCGGCGCGGCGCAACGTCTCTTCCCGATACAGGCGAGCTTGTCGATTGGCCTGCTTGAGAGTTCCGGCCAAGCGGGCACTGACTCCCGCCTTACGCGGCGTCATTGGATGAGCTATGGCGCCGCCGCCGGCGTCTGCTGCCTTGCGGCGAACAGCTTCTTGGCTTCGCCGACCAGGTAGAAGCTCCCCGTGATGCAGATCAGGTCTTCCTTGCTCACAGCGCGGTTGGCGATTTCCAGGGCGTCCTGGAGCGTCGGCGCCACCTGGGCCATCTTGCCATACAGCTCGATGTACCGGGCGGCCAGTTCCTCGGGGTCGGCGGTGCGCACCGAATCGACCCTGGTGAAGATCACCTTGTCGGCCCCGCTGGTAATGCGCTCGAGCATCCCCGGGATGTCCTTGTCGGCGCAGCAGCCGAAAATCACCACCATCGAGTCGTAGGGGATGTGCTGGCCAATGGCCCGCATCATCGCATCCAGCGACGCGGCGTTGTGGGCCCCGTCGACCAGCACGCGCGGCGTCGTGGAGAGCATCTCCATGCGCCCGGGAATGGTTGTCCTGGCCAGGCCTTCCATCGCCTTCTGGTCGCTGATGGCCATGCCGCGGGTTTTGAGCTTGTCGATGATCGCCAGCGCCAGACCGCAGTTAATGGCCTGGTGTTCGCCGATGAGCGGCACGGCCAGATGTTCAAAGCGGCTGTTGGGAGTGGTCAGGCAGACGCGGTTATGCGGCCCGAGCATCCGGCTGGATTCAAACCGGTAGGAGAACTCGATGGTCTTGCCGGTGATGTCGAACGGGGCGCCCACCTTCTCGGCGTGCCGACGCAGAACGTCCTCGACGGCCGGTTCCTGGATGACCGTAACGGCCGGGATTCCCTGCTTGAAGATGCCGGCCTTTTCCTCGGCGATCTTGGGCAGGGTATGCCCAAGCTGCTGCATGTGGTCCTTGGAGATGGAGGTGATGGCCGTTACTTCCGGACGGAGGACGTTGGTGGAATCAAGCCGTCCGCCCAGGCCGGTTTCAATCACGGCGATATCCACCTTGTGGTCGGCGAAGTACTTGAACGCCAGGGCCGTGAATACATCGAAAAAGCTCGGCAGGGGCTTCATGCGGGCCAGGATCGGCTCGACGTGGCGGACGAGCCTGGCAAGGTCGTTGTGCGGGATCAACTGGCCGTTGATCTGGATGCGCTCGCGGATGTCCACCAGGTGAGGCGAGGTGTAGAGGCCGACTTTATAGCCGCAGGCCTGAAGCATGGCCGCCGTCATGGCGCAGGTGGAACCTTTGCCCTTGGTGCCGGCGATGTGGACGCTCTTGAACTGCTCGTGCGGATTGCCCAGCTTCTTGAGCAGGCTGCGCATGCGTTCCAGATCGAACGTCTCGGTGCTATAGCGCACGATGCGCAGGCGTTCGTGATCGGTGAGACTGGCCAGATATCGCAGGGCCTTTTGATAACCGTTCTGGCTGGGAGCGGTCGGAGCTTGCGGTGCTTCAACCCGCTTGTGGAGAACCTTGAGTCGCGAGGGATGCGCTTTGCGAACAGAGCGAACCTTGACCGAAGCCGTTCGACGTTGGCTCGATGCGCGTTTGCCTTTTGTTCGGAGCGCCATAGGGAAGCCAGTCTACCATTTTGGCTGAGAGCTTGCAAATTTGTGTTATAAGACCATTACGATCAAGGGATTGCAAAGGATCGCGGCGCGTAACGGCTTGCGGAAAGCCATCTTATCGGACTTGCGGGCACCTACGCCAGAGGTCGGCCCCCGTAGCACAGGTGTCCTCGCCCACGCCCAGGCTCCGCGCGGACACCGACGCTTAGAACATCTTCAACATCGCCGTGCGGTCCTGCGCCTCACGCTGAGACGATCAGGCACCCGGCGTGGACTGCGCGCTGTCGTGAATGCTGGCATGTCGGGGCCGCACGTCTTATAATCACGGGAGCACGGGCTCGCTGATTTCGGGTCTGTGGGGCGTTCGAGGGCGCCGGCGTGACCCAAAAGGCAGAGTTGAATGATGCCGAGCGGTTTGCCCCATCCTCAGGATCTGGCCATGCCGTTTCCGCCTCACCGCGGAGCGGGCGGGGCGGGTGTCGCCGCGCTGAGCGCCAACGTGCTGGTGCTCAACAAGTTCTACCAGGCCATCCGCGTCATCAACGTGCGGCGGGCGTTCTCGCTGTTGTGCCGCGAGCTGGCCGAGGTCATCCATATTGAGGTGGATGCCCAGGGCAAGAGCAAGTGGCTGAACCTGGACTTTGAAAGCTGGCAGGAACTGTCGCAGCTCAAGGCCGAGTTTGAGCCGGATGAGTACGAGTGGATTCACACGGTGCGGTTCCAGATCGCCGTGCCGCGGATCATTCGCCTGCTGGGGTATGACAAGCTGCCGCGGCAGGAAGTGAAATTCAACCGGCGCAATATCTATGCCCGCGACGGCAACCGCTGCCAGTACTGCGGCAAGAAGTTCCCCACGACCGAGCTGTCGCTGGACCACATCATTCCCAAGAGCCAGGGGGGCCGGACGACCTGGGAAAACATCTGCTGCTGCTGCGTGCGCTGCAACGTGCGCAAGGGCGGCCGCACGCCCGAGCAGGCCTCGATGAAGCTGATCGCCCGGCCGGTCAAGCCCAGGCGCAGCCCGGTGATCAACATCCGCCTGGCCGATGAGCGTTACTGGAGCTGGAAGCAGTTCCTGGATAATGCGTACTGGACGGTGGAGCTGAAGTAGCGAGCAGCACGGGCAACCTGCCCGTGATGATGGGGTGTAATGACTGTTCATCTTGGACCATTTTCCCTGAACCAAGTGGTGAGTGCCGTGGAAAAAGTCCGTCAACGCCTGCTGCGCGCTGCGTCCGCGCTGGATGCGGCCGGGGTTCCCTATGCCGTCGCCGGTGGCAACGCCGTCGCCCTTTGGGTATCTCGCGTCGATGAGTCGGCCGTGCGCAACACGCAGGATGTGGACGTGCTGATCCGCCGCGACGACCTGCCGGCCGCGAAGGCGGCACTGGAGCAGGCGGGGTTCGTCTATCGCCACATGGCCGGCGTCGATGCCTTCCTCGATGGCCCGGCCGCCAAGGCCCGCGACGCGGTGCATATCGTCTTCGCCGGGGAGAAGGTTCGTCCGGCCGAGCCGATGGCCAATCCCGACGTGACCGAATCGGAACAGGCCGAGCAATACCGGGTGCTGTCGCTGGAGGCACTGGTGCGGATCAAGCTGACGGCCTTCCACGACAAGGACCGCGTTCACGTGCGCGACCTGATCGAGGTGGGGCTGGTGGACACGACGTGGCTGACACGGCTTCCGGCGGTCTTGGCCGAGAGGCTGCGGGCGCTGCTGGAGACGCCGGAGGGGTAGCGAATCTGATTGCTTTTCATTGAAGGTGTGTTACGTTGCAAGCATGAGCCTCACGCGATCCCGTCCCATGCCCCCCGGCTAGGTATCTAGCTGGAGGTTCAATGTCACGATCGTATCGGCACGTGCCGATTCTCGGAATTAAAACGTCTCCCAGTGAGAATCAGGATAAGCGTTTGGCCAACCGCGCTCTTCGCCGGGTTGTGAAGGTCGCAGTCTGCTGCGGACGAGAGGCACTGCCCCTGATGCGCGAACTGTCCGATGTGTGGGGCTTCAACAAGGATGGCAAGCGATGGTGCCATGATCCCACGCCCAGAATGATGCGCAAATAGTCGTCGCGGATAAGGCCGCTATTTCTCCGCCTCAATCCTCACCCCATGCCTCACCGGCACAAACGCCGCCTTGATCGCCTCCACCAGCGGCTTCCGCTCCGCCTCGGTCTTTTCCACCACCTCCTCCATGTTCCCCTTGGCATCCTTGCCGTGGAAGTCCGACTTGATTTGCTTCGTCTCATACGCCTGCTTGGCGGCCACGGCTTCGTCCACCTTCCTGAACGCCTCGCTGAAGGGATTCACGGCGAAATCGTCGGCCAAGTTGATCCCCTTGCCAAGCTGCTCGGCCGTGTATACGCGCGACTGATCGCCCCAGGTGATCCTGTACTTCGCGGCCGTCGCGCCGCGGACGACCAGCGTCAGGCGGTTCAGGTCCTTGTTGAACGGCACCAGCGCCATCCCGGAACGGATCGAGTTGTCATCCTTCACGTCGCCGGTGGCGCAGAAGGGATAGCGCCGGCTGGTGAGCGTCAGCGTGTTGTCGGCGAGACTCTCGACCGTGTGCCCGGCCGAAGCGGTCGCCCGGCCCTTCTTCAGATCGACGGTGAACGTCCCGAGATTGCCATCCACGCCCATCGACTTGAGAAAGGCATAGGCCATCACCGTATGCCCCGCCCAGCCGGGATGAACGCCGTCCTTGCCGGCGATGGCGTAATCGGGCGCATACTTCTGCCGCGCCTCGTAGCCGGCCGTCAGCATCGGCCAGAATATGTCGGCAAAGCGAATCTGTTCCTGCCTGGCGATCTCGATCCCGATGTTGCGGAGGGCGGCAAGGTGGAGGTTGTGTTCCTCCAGCGTGCCGCTGCCGCTCTTGACCCACGCGGCCACCTTGTCCACGCAGCCGGGGGAGCCGAGCACCACCCGCGCGCCGGCATCCTTGAACGCGCGGGCCACCGCCGTGTAGTTCTCGCGATACTTCCGATCGATCTCCGCGTCGATGGGCCGGTAGCGGAAGTCGTTCATGCCGTAGCAGGTCGTGGCGATGGTCGGCTTGAAACGCAGGCAGTCGTTCTGCATCCGGCGCAGGAATCCTTCGGCCGTCTCGCCGCTCCAGCCGTACTGGCGCACGCTCACGTTCAGTTCCGGCTGGCAGACGGTCAGGTAGGTTTCCATGATGCGCGAATACATCTTCTGCTCGGTGATCGAGTCGCCCGCGATGGCCAGCCGATCGCCGGGCTTGAGGTAGAGGCTGTCGTACGTCGGCGCCTTGACCGGTTCATACTTGTCGAAGAATGCGGCCGCCGGCTTGGCCTCCATCTTCGGCTGGGCGGTGCAGGCCGGCACAGCGAGGAGGGAGAGCGAGAGAACGAGCGAGAAGATGATGCGAAGTGTTGTCATGGCTGTGTCCGCTATAAAATTTCTATCACCACGGAGCACGGAGGACACGGAGGAAGAACGATCCACGGATTTCACGGATCAATGCTTCATCTGTGCAATCTGGGGATTTCATCTCTTCTTTTCCGCGCTCTCCGTGTGCTCCGTGGTGAAAAACGGCTCAGACTGTGATTCTCTCGCATTTCTCCAGAAATGCCAGATCCGGCTGCGCCCCAAGGCCCGGCGATTCATCCAGCACCACCTGGTCCTTGTCATACCGCATTCCGCCCACGATCGGGTCGGCCGCCAGGAGCTGCGCGGAATCCAGGTCGAAGAAGCGAAAGTGATTCATGGCGGCGGCCAGGTGGGCGGCCGCGGTCAGCCCCAGGCGCGACTCCATCATGCACCCGATCATGCAGGCCTTGCCGGCCGCATCGACCACGGCCGCCGCTTTCTGGGCCGTGCGGATGCCGCCGGACTTGGAGAGCTTGAGGTTCACGTAATCCGCCGCGTCGGCCGACAGAACCTTGAACGCGTCGTGGTGGTCGAAGACCGCCTCGTCCGCCACGATCGGCACGGGGCTGCGGTCGCGCACCGCCTTCAGCGCCTGGAGGTTCCAGTATGGCACGGGCTGTTCGCAATACTCCACGCCCAACGGCTGGATTGCGCCAAGCACCGCCGTGGCCGAGGGCACGTCCCATCCCTGGTTGGCATCCACGCGGAGAACCGGCCCCGGGCCGATTGCCGCGCGGATCGTCTCGACGCGTCGAATGTCGTCGCGGACGTTCGTGCCGAGCTTGATCTTGATGATGCCGAATCCGCGCTGAACGGCGGCGGCGGCCTTGTCGGCCATTGCCTGCGCCTCGCCGATGGCGATCGTCAGGCAGGTGCGCAGCGGTTTGGGCGATCCGCCCAGCAGGCGATAGACGGGCAGGCCGGCGGCCCTGCCCAGCAGGTCGTGCAGCGCGATATCGAAGGCCGCCCGGATCTGCGAGTTGTGCTTGAGGAACCCGTCGAGTTCCGCCATGCGATCCTCGATCTCCAGGGGGTTCCTGTCCCTGAGGAACCTGGCCAGGTCCGCCCCGGCCGCAAGGTCAATCGCCTGCGTCTCGCCGCAGAGTTTCCAGAATGGGGATGACTCGCCCCAGCCGCAAAGTCCCGAATCCGTGTTGATGCGCACGAAGACGCTGTGCGCGCACCGCATTTCCATCACCGCGATGCGAAACGGGTCCTTGAGGGGAATGTCCGCCTTGAACAGGTCAACGGAAGTGATGCGCATGGGCGGATTGTAACGCACGGGCGGCCCGCTCGCCTGCCGATCCACTTTCCGCGGTCCGGCCGCGTTCATACCATATGCCCGTGATGGAATGGTGTGACCATCGTGTGGAATTCGACCCGGCCGGCGACCTGGAGGCGTTCCTGGAGCGCGTGCCGGCGCGGTGGGCGGTGTACCTGATGGTTGGAGCGGCCGGCGAGCCTGTCCAGCTGCTTTGCGTGAAGAACCTGCGCGCCAGCCTGCGACGACGGCTGGGGGGAACGGAAACGGTCGCGCTGAGCAGGCGCGTGAACTACCGGGAGGTGGTCCGCGCGGTCTGCTACCGCCGTGTGGACAGCGACCTGGAGGCCGACTGGATTTACCTGGAGGCGGCCAGGCAGGTCTTCCCGGCAACCTACCAGGGCATGGTGGGCCGGCGGACAGCCTGGTTTGTCCACGTGGACCCTGGTGCGGAGTTTCCCAGGTACACCAAGCGGATACTGGACCAGGCCGCCAGGACGGGCGGCTCGGCGTCCGCCCTGTGGATCGGCCCCGTCGAGGACAAGCACGCGGCACAGCGGCTGATCGAACTGGTCGAGGACTGTTTCGATCTGTGCCGCTATCACAACGTGCTGGTTCAGGCTCCGCACGGCACGCCCTGCGCATACAAGGAGATGGGACGGTGCGCGGCCCCATGCGACGGCTCGGTGTCGATGGAGAGCTACCGCCAGGCCGTCGCGCACAGCGCCGCCGCCATTGTCGATCCTCAACGTTTTCTGGATCGGCAGCGGCATCGCATGGCCGAACTGGCGGCCCAGCTCCAGTTCGAGCAGGCCGCGAGAATCAAGGCCCGGATCGACAAGGCCTCGGAATTGGGCAGGGGAGCGTTCCGGTATGCCCGGCCACTGGCCGAATTCTCCTTCGTTTCCGTCCAGAGGGGACCCCGACAAGGCACGGCCAAGGTGTTCCTGATCCATGCGGGCGGAATCGAGCAGACGCTGGGCCTGATCGACGCGCCCGACGAGCAGTGCGTCCGGAGCCTGCGGCAGTTTCAAACCGCGGTAGACAGCGCGGCCGGTGACGCGGATTGCGCGGGCCTGGTGGCTGGCCACCTCTTCTCAGTTCGACGCAGACGGGGGTTGTTCATCCGGATCAGCGAGCTTGACCGAGCCGGTCTTGTCCGGGCCTGGGGCGAACTGCTCAAGCAGAGGCCGGCCGAGCAGGAAGAAGGGGAAGGCCTGGTGCAGGAGCTTGAGGCGGTGGACCCGACACCGCCTCAGTCACTGCCGTCCTGATGCGCACCGGGGGCGAATCGGTCCGGGCAAACCGGCATCATGCGGCATCCTCCGCGGGCGGTTTTTGTTTGCGGTTTTGGCCGCCGGTCGTAGGATGAAGCCATGTGCAACTTGGCTCGAATCGTCGCTTGTGGATGGGTTCTGGCTGGACTGGCGTTCGCGGGGATCGGGCGGTGCGCCGATGTCGCTCCGGCGGGGCAAGCCGTCACCGCGGCCGACCTGGGCTTCGATGAACTGGTCTTCGTCAAGCGAAAGCCCTGGTCGTCGGATCACTATTACACCGACATCAACAATGGAACCAGTCCCGACCGATTCCATCCCGACAACGGCATTTATGTGCTGAACCTGCGCACGCGAGCCGAGCGGCCGGTGGTCAGGGCGGCCGACATGCCCGGTGGCAAGGGCATCATCGGGAAGATCAGCCTGTCATTCGATGCCAGGAAAGTGCTGTTCGATTTCCGCGAGAATCCCGGCGCGGCGTTCCGCATCTGGGAGGTCGGGGTCGATGGCGGCGGCCTGCGGCAGGTTTCCAGGGCCCCGGCGGACGAGGCGGAGAAGGCGGCGCGGTGGAATCCCGGCTGGCATACGGACGATATCCATCCGGCCTATCTGCCCGACGGGGGGATCATCTTCTCCTCCACGCGGTCGGAGCACACGGTGCTCTGCGGCGGATCGAGCCACCTGGTTGCCCCGACGCTGCACCGGATGAACGCCGACGGCGGCGACGTGCGGCAACTGACCAACAGCCCGGTGAGCGAATTCTGCCCGGTGCCCCTGGACGACGGGCGCGTGATGTATCACCGCTGGGAGTACATCGACAAGGGCGCCCGCGTGGCCAAGACGATCTGGACGATGAACCCCGACGGCACGCGGCAGCAGGAACTGTTCGGGCTGGCCGAGGACACGACGACGGTTTACATGTACCCCCAGCCGATGCCCGGCGGCCTGACGCAGTTTGTCTGCGTTGGGTCCTGCCACTTCCCGCAGGGCGGGTGCGTGGGCGCGATCCTGCTGGTGGACTACGGCAAGGGCGTGCGGACGCGCGGGCCTGATCCCGACCAGGCCGACTACGTGCAGGCGGACCCGGCCCAGGCGGTGCACAACATCACCCCCGAGGTCTTCACCCAGCGGCGGACCGAGCCGGGCTGGCATTTCCGAACGGCCGACGGGCGCTATGTGCATGACAAAGAGGGCAAAAGCGGCCATCTGTTCACGCATCCGTACCCGGTCAGCGACCGCGAGTTCCTGGTCTCGTACAAGGTCAACGCGGCGGACCATTACCAGCAGGTGCCCAATGCATACGCCCTGTACCTGATCGACACCCGGGGCGGGCGGCGCTTCGTGCACGCCGACAGGGACCTGTCGCTGTGGCATCCGCTGCCGCTGGTGGCCAGGCCGGTCCCGCCCGTGGTCAAGCCGCCGAGGGACGCGAAATACGCGGCCGCCGACCAGGCCGTTTGCGTCGTCAATGACATTTACTACGGGATGGACGGGGTCAGGCGGGGAACGATCAAGTGGATCCGCATCAACGAGGCCCTGCCGCGCTACTGGTCCACCGGGAGGCGCTGGTCGCCGTCGCTGAGCAGTTCGGTGTGGAAAGCGGCGCTGTGGCCCCGCGTCCAGTGGGGCGTGGTGCCGGTGGAGCGCGACGGGTCGGCGCATTTCGTGGTGCCGGCCAACCGCGCCATCTTCTTCCAGGCGCTGGACGAGAATTTCCGCGAAGTCCAGCGGGAGCGGACGTACGTGAACTACCAGGCGGGCGAAATCCGCTCGTGTACCGGCTGCCACGGCCAGCCGGATCACGCCGGCAGCGCCGCGACGCCGGCGATGCCGATTGCGCTGACGCGCCCGCCAAGCCTGCCCCAGCCCCAGCCCTGCGACCTGGCGGAAAACGGCGGGACCGGCAAGGCAGGGCAGGTGATCCACTACCCGGCGGACATCCAGCCGATCTGGGATGCCAGGTGCGTCTTGTGCCACGGGGCGAACAACCCGGCCGGGGGGCTGCGGCTGACCGGGGAGATCACCGAGTACTACAACACGTCGTACGAGCAGCTTGCCGTCAAGGAACTGGCCGGGCCGATCATCCCGGAGTTCCTGTCCTTCAAGCAGGGCGATCGCGGCAATTACAACGGCGCTTACCTGCCGCCCTTCAGCCTGGGCAGCCACCGCAGCGTCCTGCTGGCGGTCCTGACGGACCGCTCGCATCCGAAGAACGCAACCGAGGACCACTCGCGGATGCTGTCGGAGATGGAACTGCAGATCGTCAGCCGATGGATCGACTCCAACTACCAGTTCTACGGCAGTTATTTCGGGCGGCACCACCCGGCCTGGACCAGGCCCGACCCGAAGAACCCGGCCTACGACCCGTCCGATTTCCGGCGGAAGGCCACGTTCGAGGAGGCGGTCAACTTCCTGGCGCCCCAGTGGCACCGGTAAGCTGGAACCTGCCCCGACAACTGACTTCTACACGAGCGCGGCGGCCGGGGCCGGCTGCGCGATGAGCTTCTTCACCGCCACGATGAACAGGCCCGTGCACAGCAGGTTCAGCGCCAGCGACAGCACCGCGACCGTCAGCGAGGGCCCGGCCAGCCCGTAGGAGAGACTGATCACCAGCACGCCCGCGCCCACCTCGCCGCGGGGGAACATGCCGATCGACAGCGCCAGCCGCTCGCGGAACGTGGCCTCGCGACGATAACAGAACGCGGGAAACATCTTTCCCAGGTTGGAAATCAACGTGATGATCAGCACGTGCAGGGCGATCATGCCCCAGCCGGGAAACGCCTTCTTGGCCTCCAGTACCTCCGGGGCCACGCCCGGCCACGTCAGCGTGCTCTGCACCACGGCGATCTTGGAAGGGTCGGCCTGGATCGGCGGCATCGACAGCCCCACCAGCACCATGAAGCACGCCGACACGATGGTGGCGACGCGCTGCTCGACCGGGTCTTCCGGGCCTTCCTCGTGGCCCTCGCGGGCATCGTCAACATGCGGGTCATGGCCCGCCGGGCGGGCCAGCATGCAGCCCAGCACGAACGCCGGCAGCAGCACCTCCAGGTGGATCGGGACCTTCTTGTCAACCAGCGTGCTGCCGACGTAGACGATCTCGCTGAAGACCGTGATGAGCACGGCGTAGCCGATCACCCAGGGCCAGCTGATCGGCAGGCGCAGCACATGGAGGTATCGCCAGGCCAGCCACAGCAGAATCACGATGACCAGCAGGATGACCGAAAGCTGCCACTTGAATCCCACCATCATGATCTTCAGCGGGATCATCAGCAGGATCGTGTCCAGGTCGTCGAAGATCGCCAGCACGCGGGCTTTCTTGAAGACCCAGGTGGCGGCCAGCCCCGCGGCCGCGAGCATGGAAAAGAGCACGCCGGCGCTGGTCGGGGAAGCAAAACGCGATTCGAGCAGCGCTTCCTTCCAGAGGTCCGGGTGCGACCACAGCTCGCTGGGCGCCATCACGTAAACAAAATACAACGCGCAGAATATCCAGGGAAACGCCGCGGCGGTGCCGGCGACGACATAATCCCAGACATACTGGCGCGGACGGGACTTGTCGATCTCGAACTCATACCCCACGTGGATCATGATGAAGGACAGGGCCACCATCGTGGCGACCTTGATGGCCGTGTCCACCGCGGCGCTGCGCTCGATGAACTGTGAAACGATCAGCCCGCCCACCAGCAGAAGCGAATAGATCAGAACCTTGCGCACGCGGCTTCCTTCCCTGCAGTCTCTGCGTGATACGCGGATGGCGGCCCGACCATCCGAAAGCCTGCGGGCGTGCCCACGCCCGCACCCTTGGGTGCCCCAATCCTATGCCCTTGCCCCTCCGGCCTCAACGAGGAACCTGCGCTGTCCAATCCCTATTTGGCTCCGGGCCGCGCCTACGGCTCTTTCTCCCGGAGTTGAATCGCCTGGTCGTTCCGCTGGATTTCCAGCACGAGCGGCCCCTTGGCGGCCGCAACGTGCTCGCGCAACGCCTGCACCGTGAACACGGGCTTGTCATTGATCCGGTCGATCAGGTCCCCGGGCTTCAGCCCCAGCCGCTCGGCCCGGGAGCCGGGCAGCACCTGGCTGATCGTCAGCCGCTGCTCCCCGCCGATCTGAACCGGTTGCAGCGTCACGCCCAGCCTCGCCTGCGGCGGCGGGGGCAGTTCCATGCCCAGGTCCGACGGCAGCTTCAGGTCTTCCAGCGTCTTGCGCAGGGCATCGGCGCGGGCAACCAGTTCCTGAAGCCGCGCATCGGCCTTCTCGATCCCGAACTGCGCCTCCCGCAGCCGCTGGATCTGTTCCAGCACCCTCTCGCGATGCTCCTGGAGCACATTGGCGTCGGCCATCAGGCGGTCCAGGCGCCGGCGCAGGTTGTCCAGAGGATCGACGGGCGGGTTGATCAGGATCGCGCCCTCGCCCACCTGGAGCTGGGCCGCTCCCACCTGCCAGTTATTGCCGGTGCCGCCGCCCCAGCGACGGAAGATGTCATAGGCCGCCGTGTTCCTCCGCTCCAGGTCGTTGGGGTCGGCGGCGGTCGTGGTCTGGGTGATGCGCTGCCCGTCTTCGTCGCCGGTGACGGTGACCTGGATGGAATCCGGGCCAATGAGGATGGTGATGTCGCGGTTGTCAGCCACCAGGTCGACAACGCGCTTGCCATCCTTCATGGCGAATCGAATCTGCTGGGCCGTGGCGCGCTCAGGCAGCGGACCGCCGGGAATGTAACGACCCTCGATGCGGTCGATGAGGTTGGCGGCGCGGGCGCGGACCTCGGGTTCATCGCTGGCGGTGGCCTTGCGCAGCGCATCCAGCGCCGGCCGGCCGATCTGGCAGAGCTGCCGCGAGGCCTCGTGCCGCGCGGCCGGGTCCGGATCGCCCAACTGGTGGACCAGGGACTCGACCGGCCGGGTGGCCGGCGGGACCTGGGCCCGAACCAGCAGCGCCAGGGTCAACAGGATGGACAGGCTCCATCGCATCGTCCAAAATGGTAGCTGCCGGATCGGCTTTGGAGAAGCCGATGGCGCTTCTGCAAGGGTGCGTGACACTTTTTGCGGCCGGCGGGCCGGGATCGCGGGGGCGGACCCCGTAGCACGGGCGTCCTCGTCCCGTGTCCGGGCACGCGGCTCAACGTCGCGGGGCGGAGGCAGTAAGGATTGAAGCGAGGCAGGGTGCAGCGCCGGGAGACCTTCCCGACCAAGGAAGGGTCCAGTTTCAACTCAACAATCGAACGGGAGCGATTATGGCCGAGGCCAATACGCAGCAGCAGGATTACGCGACGATTATCGGACCCGATGTGCGGATCAAGGGCTCGATGAGCTTTGAGAAGGCGGTCAAGATCCAGGGACAGTTCCAGGGCGATATCAATACCTCGGGGCGGCTCCTGGTGGCGCGCGAAGGGAAACTCGAAGCGGATGTGGAGGCGTCGGTGATCGTCGTGGAGGGCGATGCCAAGGGGGCGCTGGTGGCAACCGACCGGCTGGAACTGAAACCCACCGCCCACCTGGAGGGCGATGTGCGCACGCCGCGGCTGATGATCGAGACCGGCGCGATCTTCTCGGGCCACGTCAGCGTCGGTCCCGATGTGGCCAAGGACCGCACGCCCAGGCCGGCGGCCAAGCCCGCCGCAGCCAAGCCGGAGCCGCAGCCCGCGCGATAGCGGCCGCGGCCCGGCAACATCGCAGCCATGAAACCGCCGGCCAAATCCTCGCCGCGCGCCGATGAGCAGATCACGATCGTCTGCCTCTACTGCGGCAGGCCTCAGCAGGTGGGCAGCAGGGCCATGAGCCTTCCCTGCCGTTTCTGCTCGAAGAATCTGCGGGTGGAGGATTACCTGATCACCGGGTACGAGGCCCGGCGCGTGATGGAAACCTGCGGGACGGTGACCATCGAGCCGACGGGAAACGTGGTGGTCTCGCGGATCACCTGCGGCCGGCTGATTCTGCGGGGGCGGCTGAAAGGAAATGTGGTCTGTCGCGGTCCGGTGGTGATAGAAGCCGGCGGCGACCTCCGCGGCGATGTGACGGCCGCCAGCATCTCGATCGTTCCGGGTGCGCGGCTGGAGGGGCGGTATCAGATCGGCGCCGATGGCATTGACGATTCGACCGGGGGCAGGGTGCGGAATTGAATCACGACATGTGTTACACTGTCGCCGGTGGCCTACGACGATCTGGTCTTCCGTGTTCATGCGATCCGCCGCATGTTCGAGCGCGGAATCACCGAGGTTGATGTTCGCGGTGTTGGAAAACGGTCAGGTCATTGAGGAATACCCGGACGATTCGCCGTATCCCAGCCGGCTTGTTCTGGGACAATGTGGCGGCCGGCCTCTGCACGTGTTGGCCAGTGACGATGCCGGCGAGCGTGTGACGGTTATCATCACTGTCTACGAACCCGATCCCCAACGCTGGGATGCCACGTTCAGGCACCGAAGGTGAACCGTGCGATGCTCAATCTGTAAACATGGTCAGACCTCTCCCGCCCGCGTGACCGTCACCCTCGAGCGCAACGGCGCCACCCTTGTGTTTCGAGATGTTCCCGCCGAGGTCTGTCAAACCTGCGGCGAGCAGTACGTGGATGAGCGGACCACTTCCCGCCTGCTTGCTCAGGCGAACGAGGCGGTGAAGGCTGGCGTGCAGGTCGAGGTCCGCGCCTATCTGGCGGCGTGATGATGCCGAGCATTTCGATCGTTCCGGGTGCGCGGCGGGAGGGGCAGTGTAGCATTGGCACGGCCGTCGGTTCATGAACCGGCGGCGGCCGCCTCGCCCCCCGCTCCGCGCTTGGCCTCCAGCCGACGCCAGTCCGGCACCCGGACATCCCATGCCAGGCCAATCGCCGCCATCCCGCGGATCAGCCAATAGCTGACGTCGATTTCCCACCAGCGCAGACCGTGGCGCGCCGAGGCAGGGAACGCGTGGTGATTATTGTGCCACCCTTCGCCCATGCCCAGGATGCCGAAGACGAAATTGTTTCGGCTTTGATCGGGGGTGTGGAACGGACGGGTTCCCCAGACGTGGCAGATCGAATTGATGCTCCAGGTCATGTGGTGGACCAGGAAGATCCGCGCCATCCCGCCCCAGAGGAATCCCATCAACAGGCCGCTCCACGACCAGGTCAACAGGCCTCCCAGCACGGTCGGAATCAGCAGGCCCAGCATGACCCAGATCGGGAATCCGCGGTTGATCGCGCGCAGCGACCGCTGGTTGAGCAGATCGGGGATGTACCGGTAGAGCCGGGGCTGGTCGCGCTCGAACAACCAGCCGCAGTGCGCATGCCAAAGCCCGGCCAGCAATCCCCACCACCCCTCGCCGTGAAGATGCGGGGAGTGTGGATCGTTCCTGCGATCCGAGTGCTTGTGATGACAGCGGTGCGTGGCCACCCAGCGGAAAAGTGGGCCCTCGACGGCCATCGAACCCAGAATGCCCAGGACCATCTGGACCGCCGGCGCCGCCTGGAAGGACTTGTGCGTGAACAGACGGTGGTAGCCGATGGTGATGCCCAGGCCGGTCGCTAGGTACATGCCGACCAGCACCAGCAGGTGCGTCCAGCTGAAACCCCATCCCCAGAGCAGCAGCGCCGCCGCCACCGCCCCTGCCAGCGGCAGGACGATCGCCAGGAAATTGACCGCCAGCAATGCCGAAGACGCCCGGTGCGAGTGTTCCGAACTTCGCCTCCAGGCCGCGACATCTTGATCCAATACGGGATTCTCAACGATTTCTGAAATGTGTCTCAACAGCGGACCTTTAAACCGGGGATGATTCCGCCGGTCTTACGAGGCCGGCCATTAACAGCATAAGCTCCATATCGTACAAGTAAAGTGCTAAATAAATAATTCCCTTCACCCGTGGGGTCTGCGAAGGGAGCAAACGAGCAATCCGCCCGTTTTCGCTTACCCGGCGAGGCTTTCCGCCGGATGCTTCCACGGCGCGCGGTAGGATCGGCGGAGCAGGGCCGTGGCCTGCGGGTCGCCGCTCACCACGCGCTTGGCCGGGTCATAAACCAGCGGCCGGCCGAGTTGCATGGCCAGGTTGGCCAGGATGCACGAGGCCGTGGAGATGTGGCCGTCCTCGATGTCAGCCACGGGTCGGCTGCGTTTTTCAATGGCCGCCAGGAAGTCCTTCATGTGCAGGCGCGTGGCCGGGGCGGCGTTGAGCTCAATCCCCTTCTCGCCGACATCTTCCGGGTACTGCTCGCGCTCGTAGACGCACTCGAAGTGGATGGGCTTCTGGTTCCTGTCCTGCGGAATGAAGTCGGCCCGCATGGTGCTGGCCTTGAGAGTGCCTTTTTCTCCGTAGATGAACAGGGCCCAGGGGTAATCGGGGTCGGGCGGGGTGCCCCAGGTGCGGTGCTGCCAGACGCAGTTGTAGTCGGGGTACTCGAACGTGGCGACCTGCGTGTCGGTGATATTGGATTTGCCTTCCTTCTGCACATAGATGCCGCCGGAGGAACTGATGCGCCGGGGCCAGCCCAGGTTGAGCATCCAGCGGGCGGTGTCGAGCATGTGGACGCACATGTCGCCCACGATGCCGTTGCCATACTCCATGAAGGTGCGCCACCAGCGGATGTGCGGCGAGCCGTCGTAGGGGCGAAGGGGCGCCGGCCCGGTCCACATTTCGTAATCGAGCTCGGCCGGCACGGGCTGCACGGGCGGGTTGCCGTTGGCCCGCATGTGGAAATAGCAGCAGAGGTCCACGTGCCCGATCTTCCCGAGCATGCCGGATTCGACGATCTCCTTCTTGGCCCGGATCAGGTGGGGAGTGCTCTTGCGCTGGGTGCCGATCTGGACGACGCGCCCGGTGCGCCTCGCGGCGGCCAGCATCGCCTCGCCTTCGAGCACATCGACACTGATGGGCTTCTGGCAGTAGACATCGGCGCCGGCCTCGACGGCCGCGATCATCTGGAGGGCGTGCCAGTGATCCGGTGTGCCGATGATCACGATGTCCAGGTCCTTCTCCTTGAGCATCTCGCGGTAATCGCCGTAGGTGCGGGGCTGCTTCCTGCTCTTCTGCCGGGTCGCGGTGAGTTCAGCCGCCTCGGCGAGCATCTTCTTGTCCACGTCGCAGATCGACACCACCTCGACGGGCGCGACCTGGATGAGGCGGAACAGGTCGCTCTTGCCGTACCAGCCGCTGCCGATCAGGCCGACGCGGTACGTCTTCTGGTCGGCCGCATGGGCAACGTAGCCGCCAAGCATGGAGCTGGCCAGTCCCAGGGCGCTGGTCTTGAGGAATTGCCGACGGTTCATGCGAAGTCTCCTGATTTGAGGTTCTGCCTGCGCGGGTCGGCCGCGATCCCGCCGGTTGCATGTTAGCCGCGCCGAGCGCGGTTGCCAATGCGGGCAGGCCGCCTGCTCCGCCGGTTGCGGTCGAAGAGGAAGTAGATGGGTTTTCTTTCATTGCATGGGTCGATGCGGCACATGCCCGCGGACTGGAAGAAGGGGTGTGCGCGGCCCATGACGGCCAGGGCCTCGGTATAGCGGGTGGGAGCGCTGTTGAGGATGTGGCGGACCAGCAGGGTGGCCAGCCCGAGTGATCGGAAGGTAGGGTGGACGATCACCCGGGAGATGGTGCGGACGTGGCGGTTGACAAAGCGGATCCGATCGGCAGGGTCCATGCCGACCAGGCCGAGGACCCGGTTGCGGACATGGAGGCAGAGGGTGGGATAGGACAGGACGGCGACGGCAATGGGCTGCGGCCAGGGGATGTGGCGGATGGTCCAGACGGCGGCGAAGGTGGCCGGGCTCCCGCAGCGGTAGTGAAATCGCGCCAGGGCGACGTAGTCGCGTCGGCGGCCGGCACCGAGGACAAAATGGAGATTGCCGACAGCGAAAGTCATGGCAGGCGATTCCGCTCCGGGGCATTCAGGTCCATGTGAGAATGGCATGACACTTCCCCTTTGTGTTTCAGGCGCGGCTGATGGCGAACTGGCCGAAGTCGCAGCAGATCGTCAGATCGGGCCGGAGGGCCGGTGCCAGTTCGTGGTGGGCGGTGGCGAGTATGGCCGAGAGCCGCGAGGTTGCCGCCAGGCGGCGGAGAGCGTGGCAGACGACGGAGGCGGTGACAGGATCGAGCAGGGAGCAAAACTCGTCGCAGAGCAGCACGCGATGGGCGGGTGGCGATTGACCGGACACGGTGCGGGCCAGGGCCAGCGCCAGGCGCAGCCGCCACCGCTGGCCTTCAGACAGCAGGCGCGGCGGAAGCAGGTAGACGCGGGCCTCGGCCAGGCCCACGCGGGAGAGCAACTGGAGCGCCTCGGGCAGGGAAAGGTGCGGAAAAAGGTCGATCACCGGGCGGTCGGCAATCCGCAGGCGGCACAGATCGATGGCCCGTCGTCGCGACAGAAGAGCCCGGTAGCGTCCAAGCAGGCAGGATTTTCCCGAGCCGGATGGCCCGGTGATCAGGAGAATCTGGCCGGGGAGAGGCACAGGCGGCAACGTGGACAGCACGGGCGGGCGATGGGCGGGCGCAGTGGCCGGCAGGTCGAACCAGGCGCGGATCGCGTCCCGGCGCGTGGCACGATGGGAAGGGCGATCAGGCATGGACCGATCCTCCGAGCGTTCGCAACTGGTTGCTGGAGCGGGCCCAGCCGCGGATGAAGTCGATTTCGGCGCGGATCTGCGTGACCGGGCATTGGAACTGGCGGGCGATGGCGGCGGCTGACTGTCGATGCAGGAAATAGCGCAGGCCAATCTGCCGCTGGGAGTCCGAGAGGTTGGCCGGAAAGTCCAGAAGGGCAATGACCACGGGGTGTCGAAGGCGTTGAAGAAGGCGGTGGACGCGTCGGCAGGCGTGGCCGGCGGACAGGCCGAAAAGCTGGCCAAGCTGGCGGTAGGAATGAACGCCGTCGAGTGCAAGGCGAAGCAGCGACTGGTCGGCAGGGGGCAGGTGTGCGGCCCGGCGGAGGATGTCTGACGGCGGTCGAAGCAGGTGCGGGTTTCGACGATTCCTGGAAACGTCTGCGTTGAGCGAGATGGGAGGCATGGCTGGTTCCCCGTGCCCTGAGGGCGGAAGCGACCCACGAATAGAAAGGCAGCTCGTCTTGCGTCTGTCTGCCCGAAACAAAAAGTTTTAAAACAGCCAAACAGCCGATCCTATTATGCGCGTGTGTTAGGTATTTGTCAAGTATATTATGCGACGATCAAGCATGAGCGTAAAGTTCTATTCTATATGTACTTAATATGGGATTTTCTCGCTTTGGCGGCAATTCTTGAGAACAGGCCGTCGAGGGGTCTTCCCGCCATGCTGCCGGATGGCTTGAGCCTTCATTTTCAGCGGCAGAAAGGCAGACGGAAAACAACCTGAGCCTCTGCGGCCCGTCCAGGGGTTTTGACCGAAATCCCAGCATTCCGGGTCCCATCGAGCCGTCAAGCTGGGCAAACTCTGTCATAAAGTTGACGTGTAGCTGGGTCGATGCTCGCGATAAGCGGAATGGCCTGTAAGGCCTGTAAGGGCGTGTCTGCCGGGCAACGGATGCCGGGCGCCCGCAGGCAAACCCGTCCGCGAAAGCACTCAGGAGATACCGATGAGCCGCCAGTTCACACGCGTCGAAACGATAGATCGTCCCATGGCAGACAAGCGGAATCGCAAGCGCCGCCGGCCGGTCGGTTGTGCCCTGGTCGAAATGCTCGAGCGGCGGCAGTTGCTGAGCGTGGCCAATCCGGGCGGACCTTACGTGGTGGACGAGGGCACGGCGGTCTACTTGGACGGGACCGCCTCGCAGGACGCCAACCAGTACCAGTGGGATCTGAACTACGATGGAACCTTCAATGCCGACGTGACGGTGGCCGCCTTCATCCTGTTCCCCACGGACAACACCACGCGGACGATCGCGCTGCGCGTCAGGCAGGGCCCAGGTGCCTGGAGCGACATCGTGACAACGACGCTCACCGTCAACAACGTGCCGCCGACGCTGGAACTCACGGGAGCGGCCACGGCCGTGGAGGGTTCGGCCTATACGCTGAGCTTCTCGGCCAGCGACCCGGGTACCGACACGGTTACCTCGTGGCTGATCGACTGGGGCGATGGCAACAGCGACCTGGTCAATGGCAGTTCCGGCAGCGCCACGCACACCTTTGCGGACAACGGTGTCTACAACATCATCGTGACGGCAACGGATGAGGATGGCAGCTACCAGGAAACCAAGTCGGTCAGCGTGAGCAACGCCAACCCGACCGCCCTGGCGGAAGGAAACGCCAGCGTGGCCGAGGGCGCGACGTACACGCTGGACCTGACGGCCACCGATCCGGGCATCATGGACACCTTCTCCTGGCTGATCGACTGGGGCGACGGCTCGACCAGCACGGCCGGCGGCGCGACGGAATCCGTGACCCACGTCTACGCCGACAACGGGAACTACACGATCACGGCGACGGTGACGGACGATGACGGAGGAACAGGGACGACGACCAAGTCTCTGCTGGTGACGAACGTGGCGCCGGCGCCCACGGCCACGGGGAATGCCAACGTCAACGAGGGTAGCGTCTACACGCTGGACCTGGCGGCCAACGACGCCGGTACCGCCGACACGCACACATGGACGATTGACTGGGGCGATGGGCACACGTCAACGCTGAGCGGATCGGCGCTGGCCGCGACGCATACCTACGCCGACGGCCTCAACAACTACACCATCAATGTCTCGGTGACCGACGATGACGGCGCAACGGCATCGGCGACGAAGGCGATCACGGTGTTGAACGTTGCCCCGACGGCGTCGGTGATGGGCGCGGCATCGGTGAACGAGGGGAGCGCGTATGTTCTGGATCTTTCGGGGACGGAGCCCGGGGATGACAGCGTGGTGTGGACGGTGGACTGGGGCGACGGCCAGAGCGACACGTACAACGGGCTGACGGGGCAGCTGACGCACGTGTACACGGACGGTGCGAACAACTACACGATCAACGTGACGCTGACGGACAGCGACGGGGCAACGGACACGACCAGCCAGGCCGTGACGGTGAACAACGTGGCCCCGACGATCACGCTGACGGGTGCGGCGAACTCGGCGGAGGGGTCGGTCTATACGCTGACCATCGCGGCCGACGATCCCGGGGATGACACGATCACGAGCTGGCAGATCGACTGGGGCGACGGCTCGACCACGGCGGGTGCATTGGGGAACAACACGCACACGTATGCGGATAATGGGAACTACACGATCACGGTGACGGCGACGGACGAGGACGGGTCGTACACGGCCACGAAGGGTGTGGCGGTGAGCAACGTGGCCCCGACGATCACGCTGACGGGTGCGGCGAACTCGGCGGAGGGGTCGGTCTATACGCTGACCATCGCGGCCGGCGATCCCGGGGATGACACGATCACGAGCTGGCAGATCGACTGGGGCGACGGGACGGTGGAACCGGCCGGCGTGGGCGACCACACTCACACCTATGCCGATGGGACAAGCAACCGCACGATCACCGTCCACGCGACGGACGAAGACGGGACATTCTCGGCGACGAAGGCGATCACGGTGTTGAACGTTGCCCCGACGGCGTCGGTGATGGGCGCGGCATCGGTGAACGAGGGGAGCGCGTATGTTCTGGATCTTTCGGGGACGGAGCCCGGGGATGACAGCGTGGTGTGGACGGTGGACTGGGGCGACGGCCAGAGCGACACGTACAACGGGCTGACGGGGCAGCTGACGCACGTGTACACGGACGGTGCGAACAACTACACGATCAACGTGACGCTGACGGACAGCGACGGGGCAACGGACACGACCAGCCAGGCCGTGACGGTGAACAACGTGGCCCCGACGATCACGCTGACGGGTGCGGCGAACTCGGCGGAGGGGTCGGTCTATACGCTGACCATCGCGGCCGACGATCCCGGGGATGACACGATCACGAGCTGGCAGATCGACTGGGGCGACGGCTCGACCACGGCGGGTGCATTGGGGAACAACACGCACACGTATGCGGATAATGGGAACTACACGATCACGGTGACGGCGACGGACGAGGACGGGTCGTACACGGCCACGAAGGGTGTGGCGGTGAGCAACGTGGCCCCGACGATCACGCTGACGGGCAACGCCGCAGTGGATGAGTTCTCCGTCTACACGCTCGGTTTCTCCGTGGCTGATCCGGGTGATGACACGGTGGCGAGCTGGACCATCGACTGGGGCGACGGGAGCACCCAGAACCTGGCCGGTGCCGCGAATTCGGCGACACACCGGTACCTGGATGACGGGAACTACACGATCACGGTGACGGCGACGGATGAGGATGGTACGGTCAGCGCAACCCGGACTGTGACGGTCAACAACGTGGCGCCGATTCCGGTGCTCGTGGGCGCCGGCACAACCCAGGAAACGGGTTACACCCTCACGGTGGCTTCGGTCGATCCGGGTCCGCTGGACAGCGCCGCCTGGCTGATCGACTGGGGCGATGGCAGCACCTCCACCTTGAACGGCAGGGGCGGAACACTGACGCACGTCTACTTCGACGACGGCAACTACACGATCACGGCAACGGTGACCGATGATGATGGCGGATCCAACCAGACAACCCTGAACCTGGTCGTGCTGAACAGCGATCCAACGGGGTCGATCAGCGGCCAGGCGACGGTGGCCGAGGCCGCCGAATACACGCTGACCCTCAGCGCCAGCGATGTGGCCGGCGACACGGTGACCTGGCTGGTGGACTGGGGCGACGGGCAGAGTTCCCCGCTGAACGCGGCCGCGGGCACGCTGACGCACGTTTATGCCGACGACGGCGACTACACGATCACGGCGACGGCGTCGGATGAGGATGGCGGCTCGGTGGTCAGGACCCTGGCTGTGCGCGTGACGAACGTCGCGCCGCAGATCACGATCACGGCGGCCGACACGGCCCTGGAGGGCGTGCTGTTCCATCTGGATGCGACGGCGTTTGATCCGGGCGCGGACACGATCAGCGGCTGGACGATCGACTGGGGCGACGGAACGACGTCGGCTGGTGCTCCGGGCGGCGCGGATCATGTTTACGGCGACAACGGGACGTACACGATCACGGTGACATTCACCGACGAGGATGGAAGCTACACGGCGACGCACGGCGTGGCCGTGGGGAACGTGGCGCCTGTCGTCACACTGACGCCGATCGGGCCGGCGCTGGAGGGAACGGCCTGGGCGCTGGCATTCCAAGCCGCCGATGTCGCGGCCGACACGGTGGTGTGGTGGGTTGTGGATTGGGGCGACGGGGTGCAGGCGACCTATGCCGGCGACGAGGTTGGCGGGAGCCACGTCTACCCTGACGACGGCACGTACACGATCACGGTGACCGCGATCGACGATGACGGCGGCGAAGGCCTTGCGGCGCTCGAGGTGCTCGTTGGTCAGGTTGACCCGACGCTGGTGCTGGCGGGAACCGGCACGGCGATTGAGGGCGGCGCGTACACGCTGAACCTGTCGGCAACGGATCCGGGTGATGACCTGATCGGCGGCTGGGTGATCGACTGGGGCGACGGGACGGTGCAGGAGGGCTTCGCGGGGGTCAACGTTCACGTCTACGCCGACGACGGGACGTACACCATCACGGTGATTGCGGCCGACGAGGACGGGATGTACACGGCGACCGCGACGGTCGATGTGGCTGACGTGCCGCCGGTGATCACGCTGAGCGGCGCCGGCACGGCGATCGAGGGCGCGCAGTACACGCTGACGATTGCGGCCGACGACGTGGGCGATGACGAGATCACGGAATGGATCATTGACTGGGGCAACGGCACGACCACCGTCGGCGCTGCGGGCCAGAACGTGTTCGTTTATGCCGACGACGGCACGTACACCATCACGGTCACCGGCATCGACGATGCCGGGGCGCACTCGCAGACGTGGCATCTGACCGTGGAGAACGTGACGCCCCAGGTGAGCATCAGCGGCAGCGGCGCCGCCGAGGAAGGCTCGCTCTACGAGGTGACGATCTCCTTGAGCGACCCGGGGGATGACGCGATCGTGGCCTGGTCGCTGGATTGGGGCGACGGGACGGTGCAGGTCGGCGGCCCGGCGCCGGCAAACGGTTCGGTGACCCTGACGCACACCTACGCCGATGACGGGACGTACACGGTCGTCTTCGCCTTCGCGGACGAGGACGGCGCATACGAATTCGCCCACGAGGTGTCGGTGGCCAACGTGTCCCCGACGCTGGTCCTGGCGGGAAGCGGCACGGCGATCGAGGGCGGCGCGTACACGCTGAACCTGTCGGCAACGGATCCCGGCGATGACCTGATCGGCGGCTGGGTGATCGACTGGGGCGACGGGACGGTGGAGGAGGGGTTCGCGGGGGACAACGTTCACGTCTACGCCGACGACGGGGAATACCAGGTGTTCGTCATCGCCACGGACGAGGACGGCGAAACGTCGGCCGGCACGACCGTGGTGGTGGCCAATGTCGCGCCGAGCATCACGGCCGACGCGGCGGACCGGATCAACGAGGGGGACGAGCACGTGGTGATGCTCAGCGCGATCGACCCGGGTCTGGCCGACACGATCGTTTGGACGATCGACTGGGGCGACGGCGAGCAGAGCGAGGCCGAGGGGCTGGACGCGACGGTCAGCCACGTCTACGCCGACGACGGCCAGTACACGATCACGATCACCGCGTCGGACGGCGTGGACCAGGTGCAGACGACGCTGGACCTGGCTGTGGCGCCGGTGGAGCCGACGCTGCTGGTGGACGGCGGCGATCTGGTCGGCGAAGGGGAGGAGTATCTCATCCTGCTGGGCGCGGAGGACGCGGGTGCGGATCTGATCACGGGCTGGGTCATCGACTGGGGCGACGGGACCGTGGATGAACTGGAAGGACCGGCCGAGTGGGCCAGCCACGTCTACGCCGACGACGGCGAGTATGAGATCACGGTGACGGCGATCGACGAGGACGGCGAATACCAGGCGACGCGCGTCGTGACGGTGGAGAACGTGGCTCCGGAGGCATTGGTGGACGGTCCGGCCGTGGTGAACGAGGGGGCGCTGTACACGCTTAACCTCGAGGCGTTCGATCCGGGCGACGACGCCGTGACCTGGCTGGTGGACTGGGGCGACGGACAGACCGATGTGCTGGACGACATCTCCGGCAGGCTCACGCACCGCTACGCCGACGACGGAACGTACACCATCACGGCCATCGCGACGGACGAAGACGGCGCCCAGACAATCCAGACGCTGGAAGTGACCGTGAGGAACGTGGCGCCGTCGGCCACGTTCAACCAGCCGGCCGGCGGCGTCCGCGGGCAGCGGCGCTACTTCTCAGGGACCGGCCGGGATGCAGGCGTCGGCGACACGCTCCGGGTGCAATGGGATTTCGGCGACGGGTCCGGCACGGCGTGGATGCCGACCGGGGCCCCGGGAGCCATGTCGCCCAGCCATGTCTACCGCAACGAGGGGCTGTACGTGGCGACGATGCGCGTGCGCGACAACTCCGGCGCGGTGACGACGCGGACGCGCACCATCCAGATCGTGGCGGCGCAGGTGCAGACGGACCCGCTCAACCCGGCCCGGAAGGTCCTGGCGATCGGCGGCACAACCGGATCGGACACCATCCAGATCAGAGCCGTGCTCGACGGCAAGATGCGCTTGTCCATCAACGGCGCGTCGCTCGGCTCTTACGCGGCCAACCGCATCGTCGTCTTCGCCCAGGAGGGCAACGACGAGGTGACGCTGGACCGGAAGCTGGCCACGCCGGCGCTGGTGCGCGGCGGTGCGGGCCGCGACACGATCAGCGGCGGCAGCGGCGCGGATATCCTGCTGGGCGAGGCCGGGGATGACATCCTTCGCGGCGGAGGCAGCGCGGACATCCTGATCGGCGGCGCAGGCTCAGACAAGCTGATCGGCGGCGCCGGCAAGGATGTGCTGATCGACGGCGGCACGATCCACGACGGCGACGACGCGGCCCTGGCGGCCTTGGCGGCCGAGTGGCTCAATCCCTACCACACCGTGTCGCAGCGCGTCCAGGCCCTGCTGGGTCAGCGGAGCGGGCGCAACGGGCTGTTCCGCATCGGCGGCGATTCGGTGATCAACGACCGGGTGGCCGACATCCTCACCGGCGAGGCGGATCTCGACTGGTTCGTCTTCTGCCGCTCGTCAATCAACCCGGTGGCTGACCGCGAAACCGGCGACTTTGTGACACAGATTGCGGCGTAGGGTCGTTGCCCGATCTGACGCGGCGACAGGAAAACGGACCGCCCGCGCATCTGCGCCGACGCTCCCCCGCGAGCGATCGGCGCGGCAGGCGCTGGCGGTCCTCTCTTGCGCGTCCTGCGGCTGCCGCCGGGCTACGCACGGTTTTCAAGGTTCTGTCGCTTGCGGATTTCGCAGATGGCTTCGCGGATGCAGTCGAGATGGGGGTTGATCTGGAGGGCTCGTTCGTAGGCCTCGAGGGCGGCGGGAAGGTCTCCAAGGTAGGTGTGGCAGTGTCCCAGGCCCGCCCAGGCGCCAAAGTGGCAGGGCATCAGTTCGACCGTCCGCTGGCAGTCGGCCTTGCAGCGGGCATAGTCCTCGCGAAGAAAGTGGGCGATGGCCCGCTGGTTGTACGCCTCGGCAAAATCCGGGCACTCGGCCAGGGCGCGGTCGAAATGAGCCAGGGCCTGGTCGAAATCCCGCGTGTTCAGGTGCTGCGCGCCGCGGGCCAACTCGGCGTTGGCGGCGGGATTGCCCGAGCGAAACCAGATCGACCAGAGGGCATGTTCGGCCATCTGGTTGATGATCGGGTCGGGGTCCCGAAGGTGGCGGGCGATGGCGGGGATGCAGCAGGTCCCGCCCACCAGGGACAAGGCCAGGGCCGCCACCTTGCGGGCGTCGCGGTGCTCGCAGGAGAGCATCGCGATAATCTGATCGTTGCTCCAGTTCCGGCGCAGGTGCGTGTGCAGGCCCTCGAGGTCCGTGGCTTCGAGCAACGGTTTGACCGAGGCGACGAATTGATCGGGATCGATTGAGCAGCCTGACACTTGGTCAACTCTAGGCCGCCGGCCGGGAGGATTTCCAGTATGCCGGCGCACCCGGTCAACGGCCCCAGTCGGTTGGCCGGCGGGCGTTGAAGCCGCGCTGGGCGTCCTGCTGGGCTGCCTGGGCCTCGGGGCTGAAGGGGGTGACATAGTAGGCGCGCTGAACGGTTTCCGAGTCGCCAAGCTTGCGCGGCTCGTAGCCGGTTTCGGTGGTTGTCTTGCATCCGGCCGCCAGGGCCAAGGACGCCGCAAAAATCCAGACCCGCATGGGCAGGTATGGTAGAAAGACGCGACGGCCGGAGCAAGAGCCGCAAGCGGCACATCCGCCTGACGGGTGCGTGGCATGTTATGCGGCTCCCCGCAGAAGCTGGCCACACAACCAGTAGTGGTCCCATCGTCCATCCTGACTCAGGTTCAGCGCCCGTAACGCCAGGATCGATTCCGCTCCGTCCTCGTTCCAGAACTGCTCGGTTCCCTTCACTCGTTTGTTGAACAGTTTCACCCCCGACTCCACCACCCCCGAACCGATTGGCCAGCCCCGCGCCCGGTATCGCGGAT
>Ga0209381_1001855_pt1 | contig 30515 bp, 20 predicted proteins | sample DewCreD2012metaG_FD_184111 | JGI IMG/M metagenome (GOLD analysis project Ga0209381, IMG submission 184111) | Hot spring sediment bacterial and archeal communities from British Columbia, Canada, to study Microbial Dark Matter (Phase II) - Dewar... ...
GAGTTGTGCCCTTTCAGGGCGGGGATGGTTTGATTGGGCCGGGTCCCCAGGGCGTTGCCCTGGGCTGTAGAGTCGTTGCGCCTTTGGCGCGGATGGATTTGTGTGCCAACGGCGCAAAACCCGTCAGCCTGGGGCAACGCCCCAGGAACACGACCAACCACACCATGATTTGCCCTGAAAGGGCGACACCCGGCCACGCCCACGCCCAGGCGCGCGACCGCGAACAAACCATCGCCGGCAACGTGGCGGAGATTCTGGAAGTGCCGTTTCCCAATCCCAACGGGATTGAATCCACCAGCCCAGGGTTGCGAGGAACGAGCTACCCTGGGTGGTTGAACGCAGCGTATCCAACCCCAACGGGGTTGCGGCAAATCCATCGCGCGTGCGGACGCAACCCCGCTGGGGTTGGGGCTTTTTGTGGCACGGTTTCCCAGGGTAGCTCGTTCCTCGCAACCCTGGGCTTTGGGCTAGAATCCCGTTGGGATTCTCAGATGGGCGCGCGACAGGCGCGCGACCGCGAACAAACCATCGCCGGCAACGGGGCGGAGATTCTGAGCGCATGAGCGAGCCGTGGAAAAGAACCCGACTTGGCGACGTGTGCCGCGTGATTCCCGGCTACGCCTTCAAAAGCAGTGACTGGCAAGCCGAGGGAATCCCGGTCGTCAAAATCAAGAACATCACGACCGACAACGCGGTTGACCTCACCGAGACTGACTGCGTTCCCGAATCGGTGCTTACGCCGAAGCTCCAGAAGTTCGTTCTGAATGACGGCGACATTCTTCTCGCTATGACCGGCGCGACCGCTGGGAAGGTTGGCAAAGTTCGCACCAAGCGGCCGATTCTCTTGAACCAGCGCGTCGCCAAGATTGCGCCGGTGGAAGCCGACCACGGATTCATTTGGTGCGTCGTCAGTAGTCAGGAATACCAAGAGAAGTTTTTCTATCTCGCCGACGGCGCGGCGCAGCCGAACATGAGCGGCGGCCAAATCGAAGGACTTGAAATCCCTTGTCCCCCGCTGGCGGTGCAACGGCGGATCGCGGGCATCCTGTCGGCCTACGACGAGCTGATGGAGAACAGTCAGCGGCGCATCCGGCTCTTGGAGGCGATGGCCCGCGCCCTCTACCGCGAGTGGTTCGTCCACTTCCGCTTCCCCGGCCACGCAAAGCACCCGCGCGTCGCCTCCCCCCTCGGCAAAATCCCCCAAGGCTGGGAGGTGAAGCGCGTGCCCGAATGCGTGGACATCAGCCCGCGTGTCGCCGTGCCGCGCGATGGCGAGAAACCGTTTGTGCCGATGGGTTGCCTCTCCAACGACTCAATGCTCATCAGCGACATCGAATCCCGCGCTGGCAACAGCGGTTCAAAATTCCAGAACGGCGACACGCTCTTCGCTCGCATCACACCCTGTTTGGAGAACGGCAAGACCGGTTTCGTCCAATTCCTTCCCGACGCGCAAGCCGTCGGCTTCGGCTCAACCGAGTTCATCGTCCTGCGCTCCCGCACGCTCACGCCTGAGTTCGTCTATCTGCTCGCCCGCAGCGACGAGTTTCGCGGTGTCGCCATCAAGAGCATGTCCGGCGCGACGGGACGCCAGCGGGTGCAGGAGCAATGCTTCGACGATTTCCAGATTGTCCAGCCGCCGCGCGCCTTGCTCGACCGCTTCTCCGCCATCGTCGCGCCGAGCTTCCGCCTCATCTACAAGCTGCATTTGCAAATCCAAAACCTCCGCCGGACGCGCGACCTGCTGCTGCCGCGGCTGCTGTCGGGGCAGGTGGAACTCAAAACGAATTGAGCCATGAAGAAAGAGGTGAAAATACTCCGGGCGAAAGCAGTTGAGTCGCTCGTGTTGAGCATCGAGCTGTTCAATCGCCCGTCGGATGCGGGCAGGACTCATGGCGTGCTGATCTTCCTCGACCATGCCTTCGAGATGCTTTTCAAGGCCATCATCCTGCATCGGGGTGGACGGATTCGCGAACCACGCGCCAAGCAGACCATCGGATTCGATGCGTCGGTGCGAAAAGGACTCTCGGATGCGAAGCTGAAATTCTTGGCGGACAACCAGGCCCTCACGGTGCAGATGATTAACAGTCTCCGAGACGCTGCACAGCATCACATCCTCGATATTTCCGAACCGCATCTTTACATCCAAGCGCAAGCTGGGCTCAGCCTCTTTCGCGACATATTCAAAGCTGTATTCGGCGAGGATTTGCACGCCCACCTCCCAGCGCGAGTCTTGCCGCTATCAACAATACCTCCAACCGATTTGGCGACGCTCTTCGACAACGAAACGAAGGAGATCAAAAAGCTGCTTGCTCCAGGCGTGCGCCGGCATACCGAGGCGGAGGCAAAGCTCCGGTCGCTCGCAATCGTTGAGAAATCACTCAATGGCGAGAAAGTGCAACCAAGCGTCGGCGAGCTCAAACAACTCGCGAAGGCAGTTGCCTCCGGCAAGACGGCGTGGAATGAGATTTTCCCCGGTGTCGCGACGGTGACGCTCACCACCAACGGTTACGGCCCGTCCATTGACCTGCGCATTACCAAAACGGGGATGCCGGTTCAGTTGGTGAAGGAAGGCACGCCCGGCGCGACCGTTGTTGCGGTGAAGCGGGTTGATGAACTTGGGTTCTACAGCCTTGGTCGCGATGACCTGGCAAGGAAGGTCGGGCTCAGCGGACCGAAAACCACCGCCGTCATTCGCTTCCTCAAACTTCAAAGTGACCCCGAATGCTATAAACATATCGCGGTCGGCAACACGCACTTTGACCGCTACTCCCCAAAGGCCATCACTGTGATTCAGGACGCCCTCAAAAAGAAACCGATGGCCGAGATTTGGCTAAGCCACGGCATTCGCTGGAAAGGCACAAAATGAAACACCAAATCCAAAACCTCCGCCGGACGCGCGACCTGCTGCTGCCGCGGCTGCTGTCGGGGCAGGTGGAACTGAAAACCCAAACCGCATGAGCCCCGCCGCCGTCATTTCAATAATCAGCCAGGTTTCATCCGGCGGTGAAATGGCGGGTTTAGGTGAAACGGCCCGGCCGATGGCAATTGACGGCTTGTTATTTTACTTAAACTGGCCATTTTACTGCTCAGTAAAACATTCGATGTGAGTAAACAAAAGACCATCAGCACGGAGGCGCAGCTTCGGCAGGCCGCCAAGGAAGCCCTGGAGGCGGACGCCCTGTTGCGCTGGCGCTGGAAGGCGTTCGAGTTGAAACGCGAACGCGGGGCGGATGCTTTGCTGGAATTGAACGTGGACGGGCGGCGGCTGGTGTTCGAGGTGGAGTTCAAGCTCACGCCGTCCGCGCGCGAGGTGGAGCGGCTGGCGGAGCGCGGCGGGACGCGGCCCGGCCTGCTCATCGCGCCGTCGCTGTCCGAGGTGCTGGTGCAGCATTGCCGGGAGCGGGGCTTGAGTTGCGTGGATTTGAACGGGCGGCAGTGGATTCGCGCGGAGGGCGTGCTGGTGGATCGGAAGCCGTCGGATGAACGGCGCTACCGTCCTTCGTTGCTGCCGCCGGATGTATTTCAACCCAAGAGTTCACGACTGGTGCGGGCGCTGTTGAGCCAGCCGGATCGCACCTGGTCACAGGGCGAGTTGGGCGAGCGAACCGGATTGAGTCCGGGTTTGGTTTCACGTCTGGTGCGGCATCTGGTGAACGAAGGATTCGTGGCGCAGGACAACCGGGCGTTGCGGGTGTCGCGCACGGACGCGTTGCTGGACGCCTGGGCGGAGCGCGATGACTGGGCGAAACGGACGACCGTGAGGCAGTATTCGCTGCTGGAGTCCGATGTCGAAACGGTCGCGCGCAAACTGGTGAAGGTTTTCCCGGCAGGCGAGACGCTGGTGTTTACGCAGTGGTTCGCCGCCAACTTGCGGCATCCTTACACCATTCCCCCGCTGGTGTCCGCCTACGTGGCGCGGTTTCCCGCAGAGCAAATCGAGCGTGAACTTCGAGCGAGGCAGGTCTCCGACGGCGGGACGCTGTGGCTGGTTGCTCCGAAAGACGACGGGGTGTTCCGGGAGACCCAGCGGGTGGGTGATTTCACGCTGGCCTGTGACGCACAGATTTATCTCGACCTGCTGCACGCCGGGTTGCGCGGGCCTGAGCAGGCCAAGGCGCTGCGCGAGTGGGAAGGATTTGGGCGGGTGAAGGCATGAGCAAGTTTTCCAGCTTCGCCGAGTATCCGCCGCGCAGCCTGGCCGGCGCGGAAGCGGCGTTGCTGACGGCGTGGGCGTCGCTGGGACGATTCCATGATGACCTCGTGCTGGTGGGTGGTTTGGCGGTCAAGTATCTGACAAAGCAAGGCGCTGGCTTGCTGCCCGGTCCGGTCACGATGGACGTGGACTTCGGAGTCACACTCGCAGCCGAAGCGGGCGGACAGTATGGCAGCATGGCCGACGACCTCACAGGCCAAGGGTTCAAGTTGGATGAAAAGGGGCGATACGTCCGGCAGTTTGAGACAATGCCAGTGTTCATTGATTTCCTGACCGAGCACCCGACAGCGACGACGGGAACTGCGATGGTGGATGGTGTGCCCGCGGGTGTGTTTCCGGGGGTGGCAAGGGCGCTGGCGACACGGCGGAGAGTTGCGGTCGAAGGGAAGGACTTGTTCGGCGCTCCACAAAAGGCGGCAGTGCCGGTGTCGGGCATCGGCCCATTGTTGGTGCTCAAGTTGAACGCATTTGCTGGCCGGCAGCAGGCCAAGGATGCGTATGACGTGTTGCTGGCGGTGAGCCGGTATTGGGACGGTCCTGATGCGGCGATTGCGGCGTTCCAGGCCGAGGCCTCCGCTGGCAATCGCGGCTCTGCGCGGGCAGTCGAGACTCTGCGGAGATACTTCTTCGAAGCAGGCCAAAGCGGACCGCTTCGTTGCGCGGCGTTCGCTTTGGATGGTCAGCCCAGTATTGACGACCGGCAGTTGCGTGAACGCCAGATTGTTGAGCAGTTGGTGACGATTGGCCGCGCGCTCGCTGGAGAAGGATGAGGAGAGCGCCGCCATGTCCCACGCCTACACCGAAGACCAGCTTGTCGAGCAGCCCGCCATCGGGTTGTTCGCGGAACTTGGCTGGGCTATTGCCTTCGGCAACCCTCACCCCGGCCCTCTCCCAGCGGGAGAGGGAGTCATCGTTGATGAATTGGGGTTGCTCGGGCGCGAGACGAAGGGCGAGGTGGTGTTGGTGTCCCGGTTGCGCGCGGCGTTGGAAAAATTAAATCCGTCGCTCCCGCCGGAAGCCATCACCGCGGCCGTGGACGAATTGACCCGCGACCGTTCGGCCATGAGTCTTCCGGCTGCTAATCGGGAAATCTATGCGCTCATCAAGGACGGGATTCGCGTCAGTATTGCAGCGCCGGAAGACTCACCCTCATCCCCGGCCCTTCTCCCAAGGGGAGAAGGGGGAGCAGCCGTTCCCTCTACCTCTGGGAGAGGGATCAAGGGTGAGGGTCGCGGCGGCGATGGTTCGAGGCGTGACAGTGGCGGACAGCGCACGGAGCGAGTCCGCGTCATTGACTGGGAAAATCCCGCCGCGAATGATTTCCTGCTGGTCAGCCAGTTCAGCGTCACCGGCGCGCTCTACACCTGCCGGCCGGATTTGGTCGGCTTCGTGAACGGCCTGCCGCTGGTGGTCATCGAGTTGAAGAAGCCCGGCGTGCCCGCGCGCGCGGCGTTCGACGAGAACCTGACGCACTACAAGGCGGAGATTCCGCAGCTCTTTTGGTTCAACGCGCTGCTCATCGCCTCGAACGGCACGGACAGCCGCGTCGGCTCGCTCACGGCGGATTGGGGGCGGTTCTTCGAGTGGAAACGCATCGAGCGCGAGGACGAAGCCCGCCGGGTGTCGCTGGAGGTGATGCTGCGCGGGACGTGCGACAAGGTGAGGCTGCTTGATCTGGCGGAGAACTTCACTTTGTTTTCGGAACACAAGGCGGGGCTGGTGAAAATCATCGGGCAGAACCACCAATTCCTCGGCGTGAACGCAGCTTTCCGACGATTGCTGAGGATGCGCGGGGTGGATTCGGATTTACGCTCGCCCTCACCCCAGCCCTCTCCCCCCGGGAGAGGGAGCAGCGTGGCGGCGCGCATCGGAAGCCCAAGCGGCGTCGAGCTATCACCGCAGGCGGCGAATGTTTCACCCTCCCCTGGGGGAGAGGGCCGGGGTGAGGGCGGACCATCCACTGACATCATGCCCAAGCCCGGTCAGTTGGGCGTCTTCTGGCAAACCCAAGGTTCGGGAAAATCCTATTCGATGGTGTTCTTCGCGCAGAAGGTGCTGCGCAAGGTGGCCGGCAACTGGACGTTCGTGGTGGTGACCGACCGCGTGGAGCTGGATGACCAGATTGCCAAGACGTTCAAGGCCACCGGCGCGGTGAGCGAAACTGAGGGCGATCAATGCCACGCCGCGAGCGGCGCGCATCTGCGGGAGTTGCTGCGCGGGAATCATCGCTACGTCTTCACGCTCATTCACAAATTCCAGTCACCGGAAATGCTTTGTGACCGGCGCGACGTGATTGTGCTCACGGACGAGGCGCATCGCAGCCAATACGACACGCTGGCGCTGAACATGCGCGCGGCGTTGCCGAACGCGCTGTTCCTCGCGTTCACCGGCACGCCGCTCATCGCGGGCGAGGAACGGACGAAGGACGTGTTCGGCGATTACGTTTCCATCTACGACTTCCAGCAATCTGTCGAGGACGGCGCGACCGTGCCGCTGTTCTACGAGAACCGCACGCCCGAGTTGCAGCTCGTGAACCCGGACCTGAACGAGGACATCTACAACCTCATCGAAGCGGCGGAACTCGACCCCGAACAGGAAGCGAAGCTCGAACGGGAGTTGAGCAAGCAATACCACATCCTCACGCGCGACGACCGGCTGGAGACGGTGGCGCAGGACATCGTGCGGCATTTTCTCGGGCGCGGCTTCGTCGGCAAGGCGATGGTGGTGTCCATTGACAAGGCCACCGCGCTCAAGATGCACGACAAGGTGCGGAAGCACTGGGCAGCGGAGCGCCAGCGGGTGCAGACGGAGCTGGGGCGGTATGACCTCGTAGCCGACCAGAAGGACGTGCTGCTGGACCGACTGCGGGTATTGGATACGACCGACATGGCGCTCATCGTTTCACCCGGCCAGAACGAGATTCAGCAAATGCAGAAGCACGGGCTCGACATCGTGCCGCACCGTCAGCGCATGAACGATTCGCAGCCGCCGCTGGACGAGAAGTTCAAAGACCCGGAAGACCCGCTGCGGCTGGTATTCCTGTGCGCCATGTGGCTGACCGGCTTCGACGCGCCAAGTTGTTCCACGGTGTATCTCGACAAGCCGATGCGGAATCACACGCTGATGCAGACCATCGCGCGGGCGAACCGGGTGTTCCCCGGCAAGCACAGCGGCATGATCGTAGATTATGCCAACGTGTTCGCCTCGCTCGAAAAGGCGCTGGCCATCTACGGCGCAGGCAAGGACGGCAAGAACCCGGTGAAAGACAAGGCCAAGCTCGTGGCGGATTTGCGTAAAGCCGTGGATGCCGCGACGGCTTTCTGCGCCACGCGCCAGGTGATTCTCCCGGCCATTGAGCAACTGACCGCCGGTAGCCTGGAGCGGCTGCAGCGCATTGATGATGCCGTCAACGCCCTCATTTCGCCCGACCCGCTGCGCCGCGAGTTCTTCGGCCACGAGCGCCTCGTCGGCACGCTCTACGGCGCGGTGAAGCCCGACCCGGCGGCGTTGGAGTTCGCCGGGCGCGTCGGCACCCTGACCGCCATCGCCGACGCCGTCCGCGCCAAACTCAACCCGAACCCGGCCGACATCACAGAAGTCATGGGCGACATCGGCAAGTTGCTCGACGCCTCGATCACGGGCGTGGACATGCCGGCCAAGCCCGCGCCGCTGATGGATTTGTCGAAGATTGATTTTGAGGCACTCCGCAGCCGGTTCAAGGAGTCCAAACATAAGAACACGGACTTGGAAATTCTCAAAGCCGCCATCCGCGCACAGTTGGAAAAGATGATCCGGCTGAACAAAACACGGATCGATTTTCAGGAAACGTTCGAGGAATTGATAGAGTCCTACAACGCCGGCAGCCGGAACATCGAAGATTTGTTCAACGAGTTGCTGGCCTTGAGCCGCACACTCAACGAGGAACAACAACGTCATGTGCGGGAACATTTCTCGGAAGAAGAGCTCGTCGTCTTCGACATCCTGACGCGCCCTGCGCCGAAATTAAGCACGCCGGAGCGTGATGAAGTGAAGAAGGTCGCCCGCGAGTTGCTGGCGAGACTGAAACAATTGCTGGTTCTCGATTGGCGGCAGAAGTCCACCTCGCGCTCGCAAGTGAAGCTAACAATTGAGGACATGCTTGAGGCTGGTTTGCCGCAGGTTTATTCAGCCGACCTTTTCAAACAGAAATGCTCGGCGGTGTTTGAGCATTTCTACGAAAGCTATCAGGAGAAGGATGCAAGTGTTTTCACTACGGCGGCCTGAACGAATTCGACTGCACGGCCCGCGTCCGTTAAAGAATGGACTCCGGCTGCACGCGAGACGCGCGAACCGGTTTTTAATCGAACGTCGAGGCGCGTTCGATTGGAAGCTTTGCCAGAGCGGAAAACATTTTGCCCGAATTGAAAATCATTTTCGCCACTTCGCAATGTAGGCATTGAACAAGCTCGGCGGCAAACACGGCGTCGGCCGCGTGGACATGGTGGAGAACCGTTACGTGGGCATGAAATCGGCGGCGTGTATGAGACCCCCGGCGGCGCGATCCTACATTCGCGCATCGCCAGATGGAGAGCCTCACGATGGACCGCGAGTCCTTGCGGACGGCCAGAAATGGACCCCAAAATTCGGACCAGCAGCTAAGTTAGACTTTCCAGGCTCAGGCTGGGGTGAGAAAAGGCCGAGCCATGAGCAAAACAAAACGGAAACGACATACTGGAGCCTTCAAGGCCAAGGTTGGATTGGAAGCTTTGATGGGCATTAAAACCGTCGGGCAGATCGCCCGGGAATACCAAATTCACCCGGTGCCGGTGACGCAGTGGAAGGGGGTGGTGCGCGACCGGCTGCCGGAGTTGTTCGAGTCGCCGCCGGCGGTGGTGGCCGACAGCCAGGAGTTGGTGGCGCAGTTGCACGAGAAGATCGGGCAACTGAGCGTGGAGGTGGACTGGCTTAAAAAAAAAGTGCAGGCAATTGGGCCTGTAGTGGCGCGCAAGGAGTTGATTGAGCCATGCGAACAACTGAGCCTCCGACGGCAGTGCGAATTGGTGGGGGTCGCGCGCAGCGGCTTCTACTACGAGCCGGTGCCCGAGACCGAGGCGAACCTGGCGTTGATGCGGCGGCTGGACGAGCTGCATCTGGCACACCCGGTGTATGGCAGCCGCCGCTTGACGGCGCTGCTGCAACGGGAGGGGCTGGCCGCGAACCGGAAACGGGTGGTGCGCCTGCTGGCGTTGATGGGGGTGGAGGCAGTGTATCCGAAGCGTTCCCTGAGCCAGCCCGGCGCAGGGCATCGGATCTACCCTTACTTGCTGAAAGGCCTGGAAATCACGGGGCCGGACCAGGTTTGGTGCAGCGACATCACCTATGTGCCGCTGGCCCACGGGTTCATGTATCTGGTGGCGGTGATGGACTGGTGGAGCCGGTATGTGGTGGCGTGGGAGTTGTCCAACAGCCTGGACAGCGAGTTCTGCATCCGGGCGTGGACGGCGGCGGTGGCGAGTGGGCGATGTCCGCTGATCTCGAACACCGACCAGGGCTGCCAGTTCACGAGCGAGGCCTATCTCGAAGCGGTGGAGTCGGTCGGGGTGGACGTGAGCATGGATGGGCGGGGACGCTGGATCGACAACCGGTTCATCGAGCGGTTATGGCGGAGCGTCAAACAGGAAGACATCTATCCGCAAGACTACGCCGACGGGTTGACGGCCCAGCGGGGGTTGGGGCGGTGGTTTGGCGAATACAACACGGCGCGACCACATCAAGCCTTGCGGTATGCCACGCCCGGGGAAGTGTATCACTCACCCGAATCGTATGGAGCCAGGCCGGCGGCGTGGCGGTGGAAGTAGTCCGCAGCGCCCCCGGCGTCCAGCCCTCCGTTCGCCCCTACGCCCCTGACGGGGCTGCGGGGCTCACTCCGGGCTGGACGCCGGAGCCTCGGGAATGCGATGGTGAAACGCAGAGCAACGAAACAAACAAACAAGACCCAGTGGAGCCTGAAAACCTAACTTAATTTCTGCGTTTCGTGGTCCAAACAATGGGGTCCACTTCTATGTCTTCAGATGCTGACGGTGGCCGCACCCGTTTAATCATGGGTGACACTCCCACGCGCCGCACCGGCGACGGGCCTTAACTTCGCGCGATCCGTTTCGGGGGCGGATTGATCTTCTCGAATCCAGCCGCTCAGTCGAGCACCGCTTTCCTGTAACGCCACAGCAAGTCGAGTCTATTAGAATTCGCGGCGGCCTCTGTTTCTCGTGATCAGGGTTGTGCGGCAGCTACACCAAAGAAGTCGCGATGGGTCGTATTCTGTTGCCGGTGAAAGTCCAATCTATGAACGCGACAACAGTTCCCGAATGCCAGACTCTCGACGTAAGAGGTAGTGCAACTGAGTTGGGGGTTTGCGAAGAAACAATCCGCCGCCTCGTTCGCCGTAAAGTGCTTCGGAAGCTTCCCGGCCTTCGGCGTATCCTGGTTCCGCGCACCGAAATTCACCGCTACTTGAATGGGGGAAACGCGCCGCGACTTTCCTGACTTCGGGACGACAGATTCACAATTCCTTTTGCCTTCCCCAAGGGGATCGTCATGCCGCGTGTGCCGAGGCAGAACCCAAAAATTGGCCAAGAATTGGCCAAGCACGTTTTTCGGCCATTTTTTGGGCTCTGCGGCACAGATCGGAACCACTTGGTTTTACGGCACTTAGAGTTGGTGCATCCGGCAGGACTTGAACCTGCAACCTTCTGATCCGAAGTCAGAAGCTCCATCCAATTGAGCTACGGATGCCCGAATGCCGTCGTTGTAGCACAAGCCTGCGCCGTTGAAACGGGTTTTTCGTCCGCGCCGACCGCCCCCAACCCGCGTCCGCGGCCCGGAACCGGTGTGATTCCGCGTTGCCAAGCCGCCGTCCGTTGCGGCAGTTTGTCGCGCAATGGCCTCCGTTGCCGAACAACTCCGCACCGCCCGCGAGGCGCGCCACCTCACCGTGCAGCACATCGCCGAGGTGACGAATGTGCGCGCCGACCACATCCGCGCCATCGAGGAGGGCAATTACGAAGTCTTCAGCGCGCCCGTTTACATCCGCGGTTTCGTCCGCACTTACGCCCGCCTGCTCAAACTCGACGAGCCGAAACTGCTGGCGGACTTGAACGCCGAGTTGAATCGCACGGAAAACTTCGCCGAACCGCCCCCGCTCACCGACCAGCCGCGCACGGTGGTGGACTGGCTGACGTTGCAGCTCTCGAAGATTGACTGGCGCAAGGCCGGCATCGCGTTCGCCCTCGCCGCCGTGCTCGGCGGGCTGTTCGCGGGCTATCTCGTCTGGCGCAAACAGCGGGACGCGGACCCGCTCTCGGGGGTCAAGCCGGGCGTTTATCGGCCCGCCGGCGGACGGGGCGACACGCTCCCGCTTCCGCCACCGCAGCAACACCTGCCGCCCCAGCGGCCTTGAGGCCCGGCCATGCTGGCCTGCCCCCAGTGCGGTGCGTCGCTCGTCCGCTCGCAAACACCCGCCGGCATTTTCTGGCTCTGTCCCCGCGCGGATGGCCGCGCCGTCACCGTGTCGCTGCTCCGGCGGACGGTGAAGGCGGAAACCGTTTCCGCGCTGTGGGCGGGCACCTTCCAACCGGACGCGCCGCGCCAGCGCCCCTGCCCTTCCTGCCGCCAGCCGATGCAGGCCATCGCCGCGCCGTTGCCCGGCCGTCCGTTTGTCCTCGATGTTTGCCAGCCGTGCCAGTTCGTGTGGTTCGACGCGCGGGAATTCGAAGCCATGCCCGCCCCGCCGCCGCCCGCCCCGCCAAAACCGGAAACGCCCCGCGAAGTCCGCGTCGCCGTCGCACTGGCCAAAGTGGAGGCGGAAGCGCAACGCCAGGCCGAGGCTCCGGCCGCGTGGGATGACTTGAGGAACCTGCCCGCGCTGTTCGGCCTGCCCGTGGAAGTGGGCGACAGCGAACTGCGCCGCCAGCCGTGGGCCACGTTGCTGACGGCGGGACTGGTCGCGCTGGTGAGCGTGGCCGCGTTCGCGCAGCCGGCGTGGCGGGAGGCGCTGGCGCTGGTGCCAGCGGAGCTTGGACGCGGCGGGGGAGTGACGTTGCTGACGTCCTTCCTGGTGCATGGCGGCTGGCTGCACCTCATCAGCAACCTCTATTTCCTCGTGGTGTTCGGCGACAACGTGGAGGACTACCTCGGACGCGGACGCTGGCTGGCGCTCGTCGGCGCGGCGACGCTGGCGGGCGGGGCGCTGCATGTGCTGGGGGATCCGCGCGCGAACGTGCCGTGCGTGGGCGCGAGCGGCGGCATCTCGGGGCTGCTGGCGTTTTACGCGCTGCGTTTTCCCCGGGCACGGCTGGGGTTGCGGGTGTGGTTGCGCTGGGGGCCGCCCGCGCCGTGGTTCACGTTGCCGGCGTGGGGCTGGTTCACGTTCTGGTCGGGGCTGCAAGCGCTGGGCGCGCTGCTGCAAATCGGCGGCGCGAGCAATGTCTCCGCGCTGGCGCATCTTGGCGGCGCCCTCACCGGCGTCGCCGGGTGGTTGCGGTGGCGGAACATCGAACTGCCGCCGGAAGCCTTGCCGGTGGCGGCGGCGGACGAAGCGCCGCCCGCGCGCAAAGGGGGGTGAACAGGCGCACCCCGCCTTCCGGCTCGACGCTGCGGGCGATGGTGCTAGATTCGCCCCCATGTCAATTTCGGCTCCGGCCCCCAAAATCAATCTGCGCCGCCCCGACGTGATGGAGGCGGTGCAGGCGCAGGTCGAGCAACATTACCGCAGCGAACTGGTCGAACGCCTGCGGGCCAGCGGTCACCGGCTTTCGGCGGGCAATGTCACCATCCGGCTGGCGAAGGAATTTGGCTTCTGCTACGGCGTCGAGCGCGCCATTGACCTCGCCTACGCCGCGCGCAAGGTCTTTCCCGACCAGCCGCTCTACATCCTCGGCGAAATCATCCACAATCCCGACGTCAACGACCAGTTGCGCAGCATGGGCATCCGGTTTCTGTCGGGGAAGCACAAGGACGCGGACCTCGGCGATCTCCAGCGCGATGACGTGGTAATCATTCCCGCGTTCGGCACCGAAGTGGCCACGCGCCAGTTGCTCGAGGCAAAGGGCTGCCGGTTCGTGGACACCACCTGCGGCGACGTGATGAGCGTGTGGAAGCGCGTGCGGCAATACTCGCGGGACCGCGTCACCAGCGTGATTCACGGCAAGGCGTGGCACGAGGAGACCAAGGCCACGAGTTCGCAGGCCTCGCCCGCGGACGGCGGACATTATCTGGTGGTGTTCAACCTCGAGGAAACCGACACGGTCTGCGACTACATCCGTCATGGGGGCGATCGCGCCGCCTTCCTGGAAAAATTCAAGGGCGCGCACTCGCCCGGTTTTGATCCCGATCAACATCTCGTGGCCATCGGCGTGGCGAACCAGACGACGATGCTGCGCGGCGAAACCGAGGAGGTGCAGCGCCGGCTGCGGCAGGCGATGCTCGACCGCTACGGCGCGGCGGAACTGGACCGGCATTTCCGGTTCTTTGACACCATTTGCGGCGCGACGCAGGACCGGCAGGACGCCCTGACCCGGCTGCTGGCCGAGTCGCTGGATTTGTTGCTGGTGATCGGGGGCTACAACTCGTCGAACACCTCACATCTGGCCGAGATGGGCCAGGAAAAACTGCCCACGTTCTTCATCAAGAACGCCTCGAAGATTCGCTCGCTCGACACCATCACGCATTTCGACCTGCACGCCGGGGCGGAACGGGAAACCCACGGCTGGCTGCCGACGGGGCCGGTGACGATTGGCGTGACCGCCGGGGCCTCCTGTCCCAACAACCTCATCGAGGACGTGATCCGGCGGATTCTGGAATTGCGCGGCATCCGCCCGGACACCCTGAACCTCCAGTAGCCCCATGCCGCGCACGCGCGAACAACTTGAAGAACAGGAGCGTCTCGTGCTGGCACCCTACGCGCAATTCAGCGCCGCAACCCGGGGCCGAAAGTATCGCGAGGCGCCGCCCGAGTGGCGCACGCATTACCAGCGCGACCGCGACCGTGTCATTCACAGCCGCGCGTTCCGCCGGCTGGAATACAAGACGCAGGTTTTTCTGAATGGCACGGGCGACCATCTCCGCACCCGCCTGACGCACACCATCGAGGTCGCGGCCATTTCGCGGAACATCGCCCGCGCGCTGCGGTTGAACGAGGACCTGTGCGAAACGATCGCGCTGGCGCATGACCTCGGCCATTCCCCGTTCGGCCACAAGGGCGAGACGGCGCTGGCGCGCCTGATGAAGGGGCGCGGCGGCTTCGAGCACAACCGCCAGAGCCTCCGCATCGTGGAGGAACTGGAACAGAAGTATCCCGGGTTTCCCGGTTTGAACCTGACGTGGGAGGTGCGCGAGGGCCTGGTCAAACACCACACCGCCTACGACCACCCCAGCAAACGCAAGGGCTTCGACGCCAAATCCTCCAGCCTCGAAGCCCAGGTCGCCAATCTCGCCGACGAAATCACCTATTACAGCCACGACCTGGATGACGGTCTGGACGCCGGCCTGCTGGACGAGAAGCAACTGCGCAAGCACGTCGAACTCTGGCGCGTCGCCGCCCGCGCGGTGGAGAAACAATTCGGGCCGCTGGCCGAGGATGAACCGCGCCGCCACTTCACCATCCGCACCTTGATTGACATGCAGGTGAAGGACGTGGTGGAGCGCACCGAGGAATTGATCGCCGCCGCGGGCGTGCAGACCGCCGACGAAGTCCGCCTCCAGCCCCGCGCGCTGGTGCAATACAGCCCGAAGCGCCGCCAGCAGAACCTCGAATTGCGGGATTACCTCTACCAAAACCTCTACTACAACCCCGTCGTGCATCAGCCCAACGTCCGCGCCGTCCGGATGCTGGAACACCTCTTCCGGCACTTCGTCGAACATCCCGCGGAGATTGGCTCCCTCAGCCGCAAACGCATCCGCAAGGACGGCCTGCACCGCGCCGTGTGCGATTACCTCGCGGGCATGACGGACCGCTACGCGATCCAGGAACACGAACGGTTGTTCGGCGTGCGGATTTGAGCGGCCCGGCGGGGGCCGGCCGACGCGCTCAGGGCAGGGCAGTCGCCCCCATCAGGAAGCGGTCCACCTCGCGCGCCGCGCCGCGGCCCTCGTTGAAGGCCCAGACCACGAGGCTCTGGCCCCGGCGGCAGTCGCCGGCGGCGAACACTTTGGGCACGTTGGTGACGTATTTGTCGAACTCGGCCTTGGCGTTGGAGCGGGCGTCGCGTTCGACGCCAAACTGCTCGAGCAGCGGCTGCTCCGGCCCCAGGAAGCCCATCGCCAGCAAAACGAGCTGGGCGGGAATGACCTTTTCCGTGCCCGGCACTTCCTGCGGCGCAAACTGGCCCTTGTCATTCTTCGCCCACTTGATCTGGACGGTGTGAACCGCCGTCACGCGCCCGTCGGCGTCGGTCTCAAATTTCCTGGCCGTGGTGAGGTAAATGCGCGGGTCCGCGCCAAACTTGGCGGCGGCCTCCTCCTGGCCGTAGTCCATTTTATAGACCTTGGGCCACTCGGGCCACGGATTGTCCGCGGCGCGCTGCTCGGGCGGACGGGGGAGAATTTCAATCTGCACCACCGACCGGCAGCCGTGCCGCAACGAGGTGCCCACGCAGTCCGTGCCGGTGTCGCCGCCGCCAATGATGACGACGTCCTTGCCCTTCGCGGAAATGGGCGGTTCGTTGCCATCGAGCAACGCCTTGGTGTTGCCGTGGAGAAACTCCATCGCGAAACAAATGCCCGCGGCGTCCCGGCCCGGGATGGGCAGGTCGCGCGGACGGGTTGCGCCGGTGCAGAGCACGATGGCGTCGTAATCCTCCAGCAACTGGGCGGCGGCCACGTCGCGGCCCACCTCGGTGTTGCACTGGAAGGCCACCCCCTCGCGTTCGAGCTGCTGGATGCGGCGCAGCACGACCTTTTCCTTGTCGAGCTTCATGTTGGGGATGCCATACATGAGCAGGCCGCCGGGGCGGTCGGCGCGTTCATAGACCGTGACCCAGTGGCCGGCCTTGTTGAGTTGCGCGGCAGCACAAAGGCCGGCGGGGCCGGAACCGATGACGGCGACTTTTTTGCCGGTGCGTTTCTTGGGCGGCTCGGGTTTGACCCAGCCGTTTTCCCAGCCCTTGTCAATGATGCTGCACTCGATCTCCTTGATGGTGACGGGCAGGCCGTTCAGTCCAACAGTGCAGGAACCTTCGCAGGGCGCGGGACAAACGCGGCCTGTGAACTCGGGGAAGTTGTTGGTCTTGTGCAGGCGTTCGAGGGCCTCATGCCACAGCCCGCGATACACGAGGTCGTTCCACTCGGGGATAAGGTTGTTGATGGGACAGCCGCTGGCCATGCCGCTGAGCAGGCGGCCGGTGTGGCAGTAGGGGATGCCGCAATCCATGCAACGGGCCGCCTGCTCGCGCAGTTTCGGCTCGGCGGCGTGCGCGTGGAATTCGTTCCAGTCGGCGATGCGCTTGATGGCGTCGCGGTCCAGCGGCAGTTCGCGCGCGTATTCGAGAAAGCCAGTCGGTTTTGCCATGTCTGAATCCAGTGTGCGTTGCTCGTCCCGTCCCGTTGATCAACCGCCGCCCACGCGGGCCTTGTCCTGCGCGTTCGCCTCGAACGCGGCAATGAGCGCGGCCTCGCCGGTCAGACCGGCAGCCTGCGCCTCTTTGATCTTTTCCAGCATGCGCTTGTAATCCTTGGGCATCACCTTGACGAACCGAGTCCGCGTCTTCTCCCAGTCGGCGAGAATCTTCGCGGCGCGCGTGCTCTTGGTGTTGATGGCGTGGTTTTCGATCATCGCCTGGAGCGTGGCGAAATCCTCCGCGTCGGGCCGTTCAAGCCCCACCATCTGCAGGTTGCAACGGACGGCGAAATCGCCCTTCTCATCGAGGATGTAGGCGACGCCGCCGGACATGCCGGCCGCGAAGTTGCGGCCCGTCGGCCCCAGCACCACCACCACGCCGCCGGTCATGTATTCGCAACCGTGGTCGCCCACGGCCTCGACGACGGCCTTCACGCCGGAGTTGCGGACGCAGAAGCGCTCCCCGGCCATGCCGCGGATGTAAACCTCGCCGCTGGTGGCGCCGTAAAGGGCCACGTTGCCGGTGATCATGTTCTCCTCGGGCGCGAACGTGCTCGCGGCGGGGGGAAACAGAATGAGTTTGCCGCCGCTCAGGCCCTTGCCGAAGTAGTCGTTGGCGTCGCCCTCGAGCATGAAGGTCATGCCCGGCGGCAGGAACGCGCCAAAACTCTGGCCCGCGCTGCCGGTGAAATGAATCTGGATCGTGTCCTCCGGCAGCCCGGCGGCCCCGTGTTTGCGGGTGACCTCGCTGCCGGTGATGGTGCCGACGACGCGGTTGACGTTCCGCACGGGCAGGCTGGCCCGCACCTTTTCCCCGCGCTCAATCGCCGGCCGGCAAAGTTCGAGCAAGCTGGTCATGTCGAGCGAACGCTCAATGCCATGATCCTGCGCCATCTGGCAGTAGCGGCCCACTTCCGGCCCGGCCTCGGGCTGGTAAAGAATTTTGCTGAAGTCCAGACCCTTGGCCTTCCAGTGCTCGACGGCCTCGCGCGCCGCCAGCCGGTCGGTGCGCCCGACCATTTCGTTCAGCGTGCGGAACCCGAGTTGCGCCATCAGTTCGCGGACCTCCTGGGCGATGAAGCGCATGAAGTTCACGGTGTGCGCGGGGTCACCGGTGAACCGCTTCCGCAGTTCCGGGTCCTGCGTGGCCACGCCGACGGGGCAGGTGTTCAAATGGCAGACCCGCATCATGATGCAGCCCAGGGTCACCAGCGGCGCGGTGGCAAAGCCGAATTCCTCGGCCCCGAGCAGCGCGGCAATGACGACGTCCCGGCCCGTCTTCAACTGGCCGTCGGTCTCGACGACGATCCGCGAGCGCAGGTTGTTGAGCACGAGCGTCTGGTGCGTTTCGGCCAGGCCCAGTTCCCACGGGATGCCCGCGTGCTTGATGGAGCTTTGCGGCGAGGCCCCGGTCCCGCCGTCATAACCGGAAATCAGCACCACATCAGCGTGTGCCTTGGCCACGCCGGCGGCAATGGTGCCGACGCCAATTTCGGAGACCAGCTTGACGCTGACGCGGGCGTGACGGTTGGCGTTTTTGAGGTCGTGAATCAATTCCGCCAGGTCCTCGATGGAATAGATGTCATGGTGTGGCGGCGGCGAGATGAGGCCCACGCCGGGGGTCGAGTGCCGGGTCTTGGCGATCCACGGATACACCTTGGCACCGGGCAACTGTCCGCCCTCGCCGGGCTTGGCACCCTGCGCCATCTTGATCTGCAGCTCCTGGGCATTGACCAGGTAGTGGCTGGTGACGCCGAACCGACCCGAGGCCACCTGCTTGATGGCGGAGTTCTTCGAGTCGCCCCGTTCATTGGTCCAGGTGTAACGCTCGGGGTCCTCGCCGCCCTCGCCGGTGTTGGACTTGCCGCCGATGCGGTTCATGGCGATGGCGAGTGCCTCGTGCGCCTCCTTCGAGATGGAGCCGTAGCTCATGGCGCCGGTCTTGAAGCGTTTCATGATGGCCTCGACCGGCTCGACCTCCTCGATCGGCACCGGCTGGCCGGCCTTGAATTCGAGCAGGCCGCGCAAGGTGGCCCAGTGCTTCTCCTGCTCGTTGACCGCGCGGGAATACTGCCGGAACAGCTCGTAATCGCCCTTGCGGACGGCGGTCTGGAGCTTGTGGACGGTGTCCGGGTTGAACAGATGGTATTCCCCGTCCTTGCGCCATTGATACTGGCCGCCCACGTCGAGCGTGTGGCCGTTCACGGGGCGGTCGGGGAAGGCGTGGCGGTGGCGCAATTCCACTTCGCGCGCGATTTCCGGCAGGCCCACGCCCTCGACGCGGGTCGCCGTCCAGGTGAAATACTTGTCCACCACGGTCTCGTTGATGCCGACGGCCTCGAAGATTTGCGCGCCGCGATAGGACTGGATGGTCGAGATGCCCATCTTGGAGGCGACTTTGATGACGCCTTTCACAGCCGCCTTGGCGAAGTTTTTGCACGCCGTCTGGTGGTCCACGCCGGTCAACAGGCCCTCGCGGATCATGTCGTCGAGCGTCTCGAAGGCGAGATACGGGTTGATGGCCCCGCAGCCGTAGCCGATGAGCAGGGCGAAGTGATGGACCTCGCGCGGCTCGCCGGATTCGAGGACGATGCCGACGCGCGTCCGGGTGCCTTCGCGGATGAGATGGTGGTGCAGGCCGCTGACTGCCAGAAGCGACGGAATGGCGGCGTTCTCCGCGTCAATCCCGCGGTCGGACAGGACGAGGATGTTCACGCCTTGGGCAATGGCCTTGCTGGCGGCTTTGCAGAGGTCGTTCATGGCCTTTTCCAGCCCCTTGTGGCCCTTGGCGACCTTGTAAAGGATGGGCAGGGTCACTGAGCGGTAGCCCGGCTGGTTGAGGTGCTTGAGCCGGGCGAACTCCTCGTTGGTCAGGATGGGGGTCTTGAGCCGGATGAGATGGCAGCTTTCGGGCACCGGGTTCAACAGGTTCTTCTCGGAACCGATGGTGGTCTCGGCGCTGGTGACAATCTCCTCGCGGATGCAGTCAATCGGCGGGTTGGTGACCTGCGCGAACAACTGCTTGAAGTAATTGAAGAGCGGCTGCGGTTTGTCGCTCAACACCGCCAGCGGCGTGTCGGTGCCCATCGAGCCGACGGGTTCCACGCCGTCCCGCGCCATCGGGAGCATGATGATGCGCAAATCCTCGAAGGTGTAGCCGAAGGCCTGCTGGCGCTGGAGCACCGTCGAGTGATCCGGCTCGGGCAACTGCGCCGGCCCCGGCAACGTCTCGAGCGGCAGCAGGTGCTGGTTGAGCCACTGCCGGTAGGGCTGGGACCCCGCGATCTCGGCCTTGATCTCCTCGTCGGCCACGATGCGGCCCTGTTCGGTGTCAATGTAGAACATGCGGCCCGGCTGGAGGCGGCCCTTTTGGGCGATGTTCTCCGGGGCCACGTCCAGCACGCCCACCTCGGACGCCATGATGACCAGGTCGTCCTTCGTCACGTAATAACGCGAGGGGCGAAGGCCGTTGCGGTCGAGCGAGGCGCCGATGCGGATGCCATCGGTGAACGCGATGCAGGCGGGACCGTCCCATGGCTCCATGAGGCACGAGTGATATTCGTAAAACGCCTTCTTCTCGTCGCTCATGGATTCGTGGTTCGCCCACGGCTCGGGAATCATCATCATCATCGCGTGCGGCAGCGAACGGCCCGCCAGCACGAGCAGCTCGAGCACGTTGTCGAACATCGCCGAGTCGCTCCCGTGCGGGTCCACGATGGGGAGAATCTTCCGGATGTCGTCCCCGAACAGGTCCGACTCGAACAGCGCCTCGCGGGCGTGCATCCAGTTGATGTTGCCGCGCAGGGTGTTGATCTCGCCGTTGTGCGCGATGTAGCGGTAGGGGTGCGAACGCGCCCAGCTCGGGAAGGTGTTCGTGCTGAACCGCGAATGCACCAGCGCCAGCGCCGTCGTCATCCGGGGATGGTTCAGGTCCGGGAAATACTTCGCCACCTGCTGCGTGAGCAGCATGCCCTTATAGACCAGCGTCCGGCTGGACATGCTGCACACATACCAATACTGGCTGCCGTCCATCGTCGAACAGCGGATTTCGTTGAAGGTGCGCTTGCGGGCGACATAGAGCCGGCGTTCAAAATCGAGCTGATCCCGGATGTCCGGGCCGCGTCCGATGAACGCCTGCCGGATGAACGGCTCCGAGTCAATCGCCGTCTCGCCCAGCGAACTGTTGTCCGTGGGCACCGTGCGCCAGCCGAGAAACTCAAGCCCCTCCGAGTTGACGATCTTCTCGAAGGCCAGCTCGAGGTTGCGGCGGAACCGCGGGTTGGGCGGCAGGAACAGCATCGCCACGCCGTATTCGCCCACCGGCGGCAGTTCGATGCCGGATTGCGTCGCCACTTCCCGGCAGAATTCGTCCGGCATCTGGATGAGAATGCCCGCGCCGTCGCCGGTGTTGACCTCGCAGCCGCACGCGCCGCGATGATCAAGGTTCCGTAGAATTTGCAGCCCCTGCTGGATGAGGTCGTGCGATTTGCGGCCCTTGATGTTCGCCACGAAACCGACGCCGCAGGCGTCCTTCTCAAACCGGGGATCATACAAGCCCTGCTTGGGGGGCGCGTCCAGCCGGGCACCGCCCGGCGGCAAACTCTTGCTGTGCTTCAATGTGCTCATGTCACTCAATTGCTCCGCCTTCCCCGGCCGCGCGCAGCGGCTGCCGACGCCGGGCAGACTCCACGCGCCACCACTGACCAGCCGGGGGAAGCCACCGCCTTCCTCGGACTGGCGGGACGCCGCCCCCGCCCAGTCACGCGCTCAGACACCGGAAACCGAGCCGACGGGAACCAGGTTCCTGCCAGCGCGGCGCATATCAAACATGCGTCCCCCCATAGTGTCATTAAAAAATTTCCGCGCAAATGGGTCGGGACGCGCGAGCGGCGGGCGGCACCCCGTGCCCCGCGCGGCATCTGGCGCGAGATAGCGCGAGCTAAACAGGCAGGAACGTCGGCGCCACCGAGAACGCCAGTCCAACCCGGGCAGAATGTCACCCCCACACCGGCGGTTTTTTTTCGGCCCACGCCAGGCGTTTCGCCAGCCGGATGGCCTCCCGCATGCTGGCCGGGTTGGCCACTCCCCGCCCCGCCAGATCGTAGGCCGTGCCATGGTCGGGGGAGGTCCGAATGAAGGGCAGGCCCAGGGTCCAGTTCACCCCCCGGTCAAAGGCGGCCAGCTTCAACGGGGCCAGCCCCTGGTCGTGATACATCGCCACGACCGCGTCAAATTCGCCGCGCAACGCGTGGTGAAAAACCGTGTCGCCACTCAACGGCCCGACCACTTCGATGCCGCCCGCGCGCGCCTGCCGCACCGCAGGCTCGATGATGCGGATCTCCTCGTCGCCAAATTCGCCCCCCTCGCCCGCGTGCGGATTCAGCCCACAGACCGCGACGCGCCGACGGGCCAGCCCGAGCAGGACACAAGCCTCGGCGGCGCGCGCGATGGCCAGCCCCACTTTTTCCGGCGTGAGCGCCGCCGGCACCTCGCGCAACGGCAGGTGAACCGTGGCCAGAGCCACGCGCAGCCAGCGCTCCCGTTCATCCGGTCCGAGCAGCATCATCACCGTGCGGTCGGTGCCGGCGCGCCGGGAGAAAAACTCGGTCTGCCCGATGAATGGAATGCCCGCCCGGTTGATGGCCTGCTTGTTGACCGGCGCAGTCACCACGCCGGCGGCGGCCCCGGCCAAACAGAGTTGGGCGGCGGTCTCGAGGCACGCCACCGCCAGCCGCGCGCCCGCCGGCGAGCGGGGTTCGGGCGGGCCGGCGGCGCCGTCCGGCAAGGCCATCGTCAGACGCGGATCACGCAGGTTCAGACCAATCCGCAATCGGTCATTCAACGCCGCCAGTTGAGCCGGATCCCCGAGCAGCGTGTAATGGACGCCGTCCGCCGGCAGTTCGGCGGCGAGCGCCTTGAGGGTGACTTCCGGGCCGATGCCGGCGGGGTCGCCGACAGTGATGACCAGCCGCCCGGCCATTTCAGAAGTAGCGGACGAACGTCTTCCGCTTGAGCTTTTCAATGTATTGCTGGGCCAGGCGGTTGCGTTCCTGGGCGAGGAGGTCGCGTTCGATCAGTTCCCGCACCTCATTCAACGGCCGCGTGTGCGCGGCCTGCGCCTCCTCGGCCTTGAGCAGGTAGCAATACTCCGGGGTTTCAATGACGGGGCTGACCTCGCCCGTGGCCAGTTGGAATGCCGCCGCGTCCAGCGCCTCCGCCAGAAAGCCCCGCGTGACCCAGCCCCGGTCGCCGCCCTGCGCCCGCTGGCTATCCGAAGAATACGTCCGCGCCATGTCCGCAAAGTCCGCCCCCTCGCGCACCTGCCGGGCGATGTCCTCGGCCAGCTTCCGCGCCTCCGTGTCATCCGGGGCCGGTTTGGGCAGGGAGATGATCCGCAGGCGGACGCGCTCGGCGACCAGGAAGTTTGTCTGCTGCTGCTGGTAATATTGCTCGAGCTTGCGCGGTGAGATGATGAGGGACGCGGAAATATTCCGGCTGCGGAGGATTTCAATGATGATCTGCTCGCGCACCTGGCGGCGGTAACGCTCGAACGTCTGGCCGTTCGCCTGCAGGGATTTGATGGCGGTGCGGCGGTCCCCGTATTGCTCGCGGATGCGCTCCCGCACCAGGTCGTCAATCAGGCTCTCGGGCAGGTTGTAGCCCTTGGCCTCGATGGTCTGAAAATCCCGCAGGATCAACTGCCGCTCCACCAATTGGTTCAGGCTGTTGGCCATCACCTTCTGTTCCTCCGCCCGGAACTCCGCCGCGCTGCGCACAGTGCGCGCGGCCACGGTCAACGCTGGCCGGGCCGACTCCAGCACCTCCCCCTGGGTGACGACCGAATTATGCACCACCGCCGTGATGCCGTTGAAGCTCTGGGCGGCGACGCCGAGGCCACCACACAGCGTGGCGAGCCAGATGAAGGAAAACGCGTTCATGTCCGGTGCGCGGATGGTAACAGCGGCCCCGGGTCGGTCAAGCGACGCGCCCGCGGAATTCGCGACGCCGCAAACCGTCCTTGTCTTTCCCGCGCCGGGCGGCTTTCGTGGCGGCAACACCAACTTTTGCCATGACCGGACAAGTTTATCTCGGAATTGACCTGGGCGCCGAAAGCGGGCGCGTGCTGGCGGGCCTGTGGAACGGCAAACAACTGCGCCTCGAAGAGGTGCATCGCTTCCCCAACGGCGGCGTGTTCATCGCGGACACGTTGCGCTGGGATGTCGTGCGGCTCTGGTCCGAGATCCAGACCGGGCTGGGCCTCGCCGGGAAGAAATACGGCGCCAGCATCGTCAGCGTCGGCGCGGACACGTGGGGCGTGGACTTCGTGCTGATGACCAGGGCCGGCGAAGTGCTCGGCCTGCCGTATCATTATCGCGACGCGCGGACGCAGGGCGCACTGGAGGAGGCGTTCAAAACGGTGCCGCGCGCGGAGCTTTACGCGCAGACGGGGGTGCAATTCATGGAATTGAACACGCTTTACCAGTTGCTCGCGCTCCAAAAACAGCATCCCGACCTGCTCGCCGCCGCGCACGACTTCCTGTTCATGCCCGATTTCCTGCATTACTGCCTCTGCGGTTCGCGCGTGGCCGAATACACCATCGCCTCCACCTCCCAATGCCTGCACCCGGCCCGGCGCGACTGGAACTTCGACCTGCTCGGCAAGTTCGGCCTGCCCGCGAGCATGTTCCCGGAGATCGTGCCGCCGGGAACAAATCTGGGCGCCGTGCGCGCCTCCGTCAGCGAACGCACCGGGCTGAGGAATGTTTCCGTCGTCGCGCCGCCGGCGCATGACACGGCGTCGGCGGTTGCGGGCGTGCCCACGGCCAGCACGGGCAAGCCGAACTGGGCGTATCTCAGTTCCGGCACATGGTCCCTGCTCGGCGTGGAAATCGCGGCCCCGGTGCTCACGCCACGCGCGCTCGCGCTCAACATCACCAATGAAGGCGGCGTGGACGGCACCATCCGCCTGCTCAAGAACATCATCGGCCTCTGGCTCATCCAGCAGTGCAAACGCTCGTTCGACGCGGCGGGCCGGAAGCATGACTACGCCGAACTGACGAAGCTGGCGGCCGCCGCCGAGCCGTTGCGCTCGCTGGTGAATCCCGATGACCCGCGTTTCCTCAACCCGCCCGACATGCCCGCAGCCATCCAGGCCTTCTGCCGCGAGACCGGGCAGCCCGTGCCCGAGACCGAGGGCCAGATCATCCGCTGCGCCACCGAGAGCCTCGCGCTGAAGTATGGCGTCGTGTTCCGGCAGCTTGAAGAACTGACCGGCAACCGCCTGGAGGTCCTGCACATCGTCGGCGGCGGTTCACGGAACGATTTGTTGAACCAGCTCACCGCGAACGCCTGCGGTCGTCCGGTGCTCACCGGGCCGGTCGAGGCGACAGTGATGGGCAACATCCTCACGCAGGTGCGCGCCAGCGGCGAACTCAAGTCGCTCGCCGAGCTGCGCGAAGTCGTGCGCGCTTCAACCGACATGGGCCGCTTCGAGCCGCAGAAAGATGGCGCGTGGGCGGCGGCGGCGGAGAAGTTTGCGGGATTAACCCGGTAAAGCCATGCCGGCCATGAACTGGCGACTGCCCATCCGCGCGGGAATCATGCGCATCGTGCTTCTCTGGCTGGCCGGATTGGTCGCACTACCCGCCCGGGAACCGGCCGCCGACCGCCCCAATCTCGTTTTTTTCCTCGTGGATGACATGGGCTGGCAGGACACGTCGGTGCCGTTCCACACAGGGCGGACGCGGTTCAACGATTTCTACCGCACGCCGAACATGGAGCGGCTCGCGCGGAACGGCGTCCGGCTGACGCAGGCGTATGCGTGCGCGGTCTGCACCCCGACGCGGGTGTCGTGGCTGACCGGGCAGAACGCCGCGCGGCATCGGGTGACCAACTGGACGTTGCAGGGTGAGACCGGGCGGGCATCCGAGGTGTTCCTGCCGCCGGACTGGAAGCGCGAAGGCTTCCAGCCGGGCGACGCCCCGACGTTGCCGGGATTGCTGCGCGCCGCGGGGTATCGCACGATTCACGTCGGCAAGGCGCACTGGGGCGCCGTGGGCACGAAGGGCGCGGACCCGTTGAACCTGGGCTTTGATGTGAACATCGCGGGGCACGCGGCGGGCGCGCCGGGAAGTTTTCAGGGCCGGGACCGATACGGCGAGGGCCTGCCGGACAAGGCGGTTTGGGCCGTGCCCGGGCTGGCGGAATACAAGGGGACGGAGACGCACCTGACGGATGCCCTCACGCGCGAGGCGGCGCGCGAACTGGACCGCGCGGTGCGGGAGTTCCAGCGGCCTTTTCTGCTGCACTTGTCCCATTACGCGGTGCATACGCCGATTCAACCGCACCACCCGTATGACGCGCATTACCGCGACCGGCCCGTCGCCCCGTCGGAGATCAATTATGCCTCAATGATCGAAGGCATGGATGCCTCGCTGGGCGCGGTGCTCGACAAACTGGCCGGCCTCGGCGTCGCGGCGCGCACGCTGGTGGTGTTTTATTCGGACAATGGCGGATTGAGCGAGAGCGCGCGGGGCACCAACATCCTCGGGACCGCCCGGAACACCCACAACCAGCCGTTGCGCGAGGGCAAGGGTTCAGCCTACGAAGGCGGCATCCGCGTGCCGGCGCTGGTCGCGTGGGCGGAGCGGGACGCCGCCGAGCCGCTGCAACAGCGCTTCCCGATGCCGTCCGGCGCGCGCTGCGAACGGCCGGTGCTGGTCGAGGACTGGTTCCCCACCCTCCTGGAATGGGCGCGGGTTCCCCTGCCCGAAGGGGCCGTCGTGGACGGGGAATCCCTGGCGCGCGATCTGGCCAGCCCCGAACTGGCAGTGCGCACCCGGCCTCTGGTGTGGCATTTCCCGAATGTCTGGACGCCTCAGCCGCCCGGCAGCCGCAGCGGCTACCGCCCGCACAGCACCATTCGCGACGGGGATTGGAAGGCCATTTACTTCTACGAGGAGGAGCGATGGGAATTGTTCAACCTGGCCGATGATTTGAGCGAAGCCCGGGACCTCGCGCCGGTGGAACGCGACCGACTGGCCGTGCTGGCCGCGCGTTTGCGGACGCGGCTGACGGCGGTGTCGGCACCCTGGCCGGTGGACAAGGCCACGGGCCGGCCCCGGATCATGAAGCTGCCGGCGGCCACTCAGGCCGGCGGCGCGGGCGGGGGCTGAAGCGCGGTCGGCGCGAGGGCGGGTTCCGTCGGCGAGGGGCCGGAAGCGGAGGCGGCGGGGGCGGCGGCTTCCTTGGGATGCCTGGCCCGCTTGCTGCGCGGCAGCGGGGTGATCATGACGTTGATGTTCCGCCCCATCAGCTTCGGTTCAAAGTCGGGGTGCCCCCACGGCGCGATGTTCTCGATGAATTTGCGGACGACCTGAAAGCCGAACTCCGTGTGCGCCATCTCGCGACCCCGAAATTTCAAGGCCACTTTGACCTTCATGTCCTCGCACAGGAAATCAACCGCGTGATTGGTCTTCACCTGCAGGTCGTGCGGGTCAATGCGCGGACTGAGCTGCACCTCCTTGACGATGTTGGCGTGCTGGTGTTTGCGGGATTCCTTCTCCTTCTTGGCCTGCTCATACCGGAATTTGCCGAAATCCACCAGCCGACAAACCGGCGGCACGGCATTGGGCGCGATCTCGACCAGGTCCACGCCCTGCGCGCGGGCGAGGTTCAACGCATCGCTCAACGACATCACCCCCAACTGACGCCCCTCCTGGACAACCCGGACCTCGCGGGCGCGAATCTTGCCATTGATGCGGATGAAATTGCCCTGATTACCCGAACTGCGGGAAGCGAAGGGGCGACTCAAGCGACCCTCACCGGTTGAAGCTGTTGCATGCGTTTGAAACTTTGGCGGCTCCAAGCCACCCTGATGACCGCAGGTAGGTAATGCCGCCGCGCCCGTGCGGCAAGCCAAAAAGTCGCCACCACCGACTCCACCAGCGCGTATGCATGAAGGGGTTTCACAGTTTTGGACGTTGGTGTGTCACGAAGGTCATGGCTTCGGTGAGATTGTCCTCGCCCAGGGCGGCTTGAAAATCGGTGAGCGACTTGTGCTGCGGCTTGGGCTGGTGCGCGCGCCAGTGCATGTAAAGGCTGATGCCCCCCCGGCGCAGCATGCCCAAGAGCCAAAGACCGGTGGCGTGGCGCACCCGGCAGCGATCCTCGTTGAGCGTGCTGTCCAGGCGTTGGTGCGTCCCGTTCTCGATGCCCCACGCCTCACGGTTGGCCCGGAGCCAGTCCTGGGCCGCCAGCGCCGCCGGTTCCAGATCGGTGATGAGGCCGGCGGTTTCGTCCCGGCGTCCGCTTCGCTGCCGCGTCAGGAGCGCCACTTGGGCGGCGAAGGGAAAGCCCACCTCCTCCGCCGCGACGGGGCGGCTCTCCAGCGTCCGGCTTTCCGCCACGCCCTTGTTCTTGCCTGCGCTCCGCGCCCGGGTGGGCGTCGGGCTCAGAGGGGGAAAAACCCGTCGGCGGGACGGGGACTTTCTTTTCGATGTTCTGGCGCAGGGGGGGCTGGTTGTTTTTCACCGTCAGCAGGTAATGCGCGCCGTGCTCCAGGACCAGTTCCCGCGCGGTTTGGTCCTGGGTGTGCAGCGCGTCCAGGGCCACCGTCCGGCCGACCCGCTCCAGTTCGCCGAAGAGTGCGCGGGCCACGGGAATCTCGTTGGTCTTGGTGTCCACCCGCGCGCTGCCCAGGTAATACTGGCTGGGGACACTGACGGCCGTGAGGAGGGACTCGCCGGGGCCGTGCCGCGGTTCCTTGCCATCCACGGCGATCAATTCGCCGGGCGGCGGCGCGCCGCGCACCTGGGTTTGAATGTCCAGCAGCACCTGGTTGAGTCGCCGGGCGTCCAGCCCGGACAACAGGCGGGAAAAGGTGGACTGGCTGGGGGCCGGGAAGCGGCCCTGGGCATTGGGCCGGATGCCCAGGGCGCGGCGTTGGTGTTGCGTCAACCGCCGGGCCAGCTTGGCCAGGTCTTTTTGTCCGCGCGGGGCGTCGCACAAGAATGCCAGGAGCAGGAGCGTCACCAGCGACCAGACGGGATAGGATTCGACCCGGCCGCGATACTCGGGCAGGGCTTTGAAGTGCTCGGTCAGCGCCTGGATCTGCCCGCACTTGTGATAGCACCGGCCCCCCGCTTTCTTTTCCACCGCCGCCAGCGCGGGCTTGAGAGGCTCGGCCTGGAGACGGCGCCGCGCGTGGCGGACGATTTCGCGGACGAACAGCCGCTTGGGCCGGTCATGCGCCACATAGTAATCGCGCCGACACCGGCCCCAGCCGTCGGTCAGGCCCAGTTCCTGCCAGCCCTGGGCGGTGTAGACGGTGCCGCTGAACTGCTCAGGATCAACGAAGGTTTCGACCACCAACACCGGGTGGCCGTAACGCGCCTGCCAGTCGGCGGAGAGACGATCCAGCGCCAGCCGCAGCACGCGCGAGCCGAGGTTCGGGATGCGGGCGTGGGGCAGGATGAGGAAGCGGCTGTTGTTGACGACCAGGGCCAGCCGCCGGTCGCGCTGTGCGCGGGACCAGCCGATCCAGTGGTCGCGATGCTTGAGATGCCGGGCGGCGGCGCTGAAGAGGAGCAGCGCCAGCCACCGGCCCTGGGCATCCACGGCGACGTAATACATCTGCTCGCCCACCGCCTTGAGGCCGCCCAGGTAATGGTGCTGCCGAAGCAGGGATTGAAAACGGCGGCGCGGCCCCGGCTCGGTCAGCGGCACCACCCGCACCGCCTGCACGATGGCCTGATCTGCTGCGGAAGCTGCGCGGGACGACGAGTTGCTGCGTTTCATGGCGCCCACGCTAAATAGTTTGGCAGCCCATGTCCCGCAAAATCGGCCTCAGCCCGATGATTCCGGGCTCAGAGCCAGCTCATGCATACGCGCTGTCGGATCAGAAGGTTGCAGGTTCGAGTCCTGCCGGATGCGCCAATTCAATTTTGCCTTTGTTTATAGGGATGAAATGCCCTTCAGGCGGATTCGGTTTTCAGCCGGAAAATTGTTTCTCTGTGGCACTTCTGAGCCGGTTTGAGGTTTTTGGCCGGCTGGCATCGCCTTGTCGGGATTCGGTTTCCCTCCCCCCGTGAACCTTCCGCCTGCCGAGTTTGCCCCTGCTCGGCGCGTGCCGTTCGCACTGGCAGGCAGGGAGTGGGAGACTGAGGCGGGAAAGCTTGGGGCGGTGGGCTGGCGCGGGTGGGGGGAACGTGAGGAGGGCAGCCTGGTTGGAAAGTGCCGCCTGGGATTGTCGCCCCCGGCAAAGACGGATTCCAAGTCGGGGCAAGCCGGCTCGCGTTTGTGCGGTTGGTGCCAGCGCCCATGCCGACACCAAAGGAAGCCGCGCGCGACCGCGGCCGTGCGCGGGCAGTGGTCGGTGGAAACCCGCAACCATTACAAGCGCGACGCCACCGCCAACCCAACGCCGCGCTCAATCTGGCGCTGACCCGCAACGTCCTGCTGGCGCTGATCCCCTTTGAAGAAGGCGAGCCGCTGGCGCAGTTCTTTGAACGCTATCATCGCCACCCACCCCACGCCCTCCGACTCATCCTCGAAGCCCGCCCGGTTTTATGACTACGCCAGCCAAACGGGCGCATCTCACTTTCTTGCAAGTCCGTTTCATATGTGTGCGGTGGTAGCGTCGGCAATCCTTGGCTGACGTGGAGCCGGGCTTCCCAGCCCGGCGGAAAGCAACGCCCGCCCGCACGGGGCGCT
>Ga0209381_1001859_pt1 | contig 30476 bp, 16 predicted proteins | sample DewCreD2012metaG_FD_184111 | JGI IMG/M metagenome (GOLD analysis project Ga0209381, IMG submission 184111) | Hot spring sediment bacterial and archeal communities from British Columbia, Canada, to study Microbial Dark Matter (Phase II) - Dewar... ...
GGCGGCGGCATCCGGGATCTGGCGGCAGCGAAGCAAGGCGCTGGCGCGGCGCGCCGATTCCTCCAAATCCTCGGGCAACAGGGTCAATACATACTCCCAGTCCTTCTCGTGCAAGGGGGGCGGTTCCATGAGAAGAGCTACGACAAGCCTACCTTTATTGCAACTTTGTTTAACGCTTATGGCGCTGCTTGGGACCCTCCCCGAAGCACATGCGATCCCGAGAGCGTGGGCCTGATACGAAGCGCACGAGAGCCCCGCCAGGGTAGTTTCGTACAAGGATTTGCGAACTTCTGTTCTATCCTGCCAGAGCCGTTGCGCGACAGTATACGTAAGGAAAGGGAACTGCATTAAGGAGACCGCCGCGATGACACTGGATAAGGAATCCGGCCTCAACCGCCGACACTGGCTGGCCGGGATGGCTGCCGGGGGCGCAGCTCTCAAATTCGTCGAAGCGGGCGCCAGCGCTCAGACGGCCCAGAACCGCCCCGTCAACCGCTACTCCGCCCCAAGCCAACTCAAGATCACCGACATGCGGGCCTGCACCATTGCCGGGGTCACGGGCCTGGACTACCCGATCATCCGCATCGACACCAACCAGGGCGTCTACGGCCTTGGGGAGGTTCGGGATGGCGGCGTGGCCGGCTGGGCCCTGGTCCTCAAGCCGCACCTGGTCGGCAGGAACCCGCTCGACATCGAGCCACTCCTTGATAACCTCCGCCAATTCGCCAATCATCGCCGCGGCGGTGGCGGCTATAGCGCCGTCGACACGGCCCTGCACGACATCGCAGGCAAGGTCTACGGCGTTCCCTGTTGGCGATTGCTCGGCTCGAAATACCGCGACCGTGTACGGATCTACTGCCACTTTCCACAAGCTCAGGATCCGAAGAAGTTTGCGGAGGGCGTGCGCCTCCGCAAAGAGCAAGGCTTCACGTTCTACAAGATGGACGACCTGTCCGCAGCCCGACTGTTGAACGGCGTGTCGGGCGCGGTACAGAGTAACGGTGTTGCCACGGACAAGGGCATAAAACTCATGTGTGAGCGCATCGAGCTGGTGCGCGAGATCGTCGGTTGGGAAGCCCCGCTGGCGGCGGACCACTTCGGCCCGCTGGATGTGAAGGAATCGATACGGCTCGCCCGCGCTTTCGAGCCTTACCGCCTCGCCTGGATGGAGGACATTCTTCAGGTCGGCACTTTGCGCGCCGGAGATGCCCCCATGAACTGGCGCGCTTATAAGGAGATCAGGGAAGCCACCCTCACCCCGTTCGCCGTGGGGGAAAGCCTGTTCGGTCTCCCAGAAGGCTTCAAGGACTTCATCGACAACCGCGCCATCGATGTCATTCATCCGGACCTGCTAACCGCCGGTGGCCTGCGTGAGACCAAGCGCATCGCGGACTACGCGTCGCTGTGCGGGATACCGACCGCCTGCCATTACGTGGCCTCTCCGGTGGGGTGCATGGCGACAGTCCACGCAATCGCGACCATGAAAGACTTCCTGGCCATGGAAACCATGGCGCCCAGTAACCCATGGTGGGATGACCTGGTGACGGGCTTGCCCAAGCCGATCATCCACAATGGCTACATACAGGTTCCCGAAACGCCGGGCTTGGGCATCGAGCTCAATGAGGACGTCGTCAAGCAGCACCTTGCCGAGCCGGGCTACTTCTTGCCCACACCACAGTACGACAATTTCATCATCGACGATCTCAAACGTTATCGCCGGAAACAGCCATAACACCCGAGGGTTGCTCGTGCTTTGCAAATTGAGTCTTCTAAGTTCTTGCGATGAGACCACATAAGTTGATCTGTCGGGAAAAGTCCATTGAGCCGGATTGAGGTACAGACATGAAACAGAAAAGAGCATTGCCAGTTCTGATCCTGGTTCCGGCGGCGGGAGTTTTGACTCATCGTCAGGCATCCGCGGAGCAACGCGTAGTCGTGAGGCCTGTTGACACCGGGGCAGCGCTGGTCAATCCCGGCATGGGCTGGCAACTCTATCATTATGACAACAACATCACACGCTACGGCCTCGAACTGGAGCCTTCAGACACGGTGGACGAGTTCCCGGGGGCCAGCTCGATTTACCTGCGGCTGGCGTGGTCGTACATTGAGCCGCACGAGGGCAAGTTCAACTGGTCGATCGTGGATACGGCAGCCGCCCGATGGATCGCCAAAGGTAAACAAGCGGCCTCCCGGTTCAGTTGTTCGGAATCCGGCCCGAACCAGCCCTATGCCACGCCAGAGTGGGCGCGCAAGGCGGGGGCCAAAGGGAACTTCGTCACGCCCGGCAAGGGCGTCGATTCCAATGGGAAGATCTGGGAGCCGGACTACGACGATCCGGTCTTTCTCGAGAAGTTGGACCACTTCCTCGCCGCTGTCGCCGCGCGCTACGACGGCAACCCGGAAGTTGCCTTCATCGACGCGGGTTCATTCGGGGTTTGGGGTGAGCGTCATACTGGAGCCACCTCAAGGCTCCCGTTCAGCGCCAGGACCGTTCGCACCCATATTGACCTTCACAAGAAGCATTTCAAGCACACGCTGCTGGCCGCGAATGACGACTTCTCCAACCAGGGCCGTGGTCTGGAGGTCGCGCAATACGCGCGCGAACACGGCCTGACTATGCGCGATGACAGCATTCTGATCAGTGGGTGCGAGAGCGCCTATCACCACGCCTATCTGGCGCCCATGTTCTGGAATGAGTTTCCGGTCGTACTCGAAATGGAGCACTACGGCAGCTCGGTGAAGAAGGGCGCTTGGGGAGATGGCACTCTGTACCTGCAAGCCATCGAAGACTATCACGCTAGCTACGCCACGGTGCACTGGTATCCGCGCGAGTTCCTGAAAGCGTGCCGGCCCTTGATCGACAAGATCAACCTGCGTCTGGGTTACCGTCTGCAGTTGGTGGAGGCCTCGTGGCCCGCACAGGTGCGGCGGACCGAGCCGCTCTCGGTTGGCTATCGCTGGAGGAACGCAGGGGTGGCCCCGTGCCTGCCTGGGGGATACCCAGCCGTCACGCTCAAGGATGCGAAAGGCGGCATCGCGGCCGTGTTCGTGGACGAAGACTTTGACGTTCGGGTCCTGCCGGTTGGCCCTCCGGGAAAATCCACGCCGGTGGGACGTGAGACGAAGGGAATCTCACAGGCTTCCCGCCCTCTGATCGACTTTCGTCTGCCGCCGGCGAACATCCTGAAAGCGGGCAAGTATGCGCTGTGGATTTCGGTCGGCACGCGCACCGGGACGCCCAGGATTGCGCTGCCGCTGGCCGATGAGGACGGACAGCGCCGCTACCGTCTGGGCGAGGTCCGCATCGTCGAATGAGCAAGAGAGTCACTCACATAGGAACGCTGAGGAGGTCAAGCTATGATACGGAGAGTTTTCTGCGCCACGGCGGTTTTGGCCGCTAACCTGGCTTTCGCAGCGCCCGAGACGGCTGGGCTCGAGCGGATTGACATCTCGCGAGGCTGGAAGATCAAGTCTTACACTCCCCGCGCCAGTCTCGACGCGGCGGTGTTGAACGAAGCGAGCCGTGCGCCCGAGAGCGAAGGCTGGATACCGGTGCCGGCCATGCCGGCCATGGTTCACGACGTCCTTGTCAGTGAGGGCAAGATCGAAGCGCCTTGGCTCCCAGGCCGCGCCCAGCGATATCAGTGGGTGGCGGAGCGGGATTGGATCTACGCTGTGCGCTTCACCGTCCAGCAGTGGCAGCGCGCGGGACGGCTGCTGTTCAAAGGCCTGGACACAATCGTCGATGTATACCTCAATGGGGAGCGCATCGCGTCTCACTCCAACATGTACGTGCCGCTGGCCGTCGATTTAGGCGGCCGCCTCCGTCCAGAAAACACGCTTGTGCTTCACTTCCATACGGTCTTCGACCTTAGAGGCAAACCGGCGCCGATCCGGGCAGTCAGCAACGATGGTGAACCGACACGCCAGGTCCGGCGGCCGGGTCAAAATTACAGCGCCTATTTGGGCCCATATCCGTACTTCTCCCGAGTGGGCGTTTATGACAAGATCTTTGTCGAGCTGACGGATGGCAGCCTGATGACCGAGGTTGTGGCCGGCTCCTCGCTCGACGATTCGCTTACTCAAGGCACGGTTTCTGTCGACGTCGCGGGCGCCAGCCGCCTGCCCTCCGTCAACATCCGCGTGCGGCTCCTCGGCCCGGGCGGCCGGCTTCGGGCGGAAACAACTGTGCCTGCGGCTGTGAGAAACGGCTCTTTCCGTGCTCAGTCAGTGCTGCGAGTGGACAAGCCTGCACTTTGGTGGCCTCGGGGCTACGGCTCCCAACCGCTGTATCGGGTTGAAGTCACACTCTTGACCGAGGGCCGGCCCCACCACACCGAAAGACGGACGATTGGCTTCCGGCGCATCACCATGCCCAAGCTCTTGCATTTCGTCGTTAACGGCGTGCCGGTGCGCCTTTGGGGCGGCAATTGGGTCACTCCGCGCTGGGATACGGCCGTGTGGGACCATTCCCGGGTCGAGCAGTTGTTCGCCATGGCCGAACACGCCAACTTCAACGCGTTCCGTGTCTGGGGTGAGGTGGAGTCTCCGCCCGACGAGTTCTACGAGCTGGCCGACAGGAAAGGATTTCTGCTCTGGCAGGATTTCACCGACCTCCCGCTCGCGGACGACCAAGCCAGCCGCGCGATTTGCCGGCAAGAAGCCGCCGATTTCGTCAAGCGCCTGAAGCACCACCCCTCTATCGTGCTGTGGAACGGCGGCAACGAGGACGCCATGTTTCACCACCAGGAGTTCAGGGCCGACTTGCGTGACCTTGGGCCCTGGCCCGGACTCAAGGCCGCAGAGGAGGTGGGCGCCATCTGCAAGCGGCTCGATCCCGAGAGGCACTACCAGCCCAGTTCGCCGTATTACGGTCTTGACCCTAACGATCCGCAGAAGGGCGATACCCACGGATACACTAACATGTGGTTTGTGCCCGGCTACGACTACCTGAACTTCGCCAGTGAGGACACTCGAATTGCCGCTCCGCCGCTTCACAGTTTGAGGCGGTTCATGGCCCCGCAAGACATTTGGCCGGAAGGATACTCGCCCCTTTACACGCCTGGAAACCGGTACCCGTATCCAGAAACTTGGCTCCGCTACACTACAGGCCAGAGCTGGAAAAAGACTGGTCCCGTCGAGTTGTTTTATGACGCAGCCGATGCCGGATCGCTCGTGCACCGGTTGGGCATGGCAGAGGCGCTCTACTATCAAGACATTGTGGAGCGCCAGCGGCGCGGACGCGATGCCGCCGATCCCACCGGCCGGCGCCGCTGCGGCGGTTACCTCGTATGGAAGTTCAATGATTCGTGGCCGCAAGTCTACAGCGCCAAGGTTGACTATTTCCTGGAACCCTACCACGCCTACTATGCGCTTCGCCGTGCTTACGCCCCGGTCTTGCTCTCCCTCGATGTTGGCTCCTATATTTACCTCTGGGTTGTCAACGACACGCGACGCGCAGTCTCCGGAACGGTCCGAGTCCAGCTTCTCCACCTGGAGCGCAACGAATATCGGAAGGAGATCGTCCGCCCAGTGACCGTCCAGCCTGGCCAGTCCGCCGTGGTCGTGCGTCTGGACCAGGCGGGAATAGGAACGTTCCGCCGGGAACATGTCCTCTGCGCCACTTTGTTCAACCAGTCAGGCCGTGAACTGGCTCGTGCGAACGCGCTGGGCGACATTGAGCGCCGGGTCAGCTTCCCTGACGCGAAGCTGGACGTCCAGCTTGACCACGGCGCTTTGCGGATCACCACGGATAAGTTCGCCCGCACTGTGACGATGGAAGGCGATGCGGGCGGCGACGCCTTCGGCTGGTTCTTCGAAGATAACTACTTCGACCTTGTGCCCGGCGAGGTCAAGACCGTGCGCATTCTGGGCAAGCATTCCAGCGGTAGAATCACGGTGAAACCGTGGTACTCCCCGCACACAACGGTTATTGAGTGGAAGAGATAGCCTGAATTGACGGGGGAAGCGGGTGCCGGAAGCCTCTCCCAGAATTACAGAGACCTTAGGAGGCGATGTTTATGAACCGGCGTGATTTTGCGAGGCGCGGCCTGGCGCTCGGATTCGGAGCTTTTGCCGCGCCCGCCGCGGCGCAGCAAAGAATTGAGTCAATGGAGCTTCCCTTATGAGACGAACAGGGTTGTTGCTGCTGGCCATTCTCTGCGCTTCCTCGTGCTCAATGCGTCGCACGGAAAGCCTCGAGAACCAACGCCTGCGCCTTGAGGTCCGGGCTTCGGACGCTTCTGCCCGGCTGCTCGACAAGACCACTGGAGTCGTCTGGACCATCAACGCGCCGGAAATTCTCTTGAAGAACAAACGGACGCTGACGGCCAGACCCAACGGCGGTCTGAGCCGCACCGGCGAGGCTCTTCGTTACACCTCGGAGCCCGGAGTGGTCTTCGAGCTGCGCCTCTCCGCCGATCCCCCGGCGGTGCGCTATTCCTACGAAACCACAGCCGAGGTGGAGGAAGTTCGCTTGCTCAACAAGTCGCTCGCGCTCGGACCAGGAAACGAGAACTACCTGGCCGTTCCTTTCCGGCTGGGGATACTTGTGCCCGTGGAAGGGGACAAACCGTACTCGCGGCGGTTCCAACCCTACCAGAGCCGTGAGGGTTACTCCATGGCAATGTTCGGCGCCGTCCAGAAGGGCTCAGCCTTGCTCGCAACCTGGGACAACCCTTACACAGACATCATCGTCGACTACACGGTAGCGCCGGAGCCCCGGCTCTCGGCGAGCCTCGCGCTGCGCGAGAGCGCGAGGGCCATTCAACTCCAGCCGCTCGGGAAAGGCGGCTATGTCGAGATCGCCAAAGCGTACCGCTCCGTTGCCCGGCAGCGTGGATTCTTGAAGACTCTGGCCGAGAAGATGCAAGAAAACCCGGCCGTCGAGAAGTTCTTCGGAGCGGCCGATTTCAAGCCCTTCGCGTTCGCTCGCCGTCTTCCGGGGACGCGTTCCAATAACACCGGTAAAGGAATCCTGGAGATCAACTTCACCTTCTCTGAATGCGCCGATGTGGCCGAGCATTTCAAGAAGGATCTCGGCATCGATCGCGCCTTGCTGGTTGTGGCGGGCTGGATCAGGCGCGGCTACGACAACCAGCATCCCGACATCCTGCCGGCCGCACCGGAGGCAGGCGGCAACGCCGGGCTGATCGCCTGCTCGCGCCGCGTGAAAGCCCTGGGTTACTTGTTCGGATTGCACGACAATTACCAGGACATGTACAAGGATGCGCCCTCCTTCAATGAAGACTACATCCTCCGTAACCCTGACGGGTCCCTCCGCCTCGGCGGGATCTGGAACGGCGGACAGTGCTGGATCATATGCTCCAGAAAGAGCCTCGAGCTTGCCAGCCGGCCGCAAAATCTCCCCGGCGTGATGAAACTATTCGCTCCGACCGTGTATTTCCCGGACACGATTTTCGCCGTGGCCCCCAGGGAGTGCTATGACAAGCATCACCCCATGACGCGGGTCGAGGACATCGAGTACAGGCTGAAGCTGACCGATTACATAAGACAGACCGTGGGGCTGCTTGGAAGTGAAGAAGGAATGGAATGGGGCGTGCCGCACGCAGACTACTTCGAGGGAATCATGTCGCACAAGACCCGCTTCCCCTATCCCTGGTCGTCGCGCCCGCCGGTCACCACCGACATCATCATCCCCCTCTTCGAAATTGTGTTTGGGGACGCCATTCCGCTCTACACGCATCAGGGTGACCGGGCCATGCCCAACAACGCCCAGCACATCCTCGGCCACATCCTGTACGCCGAAATGCCGCTGTATTATTTCGGCAAGCACCATTACTGGACCGACCCCGCCCAGGAGTTCAAGCCGCCCGCCGGGACCGAATCTGCCATGGTGTTCGCGCAGGGCGGGCGTTTCAATCTCATCGATCAGTTCATAAAGAACACTTATGAAATCCTTAGCCCTCTCGGGCGCGTCACGGCCACGCTGCCGATGACCGGCCACCGCTTCCTGACGGCCGACCGCACGGTAGAAACGACCCGGTTCGGCGAGGACGTCGAGATCACCGTGAACTACGGCCAGAAGGACTACACTGCAAAGAACGCGGTCCTGCCACAGTACGGCTTCCTGGTCGAGAGTCCGAAACTCATCGCTTACTACGCCCGCACCTACAGGGGCCGCACCTTCAAAGATCCGCCGCTCATCGTGATCCGCAGCATGGACGATCGGCCGCTGGCCAGTTCCGCCAAGGTAAGGATCTACCGCGGCTTCGGCGACAAGGTCGTGGATTGGAAAGGCAGGATGGTCGAAGTCGAAATGGAAACCACGCTTCAGGACTGAGGTAAAGCATCATGAAAAGAGCAACGTTGCCCCTTCTCGCTCTACTGTTGTGTGCCCTATTCCCTGCACCGGGCGGCCCCGCTGATAACGGACAGCAGTCGGGATCCACCGGCACGTCGGTTCAGAACGGCTGGGTTACAGTGACCCCGCCCGAGTTCCAGGGCGCGATCAACAATCCGCTCAAAGGCTTCCGCGACTACAAGCGGCACGGCTACGGGCTCCTGAGGCGCCAATACATCAAGTGGAACGAGATCGAAGTCTGCGCGGATGATTCCGTGGAGCGCATCATCGCGCATACCAACACAGTCACAACCATCAATGGCCAGCGCTTCGAGGATCTGAACGTCAAGCTCGTGCCGCGCGTGTATCTCGATTGGAATGGCAGCCCCGGCATGCAGTACTGGCCCGCCGACCTGCACACCTTCGACTACGACAGCCCCGCCTTCCAGGAAAGGCTCCGGCGGCTCGTAGAGAAGCTCGGGAAGGCTTGGGATGAGGACCCGCGCATCTTTGCCGTGCAAATGGGCCTCATCGGATATTGGGGCGAGCATCACAATCCCGCGCCGGCCGCTGCGCAGCGCCGCCTTCTCACCGAAGCGTTTCTGAAGGCGTTCAAGAATAAGCCCGTGCTCGTCCGGCACAATGACCCGGAGTTCATGCAGGCGGGCTTCGGCATCTACTACGACACTTTCGCCAACATCAGCCGCGAGCCACCCTGGGGCCCCAAAGATCAATTTCCCTGGCAGGCAACGTATCATTATCCCGAAATCTGGAAGCGCGCCCCTATCGAAGGCGAAGTTGAATATAACTGGCAGCAGCAGCGCGAGAGTGCGAAGCCAACGGAGACTTTCGGACGCACGCCCAATGAAACGATGACGGTGCCGGCCTACCGCCGCTACATGCTCGACAAGATCCGCCGCTACCACGCGAGTTACCTCGGCTGGATCAGCAACTATGACGACACCAACCCAGAGGTGCTGGCCGGAGCCGCCGAACTTCAAAAAGCTTTCGGTTACCGTTTCGTGCTCGATTCCGCCAGTTATCCGCTCGCCGTGCCGCCGGGCGGGAAGCTCACGGTGAAGCTGACCGTGCGAAACACCGGCAGCGCACCCTTTTACCTCGACTGGCCCGTGGCCGTCGGACTGCTCGATCCCGCGACCAAAAAGCCGGTCTGGTCGGCCCCGCTGACGGGCGTGGACATCCGCAAATGGCTCCCTGGCGAGGATTGGGACAGCTCGACGTTCGCCTATCGCCGTCCCGCCTTGCCGCATCAGAGTGAAGGTCACTCCACGGTGCCGCGAGACGTCAAACCGGGCCAGTACGTCCTCGCCTTGGCCATTCTGGATCGTCAGGGCGGCCTGTTGCCAAGCGCGCGGTTTGCCATCCAAAACTACTTCCGCGGCGGCTGGCACCCGCTGGGCTTCATCGGCATCGGCCAGGCGCCAAAAGAAGCGTCTCTGAGGAATGTGCCCTTCGACAGCCCCGCCTTTGATCACAGCCTCCACTACAAGGTTCCGGAGAAACTGCGCGCAGTCCCGGCACCGCCCCTCCCCCAGGTGAAGGCCGTGACGCCGTGGACTCCCGATCCGAACACCGAACTCATCAATCCCTGGCGCTATTGGACCCTCACTCCTTCAAACAACAGCCTGGAGAAGCTGACTCTCACCGACGGCCCCGGCGCCGGCCGTGCCTTCCGCGTGGCGGGTGATTTCGGCGAAGGCTTCAGCCTGAACTACAGCTTCGGCAGAGGCGTCAGGCTTGACCCCGGCCGCTACCGCTTCGTCCTCTTTGTGCGTGGCACGCCCGGCCAATCCGTCGAGTTTGAACTTTCCGACGACTGGCGCCTCGCTTCCGGGCAAGCCCGGATTCCGCTGACCGCGCAATGGCGGGAGCACAGCATCGACTTCGAAATCAGAACCGCGTCCCCGGATGGGAGCACCCTGCGCTTCCGCTTGCCAGGCAATGTCAAAGGCTCTTTTGATCTCGCCAATCCGCGGCTAAAAATGGTGAAATAACGAGCTTCTCTGCTGATCAAAACCGCACAGACCTACGGCGCCGCGTGCGGACAACACGCGAATTGTAGGCCCTCTGTACTACTAACCCCTGAAATCTTCCCCGCGCGCGAAGATTTTCATGCCGCCACGGGAGCGAGTTGCCGGCGAGACCACAACCGCCATCGCTGTTTGGTTGCGGCCCTGCCGCGCTGTGGGTCGTTTTGGGCGTCGCTATGCAGTCTGGGATTTCGGGAGCCGTCTAAATCGTACCAGCGCCTGAGCAAGTTGCTCCGCGGCGGGGACCAGGGGTGGTGTTTCCACAGGATCTTCCCGCCGCTTGCCGGCGCTCGGTTCGTGAACAGGTTCAGCCCCAACATTAAAGCCGGATTGGTCAGCGGTCGGTTGGCTTTGACGAACGGATGCGGCTGCCTCGGCAGGAGCAGGGCGGCCAAGGCTGTGCAAACCTGGTCGTGGAGTGCCTCCTCGCCACTCCGGACACTCGCCGTCCCCCCTTGGGCCGGATGTCATTGCACAGCACCCCGCCCCAGGTTTCCACGAAGCGGGCCGAGAGATCTGGGATCAGCTTGCGCGCAAGCGGGCGCCGCATATGCTTGCCCCTGCGACACCCTAAGACCCTGCCCGGTGCGGCTGATGTACATTAATCACATGCTGAACCTGTCCCGCCGCGCTTTGCTCGCTTCCCCCGTCTTTGCTTTCGCCCAAACAACTCCAGCGCCGCCCGCCCGGAGGCTTCTCGAAAGCCGCGTCTCGGCGGAAATGCTGTCTCAAGTTCTCTTGCCCCGCGCTTCCTGGCGGCCCTATCCCACCATCGAGGACCGCCGCTTCTGGCTGGCGCTTCCTGCCGAAATCCGCAAGGCCGTATTGGATTCCGCCTCCTCGCAGCTCGGCACGCCCTGGCCCGCGTTGCCCGCCAGCGTGTTTCTCGACTACGCCAGGAACGGCAACCGCTCGCGGTTCGAAGCGCTTTCTTTCGCACGCCGGAACCGACTCCGCCATGCGGTCTTCGCCGAATGCATCGAAGCGCAAGGCCGCTTCCTGGACGAGATCCTCGACGGCATCTGGTTCATCTGCGAGGAATCCTTCTGGGGCGTGCCCGCTCACGTTGGCGCGCAAAAGGCCGGCAACACCCTGCCCGACGTCACCGAGCCCATCGTCGACCTGTTTGCCGCCGAGACGGCGAATACTCTGGTGTGGACCACGTACCTGCTCGGCTCGCGCCTGGACGGTTTGTCCAAGCTGCTGCGGCCCCGCGTCGAGGCGGAGATTCAACGCAGGATCCTGGACCCCTGTCTGGCCCGGGACGATTTCTGGTGGTTGGGTTTCGCCGGAAACCGCAGCGTCAACAACTGGAACCCGTGGATCAACTCCAACTGGCTCGCCTGCGCCTTGCTCGTTGAGCCCAACCCCGAGCGCCGTCTGGCCGCCGTCCAGAAAATCATCTGCTCGCTCGACCGCTTCCTCGACTCCTACCACGACGACGGCGGCTGCGACGAGGGCCCCAGCTACTGGTCGCACGCAGCCGCTTCCCTGTTCGACTGCCTGGAGCTTCTCTACTCCGCCTCCGGCGGCCGCCTGGACTTCTACAACATGCCGCTGGTGCGCGAGATGGGCGCCTACATCTACCGGATGCATATCGCCGGGGATTGGTATGTCAACTTCGCGGACGCCTCGGCAAGGATCCGCCCCAGCGGAAACTTGATTTGGCGCTACGGCCGGCGGGTCAAAGATCCGCAGATGGAGGCGCACGGCGCATGGCTCGCCTCCCGCGCCGCCTCTCCTTTGGAGCGGTTCGACAGCAACGGCATGCGGCGCGCTCTGGATGCGCTGGTGCATCTGAGCGAATTGAGCGCTCGAGCATCCTCGGCCCGTCCGCCCCTGGTCCGGGACGTATTCCTCCCCGGCGTCCAGGTCGCCGCCGCGCGCCTCCAGCAAGGCTCCGAGCGAGGCTTCTACCTGGCGGCGCAGGGCGGCCACAACGCCGAAAGCCACAACCACAACGACGTCGGCAACTTCATCGTGTTCCACGACGGCGAGCCGCTCCTCATCGACATCGGCGTGGAGACCTACACCGCGCAAACCTTCTCCTCCCGCCGCTACGAGATCTGGACCATGCAATCGGCCTGGCACAACTGCCCCACCATCAACGGCCAGATGCAGTCCGCCGGCCGATCCTTCGAAGCGCGCAACTTCTCGGAGATCGAGGGCGGAGTCTCCATGGAGATTCAGAACGCCTACCCCGAACAGGCCGGCCTCCAGCGCTGGCTCCGGTCCGTGGCTTTGGACCGCGCCGCCGGCCGCATCGTTCTCCGCGATTCGTTCCGCCTCAGCCGCCGCGACAGCGTCGAGTGGAACTTCATCACCAACCGCATCCCCCGCCTGGAGGGGCCGGGACGGATGGTTCTGGACGGCCGCTTCGTGCTGTCGTTCGATCCCGGTCTGGAGGCGGTCTTCGATGAGCACTCTTCCGAAGACGCGCGCCTGCGCCCGATCTGGGGTCCGCGCGTCCGCAGAGCCCGGCTGCTTCTGAAATCGCCCCCGGCTCAAGCGGAGTACACGTTCACCTTAGGCCTGGCTTGAGCCTCCTGCCGCGAGCTATCCAGCCTCCGTAGGGGTTCCCAGGCGAGGCACCCCAAACTGGCATCCCATGCAAACACATCGGCGCAACCTTGTTGTATCTTCGGACCTTCCTATTCATGCAGGCTCGAGTGTAATGAAGCCCTTCCGGAGAGCTAATCCGGATGGGTGATAAGCAGGCTCAAGCCTTTCAGCTCTATTAGGATCCCCCCCTGAGCCTGGGGCTCCAGCGGGGGCGGAGGCAGAGGGGACCACGGCGTTGCCCGCTCCGGCGGGATGGCAGTGCCAGAGTGAAGCAAACAAGGTGAGAAAGCCCGGCAGAGTGGGGAGATGTCTCCGCGAATCCCCTGCGGACTCCGATGATCGGCGCTCGAGCTACCGGAAGGCAGCCGAGGCGCTCCATCTGGCGCTACGCCCAAGCGGGAAGCACGCAAAGAACGACTAAGAACGACAAAGAGCGATGCGGTTACGGTGGCGTGCTTGACACCTAGGTGGGGTGGGTGTATATCCCTTAACGGGGAGTCTGAAATGGCAGTTCCCTATGTGTCTCTGGTGGGCAGCTTAGACAGGCTCTCCATACATCGCAGGAGGTCGGATCCGAATGAAAAACTTCGTCTTTTGCTTGCTGGCCGTGTCTCTGGCTTTGCCGGTCAGCTTGGCCCAAGACTTCCGAGCCAGCCTCACCGGGACCGTAAGCGACCCGAGCGGTGCCGTGATTCCCGGAGCTCGCGTCAAAGCCATCAACACGGCTATCAATGCCGCCACTGAAGTCCAGACTACTGAGCTGGGAGTCTTCACTATCCCCTATCTGAACCCGGGTGTCTACGACGTCGAAGTAAGCGCCAGCGGGTTCCAGACCGTGGTCCGTCGGCAGATTGTGTTGCGCGTAGCCGACAAAGTCAACCTCCAGATCGAGCTTCCGTTGGGGCAGACCACCGAAAGCGTGGTTGTCACCGCGCAGCAGGAAGTGATCGAGACCGCCTCCGCCGACCGGGGCCTTGTCTTTGATCCGTTTAAGACCCAGCAGCTCCCCTTGAACGGACGCCAGGCTTATCAGCTTCTGGCTCTCGCCCCCGGCGTGCTCTTTACACAGGAACAGTTCGGGCCAGGTGGGCATTCGGGAACCCGAGGTTGGGACGTCACCAATGTCTACCGTATCAATGGAGCCCGGGCCGGCCAGAACCTCTTCCTGCTCAACGGCGCTCCCGTCAGCGATGCGGGTGGTACATGGCAGATAGCCCCGAACATTGAAGCCGTGCAGGAATTCAAGGTCATGACCAATACCTATGACGCCACCTACGGCCGATTTGCCGGGGGCGTCGTGAATACCACCTTGCGCAGCGGCACGAACGAATGGCACGGCAACGTCTTTGAGTACTTCCGTAACACCGTGCTTGACGCCAACCGCACCGGCAACAAACAGCCCACGCCCAACATCCCCAGGCCCAAGCATAATCAGAACCAGTTCGGCGGCATTGTCGGCGGTCCTTTGAAAAAAGACCGGGATTTCATCTTCACCAGCTTTGAAGGATGGCGCGAAATCATGCCCGCCTCCGTGGTCTCCAGCGTGCCGCCTACGCTTTTGCGCGACGGGCAGCATTTCTCCGACTTCGGCTACACCATCTACGATCCTTTGACTTCCACCATCTGCGCACCTCCGGTCAACTGCCGCGGATCGGCCTATGTGCGGGTACCCTTCCCTGGCAACGTCATCCCGCCCAGCCGGATCAGCCCGGTCGGCCAAAAGGTCCTTTCTTATTTCCCCAAGGAGAACGGGCCGGATCCAAAGGCGCTCTCCAGCAACTACTACGCCAACACCAGCGGTCACTACCGCTACGACCAGCCCATGGGCCGCTGGGACCACGTCTTCAGCGAGAAGGACAAGATGTACACTCTTGTCGCCTATCAGCACGGCAAGGAGTACCGGAATCAGACCGGCTTCCCACCCCCGGCCGGCAGCGGCGACATCAACTCCCAGCGCACCACCCAGACGTACGTCGCCGCGTGGACCCACGTTATTTCCCCGACCACCGTGGTGGACCTGCGGGCCTCCTTCGGCCGCTTCACATCCTGGTTTCCCCGCTACACCGACTACGATTTCACCATCGACAAGCTGGGCATGACCAAAATGCCCCATGCACCCACTCACACCAAGGCCTCCGTGCCACGCTTTGATGTCAGCGGCTATACCACCATTTTCGCCACTTCCAGCGCAGGAGAATGGAGTTCCCACAACCAGTGGAACTTCGCACCTAACCTGAGCATGACCCGTGGCCGGCACACCATCCGCGCCGGCTTCGAGCTGAACTACGTCGCCCACGCCATTGGGAACCTGGGTTGGTCCAACGGCACCTTCACCTTCAACCAGAACTGGACCCGGCAGCTCTCCGACATCAGCGCGTCCGGGGCCGCGGGGACCTACGATGGCGCCTCCGTCGCCAGCCTCCTGCTGGGCTATCCCAACAGTGGCCAGGTGGACTGGAACGCCAACCCATACCGAACCCGGCCTTACTGGGGTGTCTTCGTGCAGGACGACTGGAAGCTTACCCCGAACCTCACCCTTAACCTGGGCCTGCGCTACGAGGCGCAATATGCCTGGCTGGAACGCTTCGACCGCTACAACCGGGGCTTCGACCTCGTTACCAAGAACCCGCTCAGTGATGCGGTCCTGGCCCGCTGGGCGCAGCTCAAAGCCGACTACGACAAAACCAACCCCAAGTATCCCTACCCCAGTCCTCCGGCAGTGCTCCGTGGCGGATGGACGTTCGCCAACGCGGGGGGACAGCCGCGGCGCATCTTCGACACCGACTGGACCAACCTTGCCCCGCGCTTCGGTCTTGCTTGGCGTTTCGAGCGCAAGACGGTCTTGCGCATGGGCGCGGGAGTCTACTACATGGCTGACACCAATGGTGGCCGCACCAATGGATTCTCCGCTACCACCAATTACGTTCGTTCTCTCGATGGCGGCATGACCCCATCGGCTGGAGCCAGCCTGAACGGGCCCTACTCGCTGCTCGATCCCTTCCCCGACGGCTTGGTAGCCCCAACCGGGTCCAAGGAAGGGCTGCTTACGCAAGTGGGCCTCGGCTTCACCTTCGATCCCACCCGGCGAAAGATCCCCAGGACTTACCAATATTCGCTCGGCTTCCAGCGCGAGCTCCCCTCCAGCATCCTTTTCGAAATCTCCTTTGCCGGCAACTATCAGAACTACGTGTGGGTCAGCTGGAGTCTGAACGAAATCAGCCTCCAGGACTACAATACCTGCCGGCAGGACACGGCCTACTGCTCCACCACCCTGCCCAATCCCTTCTATGGCATCCTGCCGCAAAATGGTGGTGTCGGCCAGAACCCGACCATCACGCGAAGCAGCTTGTTGCGACCCAACCCCATCTGGGGCGGCTTGACCCAGGCTAACAACAGCTGGGGCTTCTACCGCTCGGATGCGCTCCAGATGAAGCTCGAAAAGCGGGTCCTGGGCGGTCAGCGGAGCGGTGTGATGACTTGGGTTGTCTCCTCTACCATCTCCAAGGCATACCGCTCCAACCAGCGCAAACAAGCCTGGAACCTCGAAGAGCCTCTGATCTACGAGCTTGACGAGCAGGACAAACCCCAGATGTTTGCTTTCAGCGGTGTCTGGGATCTCCCCTTCGGCACCGGCCGGGCCCTGTTGAACTTCAATAACCGAGCCCTCGGCAAGCTCGCCTCCGGGTGGCACTTCGACTGGATCCTTACCTACCGCTCAGGCTACCCGGTGTCCTGGCCCAACCTGATCAACTACTGTGGTGAGTGGCACGCAAAACCCCAGACGCACGGCTCCTGGTTCAACAACAACAAATCTTGCTACGCTCAGTTCCCCTCATATACTTTGCGTACCCTCCCCCTGATTTTCCCCGACATCCGCGACCACGCGGCTCCGCAGCTCAACATCGCCCTGCAAAAAGAGACCCAGATCAGCGAGCGTTATCGCTTTATGATCCGGGGTGAAGGTTTCAACCTTACCAATACCCCGGTCTACGGGGCGCCGGATACCAGCTTTACCAGCGCCCGCTTCGGCATGCTCCCTCAGGATCAGCGCAACTGGCCGCGCTGCATCCAGTTCGCTGCCAAAATCTTCTTCTAGACCCGGAAAGCTGCTCTTGGGACCGGGCCCAGCTTTAGCGGCAGGCAGGGCCCGGCCCCCTGGTCTTTCAGAGCACGAGGCCAGAGGCCAGAAAACCCGTAGCTGAAAGGCCCGCTTCTTTGATTCCCCGCCCCCCGGGACCACGTTGCTTAGAGACCGCGAGAAGCCGCGCGGAATCCGGTCGCTTTCACCAAGATCGGCCTGCTCAGGCTTCCCAATGGCCCCAAGCCAGCGGACGCTCAAGGCCTCTCGGGAGCCAAACTTCGCACCTACACCGCGCAAACCTTCTCCTCCCGCCGCTATGAGATCTGGACCATGCAATCGGCCTGGCACAACTGCCCCACCATCAACGGCCAGATGCAGTCCGCGGGCCGGTCGTTTGAGGCGCGCAACTTCTCGGCGATCGAGGGCGGAGTCTCCATGGAGATTCAGAACGCCTACCCCGAACAAGCCGGCCTCCAGCACTGGCTCCGGTCCGTCGCTTTAGACCGCGCCGCCGGCCACATCGTTCTCCGCGAATCGTTCCGCTTGAGCCGCCGCGAAAGCATCGAGTGGGACTTCATCACCAACCGCGTTGCCCGCCTGGCCGCTCCGGGACGGATGGTTCTGGACGGCCGCTTCGTGCTGTCCTTCGATCCCGCCCTGGAGGCGGTCTTCGATGAGCATTCGTCCGAAGACGCACGCCTGCGCCCGATCTGGGACCCGCGCGTTCGCAGAGCCCGGCTGCTTCCGAAATCGCCGCGGGCTCAGGCGGAGTATACGTTTACCTTAAGCGTGGGTTGAGCCTGCTGCCGCGGACCATCCAGCTTCCGTCGGGATTCGCAGCCAGGCATTCAAGCCAGAAAAACTGGTCGAAAAACCTCTTTCCCGCGGGTCCGTATGGCGCTAGAATATAAGTATGAGGGTCCGGCCAGCGGCAGCCCGGCCTAACCTGTTCGGCTGCGATTGACCTTCGCAGCATTTCCCACCTGTGTAGCTTCCCAAAGCAAGGAGGGTAAGGAGATGAACAGGATTATGCTGGAAGTCCGCGCGGATCTGCCCCACATCGTCACCCCACCGCCGGGGCCCCGCGCCAAAGCCATCATCGAACGGGACCGGCAAGTGGTTTCGCCGTCTTATACCCGGTCCTATCCGCTGGTCGCCGCTCGCGGCGAAGGCGCCATCGTCGAGGATGTGGACGGGAACCGCTTCCTGGACTTGAATGCGGGGATTGCGGTCGTCGCCACCGGCCACTGCCATCCCGAGGTGGTGCAGGCCGTTCAGGAACAGGCCCAGCGCCTCATCCACATGTCCGGCACCGATTTCTTCTACGAGAACTTGGTGCAACTGGCCGAGAAGTTGGCCGCCATCGCGCCGGGCGGCCCGCCCCGCCGGGTCCACTTCGGCAACTCCGGCGCCGAGGCCATCGAAAGCGCCATCAAGGTGGCGCGCTACCACACCGGCCGGGACAAGTTCATTGCGTTTTTGGGCGCTTTCCACGGCCGGACCATGGGCGCGCTTTCCCTCACCGCCAGCAAGGCCGTGCAGCGGCGGGGATTCGGGCCGCTCGTGCCCGGCGTCCACCACGTGCCCTATGCCTATTGCTACCGCTGCGCCTACGGCAAGCAGCCCGAAACTTGCGCGGTCGAGTGCGTCAAGGCGATCGAAGAGCGCCTGTTCAAGACCGCCGTCCCGCCCGAGGAGGTCGCAGCCATCGTCTTCGAACCGGTTCAGGGCGAGGGCGGCTATGTGGTTCCTCCGCGCAAGTTCTTCGACGAGCTTCAGGCCCTGGCGCGCCGGCACGGCATTCTGCTCATCGCCGACGAGGTGCAAAGCGGCATGGGCCGCACCGGCAAGATGTGGGCCTGCCAGCACTTCGGCCTGGAACCGGAAGTGCTGGCCGTGGCCAAGGGCATCGCCAGCGGCTTGCCTTTGGCGGCGACGGTGGCGCGTGCGGATCTGATGCAATGGCCCCCGGGCGCGCACGCTTCCACCTTCGGCGGCAACCCGGTGTCCGTGGCGGCGGCGCTGACAACCATCGAGCTATTGGAAAACGGCCTGATCGAACACGCAGCCCGCATCGGCGAGTTCATGCTGGACCGCATGAGCGGTTGGCCCGCGCGCTTCCCGGTCGTGGGCCAGGTCCGGGGCCTGGGCCTGATGCTGGGCGCGGAGTTCGTGCGCGATCCGCAAAGCCGGGAGCCGGCCCCGGAGCTCCGCGATCGGGTGGTCCGCCTGGCCTTCGAGCGGGGCCTCCTGGCGCTCGGAGCCGGTCCGAACAGTATGCGGTTGAGCCCGCCGCTGGTGATCACACGCGATCAGGCCGAGTTCGCGCTTGAGATGCTGGAGGACTGCATCCGCCGGGCGTCAGAGATGTAGCTCACTTCGCGGACGCCCTCCAGGCGACCCAAAGCAACTGCTTCATGCCAACTTCTTGAAGCAGAGGAACCAGTCTACGCAGCGGATCGAGGGGTCCTTCGATTCGACTCTTTCCTTGGCTGCCCCGCAGGAGCCGGGCGGAGGAACGATCACCTCTTCGCCGGGCTGCCAGTCGGCGGGCGTGGCGACCTTGTGCTGGTCCGAGGTCTGCATGGCGATGAGCAGGCGCTTAATCTCCTGCATGTTGCGCCCGTTCGTCAGCGGGTAGTACAAGATGGCCCGGATCTTGCCCTCAGGATCGATGAGGAAGACCGCCCGGACCGCTTGAGTCGTGCTGGCCGATGGCTGGAGCATTCCGTAGAGCCTGGAAACTTCCATGGTCAAATCGCTGATCACCGGAAAGGTAACCTCGATGTTCTTCCAGCCCCGGAATTCAACCTTCTCTTTTATGGTTCGCAACCAGGCGATGTGGCTGTAAGTGCTGTCGATCGACAGGCCAACAAGCTCACAGTTCAGGGCGCGGAACTCTTCCTGCATGGCAGCGAAGGTCATGAATTCAGTGGTGCACACAGGCGTGAAATCCGCCGGGTGGCTGAAGAAGATGACCCATTTCCCCTTGTAATCGTCGGGGAACCGGATCAACCCTTGAGTCGTTTCGGCCTGAAATGCCGGAGCGGGCTCACCAATAAGGGGCAATCGCACTGCCGTTTCGGACATAGGAATTCCTCCAACTGGTCATTTAGGGTAATGCATCCTGTATCAGTGTAATGTACACCCAAGGCAAACGTCGCTCAAGCGCAGGCGGCGGAGGCGACACCGGGAGTGCCGCGCCAGGCTGGAGAACCAAAAGGACGCCCCGGAAGAAGCTGCGCCGCCCCGGTTGACGCGTCCCAGTCTACAATGCGGACCATGGAGCGCATTCCTTTCGCCGCCACAGCCGCCGGCGCGCGCTACGCCGGACTGGACCGCTTCCCGGTGACCGTCTTGTTGGACAGCGTCCGCAGCATGTACAACGTGGGCGCCTTCTTCCGCACCGCCGACGCCGCTGCCGTCGAGCGCCTCTGCCTGTGCGGGATCACGGCCCACCCGCCCAAGCGCGGAGTCTCCAAAACCGCCTTGGGCGCAGAAGAATCCGTCCCCTGGGAATACGCCTGGGATCCTCTGCCCGTGGTGGATCGGTTGCGCGCGGAGGGACACCAGATCGCCGCTGTGGAAACCGCGCCCCACGCCATCGATCTGTTCGATTGGCAGCCTTCTTTTCCCGTGTGCCTGATCTTCGGCCATGAAGTGGACGGCATCCGTCCCGAGCTCAAGGAGCGCTGCGACGTCTTCGTTCAGATCCCGATGCTCGGCAAGAAGCACTCCCTGAACGTAGCCACCGCGGGCGGGATCGTGATGTTCGAGCTCCTTAGGAAGTATACACGGGCGGCGCGCCTTTCCCGCAGTCTGTACTACTAACCCACAGATTCTTCTCTCCGCGCGAAGATTTTCATGCCGCCACGGGAGCGAGTTGCCGGCGAGACCACAACCGCCGTCCCCGTTTCGTTGCGGCTCTCTCGCGTTGTGTTTTGTTTTCTCCGTGTCCTCTGTACTACTAACCCCTGAAATCTTCCCCGCGCGCGAAGATTTTCATGCCGCCACAGCAGCGAGTTGCCGGCGAGACCACAGCCGCCACGCGTGTTTGGTTGCGGCTATGCCGCGCTGTGACCTCTGTGGTTTTCCTTCTCCGCACTACTAACCCCTGAAATCTTCCCCGCGCGCGAAGGTTTTCATGCCGCCACGGGAGCGAGTTGCCGGCCAGACCACAACCGCCGTCCCCGTTTCGTTGCGGCCCTGCCGCGCTGTGGACGCCGGCCCTCAGAGACCCAGAGCTTTCCTCAGCCCCCGAAGCTGCTCCTCCGAGCCGCGGAACAGGTTGTCCGGGTATTTTCGCCGCTCCAGAATCTCGTCGTGAATATACTCGGCAGCCTGGTAATTGAGCCCCATGCCGGCCAGGTACTGAAGCCGCAAGTTGCGGTCGTCGTTGATGGCCGCGCCACGCAGCCATTCCCGCAGGTCCCGGGCTTGCCCTCCGTAAGAGGCCAGCAACTCCTGCGCCGATCCGAGCCGCACCTCGCGCAACGCGGCCGCCACGCGCGCGTATTCGGGCCGCCGCAGGCGTTCCTCCAGCCGGTCGATGTCAATGTCCAGCGGCTCCGCGGTCCCCAGCAGGACGACGTCGTAGCCCGGTCCGCCCATATGGTTGCTCCAAATGGTTCCGTCCGGGAAGACTTCGAAGAACGTAGCCAGCTCGCTGCGCACCGTATCCAGAGTGCTCTCATACAAAGGAACCCATTGCGCCACCACGCCGCCCGGCTTGAGGAGCCTCTTGCACATCTCGAAGTACTCGCGCGTGTAGAGCGTCGCCGCGCCCTTGATCCAAGGGTGGATGGGATCGGAAGTGATGACGTCGAACTTCTCCCGGCTGGTGAAGACGTAGTGCCGCGCATCGTCGATCACCACCCGCGTGCGCGGATCATCCAGCACGCCGTGATTCTCTTGGGCGAAGTAGCGCGCCACCACCTTCGGTACCAGCGGCTCCAGCTCCACCAAGACGATGCGCTCCACTTCCGGATACAGCACGAAGCTTCCCGCCGTGATCCCCGCGCCACAGCCCACCACCAGAACCGTCTTCGGTCCCCCGTGCAGCAAGGCGGGCAAGTGCCCCAGCATGCGCTCCATGCGCAGATCCTGCAAGTCAGCCGACGCCTCCACCCGCCCGCTGATGTGAAACTGCGGCGTGCCATCCGCCATGCGCGACACCGCCACCGAGGCGTTGCGCCCTTCCCCCACATAAGCCGGCCCGGCGAATCCCCGCATGTTCAGCATCTTGCGCCCGTAACCGATCGCCTCCCAGGGAATAGGCTCCAGCCTTACCGCCAGCGCCGCCACAACCGCCACCGCCCCGGCCAGAACCGCTGCCTTGGCCGGACGCCACGGCCGAGCCAACAGAATCAAAGCCGACAGGCAACAGCCGAGCATCAGGATCCGCTGCGATCCGCGCGTCCCCACCCAGGGGATCAGCGTCAGGCTGAACGCCAGCGCTCCGGCGATCGCCCCCAGCGTATTGGCGGCGTAAATCCTGCCTGCCAGCCTCCCCGGATCCTGGGCCGGCCGCGCCGCGGCCGCCAGCGCGAGCGGAAAACTGGCCCCCCACAGACAGGCGGCCGGCAACGCCACCCAAAGCGAGCGCATCAGGTCGAGCTGAAACACGTACCAGGGATTCGGGCTTAGCGTAAGGCTCACCGGCAAGTACGGGATCGTGTAGACCAGCGCGTATGCCGCCCAAGCCGTGCCCCCGGCCAGCAACAACTGGCACAGGCCCAGCGCTGTCCGCGGCTTTTCGGCAACCCGCGCTGCCAGCGACCCCACCCCGCTTCCTATCGCAAGCCCCAACAAGAACACCGCCAGAATCAGCGAGAACGTGTACACCGTCGCCCCCAGCATGAGCGACAGCAGCCGCGTCCAGACCACCTCCGCTCCTAATGCCGTGAACCCTGAGAGCCCGATGGCCGCATAGATGGGCCACTCAATGGCCGCCTGCCCGTTGGCTGAACCTTCTCGCGGAACCGCCGGCGTGTAAGCCAGGCGGCCCGCCATAGTCCAGGCCACAGCCGCGACCCCGGCGTTCAACGCGGCGGCAAACAGCGTGGCGGTCAGACTCCCGTGCACGCGCAACAGATAAAAACCCGCCAGCAGGCAACCCGTAACGGCGCCCACCGTATTGCCGCCATAGAAAAACCCGAGCCAGGAGACCCCCTGAGGCGTGCTCTCGACCCAGCGCGCCACGGCCGGCAATGTCGCCCCCATCAGCATGGCCGGCGGAAGCAGGCACAGGGCGCAGTAGGCCCCGCGCAGCAAAACCCCAGGCAAGCCATAGCCCACCGCAGCGGCATAAAGCTGCCCTGCCAGAGGGGTGGCAAAATACACGGCGATGCCGCATACGGCGATCCCCGCCTCTAATAGCGCATACACCCGCAGGGGATGCCGGCCGGGATGCACGTAGCGCGGCAGCGCCAGACTGCCCGCGCACATCCCGCCCATGAACGAGCCCAGCAGCACGCCCAGTGATACCGCCGTCGAACCCGTGAACAGCTCCAGCAGTTGAAACCACACCACTTCGTAAATGAGCGCAGCGCAGCCGCTAGCTATGAATAAGACGATCAGCAGAGGGAGAGAACGCCGCATCCAGAAAGCTCCATTCTCGCATGGCATGCGCTGCGCACTTGAAGGACCCAACCCAGGGGAAGATAATGGGCGTCGTGAACCGGCAGTTCCTGAAAGAACCCAGCGCCATGAGAGCCACGCATTCAAACCGCCCGCGCTTGGCCGTCTCCGCTGCCGTTTTGGCCGCAGTCGCCGGACTCATCACTTGGTCCGGTCTTTCCGCGCCTGTGGATCCGCTGGAACAAGGATTCCGCAATCCGCCCCCGGAAGCCAAGCCCCGAACCTGGTGGCACTGGACCAATGGAAACGTCACCAAGGAAGGCATCACCAAGGACCTGGAATGGATGCGGCGCGCCGGCATCGGCGGTTTTATGTTGGCCGATGTCGCCTCAGGCGGGGGCCAAAGCGTGGAACGCAAGATCCCGTTCGGCAGTGTGGAATGGCTGGATGCCGTGCGGCACGCTGCCGCCGAGGCAGACCGTCTGGGCCTCGAGATGGCGATTTTCAGTTCCGCGGGGTGGAGCCTCACCGGCGGGCCCTGGGTGAAGCCCGGGCAGGCGATGAAGAAACTGGTGTGGAGTGAAGCTCAAATTGAAGGCCCCCAGAGCTTCCGCGGCAGGCTGCCCTCTCCTCCCTCCAATAACGGACCTTTTGGCAACCTGGAGCGCGGAGGCGGCACGCCCGGTTCTCCGCCCGATCCAACGTATTACGCGGATAGCGCCGTGGTGGCGTTTCCCACGCCTGCCGCGGAACAACCGGCTGCCGCGGCAGGCCCCAGAATCGTGACCAGCGCCGGTCCCGTCGGCGCCGACGCGCTTCTGGACGGGGACCTGAACACCGCTTTCACTTTGAAAGCTCCCGCGGACGGATCCCCCGCCTGGATCCAATACGAGTTCTCCGAGCCATTCCCCGCCCGCGCGTTCACGATCGCCGGGCGCAGCGGCATCCCGTTCGGGCGCCTCGCGGCCAGCGACGACGGCGCGTCTTTCCGGACGCTGGTGACGCTGCCCGGAGCTCAGCTCTACCGCGCCGGAACGGTGCGCACCTTCGCCTTCCCCGAGACCCGCGCGCGCATCTACCGCCTGGAGCTGACCGGCGAGCCGGCCCGGCCCGCAGCCGTGATGGCCCAGACCCCTCCCAAGCCCGGCTCCTCGTACACCCTTTCGGAGTTCCGGCTATTGAGCGGCGCGCGTGTGCATCGCTGGGAGGAGAAGGCTGGATTCAGTTTTCTGTTTGAATACGGGACCGTGCCGACCCCGCCCGCGCCGGCTGCGGCCGTAATCTCCGAATCCCAGGTGATCGATCTGACGGCCCGCATGAAGCCGGACGGAACCCTGGATTGGGAAGCGCCGCCCGGCCGCTGGACCGTCCTACGGATCGGATATTCCCTCACGGGCGCCAAGAACCGCCCGGCCCCGCCATCCGGGTTGGGTTTCGAGGCCGACAAGCTCAGCCGCGAACACATAGAGGCTTACTTCCACGGGTACTTTGATCCGATTGCGCGCGTGCTGGGTCCGTTATGCGGGCGGAGTCTCCGATACCTGATGATGGACAGTTGGGAAGCGGGAACGCTGAACTGGACCGAACAAATGATGACCGAATTCCGACGGCGCCGCCGTTACGATCCCACCCCCTACCTGCCCACGCTCACAGGCCGCGTGGTGTCCAGCGCCGAGGTGAGCGACCGCTTCCTATGGGACTTCCGGCGCACGCTGGCCGAGCTGATCGCGGACAATCACTATGGCGTCATGGCGGAACTGGCCCGGCAGCATGGCCTCGGTATCTATGCCGAGGCCTCCGGCGTCTCCCTGGAGATCCCGGAAGACACGCTGCTGAACAAGAGCAAGGTGGAAATCCCCATGGGTGAGTTCTGGGTCCGGGCGCTTCACCCCGAGCTGATGTACTGGGCGGACGTCCGCGGCGCCGCCAGCGCGGCTCACGTGTACGGCAAGCCGCTGGTGGCCGCCGAGGCGTTCACCGGCGGAGGCTATGAGTCCCCGTACAGCCTTAAGAAAACGGCCGACCCTTGGTTCGCCCAGGGCGTGAACCGCATTGTGTTCCACACCTCAGCTCATCAGCCTCTGGATACAAAGCCGGGCAACGTGATGGTGGGAACCCACCTGCACCGGAATATCACGTGGGCTGAACAGGCCCTTCCCTTCACCACCTATTTGGCGCGCGTCTCCTACATGCTCCAGCAGGGGCGCTTCGTTGCGGACCTGGCTTACTTGCTCGATGAGGGAGCACCGTCCACGATCCCGTTCTGGGGCGCTGGTCTCGTGCCGCCCCCGCCGGTGGGATACGATTACGATTGCTTGAACGCCGACGTACTGGTGAACCGCGCCTCCATGGGGCCGGACGGCGCGCTGGTTCTCCCCGGCGGGATGACCTACCGCGTGCTCGTGTTGCCGGAGAGCCGCCGGATGACTTTGCCCGTGCTGCGCAAGATCCGTGAACTGGCCGCAGGCGGAGTCACCGTCGTCGGGCCCAAACCTCTGGCCTCCCCGAGCCTGGCGAGCTACCCCGATGCGGACCGCGAGATTGCGGCGCTGGCGGGGGAGGTTTGGGGAGACCTCGACGGCGTAAGCCGCACGAGGCGCGCTTTCGGCAAGGGCAACGTGTTTTGGGGAATTCCCGTCGAACAGGTGCTGCGCACGCTGGACATTCCCCGGGATCTCGATTACGCCAAACCGCTGGATTTCGACCTGGCGTGGATTCACCGGCGCAGCGGCGAGGCGGACATCTACTTTGTAGCCAGCCTGTCGGACCGGCCCGCCGGCATCGAAGCGCGCTTCCGCGTCCAGGGCAAAGAGGCCGAGATCTGGCGCCCGGATACGGGCGAAATCGAGCCGGCTTCCTACGCCATCCACGGCCCGTACACCACTGTTTCGCTTCCTCTGGCCGAGCGCGAAGCAGTGTTTGTCGTGTTTCGCCGGGCGGCTCAAGCGGAATCGCGGATGCTGCCGCGGGCTCGGAGCATGGTGCTGGCGTCCCTGGAAGGACCTTGGGCGATCTCCTTCCCCCCGGGACTGGGAGCGCCTCCGGAATGGAAGACTCCGCAGCTTGTCTCCTGGACCACCAGCCCGGTCGAGGGGATAAGGTATTTCTCGGGCACGGCGACCTACCACAAAACGATCCGCGTTCCGGCCTCTTGGCTGCGCGGAGATCGGCAGATCTGGTTGGAACTTGGCGCCGTAGGAGACGTCGCAGAGGTGTCGCTGAATGGCAAGCCGGCCGCATCGCTTTGGAAGCCTCCCTATCGCGCCGAAGTGACCAGCCTGCTGCGCGCGGGAGAGAACCAGCTTGAGATCCGGGTGACGAATCAATGGACCAACCGGATCGCAGGCGACCGGCGGGTCAAGCCGGAGCAGCGCGTGCTGCCCTCGGTGCCTCCGGGCGGCGCGGCAGGTATGTTTGGCGCCGCGGCAGAACCGCCGGAATCCGGCTTGCTCGGACCGGTCCGGCTGGTGTCGGTCGCGCAGCCGAATCCATAAACAGGAGACGGGAAGTCATGAACACGCAAACGACAACACCGCGGCCCCAACTGTGCTCGGGCGCTGAGCAAGCGCGAGTTGGCGCGGGCGGCGGCGGACGACGACTGGAGCGGTGCGGTCCAGCCCGCCCGAGAGCGCTTCTCTGCACAAGCCTGCTCTTGTGGACCGCCGGCGCCGCATGGAGCCAGACGCGCACCCAGCCGCCGTCCGTGGTGGCCGGCATCCCCGTGAACTACGACGAGGCCCTAGTGGGATCCTACAGTCTGCCGGACCCGCTGGTCCTCTCCAATGGAAGCAGGGTCCGGGACTCGCGGACCTGGTTCCGGCAGCGCCGCCCCGAGATCGTGCGGCTGTTTGAGGAGAACCAATTCGGCGGGAGCCCCGGGCGGCCCGCCAAGATGAGCTTTGAAGTGTTCGACCCGGGCACGGCGGCGTTGAACGGGAAAGCCGTCCGCCGCCAGGTGACGATTTACTTCTCCGCAGACAAGAAAGGTCCGAAGGCGGATCTCCTGTTGTATCTCCCCGCGGGCGCGCGGAAGCCCTCGCCGGTGCTGCTTCAGTTGAGCTTCTCGGCCAATTCGAATGTGGTGGACGATCCCGGCGTCAAGCCCGGCGAAGTCTGGGGGCGTGGCGGCAAGCGCGAGCCGGCGCCCAGGACCGGCGGCTTCGGCCGGGTCGACGTATTGCCGATTCTGGAAGCAGGCTTCGGTTTCGCCACGGTCTACTACGGCGATATCGAGCCGGATTTCGAGGCAGGGCTGCCTTACGGCGTTCGCGCGTTGTATCTGAAGCCCGGCCAAAGCGCGCCTGCGCCGGACGAATGGGGCGCCATCTCCGCCTGGGCTTGGGGCCTCAGCCGGGTCATGGATTATCTGGAAACGGACAAGGGCGTCGACCCCAAGCGGGTGGCCATCTTCGGCGTCTCGCGTCTGGGCAAGACGGTGCTGTGGGCTGGCGCGCGCGACACGCGTTTCGCGCTGGTGATCGCGAGCTGCTCCGGTGAAGGGGGCGCATCCCTCAGCCGCAGGAATTACGGTGAGACGGTGCATCACCTGACCGCACGCTACGACTACCAGTTCTGCGGCAACTACAGGAAGTATGCGGAGCATCCGGAACAGTTGCCGGTGGATTCGCACATGCTGCTGGCGCTCATCGCGCCGCGCCCCGTGCTGCTTCAGACCGGCGACCAGGATCTGTGGTCCGACCCGAAGGGAGAGTTTCTTGCCGCCGTGGCCACCGGACCGGTGTTTCGGTTGCTGGGAGCGCAAGATCTCGGGACCGAACAGTGGCCGCCCGCCGGCCAGCCGGTGCTGAACACGCTGGGTTACTACATGCACGCCGGCGGCCACGGCGCGATGCCGGCGGACTGGCCGGTGTTCCTCCGCTTCCTGCGGCAACATCTGGGCGGCGCCGCCCGTTGAGCGTGGCCCCGCCTGCCCGGGGGACGCGGTCCCAAGCCCGTGTGGCGCCGCGGTCCGGATTGTTAGAATGCAAAGCGGCCCTGGGCCGGTTCCCATGAGGATTCTCGACGTCGGCTGTGGATTGAACAAGCACCCCGGCGCAATCGGCATCGACCGCAACCCGCATAGCAACGCGGATGTCCTTTGCGATCTCGACCGCGCCCCTTATCCGTTCGCTTCGGAGAGCTTTGATCAGATCCGCGCCGTCCACGTCGTCGAACACGTCTCCGACGTCATCCAGACAATGGAGGAGTTTCACCGGCTGCTGAAACCCGGCGGACGCCTCTACTTGGCGACCCCTCACTATACGGACTTCAGCTCCTTCTGCGACCCCACCCACCGCTGGCACCTCAACAGCTTCTCTTTCCGCTACTTCGGCGCAGACCACGGCGGCTTCGGTTACTACACCCAGGCCAAATTCCGTGAGATTTCCGTGCGGCTCCGGCTACTAGCCCTTTGGAGATGGTTGGGATTCGAGTTCCTGGTGAACCGCTTCCCCAATTTCCGACGCTTATGGGAGTATTACTTGTGCTTTATCGTCCGGGGCAAGAGCATGGAATTCGAGTTCGAGAAGGTTTCCTAAACCCCGCAGGCGCTCCCACCTCCGGCATGAGCCGGCTATTGGACCTAAGTGCCTCGTGGTGCTTGCCTGGTTTGAGAGCCCAGCGCGGCTCGCCCGCAAAGGCGACTCCCCTGCTCCGCGAACCTGCCCCCGGGCCCAAGGGGGCAGCATGACCCAGCCCTTGTTGCGCGCGCTCGACTGGGTTCGCCACAAGCTCCGCTGCCGGACCATGCCTGCCGCCCAAGCGCTGGGCGAGCGCGGAGAAGACCTGGCGCACCGCTTCTTGCGAGACCTCGGTATGACCGTGGTGGCTCGCAGGTACCGTCCCCCGAGCGGACATGGGGAGATTGACCTCGTTGGTTGGGACAAAGACACTCTGGTATTCGTCGAGGTCAAGACCCGCAGCACGGATGAGTTCGGAGCGCCCGGCCGCGCCGTAGACGCCGCCAAGCGCGAGGCGCTCATCGACGCCGCCCGCCACTATGTCCGCCGCGCCGGTGCCTCCTGGGACTCGGTCCGTTTCGACGTCGTAGAGGTCGTTCTGGGCCCGTCTGTCCAGATCGAGCACCAAAAGAGCGCCTTCTCCCCCTCTCCACGCACCCACCCCCGCGCTCTCTAGATAAAGCGCGCCTCGCCCGCCGTGGAGCTTGCCACGCCGGCAATTCCCGTGGAGTAAGCCGCCAGGCTTGCCGCGCCGGCAGTCCTGATGTCGGTTGGGAGTGAAGCCTTTCTCATCCCCCTTGTGCGCCCCGCTTATGAGCCACTCTCACAAATAGAGATCCGAGCAGCCCCGTGGGGCAGGCTCTTTTTGTGGGTCAGGCATTCTTGCCTGCATCCGACATTCCTGTCGGCCTTAGTGCCCCTCACCCGCCGCTCACTCTCCAACCCAAAGGCGTCATCCGTAGGGGCGGACCGGTGTGTCCGCCCTCCGCAAGGCTTGCCATACCGGCAGTCCTGCCGGTGGATGGCTTGTGAGCTCATCCCCACCCCTACAATGGTCCAGGCATTCTGGTGTGGGGCAGGCCTCCAGGCCTGCGGCCGGCATTCCTGCCGGCCTTGGCCCCCTTTACCCACTGCCCTCTCCTCGATCGCATCGTTGCATCCGTAGGGGCGGCCCAGCGTTTCCGCCCCCTCTTTTCCACCTCTGTGTCCTCTGTACTACTAACCCCTGAAATCTTCCCCGCGCGCGAAGATTTTCATGCCGCCACGGGAGCGACTTGGCGGTGAGACCCCAGCCGCTACGCCTGTTTGGTTGCGGCTATGCCGCGCTGTGGAGCAGGCCCTTTTGTGGGGCAGGCTTTCTAGCCTGCGGCCGACATTCCTGTCGGCCTTGGCCCCCTTTACCCACCGCCCTCCCGGCGCGCACCGCCAACCCTCACCCAGCG
>Ga0209381_1001862_pt1 | contig 30420 bp, 19 predicted proteins | sample DewCreD2012metaG_FD_184111 | JGI IMG/M metagenome (GOLD analysis project Ga0209381, IMG submission 184111) | Hot spring sediment bacterial and archeal communities from British Columbia, Canada, to study Microbial Dark Matter (Phase II) - Dewar... ...
ACGCCAAGGCCTGATTCCGACGCGCTTTTTTGCAGGTGGGGCCTGCGCGTGTACCTCGGCGCAAGCCCGCGTGACGGTACCCCGCCAGACGCGATGGCCTCTTATCCCCCGGCTGTCTCCGCCCCGGCGGCGGCCAGGCGCAGGAATTCGTCCGCGGCCCGACTGAGCGGGCGTTGCTTCAACCACAGCGCCGCGATCTTTCGCGAGGGCCGGGGGGATCGAAACGAGCGGTAACTCACCCCGTTCGTGGGTCGGGAATCGGCGGCCATGGCGGGAATCAACGAAATGCCCATGCCCGCCCCAACCAGGGCCAGGATGGTTTCCAGTTGCGCGCTGCGAAAGCTGATCCGGGCCCGGAAATTACCTTGGTCGCAAAACGCCAGCACCTGGTCGCCGAGGCAGTGCCCTTCTTTCATCACAATCAGGCGCTCGCCTTCCAGGTCGGCCGGCGTCACCGCGCGTTGGCGTGCGAGCCGATGATCGGCCGGGAGGGCCAGCAGCAACTCCTCGGCAAACAGATCGCGCACCTCGCAGCGCTCTTCCCGAATCGGCCGGCTGGCCAGCGCCAGATCCAGCTCGCAGGCCAGCGCCATTTTGAGCAACTGCGCCGTGGTGTCCTCCTGCACCACGAGCTCCACGCCGGGATACTTTTCCGCAAACCGCACCAGCAGGCCGGGCAGGAAATACGGCGCGATGGTCGGCAACACGCCAATGATCAGCGTGCCCCCCAACAGGCTCCGGGCGTCGGTCGCCTCGCGTTGGGCCGCTTCCACCTCCTCCAGGATGCGCACCGCGCGGCGGAGGAAGGTCTGGCCGTGGGCCGTCAGTTTCGCCCCGCGCTTCATCCGATCGAACAGCCGCTCGCCCAGCTCGTGTTCCAGCTTCTGAATTTGCTGGCTGAGCGAAGGCTGGGAAACGTGGCATTCTTCGGCGGCGCGGGAGAAATTGCCCGTGCGCGCCACCGCCACCACGTAACGAAGCTGGTGCATTTCCATAGGCAACGCCTATCGTGACCAATGGAAACAAGTATTTCAACCGCCCGGCGGAATTTGTTGTCATGCACCCAGCGTCCGGCAAGCTGCGTGCCCCAGGCCGACTGTTTTGAAATCATAGATTGAAATTGACCGATGAGCACCGAAACCAAATGCCCCTTCAACCACGGCGCCGGTTTCTCCGGCCCCGTCCCTGCCGGTGTCGGCACCACCAATCGCGATTGGTGGCCCAACGCCCTGCCGCTGGAAATGCTCCACCAGCATTCCGAGAAGTCCAACCCCATGGGCAAGGACTTCGATTACCGCAAGGAGTTCCAGAGCCTCGACTACGCCGCCCTCAAGGAGGACCTCGCCAAGCTCATGACCGATTCGCAGGAGTGGTGGCCCGCCGACTTCGGCCACTACGGCCCGCTCTTCATTCGCATGGCCTGGCACAGCGCCGGCACCTACCGCATCGGCGACGGCCGCGGCGGCGGCGGCCGCGGCCAGCAACGCTTCGCCCCGCTCAACTCCTGGCCCGACAACGTCAGCCTCGACAAGGCCCGCCGCCTCCTCTGGCCCATCAAACAGAAATACGGGAAGAAAATTTCCTGGGCCGACCTCATGATCCTTGCCGGCAACGTCGCCCTCGAAACCATGGGCTTCAAAACCCTCGGCTTCGCCGGCGGACGGGAGGATGTTTGGGAGCCTGACCAGGACGTCTATTGGGGCAAGGAATCCAAATGGCTCGAGGACAAACGCTACTCCGGCGACCGCGACCTCGAGAATCCGCTGGCCGCCGTCCAGATGGGTCTCATCTACGTCAACCCCGAAGGCCCCAACGGCAATCCCGATCCCATCGCCGCCGCGCGCGACATCCGCGAAACCTTCCGCCGCATGGCCATGAACGACGAGGAAACCGTGGCCCTCATCGCCGGCGGTCACACCTTCGGCAAGACCCACGGCGCCGGCCCGGCCACACACGTCGGCCCCGAACCCGAAGCCGCCCCGCTCGAACAACAGGGTCTCGGTTGGAAGAGCACCTACGGCAGCGGCAAGGGTGGCGACACCATCACCAGCGGCCTCGAAGTCACCTGGACCACCACGCCCACCAAGTGGAGCAACAACTTTCTCTGGAACCTCTTCGGCTACGAATGGGAACTGGAGAAAAGCCCCGCCGGCGCGCATCAATGGCGACCCAAACACGGCATGGGCGCCAACACCGTCCCTGACGCGCACGACCCCAACAAGCGGCACGCGCCCAAGATGCTGACCACCGACCTCGCGCTGCGTTTCGATCCGGCCTACGAAAAGATCGCCCGGCGCTTCCTCGAAAACCCCGACCAGTTTGCCGACGCCTTCGCCAAGGCCTGGTTCAAGCTCGTCCACCGCGACATGGGCCCGCGCGCCCGTTATCTCGGACCCGAAGTGCCCAAGGAAGAGTTCATCTGGCAGGACCCGATTCCCGCCGTGAACCACCCGCTCGTGGACGCGCAGGACATCGCCGCCCTCAAGGCCAAGCTCCTCGCCGCCGGCCTCACCACTGCGGAGCTGGTTTACACGGCCTGGTCCGCCGCCTCGACCTTCCGCGGTAGCGACAAACGCGGCGGCGCCAACGGCGCGCGCATCCGCCTCGCCCCGCAAAAATTCTGGGAAGTCAACCAGCCCGCCCAGCTCGGCAAGGTATTGAGCGCGCTGGAGAAGATTCAGGCCGATTTCAACCGCACCGCCAGCGGCGGCAAGAAAATCTCGCTCGCCGACCTCATCGTGCTGGGCGGTTGCGCCGCCGTGGAACAGGCCGCCAAGCAGGCCGGCTACACCGTCACCGTGCCCTTCAGCCCCGGACGCATGGACGCCGCGCAGGAGCAGACCGACGTCGAATCCTTCGCCGTCCTCGAACCCGTGGCCGACGGCTTCCGCAACTACGTGAAGGGCAAATACAGCCTTCCTGCCGAATACCTGCTGGTGGACAAGGCGCAACTGCTCACGCTGACCGCGCCGGAAATGACCGTGCTGGTCGGCGGCCTGCGCGTGTTGGGCGCGAACTTCGGCGGCAGCAAGCACGGTGTGTTCACTGCCCGCCCCGGCGCGTTGACCAACGACTTCTTCGTGAACCTGCTGGACATGGGCACGGAATGGAAGCGCACCGACGAGCACGGCACGCAATTCGAGGGACGCGACCGCAAGACCGGCACCCTCAAGTGGACCGCCACCCGCGTGGACCTGGTGTTCGGCGCGGACTCGCGCCTGCGCGCCGTGGCCGAGGTGTATGGCGCGGCGGACGGGGGCGAAAAGTTCGTGAAGGACTTCGCCACTACCTGGGCCAAGGTGATGAACCTGGACCGGTTTGATTTGGCCAGCCGCTGAGACCCGGCGCGGTCAACCTGCATTGAACGCCGCTCTTTCCGCTTGGGAAGGGCGGCTTTCGCTTTCCACCACACTGCGTTTTGGACTGCGGCGGCAAACAAAGCACGACGCCGCTTTCCGCCGGCGCGGAGCGCCCGCGGCGAAAACAGACTGCGAACCTTGGCCGGCAATCCCGCTCGCTGCGTACTCCTAAGCGCCTAAGGACGAGCGAAGGCCAAAACCTCGCGCTCCGTCCGCCGCAACCAGTTACACGCGGAAAAGAGGGAACAGCGGCAGGCGGCTCTCCTCTTGCGGTAGTGACCCGGTGCAGGCGGGCGAGGTCAAGATTGAGGCTGCCGTTGCAGGGCAGCGCTGATGCCAGCGGCAAGTTGTTGAAAAGCGTCGGCAACTGCCTCCGCATCGTGTGCGGAAAGCCGGCCGATTCGATGGTGAATCAACCGTGCATCCACAAAAGCCAGTTTCACCAGCCGAACCGTGGAGGCTTTGGGCAGACCGCTATTTGCCCAGTCGCGGAGTGCGACATCGTTCGCCTCGCGCGGCAGATGAGTGGTCACCCGGGCCAGCAGGACATCTTGGGCGTCCACCGCCAGAACCAATCCCGGCCGGCGCTTCCTTCCCTGCAGATCAGAAAATGGAAACTCGACCGACACGATGTCGCCAACCTCACACCTGGTCATAGCACTCGTCGTCGGGCGAATCGTCCCGGAAGAACTGTTCGAGTGCCAGACGCTGCCAGTCGAGGTCCTCGACATCGCGACCGATCAACTGGGGCAAGTCCCGGTAGAGCCGCAGCCGATCGGCCAGGGGCAACGCCTCGATCGCTTTCTCGATTTCCTGCACCGTGCTCATGGAGGGCTTTCTAGCTCGTTTATGTCCCTTGGTGCAACCCGCTTTCGGGGCACGCGTCCCGGCATGGTGTTTCTGAGCCGCCGCGAACATCGCCCGCAGAAGCTCCGCCTCAAAGGTCCTTACAACGGCGGCGGTCGGGGCTGGACGCGAACTACGGCAGCAGCAAGCACGGCGTGTTCACCCACCGCCCTGGCGCGCTGACCAACGACTTCTTCGTCAACCTGCTGGACATGGGCACCGAATGGAAGCGCACCGACGAGCACGGCACGCAATTCGAGGGACGCGACCGCAAGACCGGCGCCCTCAAGTGGACCGCCACCCGCGTGGAGCTGGTGTTCGGCGCCGACTCGCGTCTGCGCGCTGTGGCCGAGGTGTATGGCGCGGCCGATGGCGGCGAAAAAGTTCGTGAAAGACTTCGCCACCGCCGGGCCAAAGTGATGAACCTGGACCGGTTTGATTTGGCGAATCGCTAAGCGCGCCAAGCGTCCGGGGGTGGAACGGGCTGCCAGCCCGTTTGCGGCAGGCAACCTGCCCGCCACCACCTCACAAAACACTGTCGTGCTCGCCTGAAGGCTTGCTCTGCCGGCATTGTACAGAAGCTGGCGTACCGCTCGCCGCACCTGATCTGCGCGAAACCGTTTGAAGGCGGAAGTTCTCCGCCCGGGTCTGAAGCGGGTGGAGCCGGAGTCGAGATCATCTGACCCAACCGCCCATAGCGCCATCACTGCGGCCCGGCCCGCTCTCAGCGGCGGCCGCACCGCAGGTACCGGATTGGGCACCGTTCTGCGGCAGGTGCAGATCCAGCGCGGCAACGGCTCGGGCCGTGCTTTCAAGCCCAAGAGGCGCTTTCGAGCTGGTCGTCGGCCACAGTGAGATGGCGTTCAAACAAGCTGAACCGATGGCATATCCGAAGCATCGCGATGAACTGTTTGCTGGTGCGCCAAATTCAACACCGCAACACGGCATTGAAATTCTGAGCCGGCGGGGGGCCGTCGTCGGGCTGCGAACCCGGCCTCGCGTCCGGCCGGGACGCGAAGCCGGCCTGCGTGATTGGCGCCAACAGCCCGCCGGGCGTCACCTTCCGGTGACGCGGAAGAAGCGGCTGCCCTCCGGCACCGGCACGGTCACCGGTGGCGTCGCATCCGTCAGCACCTCCGCCCACGTCGGCGCGCCCAGTGTCGGCGTGCTTTGCACTGAAAACGGCGGCACACCGCCGGTCCAATCGAGGATCACCTCAGGGCCCTGGCGCGCGAGGCTCAGGCGCACCGGGGTGCTGAAGACCGACACCGTGTCGCTGAAGGTCGTGTTCCCGCCAAAGGCCGGCGCCCAGGTCGTGTCGAGCGTGGCGGTGACCACAATCACGTTGGTCTTGTCGGCGGCGAGCGGCACGTGGTTGACGACACAGAAGGTCTTTCCGGCCTGGGTCGTGGTGGCGGCGGCACCTTTCGTCTGGTTGGCTCGGATCGCCCAGGTCACGTTCGTGATCGTTCCCAGCGCGGCGCTCGCGGCTCCCGCCATGTCAATCGAAGTTGCCCCGGTGATCGGCGGCGGTGGCCCGCCCGGACCGGCGATCTCGACGGCGAACGGTGATGCCGGAGGCTGACCGCGGCGTTGGGCGAACAGCCAGTTCAGCACGACGGGCGAGCAGGAGGCGACGCGCATCGGACCTTGGTGGCCGCCGGTGTTGAACTCCGAGAAAAGGGGATGGCCGCCCGCTTCCCGCAAGGCGGCGATCAGGTTTTGCATACTGCCCACGCCGAACTCATCATCCCGCGCGAGAAACGCCCATAGCGGGACATCCTTGATGGTCCGGGCCGGAGCGTTCCCCGCTCCACCGGCCCAGACCAGGGCGCCGGCAAAGAAGTCGGGGCGCATTCCAAGCAGATTCCACACCCCGGCAACGCCCAGCGAGTAGCCCCCCACGTAGAAGCGTTGGGGATCGAGGTTGTACTCGGCGGCCAGGGCGTCGAGCAGGTCCAGCACCTGACGGAGCACTGCGGGGCTCCAGTCCGAGTCGGACAAGCGCAGCGTGGGCCAGACCATGATGACCGGGTCGGTGGCCTGCTGGCGGTACGAGGTCACCGCCACGACGTTGGGCCAGTCCGCGAACCCGGCCGGCAGGGTGCTCTCGTCCCAACCCGAGCCATGGAGGAAACAGACCAGCGGATAGCGCCGGGCCGGATCGTAGTTGGCCGGCACGTGAATCACGTAGGGGATGCGCACGCCGGCGGTGTTGGTGAAGTTGCGCTTGAGGTACTCGGCGGTCGGCGGCACCACAGCCAGCCGCGCCGGGGGACTGATCACGGTGCCGCCGGGATTGCGCACTTCCACCGTGTAGTCGCCTTCATCCGCCGGTTGGGCGGACGAAATGGTCAGGGTCCGGTTTGTGCGACCCGGCAGGTCCACGCCATCCCGTCGCCATTGATAGGTCATGGGCGGAACGCCGGTGGCGGTCACGGAAAAGCTGCTCGACCGGTTGAGATGGACGGCCGTGTGCTGAAAGGCGGTCGAAGGCTTGATCGTGGCGGGCATCGCCGCGAGACGGATATAGCCCACCCAGCAGGGGTCGTGGCCGTCGCAGGTCGTGAGTTGGTATTCGGCCCGGACGTGGGCGCCGCTGTACCAGCCGGACGTAACCTGGCCGATGAGGACGGATCTGCCGGTGTCATTGTCCTGGTCGCCCTCGACCTGCGCGGTGAAGGTCCTAGTACCGGCAGTGATGTCGTACGAGGCGACCAGGTGCAGCCGCTTGCCGTCGGCCGAGGGTGTGGCCTCGATCACCTCACCGGCGAAGGTGCCGTTGACCAGGTTGCCATCAACGCTCAACTCCGCCATCCCGGCCATTTGGGGCCAGGCGGTGACCCACTTGCGGCAATTCATCCCGTACACCGCCGGCGGATTCCAACTCCAGGTGTAAATCCGGCCCCGGCGGAGCTCCGGTGTCGCGAGGTCGAAGTCGCCGGCGGACAACGCGACCACCACGGACTTCCCGGCCAGCCAGCCCCGGAGAACGGTTCCCGAGAGGATCGAGTTCTGGTCGGCCACCAGGTTGCCGGCGATTTCGGTCACCAGGAGCGGCGCGGCGTCGGCCTCAGACGAATCGTACACCAGCATTTGGGCTTTGACGGAAATCTCGGACGGGCTGATCGGGACACGCTCCAGCACGCGGGTGACGAGCCGGCCGTGGACATCGCCGGTGACCACGCCCTCGGCGGTGGCGACGTACAGGGCGGGACCGTTGGCCGCATCGGTGTTCTCGAAGCGGAGGTCCAGGATCGGCGGACCGGGTTGGGCGAGGCACGGGCTGAGGAGCAGGTGAATCAAGGCGAGGCCGGACACGCTCGCCCTCCGGAGATTGTAGGTCTTCATGGGAACTGAATGCGAAAAGGGGTGACGGCGGTGTCGCCCAGTTGGCCACTCGGCCGTGGTCCCCGGTGGGGAACCACGGCCGGGCGGTTGGGAACTCACTTGGTTGGCGTCAGCGTGATGGTGCCGGCGGAACAAGCGCCGCCGTTGAGCAGCTCCGCCCGCACCTTCACCCGTGCGCCGGCGAAGTCCGCGGAACCCGCGATCACCTCGCCGTTTAACACGATCACGTTGTTGTGGGTGTTGGCCAGCCCGGCGCAATGGGCGGTGAAGGTGCAGGTGGCGGTGGTGATGTGGTAGAGCCCCTCGAGGCGCACCCCGGCCGGAGCGGGGGCCAGCACGATGGTCTCATAGACCACCGTGCCGGGACCGCATTCTCCGTCCACTGTGCCGACGAACAGGCCGATGGCGGCGTCCGCCACGCACTTCTCGAAGGTGAGGGTGACGGGGGCGGCGTGCGGCGGCGGCGCGGCGGTGGCGACGAGACCCAGGGCCAGGGTGGCAGCCGTCAGGCCGCCCAGGAGGGTTTGGGTGATGCGTTTCATACGTGGGTCCGGTGTTGTTGCTGTTTTGCGTTGAGCCCCCGGCGCCGTTCCCAGGGGAAGGGGTCGAAGGCCCGACGTCACTCCTGTTCAGAAACAAATCGGGGCGAACCTTACAGGTGGTCGCGGTCTGCCGCGGTACTGCGTCACTCGCCGGCTGAAGGCCGTCGGCTCAGCCACTCGGCCAGAGGCCCACGGTGCGCGGTGGACTCGTTGGTCGCCGTCGCACGGAGATGCACCGCCAGGCGGGTGAGGATTGCGCGGTTGGTCGGATCGAGATGCGCGGCGGAAATCAGCGCGGGCAGGGTGTCAAAGGCGGCGAGGCGGCTGGCGTCTTCCTCAACCGTAAGGCTCGATGCAGGCGATAGCGTGCGGGAGCCGCCGCGGGCAAGAAACCATCCGGCCCAGTCACCGTAGAAATCTCCGCGCGGAATTGCCCGGACCCGGTCGAAGGCCACCCAGCGTTCCGACCCGGGTATGGGTTCGATCGCGCCGCCGGGATTGAAGCGCCGGCCGGCTAACGCCTCCGCCAGGTCGGCCAGCCAGGCCGGCGCGGGCAGCGGGGGTTCGGGGCTGTACCAGACGCGGATAGTGTGGTCTTCGGCATAGGTCACCACGTGACGTTCATCCTGGGTGAACAAGCCCGAGAGGGCTTCCACGCCGTGGTTCCACGGCTCGGCCAGACGTTGCACGGACATGGGATCCCAGAGTTCCACCGCGCCGGTGTAGAGGGTCAGCACCGCGCGCCGGGCCTCCCGATCCAGCCGGACCATGTGAAACTCGCCGGCACTACCCAACGGCCCACTGAGGCGGCGTCCACTGACTGCGTCCCACAGCCATGCCCCCCGGCCGGTCAAAACCACGAGCCGTCGCCCATCGGCGGCGAACCGCGCATCCAGGACCGGGTTGGGATGAACCAATGGCTCTCCGATCCGTGCGCCGGTCGCCACGTTCCATGAGTGGATGGCCATGCCGGAAACCGTGAACAGGCGTCGGCTATCCGGGCTGAACAAGGCGCCGGAGAGCGGCTCTTGGTGAGCTAATTCCGGGCCGGCGGGTTTGCCGTCCGTGGCGTACCAAAGTCGGGCGGCGCCCGCCTTCGGAAAAGTCACCACCAGCCGCGCGTCCGGGCTGAACTGAGCAGATCCGGCCGGCCCTAGATGGGCTAACGAATCGCCAACGGCGCGGCCAGTCGGGGTTTCCCAGAGACGAGCTTGACGGTCGAGGGTGACTGTCAGGACCCGGGTGTGATCGGGGCTGAACTGGGCGTCCGTGATGTCGCCGTGGCGCAAGGGCGGCGCCAGCGGCTGGCCGGTGCGGACGTTCCAGAGGCGCGCCGTGCCGTCAGGGGAGCCGGTGACCAGCCACTGACCGCTGAAGGAGAACCGGGCGTTGCCAACCCCCGCGTCATGGACCAGTGGCGGCGTCACGGGATTCCCGGTTGAACTGTCCCAGACCCGCGCCGTGCCGTCACCTGAAGCGGAGGCGACCCAACGACCATCTGGGCTGAAGGCCACGGAGTGGACATCGGCGGTGTGGGCTTGGTGGCGCGGCGACGCCACGCCCGTCAACAGGTCGAGCGTCTGCAACTCCTGCATGAGGCGTCCCGGGCCGATGGCAACACACATCCGGGGGTCCGGACCGAAGTGGGGCCAGAAACCGGGGGGCAGGTAGTAAGTCAGCGGCAGGACCGGCGTGATGTCCCAGATCAACGCGGCGTGGCTGTTGGCGGCGGTGAGCAGGCGCCGGCCATCCGGATGGAATTCTGCAAAAAAACGTTTTCGTCCTGGGCGATGGGTTCAGTCAGCGGCATACCGCTCAACGCATCCCACACGCGCGCGGTGTGGTCCCAAGAGCCCGTGGCCAGGCGCAGACCATCCCGGCTCCACATCACCGAGCGCACGCGGCTGGCGTGAGTCAGGGGCGGCACCAACAGAGCGCCCGTTGCGGAGTCCCAGATGCGGGCAGAGTTGTCATGGCAGACGGTGGCAACCCGACCGCCGTCCGGGCTGAACTCCGCGCCCCACACCCGGTCGGGATGTTCAAGTGGCGGGGCTGCCCGTTGCCCGCTGGCCAGGTCCCAGACCTGGGCGGTCTGGTCGTCCGCAGCGGTAAGGAGCCGGCGGCCGTCCGGGTGAAAGGCCACCAGGCGCACGGCCGCACCGTGCTGGAGTTCATGGAGGGACCTGCCGTCGCTGACCTGCCACACGCGCGCAGTGTGATCATGAGACGCACTCGCCAGCAGGGCGCCGTCGGGGCTGAAATGGAGTCCGCTGATGATACCGCCATGCGGGGATAACATCGCCAGCGGTCGGCCGGTGTGGGCCTCCCAAAGCCCGACCGCCCCCCGGGCTGAACCAGTGGCCAGCCAGCGACCGTCCAGGCTGAAGGCGACCACCGGCACGGTCCCGTCATGCTCCAACGGGGGCGAGAGGGGTTGGCCGGTCGCGGCATCCCAAATTCGGGCCGTTTGATCCGTGGCCGCCGTGACCACTCGTGCACCGTCCGGGCTGAAGGCCACCGTGTTGATTTCCCCGGCGTGCGTCAGTGGCCCGGCCAGGCGCGCGCCCGTGTCCGCGTCCCAAATCCAGGCGGCGGCGTCGGCACCCGAAGTCACCACCCGGCGGCCGTCGGGGCTGAACTGCGCGAACGTGACGCGGTTGGAATGCTGTAGCGGAGGGCCGGCCAGGCGCGGGAAGGTGCGGTGGGTAAGTTGATCCAGAAGCCGGTACAAGGCCAACCGGTCGTGCGGATTCTGCCGGACCACCAGGGCCAGGTCAGGAAGCGCCTCCGTCCGCCGGCCGGCGTCAATGTACTCCTCCGCACGCCGCAACTCGATGGCCTCCATCCGGCGCAGAACCAGCAGCGTCTCGGTCCGCGCCTGCTCGGCCCGGCGGCTTTCCTCTCGTGCCCGGTCCCACTGCCAGAGAATGCCGGCCAGGCCCAGGAACGCCGCGCTCACCGCGATGGCTGCGGTGGCGGCGAGGCGCGGGTTGCGTCGGGTCCACTTGACGAAGCGTTCCCGCGCCGTCGCCGGCCGCGCCATGATCGGCTCGTGCCGCAGCCACTTCTCGAGGTCCGCCGCCAAGCCCGCCGCTGAGCTGTAGCGCCGCGCCGGGTCCTTATCGAGGCACTTGAGGCAGATGGTCTCGAGATCGGAATCGATTGCTGATTGCTGATTGCTGATTGCTGATTTGGATCGGCTGGGGCGGCGCGGTTGGCGCAACGCCTGGCTCGGGCGCACGGGCTCTTCCTCGGCCACGCGGTGCAGGATCTCGACGAGCGAGTCGCCAGCAAAGGGCGGTTGCCCGGTGAGTAACTCGTAGAGGATCGCTCCCAGGCTGTAGATGTCCGAGGCCGTCGTCAGCTCGCGCGTCTGTCCGCGGGCTTGCTCGGGCGACATGTAGTGCGGCGTGCCGATGACCGCCGCCGTCTGCGTCAGGTCCGCGCCTTCGGTGAGCACCTTGGCCAGCCCAAAATCGGTCACGTGCGGCTCCCCATCCGCATCCAGGAGGATGTTCCCGGGCTTCAGGTCGCGATGCAGGATGCCGCGTTGATGGGCGAAGTGGACTGCCCGGGCAATGCGCGCCACCAACTGCGCCGCTCGCTTCGTCGAAATGCCGCCTTTTGAATTTTCGCCTTTTGAATCTTGAATTGCTTCCGCCAGCGATCCACCCTCGATCAGCTTCAGGCTGAAGTAGTGCTGGCCGGCGTGCTCGCCGATCTCGTAGATCGGCACGATGTGCGGGTGATCCAGGCTCGCCGCCGTCTCCGCCTCGGCGCGGAAGCGGCGCACCTGCTCCGGCGAGGCCAACCGTCCGGCGGCGATGAGCTTGAGGGCCACGGTCCGGTTCAAGCTCACCTGCCGGGCGCGGAAGACGACACCCATGCCGCCGCGGGCGACTTCCTCGAGCAGTTCGTAGTCGCCGAAGGCATGGCACTTGACGCCCAGAGGCGCGAGCGGGCGGGCGAGCAAGGCGGCGAAGTCGGTCGTCTCGGGCGCGGGGGCCGGTTCGGCGGCGGCCAGGCCCAGGCCGAGCAGACAACGGCCACACCGGCCCCCGCCTTCGACGGTAATCGGAGCGCCGCATTCCGGACAGGTCGCTGGCATGGTGGTTATCAATTCAGACGCATCGGCGACCCCACCTTACCGGCGGAGCGCCCGGTGCGGCGGATTATCCGCTCAAGACGGCCCGCAAGTGACGGATCTCCCCGTCCACCTCGTCCGGGTCCGACACGGTATCGGCGATGACCTCGCGGATGGCCTCCCCATAGCGCCGGCGCAGACGGTGCAGGGCCACATCCACCGCGCCCACGCTGACTCCCAATCGCGCCGCAATGTCCGCCCGGGAGGGGCCTGCCTGCGCAGACCCCAAGAGCGGTTGCAGCAGGGCGAACACGTCAGCTTTGTCCGCGCGCTCGTATTCGAGGCGGACGCGGTCCAGCGCCTGATCCATGACGGTCCAGGCCCAACGAAGGTCGTATAACCGCTCGGCGGGCGCCGGCGCCGCCGGCTCGAGGGCGAACCGCTCGTCGGCGGAAAGGGAATCGAGGGAGATCACCGGCTGGCCGCCGCCGCGTTTCTGGCGCTGGCCGCGTCGCCATTCGTTGGCCAGGTAATGTTCCAGCGCCGTGAGCAGTAAAGGTGCGGAAGCGGCCCTTCTCCGGGCCGACGCGGGCCAGATCCTCCCGGGCCAGCAGACTGGCGAAGAAGCCCTGGGTGAGGTCCTTGGCCTCTTCCGGCGGGTGGCCGCGGCGTCGCACGAAGGCGTACAGCGGGTACCAATAGGCGCGGCACAACTGCTCGAGGGCCGCCCGCGCGGCCGGTGCGTCGGCGCGGCCTACCGCCAGCACCACGCTCCAGTGGGTGAGTGGGTGGTGCGGAAGGTCCCGGTACCTTCCAGGGCGGGCAGCAGGTGGTCGGACGGGTGCATGGGTTGTGGAACATTCCCAACATGGCCCCGGGCGCCGCTGCTGACAACTGTCGGCCGGCAGTCTGCTCAAGACGGCACCGAACCCGCTCAAGGGGGCCGCTGCAACCGGGTTTCCAGCGCGGCAAAGGTCCGGGCCGGCTCGGGCTGGCCGTCCCAGGCGCTCCAAAACGGGTTGAGCGGGGAGGTCTCGACGTGCTGCTTTTGCTTCACGTCGCCCTCGCTGGTCGCGCCCTTGGGCTGCCAGTCCGGTCCGAGCGCGGCGCGGGCCTGTTCGAGCCAGTGCCGGGCGGCGGCGGCGTCACCGCCTTTCCAGGCCAGGTAACCGCGCAGGAAAAAGCCCCCCACGGCCTTCGGGTTGGTGTGCGTTGCAGCGGCCAGGCGTTCCTCGGCCAGCTTCAGGTTGCCGCGCAGCAGCGCGACCTCGCCCAGCACCAACAAGGCGCCTGTCTCTTCCGGGTTGAGCTGATGTGCGCGCTCGAGCGCCTGCTCGGCGGCGGCCAGGTCGGCGTCGTTGCGGGCGAACTGGGCGCGAACGACGCCCCACTGCTGCCAGGCGCGGTGGCTCTGGGGGTTGAGCTGTTGAAGACCTTCCAGGGCCGCCAGGGCACCGTCCACGTCGCCCACGCTGGCGAGACACAACCCCAAATAGTAACGGGAGTCCTCGTGGCGGGGGTTCAACTCGATGGCCTCGCGGAAGAGGCGGACGGCCCGGGCGTTGTCGCGCTCGACCTTCATCGCGTTCATGGCCGCGCGCTGGGTGTTCCAGAATTGCAGCAGGCGCTGCTTGTCCCCGGCGGGGTTGGCCGGGGCACCGGCGGCCGCGGCTAGTGCTTCCCCCGCGGTGGCGGAGTCACGGGAAGCGCCGTCGGTTTGCCCGGCTACCGGATGCCGGCTGTCGGATGCCGGCCGGCCGGCGTCCGAGGCCACGCCCGGCCCGGCGCCCGAAGTCAGGCGGCGCAGGGTCGTTTCGTCTTCGGCGAGTTCGTAAAAGGCATTGGCCTCCACGCCCTCGAAGACATTCGTGCCGCCGGCGTGCCAGCGCACCTCCAGGCGGTCCACCCGGGCGACGGTGCCCAGGCCCCAGTGCAACGTGTGGCTGCCCTGGGAGAGGTAGCTCACCCCGGTGACGCTGCGGCGGAGCGGGACGCCGTTGACCCAGGCAATTGCCGTCGAGCCGTCGCCGAAGCCGTTGGCCACCCCGGCGGCGTTTTTCGAGCGCAGGCGCACCTTGAGCCAGCGGCCGGTCGCCAGGTCGTTGCGGAACAGTCGCACGCCCTCGTAAAGGTCGGCCACGGCGAAGTCGAGGTCGCCGTCGAGGTCGTAATCGGCGCAGGCCAGCCCGCGGCTGACGTGCTTTTCGGCCAGGCCGGGATGGAGCGGGGCCAGGTTGTGGAAGAACTCGCCGCGCTGGTTCCAGAACAGGAAGAGTTCCTGGGGCTGGAGCTTCTTGGGCGGCGGGCCGTCCGCCTCGAGGGTGCTGCCGTTGGCCACCAGCAGGTCCGGCCAGCCGTCGTGATCGAGGTCGGCAAATTCGCTGCCCCAGCCGACATACGGGAGCGCGATCTGGCCCAGGCCGCGCCGATCGGCCACGTCGAGAAACATGACCGGGCTGCGGCGCCGCGGCGGTTCGGCGCGGGCCTCGGCCGGGACCGGGGAGGTTGGCGTCGTTGCCGGTGACGCCGTGGGAGAATTCGTAGCCGCTCCGCTGCTGCCCCGCGGGTTGTTCAGGAGGCTTTCGTAGAGCGCGTTTTCCTGCGCCACCCAGTGGGAGACGAACAGGTCATCGTCGCCGTCCCGGTCAAAGTCACCCACCGCCAGGCCCATTGCGCTGCGGTAATCGGCGATGAGCGCCGGGTGGCTGAGGTCCTCGAAGCGACCGCCCGTGTTGCGGTACCAGACGTTGTCGGAGACGTCGTTGGCCACGTAGAGATCGAGCCAGCCGTCCTGGTCCAGGTCATGCCAGAGCGCGCCCAGGCTGCGGCCCTCGGGGTTTTGCACCTTCAACTCGGCGGCGACGTCGCGGAACGTGCCGTCCGGCTGCTGGTGAAACAGGGCGTTCAACCCGGCCGCATACGAGGCCGGATTCAGCGTGTACGGTACGGCGGTGCCGAGCTGGTCGGAGATTTTGTCGCGGTCGGCGTCGTTGGCCACATACCGCACGTACTGGCACACGTACAGGTCCAGCCGGCGGTCGTTGTCGAAGTCGCCCCAGGCCACGCCGGACCAGAAACCCGGCAGATTGGGCAGGCGCGGGTCACGGGTGAACCGGCCGGTGCCGCCCTCGTTACGCAACAGCACCAGCGCGTCGTAGCCCGCCACGGCCAGATCGAGGAACCCGTCGCTGTCGTAGTCGCCCCAGGCCGCGCCCAAGCCACGCAGGCGCAGCTCGGGAAAATCGGCCACGCGGCGGAAGGTACCGTCGCCGCGGTTCTCCAACAGCGCGCACGGCAGGAGCCGGTCCTCCGGCAGGGGCAACGCGCCGCCGGCCGACACGAGAAACAGGTCGTCATCGCCGTCGTTGTCGAAGTCACCCCAGGCCAGACCCGGGCCCATGTCCTCGGGCAACTGCGAGGTGCGGTCACCGGCAAAGTTGCGGAACTCGGCCAGGCCGGCGCCGCGGGTCACGTCGGTGAAGCGCGGTCGGGGCGCCTCCGGCGGCAAACCGCGGGCCAGTTCGCTGGTGATGTCGTCCGGTCTTTCATCCGGCCGGTAGGCGACGGGGCGGGAGCGCTGGTAGAGGATGACGCCCAGCACGCCGCCCACGGCGAACGCCGCGCCCAGCAGGGCGAAGGTCCAGCGCAACCGGCGGCGGCGGGGCGAGAGCGGTGTCATGGTTTTCGTGCCGAATGAACTCCCGCCCCCTGAGCCGCCACCGGGCCGGCGAGTTGAGGAATCCGGCGCGGTTGATCCGCCGCCTCCTGAATGGCGCCCGGTTCCGCGTCCTGAGCGGCCCCGGTGGCGGCCTGCGGAGCGGCCGCGGCCGGAAGGGCGGGCGCCACCTTCACCTTGAGTTCGGTGCGGGCGATCCCGGTGACGGGGGAAGTGAACGTGTTGGTCTCGCCGAGCAAATAGTTGAGGAGGAACTGATCCACCTTACGGTACTGGAGCGTCACGGCGATGCGGTACTCGCCGGCGTGCGCCGGGGCGGGCACGGCCGGGGCGGGCACCTCCAAGGTTTCCGAGCCTTCGGCCGGAGGTTCCGCTTCACTGGCCGCCACCGCGCCGCTGCACGGAATGTTGAAGTTGACCGTGTCCGAATAGCCCGGGAACAACGCGCGGCGGAAGCGCACGCCCACCATTTCCCAGAGGTTGTGCCGGTCAATGAGGTTGCCGTGCTGATCCACCGGTTCGGCCTTGAACAGGAACGTGCCGGGCTGGAGGAAGTTTTTCTCGTCCCGCTTGCCCGAGGTCCAGACCACCTGGCCGGCGTCGTCCGTGACGGTGATGTCGAGCCAGCTCTGGATGATGTCCAGCGGGCCGGTGGGGAAGTCGTGGCCGACCTTGTTGGAAGCCATGACCACCCGCAGCAGAATGGGCTCGCCCGGGGCAACGGAGGCCGGAGCGGAAGCGGCCAGTTTCACGATGGGCCCGTGCGCCCATTTGTCGGCAATCTCCGGAACGGCGAACTCGCCGCGAAGCCATTGTTCGGTCAGTTCCAGGTGCCTCTTCCAGCCGGGCAGTTCGTCATGCTGAAAAGTGGGGATGATGGTGTTCGCGCCGAGGAAGCGGTGACTGCGGTGCTTCCCGTCGCCCGCGTGGCGGTTGTAGTCCAGCGCATCGCCGGCGGCCGGGTCCCGCGAGTCCACCAGGGGCATGTGACACTCCCGGCACTCGATGGTCTTGCGGGGGTCACCCTTCTTGTTCCAGTGACTGGCGGCCCAGTTGTCGTACTGGTTCTGGAGCTGCACCCAGCCGACGCGGTTAACTTCGGCGTCAATGAACTGCTTGTGGCAGGCCGCGCAGTACTCCGGTTTCTTGAACGAGCGCTTGGCCAGTTTGTTGTGTTCGGCCGGATAGCTCCGGATGAGGAAATCGCGCAACAACCGGGCCGGGCCGTTGGTGGCCCATTGCCAGAGATACTCGGCCGGCTGCGTGACCGTGTAGTTGGCGTTGCCCTTGATGTCGGTTTCCCGAATCGCGTGGCAGGCGAGGCACGACACGCCCTCTTGGTAGCCGTGAAGGCCCGTGAGGTTCTCGACAAAGATGTTCTTGGTGCCGCTGAAGAGCGAAATCGGATCATGGCAGCCACCACAGTAGCGCGTGGACTCGGGTCCGTTTTGCTGGGCCATGACGTTCTGGATGCCGAGAAAAATCTTGTCCATCGCGGCGTAGCGATGGGCGCTGGGTTCCCATTCTTCCAAGATTTGTTCGTGGCATCCCGCGGTGCCGCAGGAGTGCGAGCCGGCCAGGGAGCGGGCGTCAAACGCGCCGCCGGTGTCGGTCTTCGCCAGGCTCGGCGCAAACGGCCGGTTGGTGCCGTAAAGGAAGCTGTAGTCCTCGGGGAACTGATTCACGTAGCGGGTGCCGGAGTACATCAGCGCCAGTCCGTAACAGGCCGCCACGCCCATCCCGGCGAGGCCCGTGGCCTGGATCGCGGACCGCGCCAAACCGGGAACAGGGGCGGTCTTGCGCTGGCGTAAAGCGGAAGCCACCAGGTGCGGTGCCAAGCCGGCCAGCATCACCAGGGTGGAAACGAGATGCATCTGGCGCCAGAACGCCGTCGTCCTGACCCCGACGACCGCTTGGACCGTCAAGACCACACCGGACGCGGACACCACCGCCAGCGCCGCCAGCGCCACCCACCCGAGCACCGTGATGTGCGACGCCGCGTAAGTCCGGTAATCGGCGACGTGCCGCGCGCAATACCACGCCACCGGCAGCAACATGGCCGCGCCGACCGCGGTGTGGAGCAACACGCTCCATTGAATCGCCGCGTGGAACGGCGCCAGCGTGATCAGCAGGCCGGTGAGCGTTTCAAACAGCAGGGCCGCCAGCGTCAGGCGCACCAGCCAACCGGTCCAGCCCACCAGCGCCCGCGGCGAGCGGGGCGGAACCGGCGGCGTTGCTGTTTGGGGCTTGGGCGTGCGGCCGGGCAGGCCGTCTGGTTGTTCAGGGAGGTTCATGGGGTGAATCGAATAACTAATTGGTGCTGGTGGCCACGCGTCGGGGGTGAATCGCTCGGGGTTTGTGGCAGGATGATCTGATTTTGCCCTGGACGAGCAGCCGCAGGCTCACCCGCCGATGGCGGTCATGGGCCGGCAGGGCTGGAATTGGTTGTGAAAGGCGTGCTCCCACGGCTTGGTCGCGATGGCTTGCCGGAACACCCGGCGCAACGGCTCGTCGCTGGCGGTGTCGGCGAGCGCCTCGCGCAGGCTCACCTCCTGGTGATGGCCGAGGCAGGGCCGCAGCCGGCCATCCGCCGTGAGCCGCAGCTTGTTGCAGGTGTCGCAGAAGCGCTGGTGGGTCATCGCCCCGATGAAGCCGACCACCGCGCCGGATTTCACCAACCGGTGGTACTTCGCCGGGCCGTGACCCAGTCGCGCGTCGGGCATCGGCACCAGCTCCTCGCGCTGCCGCAGGCAACGGATCACTTCGCCAATCGAAAGGAAGTTCGCGGGCGTGAGCACGTCGCGCGGGGTCATGGGCATTAACTCGATCAGGCGGAGCGGCACGCCATGCTCGGCGCTGAAGCGGATCAGCGGCCAGATTTCCTCCTCGTTCACCCCGCGCATGAGGACCGTGTTCAGCTTCACGAACTCGAAGTGCGCGTCCAGCGCGGCGCGAATCCCGGCCAGCACCAGCTCGACCGGACCGCCCGTGATGCGCCGGTACACGGCCGGCGTAAGCGCGTCGAGGCTGATGTTCACCGTGCGCACGCCGGCCGTGCGCAGCGCACCAGCCAGGGCGGGGAGCTTCAGACCGTTGGTTGAAAGGCCGATGCACTCGACACCCGGCGCGCGAGCCATCTCGCGGATGACCTCGACCAGGCCCGGTCGTAACAACGGCTCGCCGCCGGTGAGCCGGAACTTGCGGAACCCCAGCTCCGCCGCCACACGCACGATGCGCAGCAACTCGGCGTCTGTCAGCGCGTCCAGGTTGTGGTTCCAACCGGCGTACCGCCGGGGCCGGCAATACAGGCAGCGCTCGTTGCACCGGTCGGTGACCGAGATCCGCAGGTAGTCAATGTGGCGTCGAAATGACTGCACAGTTGGAACAGCCAGTAGTTTGAGCCCTCCTTGGACAAAGGAAATTGATGCGGGTCAACACCCGGCTTGAAACGCCACCCAACCGCAGCCGCGGGCCCAGCCGCCGGGGAGCTCACTCCCGTCCCCACGTCTCCGGATGCGGCTGGCCGTCATTGTTCCAGCGGTGACGTCTGGCGGTGGACAGCCAGTTGGTCTGGTGACCGCTTTCCACGTGGCCATCGGCGAAGAGCAGGTTTGCCGACCCGCCGCCGTGACTCGTGCCGGGCCAGAAGGCGGAGTTGGTCGAGCACGGATCGAAATGCCCCGAGGTCCAGAACATCTCGCCCAAGGTGAAACCGGGGGTGATGTCGCCGACGGCGATCAGGTCCGCCGGCGTGCGGACGACCGATTCCTTGGTGGGAAAGCGCACCCAGCCTTCGCCAGAACCGCCGATACCAAGATCGAGGCTGGTCCTGAACGGTGCGGTGCCGGAGGCGTTCATCGCGTACTGGCCTTCGCCCCGCTTGCCGTCCTCGTTCGCCACCTTCTGCGGGCAACGCAGCACGCGCATGGTGTCCGCGCGCTCGACGAAGCGGTCATCCTTCACGCCGATGAAGGGCACCAGTCCCATCTTCCAGTCATCCTCCATGAGCCAGCCGTACTTCTCGCCGAACCCCATGATGCCCGCGCCGGCGGTGGGCGGGTAGGCGTGGAAGTCGCCGAGGTACATCTGCATGGCGAGCGCCATCGTGTGGAGGTTGTTGCGGCACTCGGTGGCCTTCGCGGCGGCCTTGCCTCGCGACAGTGCGGGCAGCAGCAGCCCGGCGAGGATCGCGATGATCGCGATCACGACCAGCAGCTCGATCAGGGTGAACGCGTGCGTCGTTCCATCCCGGAGGGATGCCCGGCAATAGCCCGGGGGTTCAACCCCGGGACGCACGGGTGCAAAACGACCCGCGTCCCGAAGAGACGATTGATCCCCCGAATGCAGCACGCCGACGTGCGACCGCGCGGCGCGCCGGGCGATGGGGCGTTCACCCGTCCTTCCGGGACGAACCATTGCTGTGCGTCCGCCTGTCCCGACGTTGAAACGCCGAGCTACGATCACGGCGTCCCTGCGGGACACTGCTGGCCGGAGCACCGCCATGACCGGACCCGGGCTGGAAATTCGCACGCTCATGGCCTCTTCAATCGGAAGAACTGCGCCGCCCCAACCTCGAGTGTGACGACGTTCTGGTCGCCGACGATTGCGGGCGCGGTGGGTTCAGGGGTCCAGCTCGGTGAGCCGCCCAAAGCCTCTGCGGTTTCGAGTGCAAACCCCGTGGCGGACACCGGCCAGGAGATGGCCACGACCTTGCCCGCGCGGGTGATCGAGACGAAAGGCGACGCCGCCTGCGGTTCGGAGATCTTCGCGATGAAGGCGTCTTCCGCCGTATCGCTCGTATCCAGATTCTCTTGGAAGGCGTTCACGACGGGGAAGTCTGCTGAGGCAGTGCTTCCAGCAACGTAGAGTGTGCCGTCCCCGCTCAGGGTTGCAGCGCGGATCACGTCGCGTCCCAACTGGGGGCCGTCAATGGTCACCCCGCCCAGGTACGTGGCCCATTCCAAGCCGGTACCCTGGGCGTTGATCTTGAAGACAAAGGCGTTGCCGCCGCTCGGACCTGGGCTCTTGTTCTCTGCCTGGATGGGTTCAGCCGTGGGGAGGTCGGCCGACTGCGTATTCCCTCCCACGTAGGCGCTACCATCCGCTGCAACGGCGATGGCATAGCCCACATCATTCGCGATCCCGCCGACGTACGTGAGGTATTCGAAAGAGGGGTCGACACCGCTCAACTTCGCCGCGAAGGCGTCCGCGCCACCGGCCAAGCCGGGTTGAAAGGCATTCAGTGTCGTCGGTAAGGCATCGGACGTCGTGGTCCCGGTCAGGTACACGGCTCCGCCGCGGTCCACGGCGATCGCGTTCACCACTAGGCCCGGCAGCGACTTCGAATACTCCAGGGCTGAGCCATCCGCACGGAACCCGGCCAGCAATCCGGAGTGGTCGCCGTCCACATTCAGTGCGATCCGGGCGCGCCCGAATGGATCAACCGCCAACTTCGGCGGTGATTCCGAACCGACTCCGCCCAGGAAGGTGGAGTATGCAAACTGCGTTCCGTCAGCGTTCAGCCTGGCCACATATGCATCATACGGCCCGCCCCCATACGTGGTCTGCAACGCACTCACCGTCGGGAAGTTCCGGCTGGAAGTCTGGCCGGCGACGTGGATGTTTGATTCGGCATCCAGCGCCAGACAGGGACTCCACTCGTAGCCGTTGCCACCAAGGAAGGTCGAGAAGACCAGAGCCGAACCGCTCTGGTTGAGCTTCGCAACGAAGGACTCGGAGAATCCACCGCCGTGTTTGGGCTGCACGGCGTTCTTCGTGGGGAAATCGGTTGAACCGTCGAGCGTGCCGATGATGACCGCCATCCCGGCGCCATCCACGGCAATTCCAGTGCCCCAGCAGCTTTGCCAGGTCGGGGAGTTCCCGCACAGCACCGTCGAGTAGAGCAACTGGCTCCCTTCGGGGTTGAACTTCGCCACGAAGACTGCGCCGATCACACTGAACCCGCGTCGGATCGCATCGGGGGTCGTGGGGAACGGGCTTCCGGGCGCGGGCGTTCCGTTGTAGGAGGTCCGGGAGAAGGTTTGGCCGGTCACGTAGGCGCAGCCTGCCGAGTCCACTGCAATCCCATGGATCGCTTCGCCAATGCCCCCGCCCAAGTAGGTCGAGTAGGCCAGCACGGGGTCAATCACCAACGCCAGCAAGCGGTCATATTCCGCGACGCGGAAGCCCACATGACGGATCGCCCCGGAATCCCGTCCGGCTGGCGTGGGCCGCAGGACGTATTCGCCCGCCACCGGCACCCGCTCGCCGTTCACTTCCTGGAACACAACCGGTTTGCGCCAGAACAGTTCGCGCCCCGCGACCTCCAGCCGCAGATCGCCGTTGCCGTCCACTTCCACGATGTCGGCTCCCGTGATCGCCAGCTCGATCCGGCCGGGGTCTGCGCCCGGCGCAACGACGAAATCGTATTCGAGCTGCCCCTCGTTGCCGTAGTACACGAGGTCAATGCCCGGATACACTTCGCGGTAGCGGACCTTCGCAAACGTGGGGATGTTCGTCCGCCATCGGGCCGGGTCGTTCCCAATGAAGTAGTGGCACTTGCCCGGCAATTCGTGCTCGCCGGCGATGTCAGCGTCGCGGCGTGCGCCCACCAGGCTCATCCGTAAGACCTGGAATTGGGCCGCTGGCGGGTTGGGGACTGCCGGGAGGCCGCTAGGTTTTGGACTGCGCCAGTCCTCCGGCCCTTTGGCCGCCTCGCCTTCCATGCCGAAAGCGGTAGGAGACTGCCGCACTCCATGACGCTCCGCGCGCTCGGTCGCCGGCCCACCCAGCACGATCACGGCCTCGGTTGACTCGAGGCACAACAGGTAACCACGTCCGCGCGCCTGGAAACGGACAGCAGGATCAGCCTGGCCTTCGTTGCGCTCGAAGCTCAGCGGCAGGCGACGGAATGGACGGCTGATGGGGGTCGCCAACGCGGGCAGCGGGAGTGTCAGGGTCTCCTTCGGCTCGAATCCGAGGAGGTTGGTCAAGTCCAAGTCGGGTTGCGTAAAAGCCGACGACGCTTGGAAGACGGCGACGGCTGCGGCGAGGAGGGAGGGAATGTGTTTCATGGCTTCCTCAACCGGAAGAACCGCGCCGCCGCCCCGACCTCGAGCGTGACGACGTTCTGGTCGCCGACGATCGCGGGGGGCGTGGGTTCGAGGTGCCACGAGGCTGGGGATCCCACGGAGGCACTCCACTCCAGCGCGAAGCCGTCGGCCGTGACCGGCCAGGCGAGCGCCACTTGCCGCCCCGACTGGGCTATTACGAGATCTGGCCGCAGTGCCTGACTGCTGAACACATACGCCGCGCCGGCGGCGGCTGCATGGTTGCTGCCCTGGTCGCCATTCACGCCCGTGGCATTGCTGGACTCCCCAGGGGCGGCCACGATCAACGTGTCACTCGAGATCGAAACGGCCTCTCCAAAGAGGTCATCGGTCCCGGTATTCGAGGCCTTCAGGTAAGCCAACTGGCTCCAACCCGTCCCTTCACGCTTAAAGAGGTAGGCCGCGCCCGCATTCGAGGCATTGTCGTTGGTCTGATCGAGGTTGACCCCGGCGCTGGCGCAATCCTCTCGCGGGGCGCCGATGACCAACAGGTCCCCGTCCAGGGCGACGGTCTGGCCAAACCGGTCGCCGGAACCGGTGTTCGACGCCTTCAGGTAGGCCTGCCGGGTCCAAGCGGTGTTGCTGCGCACGAAGACGTAGGCGGCACCGGATTCCGGAGCCCCTGTGTCCTCCTCCGGGCCATTCACTCCGGCCGAACTGCTGGAGTCAAAGGGAGCTCCGACGACTACGGTCCCTCCCGATATGCCGACGGCGTGCCCGAACTGCTTGGCATCCTCGGCATCCTGCACGTTGGAACCCGTGAGGTACGCATCCTCGACCCATTCCGTTCCACTGCGTCGAAAGATGTAGGCCCCCCCGGAATTCAGCAGGCCGGCACCCGCTCCAACGACCGCGGTGTCCTGACCCACTGCCACCGCCCAGCCAAACCCCAGAAACGGTCCTGAATTCCCGGCTTTGAGGTAGGCTTCTTGTGCCCAGCGGGTACCGGTACGCCGGAAGACGTACGCCGCGCCTGAATTCGGGGCGTTGTCGTCGTTCTGATCTCCGTCGACTCCCGTGGCAGCACTGTCCTCAAGCCATGCACCGACGATTGCGGTGTCCCCTGAAACCGCAACCGACATCCCGAAGCGATCACCCATGTCGTCACCGGGGGGCCCACCTGTGTTGGATGCTTTAAGGTACGCCTGCTGCGTCCAGTTGGTGCCTTCCCGCACGAAGACGTATGCCGCACCGGACCGACGTGCGCGGTTGTTGTTGCCGTCGCCGTTGACGCCGGTCGCGCCACTGGATTCACCCCACGCCCCAACCACCACGGTGTCCCCGGAGATGGCAACTGACCATCCAAACAAATCCCCGGCACCGGTGTTCGACGCCTTGAGGTACGCTTGCCGAACCCAGTATTCCCCATCGCGGACGTAAACATAAGCGGCACCAGAGTCGAGTGCGCCGTTGTTGTCCGGATTGCCGTTGACGCCGGTGGCGTTGCTGTCCTCGTAAGGCGCCCCGACCACCACGGTGTTTCCCGAGATGGCGGTCGACGCGCCGAAGTTGTCGCCTGCACCGGTATTGAGGGCCTTGAGATAGGCCTGTTGAGCGAAGGGGTCTCCGCAGGCTGGGTAGACGGTGGTGAAAAAAGCCAATCCGGCCAGTCCAATGGCGGCTGCAAGAGCTGGTTTCATAGTGGACTTGAATCAGGGTTGGAGGCGGGTGCTGGAATCGCAACCCTGCTTTAGCGAATCTCCAGTACGGTGCCGTGGCTTTGGCCCAAGGCATCCTGGATCTGCCCGGTGACGTAATAGATCCCCCTGGTTTCATCCACCGCGATGCTCGTCGCCCGCGACCACTGTCCCAGGTAGGGGTAGTGTGGCTCCGTCCAACCTGCCGGTGTCCATCGCTGCATCCGCCAGTCGAATTGTCCTTGCGAACCGACCACCCAAAGTTGTTGGCCGGCGGTATCAACTTGCAGATCCGCGAGTATGCAGTCGGTGCCCGCAAGAAGCGGACAGCCGAGGTCCTGCCAGGTGGCCCCGCTGTCAAAGCTAGCAAAGACATACCAATTGCGCGGCCCATTGGCGCGATTGGCCATGCCCCCCACATAGACGCTGCCCTGAGCGTCCGTGGCGATGGCCCTGGCCTCCGCAATGTTCTTTCCGTAGGTCCACGAGTGGACGGCTGGCCAGGTGAGGCCGCCATCGCGACTGCGCCAGACCGTCCAGGCATTCCCGACACGTCCAGCGGCGAAGACCCCGCCGGGCTTCCCCGGCAGGCCGGATACATACTGCATGTCGCTGACGATGTCGAAGTTCCCGCCCTTGCTCCCGTCCAGGACGGTTGCCCAAGTAATCCCCGCATCCTGACTTCGGCGGATGACCGGGTGATATCGGCCGCGGGCATCAGCGGCACGGCCGCAGACGTAGATGCCGCCGGCGGCATCGACCGCGAGGCCGCAGGCATTGGCGGCTTTGCCGGTCGCCAACTGCCAGTCGAGCATGACAGACACCCAGGTTGCGCCCCTGTCCCCGCTGCCGCGCACATACCAGGCGGAAGTTCCGCTGGGCACGGTGTCCCCCGCGGCCAGGACGACGTTGCCTGAGGCCAGGAGCGTACGGTTTGCCAAGGGAAACGAGTCCACGATGCCAGCGACGACCACGGGATCGCGATCCAAGTCCAGCGAAAGGGTAACGTGGCCGGCGCTGGCGGTCCAGGAGGCAAGGAACAGGCCGGATGGCCACGGTTGGTAAGGAGACGGATTCATGACCAGGCCGATCCCTTTCGAATCCGGTCCCAGATCAAAGATCTCGTTCACAACTTGGGCATGGATCGCACGGGGCGCAGCGACGAGGGGAATCGCCAGCGCTAGTAACATCCCCATGGCGGGGCGCGGGTTGGTCAGGGAATAGTCTTGAGTGGTGTTCATGGGTTCGCTGGGTGTGTTGGATCTCTGACGGCACCAATCCTCTCTCGCACCGTCTGAAGACGCTGACGGACTTGCAAAGCGAAGGCCGCGTCGCCGGCGAGTTCGAGCGCCCGCCGGAGGGTTCGCTCGGCGGCCTCGAAAGCGCCGCGCTGGGCCTGGACCCAGCCGAGTGTGTCGAGGAAACCGGGATTGTCCGGTTGGGCGCGAACGGCGCCTTCCGCCAAGGCCAGCGCCTCGTCGAGCTTGCGTTCGTGCTCCGCGAGAAAGGCCGCGAGCCCGTTGGCGACGCGCGGATGGCCGGGTGCGAGTTCGAGCGCCTGGCGGAACAGCCCCTCGGCCTCGTCCAGCTTGCCTTGTTCGCTGCAGACCATGGCCAGGTTCACGAGCACCGGGAGGCGGGCGTTGCCTGTGCTGCGGTCGAGCAAGGCGCGGAACGTCTTCTCGGCCTCGGCGAATTGCTTACGCTCGGCCTGCAGGATGCCGAGGTTGCCGTAGGGCGCGGGGTTGTCGGGATTGAGTGCGAGGGCCTTGCGGTAGAGGGGCGCTGCCTCCTCTAACCGGCCGCGCTCACGCAGGACTTCACCCAGGTTGTTGTGGAGCGCAGAGGAGTCGGGATTCCACTCCACGGCTTGGCAGAGCAACCGTTCGGCTTCGGCCAGGTTGCCGCGTTGCGATGCCACCAGGCCCAGGCCGCCCAGGGATTCACCGTCGTCCGGGGCACGTTCGAGCGCCTGGCGGAACCAGCGTTCGGCGGCGTCGAGATCGCCCCGCGCCTCGCGATGGAGCGTCCCGAGGTTGTGGTAGGGCGCGGCTGCGGCCGGGTCGAGTTCGATGGCCCGGCGGTAGAGGCGTTCCGCTTCGTCCACGTCGCCCCGTTCGTGGAAGACAACACCCAGGGCGGTGTGCGGAGCGGCGTAGTCCGGGCGGAGTTCGATGGCCCGACGGTAGGCGCGCTCGGCTTCGGCGGAGCGGCGCTGGAGCCGGTGCGTCTCGCCCAGGCCGTAGAGGGCTTCCGGGTCGTTCGGGGAGACTTCGAGCGCGTCATGATAGGCGCGCTCGGCTCGCTGGAACTGACGGAGCTTCACGGCGACGTCGCCCAAGCGCCAATGCGCTCGCGCATCGGCGGGGTCGAGTTCGCGAGCCCTCTCGAACGCGGCGGCGGCCGCGGTGTGCTCGCCCCGGTCGGCCAGGGCATTGCCCAGGTTGAAATGGGCGAGGGCGAAGTCGGGTCGTAGTTCGAGGGCTCGCCGGTAGCTCTGCTCGGCGGCGGCGGACTGGCCGAGGTCGCGCTGGAGGACGCCGAGGTTGACGTGGAAGACCGGCTCGAACGGGGCGCGATCGAGGGCTTCGGTCCACGCGGCCAGCGCTTCGTCAAGCCGGCCGGCGGCGTGCAAAGCCTCGGCCAGGTAGGCGTGCGCCACCGGGCAGTCCGGATCGAGCTCGGCGGCCAGACGGCCGGGCGGGATGGCGTCCGCGGGCCGCTGGAGCTTGAGGAGCAGTTGCGCCTGGAGTTCCCATACGCCGTGGTCCCGCGGCGCGGCTTGAACCAGCGCTTCGGCCAAGGCCAACGCCTCCTCGTGCCGCCCGAGCACCGAGGTCACTTCGGCAACCCGCTTGCGGGCGGGAACGGAACCGGGTTCCAGTCGGGCGGCGGCCTCGAACTCCTCGAGCGCGCGCTCGAAGCTGCCGATCTTCCGCAGCGCCAGAGCCAGGTTGAACCGGTAGAGCGGCACGTCCGGATCGAGGTACACCGCGCGGCCGTAGGCGCGCACCGCCGGGCCGAGGGCGTCCTCGAGTTCGAACGCCACACCGAGCTGGTTGAAGGCGGTGGCGCGGACCGGGCCCGAGCGCGAGAGCGCCGCGGCCTGGGCGAACCGGCGGGCTTCGGCGGCGGCATCGGACGTGGGATCCGCGGGTGCATTCAGCCACGTCCGGAGAAGCGCGGCCAGGGGAGCGGTGGAGGCGGCCGGTAGTTCCGGACCGCGCAACAGGTTCGTGGCTGCGGCCACTGGCACCGCGACGGACTCTTCGCCGGCCGCGCGCCGCACGCGCAGGTTCACCGCTGCTCCCGGCCGGAACAGGAGGGTGCCGGCAACCTGGCGGGCGTTGGTCACCGCCTGGCCGTCCACCGCCGCGATGACGTCTCCCAGCCGCAGTCCCGCCCGCGCGGCGGGTGAGCCGGAGGGGAGGCGGCTGACGCGCACTTCCGGTCGGCCGTTGGTCCCGGGCAAGGTACGCAGTTCCCAGTCCACCGAACCGCCGCCCCCCACCAGCTTCGTCGCCGCCTCCGGCCAGTCGAGGGGCGAGGTTAAGAGCGACCAGGTGGCACCAGATTCGAGTTGCACCGTCTGCAGGCTCTCCAGCCGACGGGGCTCGGTGGGCGCCGAATCCGCGCGGGCGGTGGACTCCGTCATCGCGGTGGCCTGGACGGTGCCGAAGGCGTTGGAGAAATCCACAGCGCCTTCCTTCACGGTCAGGACGGCGGTAAGGATCGAGGGTTTAGGGTTGAAGGTTGAGGGTTGAGCGACAACGGGTCGCTGGAGCCGGACGCCAAACTCAGTGCCGCGGGCGACCGCGGTGGCGACCTCGGTGACCACGGCATACTGCGGCGCGTTGGTCGTCTTCTGGACCTTTGTCCACACCTGCCCACGCAGCAGTCGGATCTCCGAGGGCCGGACCGGCGGCGACTTCTGATGGTTGATGGCTGATGACTGATGATTGATTTCGATGGTGGTGTTGAAGCCCAGCCGCAAGGTGGTGCCGTCGCGGAAGCGGATTTCGGCCTTGCCGGCGTCGCCGGTTTCGAGCCGGTCACCCAAGTGGATGGCGGCCGAGGGGCGAGAGTCGAGGAGCGAGCGGTGGCCGCCGCGATGCAGGGTGGGCTGGCCCACGACGGTGGCCAGTTCGCCGATGACGACGGGGGCGGGGCGGAACAGGAACCAACCGATCACCGCCGCCAGAATGACGCCTGCAAACGCCAGACCGACAGGGCGGGTCAGGGTGAAGCGCGGCAGCGCGCGGACGATCCAGGCGTGCAGGCTGTCCCAAGCCGCCGGCCGGGCGGATTGCGCGGGAGCGACGCGGTCCGAAGTGTGGGCCAGCACCTGCGCCCGCAAGGCGTCGGCGGACTGCCCGGCAACGGCGGCCAGGATGGACGCTTGGAGCCGCGGCCTTCGCGCCTCGGCGCCCAGGACCGAACGCAGGACACGGTCCAGCCGCGCCTGGTCGAGCACGAACCGCCGCGCCGCGGGGTCCTGGTCGAGCTCGCGTTCCACGGTCGCGCGTGCTTCGTCGTCGAGCGCGCCGTCCAGGAAGGCGACCAGTTGGTCCGGCGGGATCATGACGGCTGGGCCTTGAGTTTGCGCTCGATGCACTCGCGCAGCCGCTGGCGCAGACGGCAAAGCGTCGTCCGCACCCAAGCGAGGCTGCGGCCGAGGCGCGAGGCGATTTCCTCGGACGAACTTTCCTGGCCGTAACGAAGATTCAGGAGGGTCCGGGAGTGCTCGGGCACGGCCTGAAGGCAGTCGTTCAACGCCTCGACTTCGCGCGAGTCGGCGCCGGCGGGTTCGGCGAGGGCTTCATCGAGCGCAAGGCGCTCCGTATAAGCGAGGCGGTTGCGTTCCTCGCGGGTGTACCGCTCGATCTCGGCGCGAATCTTGTTGGCGGCGATGGCCCGCAGCCAGGCGCGGAAACTGGTGCCGGCGGTGAACTCCGCCACGTGGCGGAAGGCAAAGACAAAGGTCTCGTGGGTGATCTCGTCCACGAGATGCGCGACCGGCAGCTTGAGCGCGACGAAGGCGTGAACGGCGTCCAGGTGGCGCGCGACCAGCGGGTCGAAGGCATGGACGTCGCCCGCCTGAACGGCGGTCACGAACTGCGCGTCCGGGGGCGGGTCGCTGGCGATGGGCGAATCAGGTGTCATTGCGGCCTATTCACTCCAGTATAGGCCGAACCGGGTTCGCCGTTACAGGTTTCTCGAGAAACCTCACCTGCGAAAGCGAATCAGGCCGCCACCACGGCGCCGCGCCGCAGGCACAGGGGGCCGACGCGCCTCACGGCTGGCGGAGTAGGAAGAAACCGCGTCGCCGGCAGGCGCAGCGAACGGGCGTGCAGGCTGATCTTTCATGATGACAGAGGTATTGGTCTCTCCGGACGTCGTCCTTCCGGCGCTCACCGCTCGCGCGAGATCGCGGCGCGCTCACCCCGCCGCCACCAGGCCGTGACACCCAGTAACCCGAGGCCTGCGACCAGCGCGGCGTGCGTGGGTTCGGGCACGGCGGTCCCGAACCCGAGGCTCGAGGTGTAGGTGTAGCCCTCGGGGAGAATGAGCTCGAAGGTGGCCGTGTTTGCGAAGTTCGCCGAGCCGGAGTTCCCGACTTGAGTCCAGAGATCCGCCGCCAGCCAAAAGGTCATCGGCGCGCCTGACACCGTGGGGCCAAAGTCGCCCGTTAGGAGTCTGTCGGACTTAGCTCGAGGGCGGGGTGCGCCGGTATCGGTAGTAGTCGGAGTGGCCGGGATGAGGAGGGGGGACCCGCGAGGCCAGGACAAACTCGCCGGTTCCGGGGTGCCGGCGCG
>Ga0209381_1001866_pt1 | contig 30383 bp, 22 predicted proteins | sample DewCreD2012metaG_FD_184111 | JGI IMG/M metagenome (GOLD analysis project Ga0209381, IMG submission 184111) | Hot spring sediment bacterial and archeal communities from British Columbia, Canada, to study Microbial Dark Matter (Phase II) - Dewar... ...
TGACTCTTGCGCTTTCCCAGGTCGACGCCTACAGTAAACATGCTGCGCCTCCTCTCTGCGGCTTTCGCCGCGGTTGGGGTGTCCACACGCAGGATAGTCGGCCTGCGTGCAAGGCGCAGCGTTTTTTTGGTTACATATAATCACCGAAGACCCTCCCCGACTTGTCCGCGGTCCTGGAGGCTCGGCGACGTCCGCGCGCAGCCAACGAGCCGAACGCACGAGCCCACCCGAACTTTCGACACCCCGCCCCATCAGGGGGCGGGGCAGGCGCGGAGGGGGGACGGGACACACCCTCTCCCTATCTCCCGCGGCGCGCCGCGCGCGCCGGGAGCGCCCCACGACCCTGACCGGCCGGTGTTTTGCCGCGCCCCGCGTCCCCCGGCGTAGCCCTTTCCCACTCCGCCGGGGGACCGGAGCCACGGCAGACGGTGTATAAGCAAATCGCGTGCCACACTCTTGAATATTGCGCAAGTCGCCTCGCCAAATGGAGTTAAGACGAATCCGAGATCCATCGTGCCTGTCGTACGATGTTACTTATTGTAACATTGCCTCGATCCTGCGCCCTCGTTTCAGTCCTCGCGTTGCACGGTAGGTTGACCGACCGCGGGCAGGCACAGGCGTGCCGCCCCTCGGCTCCGAATCCGACGGATGGCTCGCCGGATCCACGCGCCGACCCGATACGTCGGATGCTTCCGGCGTCGCGTTCATCGTTGCGCTACCGCCCGCTCGGCGGGATGCAGGGGGTTATCGATAAGTTCGGGGCAACTCGAGTGATAAAGGGCCTTGATACCCACACATTTGTGTGGTATTCTCCACCTGGGGGCCGGATGGCTGGGGGCCGCTGGGGTGCCGCGTGGGAGCGCGGCGGCGGTCGCCGCGCCGACGCCCTTGTCCTGCCGGGGAGCGGCCATGCCCGAGTTCATCGACGATCCCGTCCGCGTCGGCGTCGTCTTCGGCGGATCCCCCCGCGTCCGTCCCGTCTGGTTCGTCTGGAACGGCCGCACCGTCCGTGTTCGGGCACTCACCTACACCTGGCAGACCCGCGAGGGTCGCGCCCTCGTCCGCCACTTCGCCGTCACCGACGGGGCCACCGCCTACGAGCTCCGCTTCGAGCCCGAGCAGATGGGCTGGCGGCTGGCGTCCAGTGAGCCTTGCGGCAAGGGAACCCCAGATGCCCCCAGATGAACACAGATTGAATCCCATCGCAGAGAAAATCATCGGGTGCGCTTACCGGCTCGCGAACGGGTTGAAAGGTGTATGAAAACACCCTTGCTCACGAGCTGAAAAAGGACGGGATGGCTGCGAAGCAACAAAGGCGGGCGATGCTTCTTCACGATGGGGCTGATGTCGGGGATTATGTTGCGGATCTGCTCGTGGAGAAAGCCGTGCGGGTTGAACGGGAAAAGGCCAAAGCCCTGGATGAGTTCTCCATCTGGCGCAACGCCTGCTCTCTCTCCGGGGGGAGAGGCTCCGGATCGGCCACCCGATCAGCTTCGGCACGGCCGGAATAGAGGTCAAACGGATCGTCAATGGTTACCGATCCGTGTTCATCGGTGGGTTCAAAATGTCCCCGCGCGTCGTGTTCCACGTCGACATGAACGCCTTCTTCGCGGCGGTGGAGCAGCAGGCCAACCCCGCCCTGCGCGGCAAGCCCATCGCCGTGGTCGGCGCCCGCGACCGCACCGTCGTGCTGACCGCCTCCTACGAGGCCCGCGCCTTCGGCGTCAAGACCGGCCTCACCCTCCCCGAGGCCCGCCGCCTCTGCCCGCGCCTCCGCTTTGTTCCCGCCCGCAATGACCGCTACACCGACACCTGCGCCCGGCTGACGGAGATCTACCGCTCGGTCACCCCCCTCGTCGAGGTGGCATCCATCGACGAGGCGTTTCTCGACGTGACGGGTGCCCTGCGGCTTTGGGCGACGCGGGTGCGGGCCGCCGGCCTCCCCTCAGGCATGCCGGGGGATGTCCCTGAGCTCGGCCTCGCTCGAGCCCTCAAGGCACGCATCCGCGCGGAGCTCGGCCTCCCCTGTTCCATCGGCGTCGCCCCCAACAAGCTACTCGCCAAGCTTGCCAGCGACCGGCAGAAGCCCGACGGCCTCGTTCGGATCCGCCCCGACGAGGTCGCCCGCGTTCTCGAGGAGCTCCCCGTGAGGGAGCTCTGCGGGATCGGGCCGCGGACGACGGAGGCTCTGGCGGCCATGGGCATCCACACCTGCGGCGAACTCGGGCGGACCCCCGTCGACGTCCTCCTCCGCCGCTTCGGCGTTGTCGGCCGCCGCCTCTCGCTCATGGGACGCGGGATCGACGACGCCCCGGTCGTGCCGCTCGAAGAAGCCCCCGACGCCAAGTCCGTCGGCCACAGCCAGACTCTGCCGCGGGACCTGGCGGACCTCGCCGCGATCGGGCGGGAGATCCTGCAGCTCGCCGACCTCGTCGGGCGGCGGCTGCGCGGGGGCGGTTACGCGGGCCGGACCGTGACGCTCACGGTTCGCTACCGGGACTTCACGACCTTCTCGAGGCAATGTACGCTGCCCGCCCCGACGTCGTGTGCCTTCGAGATCTACGAGGCGGCGCTCCGGATTCTCGGGACGATCCGCCTCCGCCAGCCGGTGCGGATGCTGGGGGTCTCGGTGGGGGACGTCGTGCGGGGCGTGGAGCAGGGGCTGCTATTCGAGGATCTGCGGCGGCGCGCGGCGGCGGAGCGGGCGATGGACGCGGTGAACGACCGCTTCGGCGGCGGCGCGGTCACGCGCGCGCGCCTGCTGGACGCCGCCCGCTACAAGGCCTGGATCTCCCCCGCCTGGAAGCCCGAGGGGGTCCACCGGATCGAGTGCGAACGATGATCGAACCGCCAAGACGCAGCGGGCGCCGAGGTGGCCGACCATTTGCGGGTGGAGCCGTGGCGTTTTGGCGATTCAATCAGGAACGGGACGCATGACCGGCTTGACCCCGATACAAAGACGTGTCCTGGAGCACATCGCCCGCGCCGCCGCGGCCGGGCGGCCGCCGACGATTCGCGAGATCGGCGCCGCCTTCGGCTGGCGCTCCACCGGCACCGTCCGCGACCACCTCCGCGCCTTGGCCGCCAAGGGTGCCCTACGCTGGGAACACGGCCGCGCCCGCGGCCTTGTCCCGATCGCCCCTCCGGACCAGAAACGGGAAACCGGGGGCCGGGAAGCCGGCATCCCCATCCTCGGCCGCGTCGCCGCCGGCCGCCCTCTCCTTGCCGATGCAAATCTCGAGGGGCACCTCGACCTCCCCGGCGCCGCCGCCGGCCGTCCCGGCCTCTTCGCCCTCCGCGTCCAGGGTGACTCCATGCGCGATGCCGGAATCCTCGACGGGGACGCCGTCGTCGTCCAACAACAGGAGATCGCGCGCCCCGGCGAGATTGTCGTGGCGCTCGTGGGGGGCGAGGCGACGGTGAAGCGATTGCGCCTCGCGGGGCGCCGCGCCTTTCTTGATCCCGCCAACCCGGCTTTCAAGCCGATCCCGGTGGAAGGGGAGACGCGGATCGTCGGGCGGGTGGTCGGCGTTTGGCGGGCGGTCTGACCCAACCGCGGACGGTGTCACTTTCAGCTGTCGCTTGCAGGAAGCAACAAGACTGTAGAGGACCGCCGCGCGCCCGCCGCCCTCATCGCTGTCGGCGAAGAGCCGATTCTCAGCACCATATCGACGGAAGTCGGGAGACCGATGTCGGAGGGTGCGCGACGAACCGGACGGGGAGAAAGCTCGAGGGGCGGCACGCCTGCGCCGCCCGTGATCGGTCATCTAGTGGAAGTGCCAAGCGGGGGCGGAGAGGGGGGCGCAGGATGGAGGCAATGTTACGATAAGTAACATCGTGAGACAGGCCCGCCGAAGCCCAGATTTGCCTTAACTTCTTATGGGATAGCAACTTGCGCGAGATTTGAAAGTGTGGCACGGAATTTGCTTATGCAGTTCGGATTGCAAGAAAGGAGGCGAAAAATGCCCACGTGACGAGAGCGGAACCGGATGTGACCCGGCCTGACACGGGCTCAGGGCAGGATGGGGTGTGGAATGCGAACGGTTCGTATTCCGCGCGGCCAAGTGTTCCGGGGCGGCCCCAGCGAGCGGTATGGCCTGGACGTTTCCCGCACCCGGCGAAGACGGTCACGGACGCGCCAAGAAGGCCCCGACCCGGTCGCCTTGACAAGGCCGTCGGCCAAGGGATAATGCTCCGATCGAGCGACTGGCCACAGATTCCTTTCATCAGGAGAGAACCGATGTCTCCCGGCAAGCCCGATGACCGGCGCCACGAGGCGCTGACGAATGCCATCTCGCAGATCGAGAAGCAGTACGGCAAGGGGACGGTGATGCGCCTTGGGGGCGCGGCCGGCGCGGTGAACATCCCCTGTATCTCGACCGGTTCGCTGGCCATTGACATCGCCCTCGGCGGGCGTGGCGTGCCCCGCGGTCGGGTGGTCGAGATCTACGGACCGGAGGGATCCGGCAAGACGACGCTCTGCCTGCACATCATCACGAACGTTCAGCGCGCCGGCGGCGAGGCGGTTTTCGTCGATGCCGAACACGCGATGGACCCCGCCTTCGCCCGGAAGATCGGGGTGGATCTGGACCGGCTCTACATCTCGCAGCCTGATTCGGGGGAGCAGGCCCTGGAAATCGCCGAGACGTTCGTCCGGTCGAACGCGGTCGACGTCGTGGTCGTCGATTCCGTCGCCGCGCTCGTCCCGAAGTCGGAGCTTGAGGGGGATATGGGGGACGCGCAGGTGGGGGCGCAGGCGCGCCTGATGTCGCAGGCGCTGCGGAAGCTGACGGGGGCGATCAGCCGATCGCGCACGTGCGTGATCTTTACCAACCAGATCCGCGAGAAGATCGGGATCATGTTCGGGAACCCGGAGACGACGCCCGGCGGACGGGCGCTGAAGTTCTACGCCTCCGTGCGGATCGAGGTGAGGCGCGTCACCTCGATCAAGGATGGCGACCAGGTGATCGGCAACCGGGTGCGGGCCACGATTCAGAAAAACAAGGTTGCGCCCCCGTACAAGCGCGCGGAGTTCGACATCCTTTTCTCGCAGGGAATCTCGCGGGAGGGGGACTTGGTGGACCTGGGGACGGATCTCGGGGTGATCGAGAAGAGCGGCTCGTGGCTGTCGTTCAAGGGGGAGAAGATCGGGCAGGGACGGGATCAGGCGAAGGAGTTCTTCAAGGCGAACAAGGACATGGCGGCGGCGGTGGAGAAGGAAATCCGGAAGGCGGCGGGTGTGGACCACGCGGAGGCAGCCCCGCCGGCGGCGGCGACCGCGGAGGACGACAAGAAGGAGCGGTCGAAGGCGGGGCGTTGAGGGACTCGGCGGACGCTCCCGCGACCGGGGTTCCCCGCTCCGAGGGCCGCCGGACCCGGGCCGGGAGGCGTTGCCGTGTCGACCCTGCCGACCGCTCCGTCGCCGGTTTTATTCGCTCGTTCGGTTATCCCGCTTTTTCCCCCGGTGGATCGAGAGGCACCGGCTGCAGAAGAAGCGGGAATCGAGCACCGACTCGTCGGACGACGTGTTGCTCTCCCCCGGGTAACGCTGGCCGCAGGCGGCGACGAAAAGCTTCAACTGGCCCTGCTCGTGGACGTGGTCGATCTCATGCCAGCGCCCGTTTCCGTAGACGTACATGGGGCACCTCCCCCGTCGACTCGCCCCTGCGGGATGTTTGTGCTCCCAACGCTCGGCCGCCAGCCTTCCCGGCATGGCAATACCTGATGCATTTATTATGCATCATGTTCCAGGATCCGGCAAGTTGCGGACCGACCGCATCTTATTGCTGGGAAATGGATTACAACTGACTCGCGAATGACGGCTGGAAGTTCAAGTCAGTCTCCGGGCAAGAGACATGTCTCCCGGGAACGGATGGCGAGCCGGGCAGACGTGACGACGCGCCGGTCGGGCGGGGCGGAATCGTGCTAGGTCGACTTCTCTATTGCCCGGTGGAGGGCCAAGCATCGGGCGCAGAAATACCTGGAATCGAGCACCGACTTGTCGTTGGAAATGTTGCTTTCGCAGGGGTATTGCTGGCCGCAGGAGGAGACGTATCGCTTCAGATGTCCCTGCTCTTCGACACGCTCGACCGCGTGCCAGCGTCCGTTGCCGTAGACGAACATGGCCCCCCCTTGGAAACCGTTGAGCCTTCATCGAGCCCGGCATGGGCCGTCCCGCGTCCCGCGCCACCCCCGGAAAGCAGATGCGCCGGGCGTGTTCCACAAATAACCAACTCGGCGCGGGAAGGGTACTCGGACCGGCCGGGCTTGTCAAGGGAATCGGGGGGTGTCACAAAATGAATGTGATGCAACTCGAGGGATGCGCCGTTTCCATTTCCCCATAAGATTCAGGGCCCCACTTTGTTGGGTGGGATATTTCGGTGAGGATGGCACCGCTGGGCGACGAAGTGCTCAAGACGTCGATGGCCGGACGCTGACACCAGGGGAACAGGCGTCCGCCGCGACGTTTCCAGTCCCAGTCATTGCGCCGCCCCGCCCGCTTTCAGGTGTCTTCCGAACCACGCCGTCATCGCCGTCCACATCTCCGGCGTATAGACGTGCCCGAGATCCGGTACGATCTCCCCGCGGAAGCGGTCCGGCGCGCCGTAGAGGGCGTAGACTCGCGCACAAAAGTCGTAGATCTTCCGGGTCCCCGCGGGCGGCGTCAAGGCGTCCTTCTCCCCGCAGAAGTCGAGGTAGGGCCGCGGCGCGATCAGGCTCACCACCGCCTCCGTGTCGAAGTGCCTCAGGATCCCCGGCACGTAATAGTAGATGCCGTGGCCGTTGACGCCCCCCGCTGCGATCAGCTCCTGATAGCGCGTCATGCAGCAGATGCCGACCGCCGCGGCGACGCGCTCGTCGAGCGCCGCCAGCCACCACGCACGGGTGCAGCCCATGCTGATGCCGGTCGCCCCGATCCGCTTCGGATCGACCTCCGGGCGCGCGGCGAGATAATCGAGCGCGATCTGGTCGTCGCGCAGCATCATCCCGGTGAACGTCCGCCCCATCCAGAGGAACGTCTTGCTGAGGGCCAGCTCCTCCGCGCCGCCCTTCTCCTTCGGCCCGCCCGGCCCCTGCCCCTGCCGCCCGCCGAAGGCGTAGGCGTCGGGGGCGAAGACGACGTAGCCCCGTTTCACGAGGTCCTCGCCGCGCTTCCCGTCCTTTGCCGGCGTCTCCCGGAAGAGCTCCTCCTTGCCGAGGCCGTACTCCCCGCCGTGCCAGTGGAGCCAGAGAATCGCGGGGAATGGGCCCGCGCCCTTCGGAACCAGCAGGTACGAGGTGATCTTCGCCCCGGCGCCGTTGTCGATCGCGAGGTGCTCGAACCGGTACCCGTCCCGGTCCTCCTTCACGAGGGCCTCCACCGCAGGCTTCTCCGGGCGCGGCGGGAGGTCGCCGAGCAGCGCCCAGAGCGTCTTGCGCGTCCGCTCCCGGCGCGGCTGCCACTCGGCGAGGTCGGCGGGCACGGGATAGTCGGGCGCCTTGACCTCAGGGAAGGCGCGCGGCGGCGGCATCGACGGCTCCCGGCTCTCGGCGGCGGTCATGAGGCCCCCCGGAAGAAGGCACGCTGCGGCCACGACGATTCGTTTCACGGTCCACTCCTTCGCCGGCTCCCGGCGGACACCGCGCCCGAACGCTCCCTCCGGCGACTCGAACCGATGACGACGATACGCAAGCCGAATCGCAAGGAGAGGCGCAGAGGGCCGCCCCGCCGGGATCCCGGGGCGAACGGGCGGAATGCGAGACCTGAACCGGAAGGCGGTCTCCGGCCGTGCCCCCGGCCCCGCGGCCGCCCCCGCGCCGGGGAGAGAGCCGGCGACCGCTATTTCCCTTTGACGTCGAAGCAGAGCAGGACGTCCTGGTCCCGGATGTAGAGCCGGCCGCCGAAGACTACCGGGTGCGGCCAGCTGTTCTTGTCGCTTCGGTCGGGCTGGTCGAAGCGCCCCTTTTCCTTGTACCCCTCGGGGGTCGCCTCGACCAGGGCGATCGTTCCCGCCCCCTTCTCGCTGCGCACCACCAAGTGCCCGTCCGCGTACGTGATCGCCCCCTTGCCGACGCTTCGGTCCTGCCAGGCTACCTTCCCCGTCTTCATCTCCAGGCAGACCAGCTGGTTCCGGTTGGTGAGGCCGTAGAGGTGCTGGCCGACGAGGACCACGCCGCCGTGGTGGACTTCCAGCTCCTTTCCGGCGTACACCTCCTGCGCGCCGCCGGCGGTCAGCCGGAACCCGTTGTGTCCGACCCCGTACCCGGACGTCACGAAGACCATCCCATCGTGGTAGACGGGATCGGGGACGACGGCGGTCTTGCCGGGACGCGCCGCCTTCCAGGCCACCTGGCCGGTGGCGGCGGCGATCCCCGCCACGCTCGCATCCGTGAAAACGAGATACTGGCGGATCTTCCCGATCTCGGCGGGGACGAGCGATGCGTAGGCCGCCGAGTCGCCGAGGTCCCGGCTCTGCCAGAGCAGGGCGCCGGTCGACTTGTTGAGGGCGACGACCGTCCCTTTCGAGCCGCCCGGCGTGACCGCGACGACGTTCCCGTCCAGCAGCGGCGACTCCGAGTATCCCCAGCCGGACATCATCTTGCCGCCGAAGTCCTTCTCGAGGTGCTTTCGCCAGACCTCCTTGCCGGTGGCGGCCTGGACGCAGACGAGGTCGCCGAACTGGCCGAGGGAGACGACGAGCGTGCCGTCGGTGGCGGGCGTGGCGCGCGGGCCGGGGTAGCCGCCCCCGCCGCCCGGCTTGCCCACCGGCGCCGTCCAGACCGTCTTGCCCGTGGCGAGATCGAGGGCGAGGATGGCGCACCCGTCGGCCAGGTCGCCCATCGTGAAGATCCGGTCGCCGGCGAACGAAACGGAGGAAAAGCCGCCGCCCAGCCCGGTCGCCTTCCAGACGAGCGCCGGCCCGCCCTGCGGCCATTCCTTCAGCAGGCCCGTGTCGGGCGAACGGTTGTCCCGCCGCGACCCGTGCCACTGGTTCCAGTCCAGCCCCTTCTCGCCAGCCGCCTTGGCGGCGGGAGCGGCGGCCAGCGGGAAGGCGGGAAGGAGGCCGAGGACGGCCAGCAGGACTCGACGGGGACGGTCGGCGCACGGCGCGTGTGTCACGAAGGGCTCCTTTCCAGGCCTGCGTCTCCCGGGACACGGGCGCCCCGGAGGCGGGCGGCAGGCCGGTTCGCCATTATAATCACGACAGGCGGATGGATAGGTTACATCTTTTTTCGCCTACGCTCACTTCCCGGTGTTGATGTGCAGCACCCGGGCCGGCGGGAATCCGTTGAAATGCGTCGACGAGGCATGGCTGTAGGCCCCGATATTCTCGCTGTAGACAAGGTCGCCCAGTTGAAGATCGGGCAGCTCCTCGGCCAGCGAGATCGTGTCGAGGGCGTCGCAGGTCGGCCCGAAGACGGAGGAGATCAGCGTCGGCCCCTTCCGGAAGGCCTTGAGATGGTACTGGCAGTGGTCGAAGATGATGCCCGAGAAGGTGTGATAGACGCCGTCGTCGATATAGTAGCAGGGCTTCCCGCCGCGGACCGCCTTGCCGATGACCTTTGCCACGAGCGAACCGGCCGTGGCGACCATGAAGCGCCCCGGTTCGGCGAGGATCTCCATGTGCCGGGGGAAGAGGCGGTTGAACTCCGCGTTGAGCTTCCGGGCCAGCTCGCGGAACGGTTTGACCGAGGCGTCGTACGGCGCGGGGAAGCCGCCTCCGATGTCGAGGATCTTGACCGATTTGTGCCCCCGGTCCCACGCCTCCTTGAAGACGCCCGAGGCCAAGTTCAGCGCCTGGACGTAGTTCTCGACGTTCGTCGTCTGGCTGCCGACGTGAAAGCTGAGCCCCTCGACGACCAGCCCCGCCTTGAAGGCGATGTCGATCAGGTCCGCCGCCTCGCCCGGCGGGGCGCCGAACTTGGAGGAGAGCTCCACCATCGCCCCTGTGTTGGGGACCTTCAGGCGCAACAGCAGCCCCGCGTGCGGTGCGTGCCGCTTGATCTTCCGCACCTCCTCGACGTTGTCATAGGTCACCAGCGGCTTGTATTGGTCCAGCGCCTGGAGCGTCTCCACCGCCTTGATCGGGTTGGCGTAGATGATCTTGTCCCAGATCCAGTCCTGCCGCGGGCGGGCCGGCAGGTGCTTGATGTACTCGTAGACGATCTGGAACTCGGGCATCGAGGCCACGTCGAAGCTCGCCCCGGCCCGGTAGAGCGTCCGGACGATCGCCGGGTCCGGGTTCGCCTTCACCGCGTAGTAGGCCTGCACCCGCGGGAGGTGCCGCTTGAACTCGGCGTAGTTCCGCCGAAGCACGGCGTGATCGACGACGAAGAGCGGGGTGCCGTGCCGCTTCGCGAGCCGCTGGAGCGTGGCAGGTGCAACCACGTCAGGATCCCTCCGAGACGAGAAAGTTCTTGAACTGCCACGGATCCTCCAGGTCAAGATTCGGACGGTTGTAGCCCTGGAAGGCGTTCGTGTAGTGCTTCAGCGGCGTCCAGTCGGACGGCTTCGAGATAAAGCGTCCAAGATAGGGCTTGGCCAGCCGCAAGATGTAGTCGTGAGGCAGGTCGTCGGGGACGAGCACCCCGCACGCCGGGTTCTCGATCATCCAGTGGACCGCGGCCACGACCGAGATGGCGACCTGCATGGTCGTCGCGTTCTGGTGCGGGACGAGCTTGCGGGACTGTTCGATGCTCAGGTCGCTGCCGGTCCACCAGCTGTTGAAGGCATGTCCCATCAGCAGCGCGCCGAGGATGTCCGAGCCGCCCGTGATCTCGTCGCCCAGGATCCGCTGCCGCGCGACCAGCCGGTAGTCGTAGCCCCGCATCTCCTGGAGCGAGGCGATGGCGCTATCGCAGGGGCAGTAGGCGTAGTGAACGGTCGGCCGGTAGACCGCCCGGCCGTCGTCCCAGACGGTCAGCGCGTCGGAGATCGTGAAGGCCTCGCCGTGGCGGATGACCATCCCGTGGATGGCGTAGTCCGGCACCCACGAGCGCACCCACGTGTTCATGCCCATGCGGGCCAGGCAGATCTGGTTGCGGGGCCCCTCCGCGTGCTCGTAGGCCAGGGGGGGCAGCTCCTTCTCGTGCGTCCCCCACCCCAGCTCCGCCGTCGTCGTTCCCTCCTCGCGAAAGCCCTCGATGCTCCAGGTGTTCACGAACTCGTCGACCTGCTTGGGCCGGTCCGTCACCTGCGTGTCGCGCTCGCTGACGTGGATCACCTTCACCCCCAGCTTCATCGCCAGGCGGTTGAACGTCCGGTCCGCCACGAGCTGCCGGAGCTCCTCGGCGTATTTTCCCGACGCCCGCTTCTCGTCCAAGAGGCGCTTCGCAATGTCGATCAGCCCCTGCTTGGTGAAGTGCGAGATCAGCCCCGGGTTGGCGCCGTGCTCAAGGACCGCGGTGGGGCCCTTCGTTTTCCATCCCGCCTTCATCCGGCGGATCGCCATGTGCCGCCAGTACAGCGTCCGCTCCGTCGGGTGCTTGTTCGGGGCCCCCGCGTAGGGGTCCCAGAGCTCGACCGAGGTGTTGATGTAGAGGACCCCCCGGTCGTGGCACCACTGGAGGATCTCGCAGCAGTCGATGTTCCATGCCAGATCGATCAGCAAGTCGCCCGCGCCGAGGTACTGGCCCAGCAGCGATCCCAGGTTTTCGCGCGTGACCCGCTTGCGGACGAATCGGACCCCCTTGGCCGTCCAGGATCGGAGGGCCTTCGCGCGGTTTTCGAAGTCCATCACCGTGACGTTTTTCGGGGAGACCTTCAGGTACTTGAAGAGGATGGGCAGCGCGCACTGCGCCACCGCGCCGTAGCCGACGAAGAGGATCCGGTTCTTGAACTCGATCATGGCGTGCTCCTGATCCCGGGTGCCGTGACGCGCCGCGAACGCCTTCGGTCGCGGCCCCCTTACGGGAAACCCGTCCTCCGGAGATGGGGCTTCGGCATCCGAGGTCCCTCCGCCGCGCCGGCCCGGGCCGCCGCGCGGCGGGCCGATCGGGGGGCGGATGCTACCACACCCCGCCCGCTCTGCCAAGTCTCAAGAGCACTCAAGTTTCCCGAACGTTTCCCGATGCCCTGCTGTATCCTCGCGAGCAGACGGCAATGCAGGAGCGCGAAACGCGGCGCCGGAAGCCTCCTGGCACATGGATCCGGCGAGCCATCCGTTGGATTCGGTGACGAGGGGCGGCACGCCCGTGCCGCCCGTGATGGGAAAGGGCCGCGCCGGGGGGCGCGGCAAAACACCGGCCGGTCAGGGTCGCGGGGCGCTCCCGGGGCGCGCCGCGGGAGATCGGGAGAGGGCGTGTCCCGTCTCCCCTCCGCGCCTGCCCCACCCCCTGCTGCCGGCGCGCCGGTGTTGGCGCCCGCCCGCCCGGCTGCTATACTCGCGGGCCCCCGCCCGCGACGGGATCCCGAGGCCCATGGAACCGCCCCCCCCGAACCGCCACGCCGTCCTCTGGATCACATCCCTCAGCAACTTCCTGACGCCATTCATGGGCTCGGCGGTCAACGTGGCGCTGCCGGCGATCGGCGCCGACTTCGATCTGAGCGCCGTCGGGCTCGGGTGGGTGATGATGGCCTACCTCGTCGCCACCGCCGTCTTCCTGGTTCCCGCCGGCCGCCTCGCCGACCTCCGGGGCCGGGCGCGCGTCTTTCGGGCGGGGCTGCTGATCTACACGGGCGTCTCTGTTCTCCTGACGGTCGCCCCGTCGGGTGGGACGCTCATCGGGCTGCGCGCCGCGCAGGGGATGGGGAGCGCGATGATCTTCTGCACGGCAACCCCCCTGCTGATCTCCGCCTACCCCTCCGCGGCGCGCGGCCGGGCGCTCGGCATCAACGTCGCCGCCGTCTACCTCGGACTCTCCCTCGGCCCCCCTCTGGGGGGTGTGATCACCGAGCATCTCGGGTGGCACGGGATCTTCGGGTTCACGTCGGCGCTGGCCGGCGTCACGATGGCGCTTGCGACCCGGGCCCTGCCGCCCGACCCGCCCCGCCCAACCGGCGGCCGGTTCGACGCCGCCGGGGCCGTCCTCTACGGCGCCGCCGTGGTCGCCCTGGGCTTCGCCTTTCCCCGCCTGCCGGCCCTCGAAGGGCTCGCGCTGCTCGCCGCCGGCGCCGCGGGCTTGGCCGCCTTCGTTTTTCGGGCCCTCCGCGTCCGGCACCCGGTCCTCGACCTCTCGATCTTCCGCCGCAACCCCGTCTTCCTCTACTCCAACCTCGCCGCGCTGATCAACTATTCCGCCTCCTCCGCGGTGGGCGTCCTCCTCAGCCTCTACCTCCAGCACATCCAGGGCCTGCCCGCCGACCGCGCGGGGCTGGCGCTGCTGACCCAGCCGGCCCTGATGACCGTCTTCTCGCCGCTGGCGGGGAGGCTCTCGGACCGGGTCCAGCCCCGGATCGTCGCCACGCTCGGGATGTCGGTGATGACGGCCGGGGTGGGGGGGCTCGCGCTCCTGACCGCGGAGACGCCGCTGCCGGCGGTGCTCGGGGCGCTCGGGCTGCTCGGACTGGGATTCGCGTTCTTCTCGTCGCCCAACACGAACGCGGTGATGGGAGCGGTGGCCCCGGCGTCCTACGGCGTCGCCACGGCGGTCCTCAGCACGATGCGCGTGGCGGGGCACGTCGTGAGCATGGGGCTGGTGATGCTGGTCCTGTCTCTCCACCTGGGGCGCGAGCCGCTCGGGCCGGCCGCCCATCCGCAGTTCCTGGCCAGCCTGCGCACCGCCTTCCCGATCCTCGCCGGGCTGGGCGTCCTGGGGATCTTCGCCTCGCTGGCGCGGGGGAACGTCGAGCGGTCCGGAGGGGCGTAACGCACGCCACAGAGGGGCGGGGCTCGTCCCCGCCCGGCGCCGTTCTTACGGCCCGACCAGCCTCACTCGCTCCTGCTTTTGCGCCGTCCCGAGGCGGAAGGTGCCCTTCGAGGGGACCTTTCGCGTCGCCCCGCCGGGGATCTCGAGCGTGTACTCCACCGTCCGAAAGTCGTAGAGCCTCAGCCCCGGCACCTCCATCCCGAACTCCACGTCGCCTTCGAGAACGTGCCGGATCTCCAGCCGGATCGCCTTGCCCCGGTAGTTGCGGATCTCCTCCTGCCAGGTCCGCGCCTCATCCCATCCGACGACCTCGGGGTCCGGCGGATTGGAGAACAGGAAATTGCTGCGCGCCGCATCGAGGACGACGCGATCGTAAACGACTTGGTTGTCCTCCCCGACGTTCAGCTCCACCTTCTCCCGGATCGGGATGTACTTCACGCTCTCCGCCGTGAAGAAATGGAGCCCGCCCTTCCCGTTGTCCCGGAATACCCGGATGACGCCGTCGGGAAGCGGCGACTCCCCCATCTTGTGCTCTTTGTCGTTGGCCAGGATGTAGAATCGAACGGGCTTCTCGCCGTATTCGTGCTCGCGCTGGCGGTAGAGAACCTCGAAGGGGACCTCGCGGGCGCGAAAGGAGATCATCCGCCGCGACCACCCGTTCGGCACCGTCTGCCTCCCCTCGACCGTGAAAAGGAAGTACTCCGACAGCCCCTCCTTCACCACCGCGGGGGGGCAGCCCTGCGCATCGACCGAGAAGGCGAGGCCGCCGCCGATCCCCCCCTTGTCGGCTTCCGCGCGGTCCAGCGACTTTTTCAGCTCCTCCAGCCGCAGCATCCGCTTCTCCCCGTTCTTTAGGGCATGTCCGCGACGCGCCAAGTCCGCGATCTTCTCGACGAGGTTGATGGTGCCGACCACCAAGCGCACCTGCGCCCCCTCGTAGTCCTCCCCGGAACGGTTCACCACCGTCACGTACCCGTCCACCGACGCCTTCTCCTCCCCCGCGTCGGAGATCATCACGTAATCCGCACTCCACGAGATCCCGCTCGTGAAGTACGACACCTCCACCGCCGCCTGCCCCTCGAACTTCGACTCCACGTTCCAGACCAGCACCTGCGGCCGGTCCGCCGGGAACGTCGTGTCCGCCACCTCGATCTCCTTGTCGTGCTCGACCGGCCGGAAGTACACGCTCGTCGGGTCGATCAGCGTGTTCGCCCACGAAAACTGGATCTTGTTGGAGCCCTTCTTGAACGTGATCGCCCGCGTCTCCTTGACCAGCGTCAGATCCTCCGCGTTGTAGATCGTCAGCTGCACCCCGTCCCGCGGCGGCAGGGTCACCAAGTCCACGTCCCGGGCCGCCGCGGCGCCGGGCACCAGAAGCGCGACGACCGGAAGCAGCCTCGCAAGCGGTTTCATGGTCGTATCATCCTTACGCGAAGGGGCGGGGCTCGTCCCCGCCCGGCGCCGTTCCTACGGCCCGACCAGCCTCACCCGCCCCTGCTTCTGCGCCGCGCCCAAGTGCACCACCCCGTCCGACCCGTACTTCCTCACCGTCCCCGCCGGCAGCTCCACCGTGTACTCCACCGTCCGAAAGTCGTAGAGCCTCAGCCCCGGCACCTCCATCCCGAACTCCACGTCGCCTTCGAGAACGTGCCGGATCTCCAGCCGGATCGCCTTGCCCCGATAGTTGCGGATCTCCTCCTGCCACTTCCGCCCCTCATCCCACCCGATCACCCGCGGATTCCGCTCGTTTGAGTAGAGAAAATTGCTGCGCGACACGTCGAGCACGACCCGTTCGTAGACGACCTGGTCGTCCGTCCCCACGTTCAGCTCCACCTTCTCCCGGATCGGAATGTACTTCACGCTCTCCGCCGTGAAGAAATGAAGCCCGCCCTTCCCGTTGTCCCGGAACACCCGGATCACGCCGTCGGGAAGCGGCGACTCCCCCATCTTGTGCTCTTTGTCGTTGGCCAACACGTAGAACCGCACCGGCCGGGGACCGTACTGGTGCGGGCGGTACCGGTAAATCACGTCGAACGCCACCTCGCGCGCCCGAAAGCTCACCATCCGCTGCGACCACCCGTTCTTCACCGTCTGCTTCCCCTCGACCGTGAAAAGGAAGTACTCCGACAGCCCCTCCTTCACCACTGCGGGGGCCTCCCTCGGCGCCGCCGCGGCGGGCGCCGGCGCGGCCTCGGCTTTGGCGACCGCCCGGCGCATCTCGCGCTGCCGGACGGCATTCTCGGCCGCCTTCTCCATCCGCTGTCCCTGAGCGAGCTGGGCGATTTTCTCGACGAGGTTGATGGTGCCGACCACCAGGCGCACCTGCGCCCCCTCGTAGTCCTCCCCGGAACGGTTCACCACCGTCACGTACCCGTCCACCGACGCCTTCTCCTCCCCCGCGTCGGAGATCATCACGTAATCCGCACTCCACGAGATCCCGCTCGTGAAGTACGACACCTCCACCGCCGCCTGCCCCTCGAACTTCGACTCCACGTTCCAGACCAGCACCTGCGGCCGGTCCGCCGGGAACGTCGTGTCCGCCACCTCGATCTCCTTGTCGTGCTCGACCGGCCGGAAGTACACGCTCGTCGGGTCGATCAGCGTGTTCGCCCACGAAAACTGGATCTTGTTGGAGCCCTTCTTGAACGTGATCGCCCGCGTCTCCTTGACCAGCGTCAGGTCCTCCGAGTTGTAGATCGTCAGCTGCACCCCGTCCCGCGGCGGCAGGGTTACCAGGTCCACGTCCCGGGCCAGCGCCCCCCCCGACATCAGGAGGACCAGGGTCGCGGCCGTCGATGCGCGCGTCATGGCGGTTCCTTTCGTCAGGGGTTTACCACTCGTTCTTGAAGAGGACATGGAGGAGGAAGACCACCTCCTCGGGCTTCTTGTCGGCCTCCCGGGGGCCGGCGGGAAGCGGGACGTGGATCTCGACGCTCTGGGCGCTCTTCCGCTCGACGGCATCGCGGCTCGTGGTCTGGCCCTGGAGCTCCCACTGCGCCTCGCGGTCCTTGCCGCCGCAGAACTCGTTGCGGAGCTGGTTCATGTCCTCCTCGATGTCGAGGACGCAGGCATCCTTCTTGAAGTTCTGGATCTTGTACTGAACGATGACGTCCTGGTGGAAGAGATTGTGCTGGACGGGAACGCGCTCGTTCTTCTTGACGGTGCGCTCGACTTTGACGTCCTTGGCCAAGCCGAGGTAGAGGGTCATCTCGTCATCGATGGGCGTGAACCGGCCCCAGTCCTCGCCGGTAAAGGCTTCGCCGCCCCGGCCGTCCTTCTGGAAGATGCGGACCTTGCCGGTGGGGAGGGGGAAGGAGCCGAGGGGGGTGGCGTCGGGGTCGGCCGGCGCCGCGGCGGGCTTGACGTTCTTGATGACGTAGTGGTGGGTGACGTAGCGCTGATTCGGCTCGTCGGGGACGGGCTGGCCGGAGCGCCAGTTGAAGACGAACTTCTTTCGGATGGGGACATCGACGAACTTGGCGACGAGGACCTCCTTGGACTCCTGGAGGCCCATTTCCTTCTGGAAGATCCCGCCGATGCCGGCCCAGACGCTGGAGAGACCGAATTCCTCGCCGGAGAAATTGGCCACGCGCATGTAGTTGCGCAGGGTCAGCGTCTTCTCATCGGCCTCGGCGACGGCGCGGTAGCTGAAAGAGCGCTTCAGGTTGCCGAGGATGTAGGAGATGCGGACCTTGACGGGCCCGGCGTTGTCGGCGAAGACCTCCCAGACGAGCGCATTCTCGCCGGGGGGGTAGGACTGGTTGATGACGCGGACGGCGTCGCCGACCGCGAGCGGGCGGAAGAGGATCGTCCACTTGTCGATCTGCGTGTTCGTCCACGAGAAGTCGATCTGATTGGTCCCCTTCAGAAGGGTGACCGTCCGCTCCTCCTCGACGAGGGTGGCGTTCTCGTTCTCAAGCTGAATCTCCACGCGCTCGCGGACGGGGAGGGTGGCCAGCTTGATCCGGGCGTCGGCGGGGGGAGCCCCCCCTGCCGCGCTGAAGAGGAAGGCGGCCGCCGGGACGAGCCATCGGGTGCGCATCATCAACCTCCTTAACAGGAACACTCACGAGAAGGATTCTCACGGAAGACGCGTCGGGGGCCGGCTTTTCGGGGCGAGCCCGGAACCCCTTCCTGCGTCCTTGGACGCGGGGGAAGACCGCCGGGTTCCCGAAAAGCGGCCCCGGCGCCCCCGACCCGTCCCGCGCGGGGGCGGACTGACGGGCGACCGGCAGGCGGCGACCAGCGCCGGCTCAGGCCACCGATCGGCGCGTCGCGGCGGCGTCAAATCCCTCCCGCCATCCGCGGCGTCCCCCCCGGGAGCCGCCGGCCGTCGAAGTCCCCCCGCCCCGTCTCCGGCGCCAGCGGGAACGTCACCATCCGCCGGTCCCGGTTCGAGCGGTAGACGGCGGTGAACAACTCGACCGTCCGCCGGCCGTCCTCCCCCGTCACGAGCGGCGACCGCCCCTCGATCGCCGCCTGCAGAAAATCCTCCACCTGCAGCCGGTGGTAATACTCCGTCGGGTTGATCGAGCGGAAGAAGGCGGCGTCCTCCTCGCGCCACCGCCTCGCGGCCTCCGCCTCGCCCGGCACGGTCCAGAGGTCGTTGACCGGCGGCTCGGCGATCCCGGAGACGCCCGCGATGAACATCGCCCCGCCGTCGGTCTGGACTCCGACCGAGGCGCCGTTGCTGCCGTGGACGGTCACGCGGCCGTAGAGGGCGGGATTCTGGGAGTTGCTCACCAGGATCTGCCCGAGCGCGCCGCTCCGGAACCGGACGGAGGCCACCGCCGTGTCCTCCACCTCGATCGTCGGGTGGTTCAGGGTCGCCCAGAACCCGGCCAGCTCCGCCGGCTCGCCCAGGAACCAGAGGAGGAGGTCAAGCTGGTGGGGGGCCTGGTTGACGAGGACGCCGCCGCCCTCGCCGTCCCAGCTCCCGCGCCACGGGTCGCTCCGATAGTAGGCCGCGTCCCGCCAGCCGAGCATCGTCACCGAACCAAGCACGGGACGTCCGATCCGGCCCGCGTCGATCGCCTCGCGCACCCGACGGCACGGCGCGTAGAAGCGGCGCTGGCTGATGACGCCGAGGGTGACCCGGTGCTCCCGGGCCGCCGCGATCATCCGGTCGCAGTCCGCCAGCGACGCGGCGAGGGGCTTCTCGACGAGAACATGGGCGCCCGCGCGGGCGGCGGCGATCGCCGGCTCCGCGTGGCGCGGGTGCGGCGTCCCGATGACGACCGCCTGCACCCGCCCGTCCGCCAGCATCGCCTCCACGTCGGGGTAGGCGCGAATGCCGTGCCTCGCCGCGAAGGTCTGCGCGCGCTCGAGCCGCCCGCTGCAGCAGGCGACCAGCTCCGACTGCGGCGCCGCGCGCAGCGCCGCGGCGTGGAGGTCCGCCACCTTCCCGCATCCGACGATCCCCGTCCTCAAGCGGTCCATGGCGGGTTTCCCGAAGAGAGGCGCGCCCGGGGGGGACGCGGAAGACGCGAAACGGCTTTCGCGGAGGCCCGGCCCGTGCGCCGTTCCCTCCGGGTTTCCGAAATCCATCCCGTCCGGGCTCACGGCCGCAGGACGACCTTCATCAGCCCCGGCTCTCGGCGGCGAAGGCGGTCGAACCAGGCCGGCCCCTCGGCGAGCGGGGCCACGGCGCTCAGCAGGGGCCTCACGTCGATCCAACCGCGCGCCAGCATCTCGATGCAGGCGGGGTATTCGCCGCTCGAGGCGCAGGACCCGAGAAGCGAGAGCTCCCGGGTGACGGCCGCCTGGAGGGGCAGCTCGACGCGCGGGGCGAGGTTGCCCACCAGCGTCACGACGCCCCCCTTGCGCGCCGCCTCGACGGCGGTCCGGAACGGGTCGGGCGCGCCCACCACTTCGAAGACGAAATCGGCGCCGCGCCCCTCCGTCCGCTCGCCGACGCGGGCGGGAATGTCCCCCGCCGCCGGGTCGAGGGCGTCATCCGCCCCGAGCCGTCTCGCCAGCTCGCGCCGCGCCGGGTCCGGGTCGACCGCGACGAGCCGGCCGCAGCCGGAGCGACGCGCCGCCTGGATCACGAGCTGCCCGATCATCCCCGCGCCGACCACCGCGACCGACGCGCCGAGCGGCATCGCCGCCCGACGGACGGCGTGAACGGCGATCGAGACGGCCTCGACCATCGCCGCGTGCTCGAAGGCGAGCCCGTCGGGCAGGCGGTAGAGGATGGCGGCGGGGACGGCGACGAGATCGGCAAAGGCGCCGTCGCGGCGGTATTCCTCGCACGAGACGCCGAGGACCCGCCGGTTGTCACAGAGGTTGATCTCGCCCCGCCGGCAGTGCCAGCAGGCGCCGCAGGAGACAGTCGAGTCGAAGGTGACCCGGTCGCCCGGCGACCAGCCCGTCACGCCTGGTCCGGCGGCGGCGACGACACCCGCCGCCTCATGGCCCATCACGATCGGCGGCCGGCGGCGTCCGGTCGAGCCGTCCATGCCGTGAACGTCGCTCCCGCAGATCCCGCAGGCCCTCACGGCGACGAGCACCTCGCCCGGCCCGGGAACGGGGTCGGGAACCTCGCGGAGGACGAAGGTGTTGTGCGCGGCGAGGACGAGGGCTTTCATCGGGGGCCTCCTGGATTCCGGGCGGCCGGTCCTCGCGCGCCGCACCGGCCGGCGGACGCCGGGGCGGGGAGGCGGCGGTCACCCGCCGGCGGCGTACTCGTCGAGCAGCTCCTCGATGCGCCCGAAAACCTCGCCCATCTGCCGCTCGTCCGGCAGCAGGGTGATACGGAAGCGGTTCGTGTAGGGCACGTTGAAGCTGGTACCGGGGGCCAGTAGGACGTGCTTGCGCTCCAGAAGGTCGAGGGCGAAGCGCTGGTCGTCGAAGTCCTTGAGCACGTCCGGGCGGACGCCGGGAAAGGCGTAGAGCGCGCCTTGGGGGGCCATCACCTCAAGGTACTTGCTGCGCCGGACGCCCTCCAGGACCGCGGCGCGGGTCTGGAAGAGGCGGCCACCGGGACGGACGAGGTCGCGCACCGACTGGTAGCCGCCGAGGGCGGTCTGCACCGCCCACTGGCCGATGACGTTGGAGCAGAGACGCAGCGCGGCCAAGGTGTCGAGCGCCAGCAGATAGTCCCGGGCGTGGGCCTTCTCGCCGCTGAAAACCAGCCAGCCCACGCGGTAGCCGCACGCGCGGTAGACTTTGGAGAGCCCGCTGAAGGTGCCGCAGAGCGTCTTCTTGACCAGGCTGGCCACGGGCACGTACACCTGGTCGTCGAAGAGCAGCTGGTCGTAGATCTCGTCCGAGAACACCACCAGTTGGCGCTCCTCGGCAAAGCGCACCATCGCCTCCAGCACGGCGCGCGGGTAGACCGCGCCGGTGGGGTTGTTGGGCGAGATGATCACCAGCGCGCGCGTGCGCGGGGTGGCCAGGCGCACCAGCGCGTCGAGGTCGGGCAGAAAGCCGTTCTCGGGCGGGCAGGGATAGTGAACCGCCTTGCCGTCGTTGAGGTGGGTGGCGGCGGTCCAGAGCGGGTAATCGGGCGACGGCACGAGCACCTCGTCCCCTTCGTTGAGGAGCGCGCGCAGGGAGAGCAGGATCAGCTCCGACACGCCGTTGCCCATGAAGACGTCGTCGGCGGTGACGTCCAGGATCCCGCGCGCCTGCTGCTGCATGACCACCGCCTCGCGCGCGGGGAAGATGCCCTTCTGGTGGCAGTACGCATCGGAGTCGCGCAGGTTCTCGATCATCGCCAGCCGCATGGTCTCGGGGGCGCGAAACCCGAAGAGGCCCGGGTTGCCGATGTTGAGCTTGAGGATCTCGTAGCCGGCCTTCTCCAGCTCGGCGGCGCGGCGGGCGAGCGAGCCGCGGATCTCGTAGCGGACGTTCGCAAGCGCGCGGCTGGGTTGGATGAGATGCGGGGTCATGGCGGATCCGTGAGCCGTCGCGGGGCTTCCGTCACGCCGCGGGCGGGATGGGCCGACGCCCCCCCCGTTCCCGCCGTGCGGATATCGGCGGGCAGTATAGGGGAGGAGGGCGGAGGGGGCAAGTGAAAGGGGCCCCGGAGGCATCTCGTCGCGATCGACGCTCCAGTTGCCCCCCACGTTCGGCTAAAAGAAAGCCCTTTGGAACCCGATGGATCAGGAAGCCCCCATCCATCCATCCCGGGGAACAGAGGACTTGTCATACGCCGATCCACAGCTCACGCCGGGATCGGTCCTGGGGGCCATTTCCTCAAAACGGAAACGGCGCCGCTGGATGCCCGGCGAAGGGATTCCCCCCCCCGATCGATGATCAAGGGGACGTCCTGGGGATGCCATCGGCGGCGGCCGGGAAAAGGCCCGACGGCAGGGATTCCGCATGAAACGCGCTCGTACCAATGCCTCAAGGACGGCGTTCGGCATCCCGCTCGAGACGCTCGGCTTCGGCCCGGGCTTTCTCAGCCTTCTCCGCCAAGCCCCGCAGGAAGCCGGGAATCTTCTTCCGCTCCTCCGCGGCCAGCTCGGGGGCCTCGGGCAGAACGATCTCCTTCCCGCCGGGGGCCATGACCAGCTCGAGACGGCCCGTCTCCGCGGACGGAAGGGCGACCAGCTCGAGGGCCCAGCAAATGGAGACGAGCCGCCCGGAGCAGCTGTAAGGCGCCTCGGGGAGCGTCAAGCGGAACTCCCGCCGGTCTTCGCGCCCCGCGCCGTCGAAGCGGATCGTCTCGACGACGCCGACGTCCTGCGTCCCCTTGCCCCGCGTGTACCAGAAGAGGCGCAGCTCGACCGCGTCGGGGGGCTTCTCGAGGGACCAGGAAACCCGGCCGGCCACCTCCTCGCGGGGGCCGTAGGCGACCCCGCCATCCAGCGTCTCGATGCGCAGCGTGTTCATGGACCGTCCGGACCTGGTTCCGAGTGCAACACGCGGATCTTTCCCGGCCATCCGGGCGGCCGCAAGGGCCGCCCCTCACGACGACGGCAGCACGGCGATCGGGAACTCGAGCGTCACGTCCGGCCACCGATCGATCTCGCCGTGGACCTTCAGCGTCCAGATCACCTTGTTGTTGCGGCCGGCGAAGGAATGCATGGTGTCGGGGGGAATCCGAAGCGTCGCCCGCCCGGCACGGATCTCGTAGGCGCTGCGGGCATCGACAAGCCCGATGGAGGCGAAGGGGCGGCGGTCCGTGACGGTTGTGGTGCCCCGCCGGTAGGTCGCCTCTTCGCGGCCCTCGAGGCGGATTTGGAGGCGCTTGATCCGCCGGTCCATGCCCGGGACTTTCCACGCGATGTCGAGCGAGCCGCCGAGGGGAACGGACGACGCGGAGGCCGTGATCACAGGACGCGGGTTGAAGAGGGCGAGAAACTGGTAGAGGGCGCCGACAACGACGCCAATGCCGATGAGGACAAAGGGGACGAGAAAGACCATGAGGAACCACTCGGGGGCCCCCTTCCGCCAGGCCTGGACCGCCTGCCAGACGAAAATCGACACGATGCCGTTCCAGAAGAGGGCGAAGATCGTCAGGCCGATGAACCCGCCGAGCGGCGTGGATCCGGCCTTGAGCGTGACAGGCCCGGACGGGGCGGGAGCCCCCCCCCCGGGGAGTCCCGTCGTCGCCCCGGCGCTGACGGGCGAGCGGCGTCCCGGGACGCTCCACGGCACGGCGCCGTCCCCGCCGCGCGCGCTCCGCAGCGCGACGACGAACCCGATCCCGCCGACCGCCATGAACACCAGCGGAACCAGCACAAAAAGGAGCTCCCACGTGAACCCTCGCTCGAGAACCGCCTCCGCCGGGTCCTTCGGGTTGACGTAGCACGTCGCCGTCGAGCCCTTCGGGTACCGGTCGACAATCTCCTTCTTGCCGCCGTAGCCGCTCGACGACCCGCCCATGAACCCGTACCGGTTCGAGCGGTAGACCCGCTCGCCGACGCGGTACTCGTATAGGATGTCCACGCTGTAGGTCGTCCCGTCGCTGTCGGAATGGCTCTTCACGCGGCTCGAGAGGATCGTGCAGGGGGTGGGCGTCCAGTTCCGAGCGTCGATCGCGTCGACCACGGCCGGCAGAAAGAGGCCGAGAAAGAGACCGAGGCCGACAAGAAAAAAGGCGGCGCAGAAGACGGCGGGGAGCCACCGGGCTCCTCGGCCGGAGACGGCGCGGCCGGAAATCGGCTCGGTTGATCCGCCGACCGCGGTGTCGCGCGCGCGGCTTCGCAGCACGAACCAGATCCCCCCTCCCCCGATCACGACGAAGACGAGGGGAAAAAGAAGGACCAGACCGAACCAGAGGCCGCCCGTCCGCAGCAGGGCCTCCGTGGGTGCTTTCGGGTTGACGCGGCAAACGGCCTTCGACCCGGCCGGATAAGCGTCGGCCAAGCGCTGCGCCTCGGCGTAGTCGGACGACCCGTCGTAGCCGGGCTCGATCCGGTCGGAGACGTGCGTCTGCCCGTTCCACGTGTACCGGTACGCGATGACGGCGCGATAGTCGTTGTCCCGGGCGTCGACGCGGGACGACTCGATCTCGCAGGGGGTCTCGATCCAGGTCCCTTGGTCGATGCGTTCGGCGAGTTCCTTCGCCAAGAAGGCGGTGAAGAGGAGGCCCATGACGAGGAAGAGGCCGAAGAAGAGAACAAGGCAGCCGGAGGCGGCCTTGCTTGAGGAGCCGGGGCTGCGGGAGCCGAGACGGATGGGCATCTTCGATCTCCTGGCGCCGCGACACGGGTCGGCGACTCCGCCCCGATTGTACAGGGCGTACGAGAAGACGCAAACCCCGAACGCGCGCTCAAGTTGCCCCGGGCCCCCAGAATCCCGGCACGCGGACGGTTGTGCATGAGACTCGGGAGGCGACGCCGGAAAATCCGACGCATCGGGTTTGCCAAAGGGTCCGCAGAGCCGTCAGCCGGATTGGGAGCCCGATGGGAAAAGGCTGCGCCGGGGGGCGCGGCAAAACACCGGCCGGTCAGGGGCGTGGGGCCCTCCCGGCGCGCGCGGCGTGCCGCGGGAGATTCGGGTTGCAGAGGGCTTTCATATCGCCGCAAGGGTGGGGTAATTCGAGGGGACCGGCGACCGCCCCTCCGCCCCGCCCTAACGACCAGTCGTCGTGCCGAGCCGTCAGAGCCGGCGGTGCGGCGGCGGCGTCTTGCCCCCCAAAGCCGAGAAGCCCGCAATCGGATCGGGGCTTCAGCACGCCCGAGACCGCTTCGGCGAAAGCAACGCCGGGCGGAGTCTGGGGACGAGCCCCGTCCCGCACACGGATACGCTCGGACCGTGCCGCGCCGGGTCACGCGCGACCCGTCTCGAGCCGAGAAAAAACCCCGCGTTGTCTGCGGGGCGGACAGAATGAGCTCCGGGCCCCGTCATGTTACCCCGCGACGCCTCCCGCCCGGCCGGCCCAGCCGACCCGATCCGGGCTCAAGGGGAGATCCAAGCCGATCCCGACAAAAGGCGTCCGATACCCCTCGATGTTCTTCCCCGTGATTCTCGCCGCGACCTCGCACCCGAATTCCGCCTTCCCCAGCCGTGCGCCGCCCGAAAGCCATCCGGCGGCCTCGCCCCCCGGCTCACGAAGGAGAAGAAAGGCCGGATGGAACGCCGTCCGGGGCTCCCGCCCCGGGCGGGTCCGTCCGCCGTTGCCCGCCCGGGGGATCAGCGTCGAGGTTCCCATCGGATCTCCGCCCCTCGAATCACGGACGTCCGCCGCTTGAAACCACGTTGTAGATACGCTTCGCGCCGCCCGCCGTTGGCGACCGTCCTCCCCGCGCCACGCCACGCCCTCAACCAACAACTCGCGTGCGGCGTCCGCCATGAGCTCCACAATCTGTAACGTGCAACCGGCGCGCGGGTGACGCAGTTCCCGGAAAAATCCTGAGAATTCGGCGGCCCGCCTGACACGCGGGCGAAGAGGAAGGAAGCGGGTATGGCAATGGCACAATTCGACACACGAGCGACTGGCGCGCAGGGCGCCATTTCCTCTTGCCCTCTTTCCGCCCCCTCCACGGCACCCTACCCCCCCGCCTTCATTACCCTCAAGTCGAAGATTCCCCCCGCCGTTGCCCCCGCCTCCGCCTCCAGCCTCACGCGGACCTTCGTCTTCCCCCGCGTCAACTTGTCCGGGATCGCGACCTCCACGTCGAAAAACTCCCCCGGCTTCGACCGCTCCAGCACCTGCCGCGCCACCGTCTCCCCCTCCACCACCACGCGGAACCGCCGGTTCCCCCCGTCGTCCCCCCAGTACGTGCAGAGCAGCGCGTTCCGCCCCGCCGGGTCCACCGCCAGCTCGTACCCGAACCACCCGCCGTCCGTCGCGTGCCGCCACGCCTGCCCCTCGAACTCGCCGGAGCTCGTCCGCTCCCCCTGCAGGTCGTGTTCCCGCTCCGAGGCGGCGTTCCCGATCCGGACTTGGTCGCGCGTCCGCGGCGCCAGCGCCTTCCGCGCGTACAGCGGCCCGACCCGCCCCTCCGGCGCAGCCGCAGCCGGATCCTCCACGATCCAGACTCGCGACCCGCCTCCCCGGTTCAGCCGCGCGTAGTTCGGGATCGCCAGCAGTCTCGGGGCGTCCCCCTCGATCGCCATCACGCCCCCCAGCAGGTCCGCCTTCCAAACGACCCGCAGCGCGGCCCCCGGCCCGAGCACCAGCGCCGACGCGTCCCCTTCGTGATCGACGTCCTCGACGCTGTACACGATCGGCCCCCGCTGCAGCGCCACCCGTCCCCGGTTGGCCGCGACCCGCGCGTCGCAACGCACCCGCTGGACCTCCATCGGCAGCGCCAGCGCGACCCGGTCCCCGTCCTTCCACGCCCGGCGAATCCGCGCGTACCCGCCGGCCGCCTCGGCCTCCGCCGGCGCGCCGTTGACCGCGACCGTGAACCGCCCCTTCGTGTCCGGGACGACCGAGTAGAGCGCGCTCCCCGCCCGGTCCGGGATCCGGAGCATCAGCGTGAACGTCGACGGGGCCGCGGGCCTCAGCGTGATCGCCACATCCCCCTTCCACGGGTACTCCGTTTCCTGCTCCACCCCCAGCGTCGTCCCCCCCACCCCGGGAATCGTCCACGCGCCCGCCAGATAGTGGTTTACGGCAAGCGCGTCCCCATGCGGGGACGTCGAGAACGCCAAGTCCTTGATCGCCAGCAGCGCCCGGGGGATGTTCCCGACGCAGCACGGGCAGCCGTGCCACGGATACCGCGCCTTGTCCGAGCGCAGGGGGTTCTGGTAGAAAAAGTTGACGCCGGTCAGCTCGATCGCCCCCAAAATGTTGTTGTAGAGCACCCGCTCCTGGACGTCCGCGTAGTGCCCGCGGCCGTGCCGCCGGAGCATCGCCTCCGCCCAGAACGAGAGGCCGCAGCCGGCGCAGGACTCGCAGTACCCGTCGTTCCGCAACTCGAAGTCCTTGTCGAACGCCTCTCCCTCGTGCGACGCCCCGACGCCGCCGGTCAGGTAGAGCTTCCGGTCCACCGCGCTCTCCCAGAGCCGGTCGGCCGCCCGCCCGTAGGCCGCGCCGCCCGGCAGGAGCGCGTAGTCCGCTGCGGCCGTGTAGAGGTAGGTGGCGCGGACGGCGTGCCCGACCGCCTCCGCCTGCTCCGACAGCGGCAGGTGCGACTGCATGTAGGGGTTGCGGTGCGCCGGGTCTTCGTGGTGATGGTCGAGGAACCACCGCGCGAGGGCGGCGTACGGGGCGCCCTGCCCCGCCCCCTCCGTCGCGTCGACGTGCCACGCCAGCCGGAAAAGCGCGTGCTCCATCCCCGGGTGGCCGTTGACCCACGTCCGCTTCGGCGGGGGCCCGAAGGTCGCGCAGAGCAGGTCCGCGCACCGCCGCGCCGCGTCGTAGAGCCGCCGGTCCTTCCCGCCCGTCGCCCGGTGGTGCGCCACCCCCGCCTCGATCAGATAGCCCATCACGTAGAACTCGTGGTCGCCGACCTTCGTGAACCGCGGGCGCTTGTTGACGGTGTGGAAGGTGTGCAGGTAGCCGTCCTCGAGTTGAGCGGCGAGCACGATGGGGATCCACTCGTCGACCTTCCTCCGCAAGGCCGCCTGCGCCGCCGCCAGCGCCGCGTCCCCCTCGGGGTCGTACGCCAGCGCCAGGCAGATCGCCTCGATCGTGTTGTAGATGTACGCGTCGCTCCACGGGCACCCCGTGAACTTTCCGACCGCCTCGCCCTTCAGCGCCCGCGCCGCGTGGACGAAGTTCAGCAGCTCCTGCCCCCGCCCGCCCGCCTCCATCTGCCGGACGCAGTGCGGGATCCATTTCTCGGTGAGCCGTTTGACCTGCTCCTTCCAGAACCCGCGGACGCGGACCTGCTGGACGGCGACGGGCCGGAGCGCCTCCGCGGGCGCCGCGGCCTCCTCCGCCCGCGCCCCGGACCCGGCCAGCAGCGCGGTCGCCAACGCGACGGCGACCCGTGAGAGGGGCTGCCCCCCCCACACGCGAGCCGTTCCACCTGGCGGGAGTTGTGGGAGGGGTTTATCCCCTGTCACGAGAGCCGTTCCACCCGGCAGGAGACAACCCCGATTCGCCGACACCGCCATCGTCGATTGTGCCGCTGTCGCCTGGCGCATGGCGCATCCTCCGGGCAGGATAGTATGCGGGAACCCCGCCAATAGAATGCGCCCCCCCGCCCGCCGTAACAGCCTATGCCGCACCCCGCCGCGCGGGAGGGATGTGGGAGAGGTTTGTTCCCGGCCGCAAGAGCCGTTCCCCCAAGACGGGGAACAACCCCGATTCCCTGATCGGAATTGTGCGGCCCTCTCGCCACGGCTCCTGGGCGGCCGAACAAACCCCTCCCACACCGGAGACCTCGATTGCCTTGGAGTATGTTGCTTTAGGCCGCTGCATGGGGCCTCTGGCCGGCCGTGACGGCTGTTGACGAGCGGGCCGCCTGGAAGGCGGCGCTACCGCGCAACGCCGGCCCCCCTGCCCTTCGCCCCCCCGATTCGTAATCCTTGACTTCCCCCCGCCTACGCCTTATTAGTAATGTTGACCGCAGGATGCCCCCATCGTCTAGCGGCCCAGGATGCGAGATTCTCAGTCTCGAGACCGGGGTTCAAATCCCCGTGGGGGTACCAACCCTCCGCCAACTCCGGCGCGCCGCCGGGGAGCGGAGGGACGCGGTAGAAGTCGATCGTTACCTCCCTCCGATCCGGGTCAACCGTAATTCCCTTCTCGAAAGACCTTAGGATTCGCTTCTGCCTTTCACGCCCCGCCCCCTCGAAGTGCTTCCGGAAATCCTCGATCAGCGCGACGACCGAATCCACTACGGGCGCCTCGAGCACCTCCCGCTTGACGTACAGCCGCGCGCACGCCTCCGCGCCCCCGTCCTCGTAACGGGCGCAGACGTAGTTGTAGTTCTTCTTCCGGGTCGTTTTGCGGGTGCGCGGGTCGGTGGAGGTCCATGTCCAGGTGTGCGTCCGGTAGTAGCGTCCGCACTTCGCGCAGACGATGAAGCCGGCCAGCAGCCCCGACGACCGGCTCTCCCGCGGGATCACCGACCCCGGCGCACAGGCCGTGCAGGCGCCCTGCATGAGCGCCAGGCGTTCCCTCGCCTTCTTCGCCAGCTCCCGCGGCACGGGGGACTGGAAGGCGTCCTCGACCACGATCCAGTCCTCGCGCGCGTTCCAGCGCGTCCTGGCCCGCTCGCTGTCCTCCTGCTCAATCTTCGTGTGGTCGTTCCCCATCGCGTCCGGCCGGTTGGCGATTCGGTAGACCTTCGCGCTCGTGCGCTGGTTGAATGCGGCCTTCCCCTCGTATGCCGGGTTCATGAGGATCGCCCGCACCGCCCCCACGGTCCAGACGTTGCCGCGCGGGGAGGGGATCCGCTTCCGGTTCAACGTGTGCGAGATCTGCTTGTACCCCTTGCCCTCCCGCCCGAACATCTCGAAGATCATCCGGACCGCCTCCACCCGCTCGGGCGCCCCCGGCACCAGCGTGATCTCGCAGGTCTTCTGCTTCGGCGGGGGGCCGACGATCTCGCGGACGAATTTGCCGTCGGGTGTTAGGATGTGCCAGACGCTGGCGTTCCGCTGCCCCCGCGGCCCCGGCCGGATGTACCGATGCCGCTCGATCTCCCGGCCTTGCCGGTCGACAACCATGTGGTCGAAGCCGTCGGGCGGCACGCCGCCGACGACACGACCCCGGCGAGCCCTTTCGACTTGGCCGCGGATCGCACCCGACGCCGTGATCCGGGACTTTGTCTTGGCTCGCAGTTCCATGAAAATCGCCGAGGGCCTTTTTGCTTGAGACGCCTCGCCGAAACCGATCAGGACACAGCCCTCTCTTCCGCCGCCAGAAGTCGGTCGAGGTGGGCCTTCGCGGACTTGGCCCACGCCTGCCATCGCGGAATCTGGATCGCGCCGCCTCGCGCGTAAACGTCCTCCGGCGTCACCGGGTCTCCACCGATCGTGGGGAGGAGCGCCCAGTGCGGGCGCTTCGTGTTGTAGCGGTCGCGGAACTCCGCGGGCGGCGGGCCCGGTCTCTTTCGCCCTCCCGGCGGGATTGGATCGCGGTACCATCCCGTCACGCCGGCGCCCATCTGCGCGAGGACGCGCGTCAGCCGCGTCCCCGGCATCGACCGGAGACCGCCCTTGATCTCCTCCCGCGTCTCGTCGGTCAGAGCAATCCGTCCCGCACTTTTTTTAAAATGCGATTGGCGATGGTCAGC
>Ga0209381_1001868_pt1 | contig 30377 bp, 42 predicted proteins | sample DewCreD2012metaG_FD_184111 | JGI IMG/M metagenome (GOLD analysis project Ga0209381, IMG submission 184111) | Hot spring sediment bacterial and archeal communities from British Columbia, Canada, to study Microbial Dark Matter (Phase II) - Dewar... ...
CAGGGGATTCCATCGACAATTTCCCCTGCATATTTAGATGCACTGCCTCTTTCTGTGTCGATCACGGCGATCCTGCCGCCGTTTACCAGCGCGTGGGCGAAGCGCAGCGCCGTATAGGTCTTTCCCGATCCCGCCGGTCCATCAATTGTCATTCGCAGCCGGCTCTGTCGTCGTGTAGCTTTTCTAAACATTCTCATCTCCTTGTATGGCTAAAAACAATTCTCCGTTATCCTTGGCAAAGAGCTCCAGGCTCTCGCCGTCTTTCAAACCCAGTGCAGCTCGCACTTTGCGCCGGGTGGCGTTGCCCAACGGACAACCGATATCCAGGTCGGTTATTCCAGATATAGCCACTCCCGCCCTTCCTCCCGCCCAAGCCAGTATCTCCATCGCTCGTTCCACGCCGATCCCGGGCAGCGCCGCCAGGATTGCCGCGCTCGGTCCCAAAACCGACGGTATCCGTGGTGGCAATAGCTTCATCTCGATCTCTCGCTTGCGGTATGCCAGGCGGATAATGCAGGCTTCAAAGTCCTGGTCTCCCCCGCAAAATACTACGAATACCCCCATTTCTTGAATGCTCAGTAATGCTCCTTGCACTGCGTCCCAGTTCCAGCCAGTTTGCCGCTCGGTTATTGCCTTGCCGCCTGGTCCGCGGGAAATCTCTCCAGTGATGACCAAATATGGCCATGTAGTCAGCTTGCCGTTAACCTGCTCGTCTATCCTGGCGTGGCTGATAGCTGCCATCTGCAGAAATAGCCGTTCTTCTCGAAGCGAATTCAGCAGATCATCTGGCGTCTTGCGCTCGATCACCAGCAAGCAGCCGTCATCTGTCAGCGCATGCACGTCGCCGTAATCCAGCAATGTGATTGTTGTAGGTGCACCGCCGAACATTAACCTTTGCACCCAGTCTGGCTCGCGACTGTCAATCATCACTGCCTGGATCATACGGCGCCTCCCGAAGCCATTTGATAAGGATTGGTAAGAAAATCAGGACGAATAACAGGTAACTTCCACATAATACTGAGCATATTTTGACAATCATATTTGTGCTCCTTTGCCTGCCGACCCGGAGGGAAGAGCCGGCAGGCAGTAAGGAGAATGGGCGAGGCGCACCTACGCCGCGCCGTTCGGGGGAAATCCCTGTAAGAGAGAGCGGCTAGAACGGCGCGGTCATCTCGGTGATAAGCGCTACGGTTTCAGGCGAGTCAATCGTGAAATACTTCGCCAGTAGCTTCTGCTCGGCGATCATCGGTGCCAGCTTGGCGCGGATCTTCTCTAAATCTGTCTCGCCTCGGGCTGCGTTCTGAACATAAAATCTCAAGAATTTGAACGCTGTCTCTTTCTCTTTGCCGTTATCACTGGATGGCGCAGATGACGTCGCCGGTGCATTGCCATTAAATGCCGCCAGACATTCTTCGCGCGTGTCGTAAATCGCCAAAAAACGCAGTGTAGTGGCGTTCTTGACTTCTCCGTTTTGATTGGTGTATGTCCTGCCGGTGGGCACAGTTTCCACCTTGGCGAACTTGCCGTTGATTTCTTGCAGCGTCATTACACCCAGATCGCGCAGGCTGGGTAGCACAATATCTTTCCACTCGCCGAACTCGGCGAGCATGCGGCGCTCAATCGGCTGTTCGATCTTGCTCTCTTCCAGCGGTGTAAGCAAGAGGTCGATTGCTGTGTAACGCCGCAGAGCGTTGCCTTTTTCATCCGTTTGGTTTGGGTCATATGGAACTTTGCCAAAACCCTTAACCAACGAACAAGCCCAGGCGTTCACGGAAATTTCTCCGTAATACTCAAAGGCTTGCTCCGGTGGGTTCATGGCAGCTTCAAATGGATCGTAAGGTTTGGTAGCCATTCTTGTTTTCTCCTTTTCTCTAATCTTGGCTCTTACAGTTGTTAAGTAAAGTTTGAATTTCTTGCAGCGTAATGGCGACCAGCGCCACGCGTCGGATGATTTCAGTTGTTGTCAGTTGCTCTTCCAGGATTGGCATCATTAGCGTTTGGCACTTCGTTAGCCTGGCGATTGCGTCCATCCTCGCCCACTCAGCGTTGTTCGGCCAGCGCTTTCGATGCGTAACCATCCCCGATACTTCCCTCCTCTCTCCCGATTTGTGACTTAATCTGATTCTGGGATTAGATTTAAAACAATCCCGCCGATTGCCTGCATCTCGTCCAGCAGCGCGGGGATATTTTTGCAGCCGAATGGTCCTAGATTTCTACTTAGTATGGAACACATCGCAGCGTCATCGGAGATCCCACGTGTATCGATCACCGGGCAATTTACATGCGGCATCTCGCGGTGCTGAGTAAGCGCTGTTATGCGTTTGCGCCCGGCAATGATCGCCCAGCTGTCACCGTTGAAAAACGCCACTTGCGCGTTATTGATGATCTCTTCATCGATCAGTAACATAGGATTGCTCCTACGATAGTTACCGCTAACCCGATGCTGATAAAAATCTTTATGATCTTGCAACGTAAGCCCTTGCCCAGGTCACCCGGATGTACTGGCACCACACACGAGCCTTTGCTCGTGCTCACGATAAAGTGCGACCCCTTGCCATTGCGCACAGTTGCCCCATGTTTTAGTGCGTGGTGTAAAAAATCATCGCCGTTGCGGCAAGCGTCAAGCCGATTCTTGCTCATCGCTTGTCTCCTCGTGAAAGCCGCCCGCCATCTCCCCGCCTACGTCTTCGGTAAAACGCTGGATCAAGTCCAGCAATGCTTCCGCCTGGTCGCGGGTCATAAAAACTGTGAAGTCAAAAGAATACTCAGTCATTTCGCCCCCAGTCCAGTGCCAGCATCAACAGGCTCAGCGCCAGGATGAATACGCCAGATGCGATCCACTCAACCATTTTTCGCCTGCTCTTTCTTTTCTTGTTCTTCCCAAAACAGGTCAATTGCCCGCCTCACGCACTCGCCTTGGGAAATCCCAAGCCGTTTCGCTAAATCGGAAATCCTGGCGATGTGCAGCATACTCAGGGAATAGGTCTTTGTCACCGCATATTGCATTTTTGGGTCTTCGTTCTTCATAGTTACCTCGGGTTGGTGACTATATGTCACCAGATGGTTACATTATATATCGTTATTGTTAGTTTGTCAATGGCTGGCAACAAAATGTCACCCATTGGCTTTTCGGTTTGTGACAAACTATCGCCAGGAGAAAAACGGCATGTTCTCAGAATGGCTTCAAAGGGAGATCAATCAACGTGGGTGGTCCCAATCAGATTTAGCGCGAAAAGCAGGGATAAAACGTCAAGTAGTTAATCGATACATTAATCAAGAACGATTAACCCCAGATAAAGAAATTCTCATAGCCATTGCCCGCGCCCTCGACTATCCCCCCGAGGTCGTCCTGCGCGCCGCCGGTATCCTCCCCACTCTCCCCGATTGGCGCTCCGCCGCCGAAGAAATCCTAGGCTACAAGCTTACTGAGCTCAGTAACTCGCAGATCGAAGAGCTGCTCCAGTATGTCGAGTTTATCCAAAATCGCGACGAGCGTAATCTCGACCGCCGCACCAGCTACAAAAAACGGGAGGGGGAAACCCCTCCCGAAACGGTTAAGAAATAGAACAATTATTCTAAGACGATAAAATGAAACGGTTTTTTCTAGATCAAGAAGAACTAAATAAAGTTAAGCAAATACGCTTAGCTGGCGACTTAGATCGAGCCGAGAAGATTCTTCTACAGGCCGAGCAGACTCCGGCTACTTGTGATGAGCTTCGCAAAATTGCATCTATACGCGCGCATGAAGCAAAAAAACAGGGTGATTGGATGAAAGTTATAAACGTCCTTGAAGCATATAATCAGCACGCTGCTCGCTGGAAATTGCATTGTTTACATATTGTGAATCAAGAGCCGCCGGAACATACAAAAACAGATCAACGTTTGCTGCATGAAGCAAAAACAACATTAAACAACAATAGGTGAAAGTAATTGCTCTACTGATAAACGCACTTTGCATTCCACGCTCCACTATAACCGGTAACGCACACCGCAATCCACTCCCCACAGCCCAGGGCTGCCCCCATCGTCTAGGGGACCAGGACGCAGCCCTTTCAAGGCTAAAACGAGGGTTCGAATCCCTCTGGGGGCACACGAGCATTGCATTCCACCTCTTTCAACATGGGATTGTAGTCTGCGTTTCAAATTTATGTGAAACGGAGGTTGCAATCCTATGCTATTATCCGAAGCCCTGGACGGCTACTACCTTAGCCACATTGCTGATGGCTATAGCCCACTGACCATGACAACATATCTATCAGCTCTGCGAATTCTGAGTGGCTTTCTACACGATCCCAATATATCAGAAATATCTGAAACAGACTTAAAACGCTTCTTCGGTCACCTGCGCACAAGCTATGCTCCGGAGCATTCTGATAGCGGTCAACTCTCCACGGCTTCCCTGCATCGCTATTGGAAGGCTATTCGATCTTTTTTCAAGTGGGCAGATGCCAGTTTTGGAGTTGGTCGTCCTGATGCTGCCTTCAAAATGCCTCGTTATGCAAACAAAGAAATTATCCCCTATTCTGAAAACGACGTTCAAAGACTACTGACCGCTTGCCGGCAATCCCGTCCTATTGCAAAAGCAGGTAAGCGAGAATATCATTTCCGGCCTAATACTGCAGAACGAAATATAGCTATATTGCTTTTGTTCTTGGATACCGGCTTGCGCCCAGGAGAGCTTGCTAGGCTCAAAATCGGCGATATTGATTTATCCAGCGGAGAAATTCAGGTCAAGCCCTACAGGAGTGGTAAAACTCGTCCCCGTATTGTGATTGCCTCAGCAAAAACCCGCAAAGCCATCTGGCGCTACCAGGCTACACGAGGAGAATGTGAAGTGAATCAGCCCGCTTTTTTGACCAATGATGGCTGTGAAATGACTCGTCATACCCTGGGCAGCCTGGTGGCTAATCTGGGGCGGCGCGCTGGCGTGCCCAATGCTAATCCATATCGTTTTCGTCACACATTTGCTATCGAATATCTTCGCAATGGCGGGGATGTCTTTACTCTCCAGCGTCTATTGGGTCATGCAACTCTGGAGATGTGCCGCGTCTATCTGCGCCTTGCCCAAACAGATGTGGCGACTGCCCACCGCCGCGCCTCGCCGGTAGACCGCTGGCGGGTGTGATCACGGCAGCTTGATGACTCGGAAGAACGGCGAATAACGACTCACGTATAACATATCCAAATTTCCCCCGCTGCTTTGGTAACCCATCATGGTGAGATAATCACCGGCGTCGAGTTTACTCAGACAGGCAATGGATATCCATGTGGCACCACTGGACTGGGCATTTCGCCCGTCAACTGCCAGGAGTGTAGCGCCATTTAATTGAATCATAAGCCCACGCATCCCTGTCGTGTTTGCCGCAAATACCAGATGCCCAGTTGCCAGATACCAGCCCCCCAGAGGTGCAATAACTCTCTCCGTGTTGATGCTTGTCGAGTGCATCCCGTAAGGATCCGACATTTCGCTGTTGAAAGTCAACGTTTGCCAGTTTCCCGTGTTGGTGTGAATGATGTTGGCATTGTTATATACATCACATGCAATCACCGGTTGCTCGCGCGTTTCCAGTTCTGCCAGCTTGCCCTGCAGCTCGTCAATCTCACGTTGTATTTGTATCAAGATGTCCCGCATACTAACCTAATACTCTGAAATTTCCACTTATATCCAATCCGTTTTCGTCAATCTTGATTTCAACTCGGGTTACCAGGACATTAAATGAGCTCCCCTGATACTCAACAATCACTACATCACCCAATCCCCACTCGATACCATAACGGATTGAGTCACTGTTACGCAGTGTTCCGTTAAGCTTAACCTGTGGCTTCCCTGCATTCAGCGCCGAATATGCTTTTGCCTGCACTCCTGTAGTGCTTTTTTCGTTGCGCGCATCGGTAAAAGTTTCGCGCCGATTCCATGGGCTGCTTTTGACCCTGCTCACATCTTGCACCTCTACAATCACGCGGTTGCTGCCTTCCCCTTGCCCGCCGGCATAGATATAGTTCACTTCATTGCTCCAATCGTATTCCAGCGATGGATTATCCAGATTCCCCCATGATTTACCGAAATATACTTCTCTGCCGCTCCCTGCTCCACGATCGTTGCTTGGTTGCCCGGTATAAGTCATAAAAACATAACTGGCACTCGATTGCAAGCTCGGCTGTAAATTGAAAAATAACCGCGTCCCGTTTTCCTCGCTCACCGCGCAGATATCCAGCAATACTTGCATTAATGGTCGCCATGCAAATCCCTTTTCGATGATGGGCGCGTCGCTTAAATTCGCTCCTACGCTTAATCCGAGAGAACTCAAATTGCGCCCGGCGCTGGCGTCGCTGCCCAGATTATCCCTCACAATTTCTTTTAAGAGATCATCCGCGTAGCCACTCATGCTTGCCTGGCTGCTGTCTGCCGCATACGCAATGATGCGCCCGGTTAGCAAGTATTCCGGCGTGTAACAGGTGATCTTGACTCGTTCCTGCTCGTTTGCGTCATAATATAAAATTTTCCGAATAAAACCAACTGTTTCCAATCTGGCTGACCCGCCGGTTGGAATATAGTCTATTTCAATAACTCGATCCAGCGCTAGAAAGTTTCGGTCAATCGTTGCCGCCGCGTCAATTGTAAATACCCCTACGCCGTTAACCACCCTGACAATGTGAAGACTGGTGAAATCCTCCAGCAGCTTGTCGCGCACCCCGAGTGGGCTGCACAACCAGATTTCAAACATGTTACGCGCTCCCATCGATGCTCTCGTAGCGGTTAACCCATTGCAGGTAGGCTGTTATCGTTGGTGAACCGCTTTGTTGGACATAGAGACTCAAAAGATTGTCACCTGGCAGCAAGTAAAATTCTGCAAACTCACTGCCGCGTAGAACCTTATTCCAGATATTCCCGTAAATTGATGAAAGCACTTTGCGTTTACCCTCGCTAAAATCAACGATTACGACTTCACTATCTTGCAGCGCTAGGTCAAACCATAGGGTAGCTCCAGTTGTTTCGTTCTTTAAAAACACCAGTTTTGCTGACGTCCCGCCCGAACGCTTGATCACCAGGCGCGGGTGTACCCGCGCCGTTCCTGTATTTGTATACAGGTCTGTCTTGCTGTATGTTGCTGTCCCACTGGTGCCAAAACCGATAAATATGTCACCCCGATACGTTGCGAGTCCAGTCCCGATCGGAGTTCCTGGCAATGTGATGTCCAGGTTTACCCAGCTGGAACCATTCCACGCCGCCAGCCGGCTTGCCGTTGCTAGTCCACCTGCCGACGTGAAATTACCACTGGCATACAGTACCCCATTTTGGTCAAAAGCCAGGTTGTAACAATCGCCGCCGCTCAAACCACTCCCCAGCGGGGTGAATGTTTGCCCATTCCAGCGGGCAATTTTACTGCATGATACGCCGTCAGCAGTTGTAAACTGCCCTCCAACATACACGTCTCCGTTTGGCGCAACGACAATGGGCATGCCCTGTCCATTGAGACCGGTCCCTAGCCCAGTGTAGGTAGATCCATTCCACTTGCAAATACGTGTCAATCCAATAGTTGTAAAACCGCCTGTCAGATATATGTCACCGTTTGGCGCCAGCGCCATCCCCAGCACCGGTCCATTTAGCGTGGAGCTTAATGATTGCCAGGCGGAACCGGTCCACCTGGCGAAATAATTGACCGTCACTCCGCCCGCCGTCGTGAATTCCCCGCCGACGTATAAATATCCATCTTGACCAAACACCATGCAGCGTCCTGCAAGATTTAATCCTGTTCCCAGGGCGCTCCAGTTTGAGCCATTCCACACAGCGATCCGATTTGCCGAAACGCCGCCTGCGGTGGTAAACTCTCCACACGCGTAAACCTTGCCGTCCGCGCCAATGACAATGTCTTGCACCAAGCCGTTCATCCCAGAGCCGGCCGCGTACCATCGGTTATCATCAAAATCATAGTAGGCAATGTAATCCGCGTTCGCATCGCCGTTCCAGTTCAAGAACGACCCACCTACCCAGATCTGTTTCGGGTAGGAGAAACCCACATTGCTGCCAGATGGAACATTCTTATACGTAATAGCAATCGCCAAGACCGAGATCCCAGTCCCCGGGTTGGTCACTGCACTGGGCGTTATGCCGCTATTCCACATCTTATCTATCTTGGCTGCCAGGTATCTCAGGGTTGCACTGTCCTGTGTGATTAGGGAAAGAGCACTATCTGCTGTATCATAAAAATAGGGATCGTACGCCGTCAGGCTTAATGCAATGTCTTGCCATGTCGGTATCAATAGCTTGCTGATTTCTCTGTCCACCACACAGCGCAGCTCAACCTCATTATTTCCGCCGTTGTAACGCAACGCCAGTGGTTCATCTCCCGGTGTCAGGTCATGCTTGACCGCATTAATCAAAACCGACCGCCGGCTGTGCTGCTCAGATTGCGATGATGCCAGCGCTCCCATGCTCAGTAAGAGAGAGCGCGGTACTGCACGCGCCCCCAAATACTCAGCTCCCGGAAGCAACGATCTCTGGCTCACCTGATGTTTTGATTCAACCATGCCCGCGCCGCTCACTTCTTTGACAAAAATGTTTAGGTTATCTAGATTGACTACTTGTCCTATCCTGCGGGCTTCCGGCTCGGTTGTTGATGTCGATCTGTGCGAAGTGCCGTCCCAGTGACAATGCTCGCTGTCGCCATCGAAATAAGTCACGTCATACGCCGAGTTTACACACAGTAACCCATCCACATAAAAGGGTGCCGTAGACGCCGAATTGTTTTTTGTGATATACAGACGATTGTTAATGCTCGTCAATCCGGGAGTGTATTGCACGGAGTGACGTTCCCAGTTACCGGTCGCAACAAATTCTTTGGCTGTGCCTTGTAATGTTCCTGATGAGTTGGCGAAGTATATCCTGTAAGGCACACCAGCCTGACCTTTAATGTCCACACTGAAAACATATGGCTGGTCGCCGACAAATGCAATTGGACTGTAATAGACGCCGTCATATGCTCCGCTTGTCGGCGTCACGGTTAAACTATATGCGCCGCGCCTGGCAGTACCGATCACTCGCGCAATACTCGCTCCCACAGCTGTGTAATTGAGCGTGCTCGCCTCCACGCTGGGATTCACCACCAGGTTGGTGATCGCTTTACTATCCGGTACAACAATGCTCCATAATCCCATGACTACCCCGCTAACGCTTTCAGAAGCGCGAAATCTGTGATGATGTCTCCCCTGTTGCCCGCCTCGTGGATGGTCAAGTTGTAGTTATAGACCATACTGCCTGTTGCAGCATACAACGCTCGGCTGGCTACGTTCACATTCTTGGTTATCCCAACCGCCATGCCCGCCATCATATTCTTGCCTATTTCGGCAAACACAGTAGATGGAGATTCGATCCCCAAAAATCCCTTGGCAGCCTCAAATGCCGCTTTAGCTGCCGCAATGGCAGCTTTCTTGATAATGTCTAGCGCCGCTGTAATGCCATCCGCCACACCCTGGATAATTGACTTTCCCACTGCTTTCCAGTCAGTGTTGCTGAATTTGTCTTTAATATCCTCGATCAAATTGCCGACAATCATTTTGAGACTATCCCACGCCAGCTTAAATACGCCTTCGATCTGCTGCCACATATCATTGACGATTTCCCTCAGTTTCTCGCCGAACAGCCTCCAGTCTCCTTCCTGCGCCGCTTTGAACGCATCGAATAAGGTTTTTACCTGATCTTTAAACCAGTTATAGATGCCAACCACTGCATCCCAAATTCCTTGCACTGTCCTCTTGATCTCCTCACCGTGTTGATCCCAGAACAATTTTACGGCTTCTAAAAACTTCGTCACGGCTGTTTTTATGATTTCAATCGCAGCATTAAAAGCACTTTTTGCATCCTCCCACAGCTTCCTCACTGTGGCAATCACTTCATCGCCGTGCTCTTGCCACCACTGGCGGATGTTGTTCAAAAATCCCTCGATATACGGTTTGATCCATTCGACGATCTCCATTGTCTTGTCGCGGATACCACCCCAGTTGCCAGACCATGCCGCGCCTAACATGGCAATTACGCCGATGATCAATGTGATTGGGTTAAACAGACTGGCAATTGCGCCTGCGATGGCGACAATCCCCGCCACAATCGCCCCGGCTGCCAACACCGCCGCTACCGCAATCAACGCCCCGCGAAATTCTTCCCAGTGTTCCTGTACAAACGGTATCAATGTCATATTTACGAAATCACTAATCTTTGTTGCGATAGTTGATATGCCATTGACTACATCCCAAATTGCATCGACCACTCTCTCGCTCAGTATGTTGGATAACGCCTCCATCACCCCATTGATCAGCCCACCGCTTTCATAACCTTTCATAAACACATTCACCAGGGTTGTCACTCCCGCTGCAAATGCTTCGATATGCGGCACGATCGGGATAATGACTTTTTCAAGCAAATCCTGCAGCAGCGGTAGCACCGCTGTGCCAACCCCCTCCGCCACATTACTAAGCGAGTTTTTCAGAATATCCAGTTGCCCGGCAAACGTTTTCCCCGCCGCCTCCGCGCTCCCGCCGAATTCACGCTGCAACTCTCCCAGGATTAGCTTCTGCGCCCCCATCACATCCCCCGCCGCGACCATCTTTTCGATCATGGTCTTTTGCTCTTCGGTAAAACTTACCCCTACGCGGGTTAATGCCGTAATGCCTTTTACAGGATCGTTTAGAGCCTTGCCCAGTTGGATCGCGCTGCTTTTCAAATCCTGACCAAGTGCCTGGCTCATGTCGAGCATGACTTCGGTTGTATCTGGGAAAACATCTTTGCCGATGTTGGTAAACGTAAGTAAGATATTTTCTCCAGATAAGATTGCCTCATCTGAGAACCTGGTAACCTTACTGAGCGAATCCGCCAGCCCATTTGCCATGCCCGTTGTCACACCTGCCGCGCCCCCGGTCGATTCCAGCACTGCTGCAAGCTGCGCTTGCACCTCTTGGGCTTCCATTGCCTCCTTGACTGAGAATGCCAAACCACCCGCCAACGCGCCAGCCGCTGCAGTCGCCGCGCCTAAACCTATTGTCAGGATGCCCTTGCCGACGCTTCCCAGATCCCGAAAGACCTTGCTGGCTTGGTCATCAGCAGTAATCAGGATTTCGAGTTTTTCCGTCACTATTTACCCAAGTCCTTCTTCTGTTTCTCTGTTCGCATCCTGCTATACTCAGCCCAGCGGAACCACCAAGTGAGTTTGTCTCCGCCGGCGATTTCCCACGGCGGGCAGCTCCATTCTTCGGCGGCGACCAGGACAGATGCCCATAACGGACCGCTTCCCCCGCCGAAGATAGCGGCAATCAGCCGCCGCTTATCTCCGGGGGGACCGCTGTCGCTTGCAACTCCTTAATCTTGTCGCCCATCTGGTCAAACGTCGCTTTCAGCTCACCCAGGCTCAGCTTGCCAGCTAGGGCGAATGCCTCGGCATAATCCAAATATTGCCCGTCATCGCCAATGATGAAGCGCGCTACGAACTCTTTGACCTGCCGCGCTGGTAGTTTCGCCGTCCCCATTTCGTCCAGCATGATCAGGTCATCCAGCGTTATCCGGTTGGCATCCAGTTTGAGCTTGATTTCCATTATGGCACCGTTACCAGTTCATTGACTACGACAATGTTGCCGAATGCAGCTTTTGTGGCATTGTATCGACCCCGGAATGTGCCGGTGATGATGTCATTGCCGTCGGCTTCAGCGATCTTGTCAAACTTCTCCCACTTGCCCGCTAGGTTGATAATCAGAGTCTTGTACGTATATGTCGTCCCAGGGGTTGCCAACGCGCTGCCCTCCGCTTTAAGCTGGATCAGGCGCGGCGTTTGATTGCGCCAGTTGACCTTCTCAGCAGCGGCAGTAGCGTCGTGCTCGAACGTGATGTCCAGGGTCGCTTCGGGCGGGGTAAGCTTGATGAATGAGAAATACAGGTTGCCGTCCGCGGTAAATACCGGCATCCAGCCTGTTTTAACTGTAAAGCTGGCTTCTAGTAGGGTATTGGACTTCAGTGTAGCACCAAAGTTGCCTGTCACTGCATCGATATATAACTTAGTCTTCGAGAACAGGATCTCCTCGACTATCGGCACACTCAACGACGTAGTAAAGGCATTCAGAGCAACTTGTCGCCCCAACCAGGTGGCACCCATCATCCAAGCTTCACTGGCTTTACCTGTTAGATTCAGCTCAGAGACAAACGCGTATTCCATGCGTTCTGCTTCTTGGTCATCACCACCCTGAATGGTATACGTCTTGATCGTATTGGCAGTCGCAACCGGCAATGTATAATCGTAAATCTTACCCGATCCGCTGCCATCAGCAACACCAGTGCCAATCGCTTTGATACCCGCCTCCAGAATATGTGGCAGCTGCTCGAACGTCGCCTCGACAGATTCAAACTCGATGCTTCCCTGTAGTTTGGGCACATAAGACCGGTCCACGCCGGAGATATATCCGATGTCCTCTTCAACAAACTTCGTCTCACGCTGATCTTCTAGTGTTCCCATGCCGCGCCAGATCGTGGTCGCTGCTACCGGCGTTCCGGCAGTAGCTTCCCTTCCTAACTGGATTTTCCTCAACGCTTTGATGCTCATTCTTCACCTCGCTTGTTTTCTTGTTCCGGCAGTCGCGCCTTGTTGGTGCTTCCCCCGGCGTTTGCTTTAATCTCAATATACAACCCGGAGCGCAGCAGGAATGACCTCAACGTATCACCCTTATGAATTATCAAGCCAAAAGCCTCACTCTTTTCAAGCTCAGTAAGGTCGAAGTCGCTCAAATCCCGCGCCGGTATCCCTGAATAAAAACCTGGTCCAACATATTTCAGCATATTGCCTCCTATACTAATGGCACTTTCACGTCCACTTCAAATCGGTAGCCGATTGTCTCAGCCCCGTTCCATTCCAGCCTGCCAAATGTGCGTCGCACTTCAATCACACAACTTACTGAGCCTCCCAGAGTCGGATCGGCGATAAGTTGTTTCAAAAATGCGTCACGCATGCTCATCGCTTGTTCGATGGCTCTTGGCAATAGCTGCCTGCTCACGTGCAGCTCAGTATAGATGGTGGCCAAATCATCCCCAAAACTTGCCGAGCGGACTACCAATCTGCCCGACCGTTCGTAGCTGACTGCAAATGGGAACACGTTGGCGCTTTCAGTTGGAGCGTTTGGTGCCGCCCGCATCCCGCTCAGGCTCATGGCTTTGGCCTGTAAATTTCCGATGGCATCATTCAGGCTCATAGCGTCACTCGCTGGTATTTCGGTATCTCAAGCAAGCTAGCAATATCCGGATCTAACTTGGTGTAGCGGATTTGCCCCAGTTCCACGTTTGCCAGTGTGTCTTGATACGCGCCCTGACCGCGCTTGAACCAACGCACGGTTTGAATGATTGTCACCTGTTTAATTTCATCCGGCGCAGAGACCGAAAAGCCAAACGTACCAATGATCTTCACTGCCCGACGATATGGTGGCCATATTGATTTTGATCCACGTGGATTAATGTCAATCCGCACATATGGTATCCCATCCAACAGCGCATTATCCGGCCATAGAAAATAGTCGCTAGCTGAGTAAAGGGTATAGCTTGACAAATCCCCGCTCTCTGCCACGCTTACCGAGGTAGGTGCTGCCGCTAGCTCGTCAATCCATAGTTCATCTGTGCCTGACCCCGTGTAATAACGCGTCTCATCGGTACTCACCGCAAACGCCCCCGGCTTGCGCTTGAGATGAGCGTCAATTGCCCGGCTAGCAGCAGTGATCAGCCGGTTGACAATCGCATCATACTCAGTATTCCAGAGACCGGTTTGCCCGTCGGTCAGTTGCTCTATGATCTCAGCCAGTGTGCAATAAGTCATGATTCACCTCTTCATGGGAACGGTTTTACGATCACCCGGCAAAACATGCCGCGTCTCCGTCCGCCGATGGTAGCGATGCAGGTCAAGTAATACTCAGTATTAATTGACAGTTTAGAACAATCCAAAGGCGGAGAGGGGGAACGCTCAGTAACGAGAACCCCCCCCCGCCCGCAAATCTATTAAGTCAGTCGTTTCTCAACCAGGAACAACCCGCAGAACTGGTAGGTTGGCGAGGTGCCAGTTGTGGTTGCCACCATCCGGATGTAGCGTTTCTTAGTCCGGAAGTGAATCTCCTGTTTGCTGTCCACAGTGGTCACTTGCGTGAACGCCGCGCCGGAAATGTCCGAGTACCCGGAACCGCCTCCGGTGTCGCTTTCCTGCACTTTGACATCCAGGGTCGGACTGGTGCCGGAGATCGCGTTCGCAGAGAGGATCGCTTTGATCTCCCGCCCGCCCGGGTTGACATAGCCCATCAGATCCATGTCGCTGCCGTTGATTGTGGTTGGCGTTGAAACGGCCTGCGCTTGCAGCGTTTCTAGCACTGCTAAGTTTCTCATGGTAGCCATTCTTGTTTTCTCCTTTTCATCATGATCTCGGAGGGGTGTATGGCTCTACACCCCCCTATCCAGAACTCCGATATTACGATGTGCCTGCCTTCAGCACTTTCATCCGGTACGGTTCAGCGCAGTATCCGCCGACGCGCTTGCGTCCCAAAAGCAGGGTCAGATTGGTTTCGGCGTAGATCTCGCTCAGTCGCTGCAGAGAGAACCCCACCCGGTCGAGCACGATATACCCCGACAGGTCGCCAAACAGGATCGGGTAGGTGTTTGTCCCAATGTCCGGCATGAACTCATCCACCCTAACTGGCTTGCCCTTCACGCGCTCCGGCTCATCGCTTGCCAATCCTGCGTTCAGCAGGGTCTGCACGATGGGACGCTTCTGGGCATCCACCAGGTTCTCGACCTCTTTCAGAGTGCTTGAGTTCATCACCCAGGCCGCGTTTCTCCGATACTGAGCTGGCACCGCATAGTACAGGTTTAACAAGCGCTGGCCAGAATGACCATCGCCCGAGGTGGTGATCGCGGCGCTGGTGCCGGAGATCACGTACGCTGGTCCATTGGTATTCACTTCTGCCAGGATGCCCATGGGCTTGTTCACACCATTGCCGTTGAGGAAAACATCGTCCTCGCCCAGAGCGAATGCCTCTGCCATCAAATCTGAGGAGACGCCCAATACATCGAATGCCGCGTCCTCGATCAGATCGTTGGTGATCGGCATGCTCGCCATCGCCGTGTGCACCGGGATGGTGATCAACCCAAATACCGGGTCGGTCACACGATGTTCACTCGATGACGCCGGCTGCTCGCCGGTCCACGTCAGACGCACACCAGAGGTGTACTTGTCATCCGTGGTGTAGTTCACCCGTGGCCATTTTGCCATATCCCGGCTGGTGGTTACCACTCGCGCCAAGCTGCGGATTGCCGCCAGGGTTGCTACTTTTTTGATCAGCTCTGCATGATAGTCCTCTGGCACCAAAAAGCCGCCGGCGCTGTCAACGCCTGCGGACAACGTCTTGCGGTCTGACGGACCCAGTTCACCAAATCCCTTACGCAGGTATCCCTCGAATGCCGGGGAGTACTCCTTTGCCTGCACCACAATTGGCACGTGATAACGCAGGGTTTTCACGCCCACGGGTGTGGCAATCTCCATCTGCCGCCATGCCTTCACATCCACTGCCGGCGCGCCTTCATCAGGACCGGCAGGACGCCAGCCCAGATGAGCTGCCTGTGGATCACCAGGCCCATTCAAAAACTGGTCACTATCAGCCAGGCGCTCCGCCAGGTTGATCTTGGCTTTGATCTCATCCGCCTGCCCAAGAATAGTATCGATCTGCCTCGCTGCCTCTTGGGTCATCTGCTCTTCTTTGCCCTTCCATTGCGCAGCCAGCGCCTGGGCTTCAGCGATCTTGGCTGCGTACGCTTTGCGTAACTGTTCTAGGTTCATTGTTTCACCTCATGGTCAAAAATATAGGGTCTCTGGTTGCAATTGCCAGCCTTCGCAGTACCTGCCCAGTGAGTGCCCGACTTTTTTCATCGTCAGGCGGCTCGGCTGCTAACAGGATCTCCTCCAGCACTTCCAGTGCGTTCTTCAAGCGCTCCAGGTTGCGGGCGCTCAGCACTCGGCCTTCTTTCAATTCTGGCAGCATCAGCCGCGATAAATACGACCAGCGCACCAGTTTCATTTCCGGGGGGACTTTATCGAATTGCTCATAATGCCGCGCGAGGTGCTTGTAAACCGCCTCTACATCACCCTCGGGGATATCTACCCCGCCTCGTGCTCCCATCAATGCCCCCATGGCTGCCGCACAGCCCCGCCATACTACCTTGCCTACCCCGGTTTTCTCCGCTTTGTGATGTGGCAACTTGCAGTCAGTAAACTTTTCAGGCGGCATAGAGACCACCCACGCATAATGCGCCGCGATGCGCCGCCTTTCGGATTCTGATAGGTCATCCCAGGATTGCTCAGTAAAATCGGTTAGGCGCGGCGCTGACCATTCTTCACCCTCGTCGGCAATGCCCGTGTCCTTATAAGGCACTGCCGCCTTGCTCGCGATAGTGGCATTGTTCGCTCCCCAGTTCACGTCCGATGTGTCCCAGATACGCACCTCGCGCAGATTGCGCACCATGAGTTTACGGTCATCATACTCAATTTCCGCGAAGTCATACTTCACCGGGTCATAGCCAATGCTCATCTCTGAAATTGCGCCCGTCCGGATCCCCTCCAGGATTTCATCGCCGCGCGGCGTGCGTAGGTATTCGCGCACTACTATCAGCCCGCCAGTAGCATCCGGGTATTCTTTTTTGACCTCATCCGGCAGCTCCGCCGTGTCAACCTCTCTCAGCTCTCGCACCGCTGCCACCGGCGGTTGCATCATATCGTGCTGCCATAAGTGGCGTACCCTGCCGGCGTTCTCTTTTATGGTCTTCTTGAAAGCGCCTCTGTGGATGATATCCCAATAAGTATCCACGTTCCCGGTGATCGCTGCCAGCCCGGTCACGGTGCGATCCTGGATGTCGTTTACCTGTGTCTGAATAGATTTGTATTCCATTGTCGCCTCACTTGATCAGATCATGCACTGCCTGTTCGTAGATCTTGACAATCACATCCTTCGCTTTCATTACTACTCCCTGAAGTGTCCACCAGCGCCCTTTGTGCATCCACGCCTGCGGTCCACGCTTGCCAACCGCCTGGTCGCTGATCACCCACGGGGCGTAAACGATTGGGGTGCCGATCACCCCAACGATCGTGCTGCCAAGCTCTCTTACCTCAGTTGATATACTGGCACCCATTTTTTCCGTTCGCCGATACGTGCTCAACGGTGGCGGAGGTGGATACGGCGGCACTTCCGAATGCACGTATAGAATCGCCCTACGCGTTGCCTGGACGAGTGCCGGTTTTATTTCTGTTCCTATCCGCCCCAGCTCCTTACTCAGCTTATCCATGCCCTTGATTTCAAGTTTCATGCTTGACTTTGCCCATCGTTTTTGGTATCATAAAAGTGGTTCTGGGGTAGGATGTCGTCTCCTACATCCTCGAGAGAGGTCAAGATGCCGACGTGACGCACGGTGGACGGGACCATAAGCCGGGTTTTCCCGGCTTTTTTCGTGCCGATCCAGCGCTGCCTGAGCTGTCCACTCTCATCATATAAATATCTCTCACCCGCTCGGAATATGTTGTAAATCGCATGCAGTTGATTGCTCCGCCTGGAGTCTCTCAATTGAATAACTACCACAAGATAGGGTGGCTCTCCCTCTCTATGCGCCACAGATACAACGTGCGCCATCGTCAAGCCGCTTTTCAGCGAGCGAGGTGTCATTTCAATAAAATCGGGTCGCTCAATGGCTTTCCTCACCATTGATAGACGAGTATTGATCCAGCGAAAGTCTTCAGGATGTTCTCGCGCAATATACCGTACCTGTCCAGGCAAAACCCGCACATCATTTACCTGAAATGCTTCTCCCTTCAAATCAGGCAAAATATCCCCATACTGAAACGAGTTGACTCCCAGCTCGTATGCTTTGTCTTCTTTAGGATTAAATGCCGGAATCGTTAACACCACCGGCTGTAAATAACACCTGCACCGCACATGCGCTGGCGGCGCGCTTATCCCATCAAATCCAGTCTCGTCATCCAGGGCAACTTCCATACCGTCTAATGGCGCGCATATCTCACACACCAGCTCATCTTCGCCGGTCATCCACCGTTTGCCTTCGACTATCCCGCTTTCTCGCCAAGTCGCCAGATTGCCCTCAGCAAATGCCCGCGTTGTCTCAGTAACGCCTATCATCTCCGCCCGCACCGGTCCCCACATTGGCTCCAGCTTTTTGAGCAACACAGGCAATGGCTCACCGCTCCCGATCCACTCACTTAACTCCTGCTGCAAAAAATTCTTGCTGGTCTCTGTAATGCCCTTCACCAAGTCATAAGTGTATTCTTCCGCCCATTTTTTCACCGCCTCATTCACCAGCCGCCAGTCAACGCCAATACCGATCTCTTCCAAATCTGTTAGCGCCGACTTTGCGCCCTCTACTGCTGCTTTGCCAATCAACGGCGTTAGCAGCTCAAACAAACGCTCCCGTTCGTCCTCCCAAAACGATGTGTCCGGGAAACGTTTCGTGTTCACACCAAACAATAACTCAGCAACGCTAAGCGCCATCCGCCAGTTCCTTTTTGATTCGTTTGTATTGACCGGTCAAGTAGCCATCCATCGCCTCGGTGATATCACTCTCTGCAGACCGCCGGCTTTTATACTCAGTCTTACCGTTACTCTTTGCAGACTGCTTGATAGGCACTTCGACAACGGCCATCCCGCGCAGATACACATTGCCTGCTTTGCCCTTGTCTGGCAATCCAACTTCATCGCAGAATTCGTTCACTGTGATCGCGCCAGCTTTGAGCGCTTCAGTCGCCCGGGTCCAGCGCATATTGCGCTCTTCTTGTAATGCGTTCACCCGACTGAAGTCCCATTCTATGCTGATATCATCGCCGAATTCTGTTGCGAGTTGATTGATAATGACATCCAGGAAGTTAGCGTATAGCGGGATAAGGCTGTCTTCCCACCATGCCCGCCGCGCCTCACCGTAATTTGAGTACGTCGCCCGGTCTAATCCAATCTTCGCGCCAACCAGAATTGGCGGTATGTCCATCACCATGCAAATGCGCGCTTCGCTGCGTGCATCTAATTCGCCGAAGCCCATCTCGGCAAACGATAGACCGATCCTCTGATACTCAGCGTCCGAGTCCAACACAGCCGGTTCTAGCCAGTGCTCGAATCCGCCGTATCTCTCTCTCCATCGCCGCCGAATGTCAGCTACCTGGGTGTCTTGTAGCTTCTGCACGGTTTTTAACAACCCAGGCGGCGCGCCGCCTTTCTCGAAAAACAATCGCACATAATCCGTCACCGCGTTATCCACATCTCCTACCCGGGCTGCTACTGCCACAGGCGGCCAGCCATTGTAGAAATTGATCGGATCAAATAGCTTGAAATCCAACACATCCTCAGGCAGCAACGTTTGCGGCGACATTCCCGGCGGTGCATATTCGTACCCGCCAATCATAGATTGCGAGCTAGCTAGTGGTTTTACCCAATCTGGGCGCAACGGCCAAAGCTGCACCACCTGCCCTGCCCGGCTACGTACTTTTTCAAAGATCGCCCTGCCAGCTAATTTTTGATAAATAATCACCGCTGACCAAAAGTCATATTCACTCATAAACGGGTTCGGCTTCTGAATAAGACTTTTAAGTGGGTGTTCTGGTAATTCATTCCCATCGCGCCGCGAATAAACCTTTAGCTCCACTTGAGATGCCGTATTGGCTGCCTTATTGATACACGAAAATATCAGCTCGTTCTTGCGCCATCCATGACGCACCATGCTTTCGAAGTTAATCTCCGAATAGCTCGGCTGTCCCTCTTTCCAAGTTTCAACCAAAGTTGCCAATGCCTTCTCACGCCTGCCGGTCAGCCTATCCAAAAATCGCCTAAACATGGATACCCCCCATCGCTGACCCATTCCGCAGATCGTTCCAGCTCCAAAATGCTGCATCAACCAGGTCAAATGGTTTAGTCAACGGGAACCGCCTGAGCGCACGCTCTAAAATCAGATGTGTTCCATTTACATGCACAATTTTGCCCCGCTCATAGTCTGCCAGCATTTGCAGATTGCGCTCCACCTTGGGGCCATAGCCAGCCCCTGCTTTGTCCCATACCATTAGCGGCAACCAGGTCAGCTCGGGACGATCCTGCCGGATCTGCTCACACACCCGGTAATATACACTCTGCCAGGTATCCCCGCCCTGGTCAGTCTCAATCCCCACGTGATCGAACTGCAACTCGACTGCCTTGAGAATTGCCCTCTTTAGCGCGTCCTCCGGGCTGGTCACCTGCTCCCACGAGAACAAACGATAGATGATCCCATCTTCGCCCAATCCATCCGCCTGAATCCCTTGGCTGTCGCTCTGGTCAGTGCTGGTTACTGCCGGATCAACCCACACACAACCCCGTATGAGCACAGGCAGATCACTCCACTCACAATGCTGAAACTCAATATGATCCCAGATCCCACCTGGCGGTACATCTACCTCGTGCTGCGCCTCTTGCAGAAACGATGTCAATCCCCAGGTTGTCATCTGTCCCTGGCATATTTCGAGATTCTGCCCTTCCCAAGTCGCCTTGCCAGCCGTAATCACAAACTGCCCACCTCGCTGCTCATACTCTAATCCTTCCACCGCCGGATACGGTCCGCTGACAATCCGATCAGCGAGCATCTCTGCCCGCCCGTCAACCAGCTGCGCCGCGATGCTGTTGGGGTGTATGAGGTTTTGAATAAACAGCACTGCACAATCCACACTGCCGGCAGGCAGAAGCGAGGTTGATATTGTTTCGACTTTCTTGCGAGTCGTTGCCAGGCTATCAAAACGCTCGTCCACGTCATCGAAAATGATCAGGTCTGGGCGCTGGTGCTCCACCTTTGCGCCACGGCTGCCCACATCCAAGCCCAGAGCATCTATCGTCAATCCGCTGGCGGTCCGCAGTCGCTCCCGCCGCCAGCCTTTCGACGCCCCATACTTGCCAATCTTGCGTGATGCCAGGAGCGGGTGATAACGTTCCAATTGCTTGCTTTCCAACATTGCCCCAATAGTCTCTACGTGCTTGTCGGCCTTCTCCTGAGTGGCAGAGACATACCAGATGTATTTGCGGCTTCCTTTAGCTCCCACTCGCACACAAGCCAGCTCAGCACTGGATGATTTTGCTCCACCTCTCGGCCAGATTGCCACCAGTGGGCACGGACGCACACCACGCTGTATTCCCTCTACCCACTCCCAAAACAACACGTGTCTATCGGCAAATGGCGCGCTGATATACGCCGGGTAGATAGCTTTCAGCCAACCCTGCCAGCTCTCTGGCGCCAACAGGGTCTTAGTCCCCAGGCGTTTCCTGCGCTCCAGCTCCGCCAACGCTCTGACCTGCACTTGCGAGTACATGCAGTGGGTCCTCCCCATTTGCGATTCGCGCCAACTGTTCATCACTCAGTAATGAGAGATCAATGTTCAGTGTAGTCAACCTACCTCCAGTCTCTATCCCGGCTGCCAGTCTTCGCAGCTTCGAAGCCAGCTCCATCGCGTCAACCAGGAATTTCCCGTTTAGCGCAACTGTCATAATCTCTTTCCCACTTCGATCAACCCGAGTGCTGGTCTTGATAAACCTCGGCCCTTCTGCCAGGATCGCCTTAGACAATTCCAGCAACTCGCTGCCCACCTGCCATTCGTCCTCTCGCAACTGCGCATGGCGCTGAGCCCACTTGTCATGATCCTCAATCGCCCGCAGCTGCTCCCAGGCTGCAACCCGCGCCTGCCACGCGTAGTGTCCTGACCATTTGTCAAGCGTCGGCTTGCGCCTGGTCGGCGGATCAGTCTGCTGTCGGTATAGCATATGCAACTTTGCCAGACTACGCTTGAACCCCATCATGGCGTAGTCATACAAAGCACGGTTCGCTTTTGCCGATTCGCCATCACAGCGCGCCAGTGGGTCATCAGGATTAAAAACAAACTCGGTCATCGAAATCGTCGCACTCGTACAACATCAAGCGATACTCTAACCCACGGATGTAATGTCGTAGCAGGTTGGCGGTTTCTGTATCTGTCTCCTCAATCTTCGCCAGCGCCAACTCGATATCTTCCTTGGTCACCAATTTGGGCTGAGTTTCACTCATACTGGCTCCGCATAGTATTGACCGTTTAGAACCAGGCACACCCACTTGCCATCATACTGCCCACCCTTGATTTGCAACCATGTTGAGCACACTGGCGCGCCGGCTTTAATGTCCAGCACCTCAAACTCAGTATGAGAGGGCAAGTTACCTACGTCTGGAAAGTTGGTGCCTGGACCAGACCTTACATTCAAATACGGGGATGCAGTCACTCGATATTTCAATTTATCACCTCCTGGCGGTTCAGGCATGCTTATTCCAAATTCCGCCCTGAATTGCTCAAGCGTTCCAGGATATTCATCCAGATCAACAGTTGGGTCAACTATCCCAGGTATCGTTTCGCTCCATGACCGCTGCCAGATAACGTAATCCTTCCACAGCTTCGGCATAGTCGGCTTGGGGGCTGTGTTGTATAACCCGCCACTGCCCGGGCTCGCTACCCACAGCCTGGTGCCCAGCGTCGACTTGAGATACTGGTTGGCGTATGCCTGGTTGGTATAGGTCAGCGGCATTTGCCCGTTGACGCGGGGCAGGTTGTACACATGGTAGTCAAACGTCCGCATCGCCCTCCCTGGGACACTCGCCGGTCTGATCTCCATGTCAATCGCAATAGGCCAATCCAGCGGACGGGCTCCCAGGTGCGCCAGGAAATTTGCTACCTGCGGTGGGTCATCTTGATCTGGCACAGGCACCGTGTAGGCTGTCACCAATAGTCCGGCCGCCTTCGCCCCCTCATAGTCGGCATGAAACCAAGGGTCACGGTAGTAACGCCCAACCGTGCAACGGATGGCAACATAGTGGTAACCAGCTGCATAGATAGCCCCCCAATCGTGCGGCGCTGTGCCATGCTTGTGATTGTTATAGCTAGTATCGAAACCTAGCAAAGTCATTATCCGCATCCTCTCACGGAAACACCACCTGCGCCTGTCCTACAATCAACGCCCAAATCAACGCAATCACCGAAACCCCCAACAAACTTGCCACTGCCATCATCGCTTTAATGAAGGGCGCAAAAGTCTCAAGTGTTCTCAGGCGGTCTTCATGATCTTTGGCAACCCGCTCAAGCTCAGTAAGCTGTTTGGCTGATAGAGGCACGTTTATTAATACAACCTCAACCTTGCTTCTGAGCTCTTTTAGGTCAGTTTTGATCTCTGCGATATCCCCCCGCAGCTCAGTGTAATCGTCGTGAGGCATGGTAAAGTCAGCCACTAGCCGGCGCACGCTTGCTGATAAACTTGTAATACCCGCTGGCTGCCAGACCAAACGCCGCCGAGGTGAACAGGATCTCCACCGCCTGCCCATAGGGTTGTGGCACAATGCCGATGAGTTGGTATGCGGTCAGAATAACCGCTCCCAACACCGCCGCCAGCATAGTCACCCGCTTCCCTGACCAGCCCAGCAGCCCCTTCAAAAACTCCACCAGCCCAAACACCAGGGCAATCAACTGTACCCCGCCAACCACATATGCTTCTGGATCGAACATAACTTCTCCTTAAACGCAAAACACCCGATGCAAAAATACATCGGGCGCACCCTAGCCGAAATCAATTGGATTGACCCCACACCTGTCAATCAGCGCTTAAAATGATTATATCATAAAATTTCAAATTTCAATTCCCTTTTTAGGGAAGGGTCGGGGATAGGTTGTTCCCCCGCCTCACCCTCTCAATCAGATCATCAATTGCCTCTTGCCCCGCGTGCCACAACAGCACCCCCCCGCAGGCGCACCACACCTCCATATCCATCGCGCTCTCCACCATCAGCCCCCCCATCTCTACGCGTAGCACCCGTATACCGTTCTTACGGAACACGCGCCCCACCACCTGCTTGCACTCCGGGCAGCGTATTGGCTTGCCGTTCTCCATAGTAGTATCATCCGTCATTCATCCTCTCTTTCATCTTTAGGGAGAGGGCAGGATGGGGATTAACCTCGCCACCGCCAGCGCCCCCGTCGCCCCCACCTGCATCAGCTTCTCTTTCTTTCTGTACTGTATATTCAGTAATCATTCTCCACTCAAATATTCTTTTATCCATTCATTATCAGCCCAGGTAACAGCCGCTTTATCCATAATCAACTTCAGGAACGCCAGGATATGCTCTGGGGATGTAAAGCGTATCCCAATACTTTGATTGTCTCCAATCCAGAATATAATTGTCACATGGTCCTCATAGGCATATGCCTCAGGTGCAACATACACAACTTCCGGCAATCGCGGGCGTCTATTCCTGGACATTATGCACTCCAAATATCTGTCTTGTTCCTTCAATCGCCACAGGTGGCTGTGTGTATCCACTATGTACCCATAGCCATACTTTGCCATAAAACAACATGGACAGTCGCTCTCTCAGGGTTGGTCGCCAGCACGACACACACATTAATCCATCTGTATAGACTGGCAATGTTCCACATTGTTCATCCGTCCACCCGGCAGGTTTGACAAGGTCTTTATTTGCTTCTGGAAATTTTATCGGTTTCATAATCCATCCTTTTTATCCTTGCCCGTCTCCGGTGGCTTCCCGTTCACCGGAGATGGGCAAGCTGACCAGATTGCCGCAATCGCCTATTACACACCTCCCGATGACCATGGAACCGCGGCGTATCCCACGTCATCGTTTTGGGCTGGGGCGCGACCTGCGAATTCACACACATATCATCAACATTTTATTTGCTCTCGTAAGATCGCAATTGCATCATCGTTAGACATACTGTGCAATCTGGCAAATAAATTGATCACATCCAGCGGCTTGGGCGTGCAGCCGGCAAAACAACCGCAAATCTGGCGCTGAGTGTCGATCCAAAAACTGGGATGCCTGTCATCATGCAACGGACACGTTGTCAATAGCCAGTGGTCACCAGTGGCAATCGTATTGCCAAAAAAGCTCTCGATTGATAAACTTGCCCGGATCTTGTCGATAACACCAGTACCGGGCGGAGCGCTGCGCGGCAACATAGCCAGGAGCCACGGGTCATCAACAGACCGGGCAACAACCGGGTTAACAACTCCCGCCGGCAAATCCTGATCTGCCAGCACAGCCGCCGGCAACACATCGGAAAGATTAGCGACCAAAGGGAAGTTAAAATGCTCAGTAAGGGGGGTATAGACAGCCCCGCTCGGGTGGATCGACCCTGCGCCGATCACATAACCCCCGCGGCACTTGATATCAATCTTACCGACGCGCCGGGTACGCTCGGGCTTGGGAAGACGAATATAAACATGTACACCCCGGGAAGTTACCACTTTATAAGCCATCCAGCTGACCCACTCCGGCGGTCCGGGTTGGCTTCTTGCCCACAACAACCATTTAGAGTAATCACTCATATCGTCAAAATCTAAGACGGTTAATCCTTGCCAACCGGTTATAATCCCTATATTGCGTGGCTTCGCGAACCACCACCGCAATTCTTGCTCAGTAGGGAGTTGGGATTGATATTGCTGCCATCGCAAGAGCGGTCGCTTGTCACGGTATTTCACCGGGATTACTGCGATCCCCCGGTGAAGAAAGCTTAGTGCAAGGTTTATTGCGGAATTGGTCATTGTTGTTCTCTAATATTGGTTACAGATGTTACATGTAACATCTATTAAATTACTTTTACTGGTAAACTTAATTTAATAGCAGTTACGCGTAACATCTGTAACATCTGTAACACTCATGGCCCTTTCAATCGTATTCCTGCATAGCCGCGCAGCAAATTCCTTCCGGTTCTAGCAACAAACGGCTTCCCCAGTCCCAACTTAGTCAGCGCTGCTGCCAATTTGCGCGTATCCAGGTCGAATCCGGTTAGCCCAGCGTTTTTCAGCTCCGCCAAAATATCGAGCGTCGCCATCCACCACTGGTTATTGCCGGGGTCGATCTCAAATAAACGCTTGATAGTTTCCTCCACCACGTCTACAATCTGATATTGTTGGTTGATTTCCTCCGCCTGGTCCCACTCGTGGGGTGTCAGCTCCCAGGGCTCGCCGCTTAAATACAGATCGAACGCTTGCGCCCAAACTTGGTCAACATCTATCCGAGTGTAAGACCAGTCGATATTCTCCAGGTGCACCACCATGAAACGCCGGTTGCCAGTTGGATCGGATAGTAAACCCCCCTCGTTGTTCGCCGTGCCGATGAAGCTAGTGATCACCTGCCCGATCAGATCAAATTTCGCGTACGGCTTTCGGTCTCTCACGGTCTGTGTGGTCAAAAACGCTTTCAGCGCTTCCCGGTCTGCCCGCCGGGTTGTAGAGCCAAACTCGTTCACTTCCCAGATCCACGTCCATAGGCGTCTTAATCTACAATCCTTGTCATCTGGCGTGATTGCTCCCTCATGGTAGTACTCCGGCATCGGGCTCGCCAGCCACTTCACAAAATGGCTCTTGCCGATGCGCTGCCTGCCATCCAGAACTAATACTCTATTTTGTTCACCCGCCATCACCCGCGCTACCGCCCCCACCAGCCAGCGCCGCATCCAGGTTGCAAAGACGTTGTGCTCATCCCAAAAACAAGCGCATAAATTCCCGATTGGGTCGCCACCGTTAAATTTCAAGCCTGTCAAATAGTCCCGAATCGGATGATAACGGTGCAACCAAGCGGCGCCGGTGTAGGCGTCCTCCGCCACACCTACTTCCCACACCCCCACGTCGCGCAATTTGCCTCGGATGATCTTTGCCAGACCATCACTCACCGGCACGCCGTTTGCCTCGATCTCGTGGGTGCATAAGTTGTATTTGAATTCATATCCTAATGACTTCAGCACCTGCATATACTGAGCAGTCTTGCGTTTCTTTCCCGGGCTGGCGGTTTGCAGCCATTGCCGCAATTCAGCTGCCCGGGTGGTAATTGCCCCCAGCACAGCTGCCTGCGCCGCCGGCGGCAGGTTCTCGATGCTGAGAGCGATAGCATCTTGCACGTTGCCGCCAATTTGGATAATCTGCTCGTGCATGCTCCGCCATGGTTCTGCCCTCGGCGGCAACAAATTTGGCGGCTCGCCGCTCGCCAGGCAACGTGCAATTTGCTCCAGCCCATCGATAAATTCCTGCTCTGGCTCATTGGCGTAATATTGTTCCAGGATCTGGGCGTCGCCCGTATTAATCCCGGCATTGAGCAGGGTGCGTAAGTTCGCCATTTAGAGTTTATGCGTTCAGTAAAAGCTGCTTGGCTTTATCCAGTAGATTTGTTGCCCGATCTGCCGTCACAATCGCCCCGCCGGCTGCTTTTGCCAGCCGGGCCAGGAATTCGCGGCCGTGGGGTCTATCTTCCGGACCGACAAAAATCACATGAATCGTATTTTTGTATTGAACAGCGATCCCTAACGCATCCGACTCGCTATTTGGCTCGCCATCGGAGATGACAATGAATTTCATCCCTGGCACGTCGGCGATCTTGGCAAATCTAAGCGCCCCGGCTAAATCAGTACCGCCGCCTAAGTATTGCGGTTTTCCGTTTGGGCAGAAGATGGTTGTATCTGAGAAGGCTAAAACCGCAATTTTCCCTGGCATGTTCTGTTGTAAGCTCGCTAGCTCCTCGCACGCCACACTATAGCGGGAACGCCCGTTGCGGGAATCTTCTGCCGCCATGCTGCCGCTCGTGTCAACGATGACGATTACATCGCAGGACAGGAATGTTTCCGCGATGCTCTTGCCCGTGTTTTGGGCAATTGATCCAAGTGATCCGGGGATGATTGCATTGTTCATCGCACACAGTATTCCTTCCTCGCGCCGCAATACACGCACACGTACACTTCCCATCGTCCGTACTCGATCAACTGGTGGGCTGTACTCTTGCCGCACCGGTCGCAATACATCCGGTAGTAGTCGATCTTGCGCTTCCTGGCTACTGCTTGTCTCACCATTTCGATGAATTGCACGCTTTCTTTGCTCATACCCATCTCTCCGTAAATGTGTCATTGCCTGGCTGCCAGCTTGTTACTAAGACCTGTCCCCGGCTATTAACGATATCCTCCCACGCCAGGATTTTTTGTGTGATAAAACGTCCTACCTGGTCAATTCCCTCCGCCATGATATACCCACAACGCAATGGCGAGCGATACCCGCCAGGAGTCAAGTCCATTGTTTGCCAATCAACTTTCCTCTTCATCGTGGCTTCCAGCGCCAACCCGGCATCGTAACGGGCGCGCTTGTCTGCGTTGCTCAGGATCTCGTAGGCTTCTTGGATACGCATAAAGATCTCGACTGCGTTCTTTTCCTTGCAATAGTCGGGGTGCCATTGCTTCGCCATCCGGCGATAAGCGCGTTTGATCCCCTCGTCGTCGGCGTTCTGCGATGCGCATAACACCCCATATAACGATTGCGCCGGAGGTCTTTCGTTTTCTTGCACAACGCCATCGAACCACGATCGTAGCACTAGCTCCGGAAAGACAACTGACCATTCGCCGTTGCAATATCCGTAGGCGCTCCACCCGTCATCTCGCCATTTAGTAATGCCAATATAGCGCACGTCCAGTACACGAGTGTCAACAACTGGGGTTGTCACAATTTGCGGCGCTAATATGGCAACCCCGATATACTCAGCCACCCAGTTTGTCAGCGTCTGCCCATGCCGGGGATGCACCAGCCATCGCTTGCCATTCGGATCCCAGCGTCGTTCGGCTTGCGGCAGCGCTTTGATTTTCGCCGTCAAGCTTGGCTCATAGCTGCATGTCAGCGCCAGGGTGCCATTTTCGATAGTCAGCCGCGCGAATGGCGTGTGCTTGCTGTACCTAGTCATACTTACCTCTACACTGCCCCCAAAAATCACAATAAGCTGGGCTGCACTTCCAGGTTGTGGGATTCTCAGGATAGACATTTCTGGATATCGCTTCCCACACATGCCGGATCATCCCGAACAGCCACATCACCTGTCCTGGTGTATGCTTATGCTCGAATATGTCTATCTTGGGCTGTTTTGTCTTCACAATCACATAATGCCTGAAAGTCCATTCGTGATTATGCTCACCTAACTGGTTTAGCGCGGCTAAGTAAAATAGCGGCTGCGTTTCGCCGGTCGCTCGGTCAGCAGACCACGACTTGGCGGATGTTTTGAAGTCCCCCGGCACACCCGCTAGGTCAATCATGTCAATATACCCAATCACCGGCACAGGCACCCCCGGCACGCGCAGCTCTACTTTGCGCTCGATCTCAGTTGCTTGTAATTCACTTAGGGCATCGCAGATCGCCCTGTCGCTCAGTATGCGAACGCCCTCGTTGAAATGTTGTTCCGGGGTGTCTGTGCCCCACACTATCTGCTCGCCCTCTAGAGCCTGGTTCCAGGCTCTTCCCCAAATACTGAGCAAATCCTCCTGAGTCATAATATTCTCTTCGATGGTCTGGTGCATTGCCTTGCCGAAAATCAGGTCGGGCGTTGAATAGGTCGGGATTTTTTCCACATACTTAAAGCGCCAGCTCGCTGGGCATGTCAGATAAGTTGTTATGCTCGAGTAAGACAAATGCTCGATCAGTGATATGTTTGATTGAGTGGCGCTCATATCATATTCTTCTACTTTCTAACACGCTCAAGATCTGCAGTACTTCTTCGTCCGTCGCTGGGATCTTTCCCCCGTTTGCGTTCATGATCACCTCGGCGTCGTAGGACTCCAGCAGTATTGCCAGTAGGTCATGGTTAGTTTGTGTTTCTGGCTTTTGTACTGGAATTTCTGGTATGGACTCTGTTCCCGAAGTCAGCCATTCAATCACCGGCAGCATGAATTCCGGACCAGGCTTTTCGATCTTGAGATCGGCTACTGCTGGACAGCGGCTTTTAGAGACTGTCATAATGTGCGACCAGTCGATGTCACATACCAGGTCGAATTCGTACTCTACGCCGGGCCTCTGCACTGGCGCCATGCCCACCCGCCGTACCACGGTTTTGCCTTGCTCGTTGATTTCTTGAACATACTCCATCCGGCTGCGCATGGTAGTGATGACGTGGCATGGCGATTGCAGGATACTGTCCACCATACGGTTATGGATTGGAGTCACCGTTCTCCATGCAGTGTAATTGTTGCCTGGCGCCCGGTCTTTGATCTCCAACGCCCCTCCAACGCCTTCCCATGCGTGCGAGAGCGAATCGATCACCAATACCGCGTAACCCATACGTCCCGCCGCCAGCACTGCCTCGGTGTATCGCTCTGGTGAAAATGTGGTGAGCTCAAGTACATCAAATTCCCAGGGGATTCCATCGACAATTTCCCCTGCATATTTAGATGCACTGCCTCTTTCTGTGTCGATCACGGCGATCCTGCCGCCGTTTACCAGCGCGTGGGCGAAGCGCAGCGCCGTATAGGTCTTTCCCG
>Ga0209381_1001870_pt1 | contig 30352 bp, 15 predicted proteins | sample DewCreD2012metaG_FD_184111 | JGI IMG/M metagenome (GOLD analysis project Ga0209381, IMG submission 184111) | Hot spring sediment bacterial and archeal communities from British Columbia, Canada, to study Microbial Dark Matter (Phase II) - Dewar... ...
CAAAGTCATCACCGGCAAAAAAGGCAGCTTCATATCCCCTGCTGTTTTCTATAGCAAGAGGAGCAATCAGGGAGAACTCATTCAGCGGTTTCTGAGAACCGGGATTAACTGTGTAATGGATGACCTGAAGCCCTGCCAGGGGCTTGTGGTTATGAAATTTACTCCAGTTCAGCACCAGTTTGGCATCAACAGAACGGATGCCGGAAGAAACCTGCTTTACCAGGGAAGCTTCCCCCAGGTCATCCCTGGTGACATAAAAATCGGAAACAGAGGCGGTAAGTTCTGTATTCCAACTGGCATTATAGATCCGCGTCCACCGTGCCGATGCAAGGTTGTTGCCGTACTGGTAATTCAACTCTCCGGCATACCGAAACCTGTCGAAACTGGAATAAGCAAAAAAGGTAAGATGATTTTTACTGTTTTTGTATTGCAGCAATCCATTCAGATCGTGGAAGGAAGCATGGCTGCTGCGGAGGTTATAATCGGGCAGATGGCCCAGAATCCAGTCGGAATAACTGCTTCTGCCCCCGATCATCCAGGAGAAATGATCCCCCGGAAGCGTACCATTGAGCATTACCCTGCTGTTGAACAGTCCGATGCCTCCCTGACCATGAAACCCCTTACGGACATTATCACGCACACGGATATCAATTACGGATGAAACCCGTTCCCCAAACTCAGCCGGGATATATCCCCTGTAAAGTTTCATGCCGGTAACAGCATCCGGATTGATAACCGACATAAGGCCGAAAACATGGGACGTATTATACACCGAAGCACCTTCAAGAAGATAAAGGTTCTGATCGTCTCCTCCTCCCCTCACGCTGATGCCCGATCCAAATTCACCGGCCGATGAAATTCCCGGCATCATGGAAAGCCTTTTCATAATATCCTTATCACCACCCACCGGAGGCAGTAATTTAAAATCGCGCATATCTATGTCAATCAGCCCCATGGTATTACTGCGAACGTTGCGGTCGGCTGTTTTGGCAAAGACCTTCACTTCCTCCAGCCTGACAGATTCTTCGAACAGTTCAAGGTCAACCGTTCCCGGGCCAATCACTTTGAGGGAAAACTTCTGCTGTTCAAAGCCCAGACAGGCCACCTGCAGGTTATAAATTCCGGGCTGAAGGACCAAAGAAAAAGATCCATCCATGTTGCTGGTGGTTCCGATGGAAAGATTCTCCACCTGCAGGGAAGCACCGGGAAGGGGCTCACCGTTTTTCCCGTTCAGAATTCTTCCCCGGATTTCGGCCCTTCTGTATTTTCCCGCATCGGCAGGGTTACCCACTTCAATAATTCCCCGGGTTAAATCGTTACCGGCCATGTTAATCATAGCGCCGGTAAGCATGGCGACTTTTTCAGAAGGAAGGAAAACTACCTTGTTGAAGCCAATTATCCGGTACTCGACAGGTTTTCCGCTGGTAACCTCCTGCAGAAATGCACGCAGATCAGATTCACGCCCTGAACAGGAAAGGGTATCTCCGGTAAACATGCCGCCACGGTAAAAAAACTGCACGCCATACCGGGCCGATAAGTCCTGAAAGGCATCCGTAATTGCCATGTGGTCATAGTTGACGGATATTTTTAATGTATCCGGATTCTGACCGTGGGCTGGCAGGCTAAATAATGCCGTCACATAAAAAACGAAAAGGGAACGTACGTATCCCCGACTATACTTCATGCACTGTTTATGTCGTTTCCAAAACGCTAAAATTATCAAATTATTCCGGAAATAAAACGGCCATTTGTTATAAAGCATTGTATCTTTATTCTTCCATGCAATAAAAATGTTTATGAGATCACATCCTGGTAACTTGTTATCAAAATCTATCCTGCTGGCTTTGATACATATGATAATGCCTTCTGCATATGCCAAGGCCAATATCTGTTGTACAAAATTGATGGCCCCGTCAGACTCTGCAATGACCAGCGCCGGTTCACCATCTGTCCGAAAAAGTAATGAAAGGGAAATTCCCGCGCGTGCTGCTAAGGAAAAAGAATCTGAAAGGTTTTCAGGCCAAGGGACATTGAAGCATCCGGATCTGAAGCTTTCGCTGGGTTTTGGGTTTCCTGAATTAGTATACGCCGGGGTGCAGGGGTACCGGAACACCTTTCAGGTCGGGGCGGGAGCAGGTACGTTGCCGGGGTACAATCATTCCATTTTTTCGGCATTTGTTCAGGGTGGATACCATTTTGGAGGGAAAGCACGGTATAATCTGATTCCGCCCTGGTACACAAAGGCATTGTTGTGCTACGGATATGAAAAAGGTTCAACTGCCACATGGTACTCGGTATTTGTTTCCCCACGCATTGGGCGTAATATTTATTTCGGTAATAAAGCAGGTCTGGATATTGAAATCGGGATATCTGCAGAAATTTGGGAAAAAAAGGTGGAAAGATTTCCGTCAAATTGGAATTTTGATTTCGATTTTCCAGTTGTTCCGACAATATCGTTTGGATTCTTTTATCTGACAGGGAAATAAACAAATTGTTATTCTTTGCGGGAAATGGGATAGGATTTTTTTGCTGTTGGCTGTTTGCCATTCGCCGTTTGCCATTCGCTGGGATGATAGTGCGGGCAGAGGGGGTGTTAGATAAAACTAAAATGGCCTCAGATGATAGCATATTTTGCACAGAATTAAAATTGCCATTGTTGTCATTTTTGTCGTTGTTGTCGTTGTTGTCATAGTTGTCATAGTTGTGAAGTTATCATTGTTATCATCGTTAGCGAAAGCCCGACAACCCTGGAACTCTGAAACCCTGGAACTCTGAAACCCTGGAACTCTGGAACCCTGAAACTCTGGAACCCTGAAACTTTGGAATCCTGGAACTCCGCCCCCTCGACCTACTTCCCCATCAGCAAGGTTAGAATTCTCTGATTTATCTAACATTTTTTGAAAGGATAAAAATCTTGTCCTTATAAGATATTGACATTTAATAAAATAACAATAAGAAGAAAAAAAATTTCATCATACGCCTGCGAGATTTTAGCAATTCTGGTATAAACAAATGAACCTGGTTGGTCGCTTCGGAGTTGACGGAGCGAAGCCTTGATAGGCAGGATCGCAGCACCGGTAGCTGCGATCCTTTTTTCAGGAAAATGAACCGGTTTGTAGCACCAGCCAGGAGAGGAAACTGATGCATCAATCTAAAACCGTCACGAAAAATGCAGTGGAAAAAGGGAATCCTTCTGATTCTTTTTGCCTGCCTGATCCCCTTCCTGCAAATCAGGGGACAGGATACGGAGATTCTTATCCAGGAATTTATCACTGCTTATCAAAAGGGCTCTGTTTCGTCCGGCCTGGCAGGCCAAATCCTCAACCGCGACGAGAATGAAGTGCTTTCGCTTCTGCAGAAATACCATTCCGACAAAAATGACAGAATAAGGGAAGCCTCATGGTACCTCACGGCGGCAGTTGGAAGAAAAACCGTTCATTCCGACGTCAGGAAGGACGTGTTAATGCAACTCATTCAGGGTTGCCGGGATTCCAATCCATGGGTTGCCAGAAAAAATCTGGCCCAGTTAAAGAATTTCAACCGTTCGCTGTTTGATGCACCGGCAAAAAAAGCGCTGGAAGAAATTTTCAGAACCACGGCTAATCCACCGGAATATCTGATCAGAATAGCAGGATTTGCCGGATGCCGGGATCTGATTCCTGATTTCAAAAACAGGATCAAAGGAAGACAGGAGAAGAATCAACAGCTTCAATGGGTTTATTATCTGGCCCTTGCGCGCATGGACGACAGGGAAGCAATAAGGTACTGCATGAAAAGGATCCGACAGCTTCCGGTCAATGATGAAACCATTGAGGACGTGTTTCCTGACCTGATTTATATACGCCGGAAGGAAGCATTTGATTACCTGCTGGAAGTTGCCCTGGACCGCTCGTTGCGTTGTTCCTCTTCCAATCCTGACAACGAACAGGCCGTACCCTGCACTGCAAAAATCCTCGGAATGATTGCTCCCTATCTTGCCGGTTTCCCCGTGCAGGATACGGCCGGATTCAGTACCCTGTCATCGGAAGAAACTATTGCATTGGTAAATAATTGGATGAAAGAAAAATACAATGCCGATGCCATCCTTCAGGATATTTACTGAAAGACAGTGTATTCGCACCGGGAAGTTTTTTCTTTTTGCAGGAAGCTTCATAATCTTCATTTTCCTTTTATCCTGCCCGGTGACAGCCAGTGAGGATTCCATCCGGCTGACGCCCGGAAAAATTGATTCGATCTTTGCTCTGGTAGAACAGGAAAACCGGTATGCAGAGCAAATTGACACCACGCTCTTTTTCAATCTTCCTGCGGGAATAATAGGTCCGGGGGATAATCCGGCCTATGCGCTCATCATTACGGGGGTAAGCTTCGAACCCGGGCTGGCCAGGTTTGATGCCTGCCTGCGCATCACCAACCCGGCCGACGGAAAACAATTGTATTTTGCAGCCTACAAGGTACCTTTTTCCCTGAATGACGGCCTCGCCGGTCCTTTTGAACTGATGCTGGTGGAAGAAGTTTCCCTTGATTTTCTGCTCGTTTCCGATGTCAAAATCCTGGAAGGCAGTTTTGTTTCAGCAGGGTGTTCAGGATTCGAATCAGTGACTATTCTTGGCCGGCTCTCGCTGCAGTCCGGTCTGTTCATAGCGGCTGACGAAAAAGGAAATCCTGCGGGAGGGCCTGTTGAAACCGAATTTCGCATCACCACACATTCCCTCAATGACCTTCTGGCAGATATTTCCCTGAAGCCCTTTCAGCTCAAAAACCTGCCCGATTTCACCTTTGTGTGCCGTCATCTTGTTTTCGACATGAGCGACCGGTTCAACCCGGCCGGATTATTTTTTCCTCCGGAACGACTGGGGGATTTCCCTGGAGGAAATACAGGTTTATGGCAGGGAATTTATATCAGTGATGCCGAAATCATATTGGGCAGGAAATTCCGACGCAAATCGGATAGTCTGCCGGTCCGTTTCGGCGTCTCAGGCTTTCTGCTGGATGACAGAGGGTTTAGTGGTACCGTACAGGCAACGAACCTTCTTTCTTTTAATGAAGGCGACATGAACGGATGGAACTTTTCAGTGGATAACCTTAGCCTGGCCTTCATTGAAAATCATGTGAAAGCAGGTATCATGGAAGGACGTATCAACATTCCCTGTCTGAAGGTACCGGACGGATTCTTTTATTCGGCCATCATTGACGCCAATGGCCGGTATGCTTTTTCCATTCGCACCTTCGATAGCATTTCCGTTAATCTGTGGGGGAAAACACGACTGGTTCTTGATCCTGGTTCACGGATTCTGGTTGAAGACAACAATGATACCTTCTTACCCTCAGCTATCCTCAACGGAAGGATGTCGCTCCATGTTCCCCTGGGAGAGAAAGGGAAACAGGAAATAGAACTCGCTGACATCCGGTTTCAGAATATGTGCATATCAACAAGGGAACCGTATTTTTCCATCGGATATCTTTCGCTTGACGGCTCTAAACAGGGCCTGCTGGCAGGTTTTCCGATTACCATAGACCACATTGGGTTAAGAGCTTTGCATCCAGCATATGCCCTAGAAATCGATGCCTCGGTTAACCTCCTGGAGCAAGAGAAGGAAGGATTTGCCGCGCAGGCGGACATTATGCTCGTGAACCGATGGGAAAATCATCAGTTCTTTTATGATAGAACTGATGTCGGAGAATTGTCTGTGAACATCTCCAAACCATCGGCCTTTGAGCTGCAGGGGAACGTACAACTTCTTAATGAAGACCCGGTATACGGCAACGGATTCAGCGGGAAAGTGCATCTGTTAGTAGCCGGGAAATTCATGGTGGACGGAATGGCGGTTTTCGGTAACAATGGTACATTCAGGTATTACTGTGCCGATGTTCTCTTTTCCTCATCGACCGGCATTCCGGCCGGACCCATTACTATCAACCAGCTTGGCGGTGGAATTTTCTGCAGGATGAAGCAAAAAGAATCTTCGCTCAATCAGATTCCGGGGATTTCTCTTCCTTCCGAGCTGGTATATGTGCCTGACAGGAAAACAGGACTGGGGTTGATCATGCAGGCCGGTTTTGTGGTAGCAGAGAAAAGTCTTGTTTCGGCCGATACCCGCTTTGAAATTGCATTCAATACCCATGGAGGGATTAACAGAATAGGCTTCGACGGAGCAGTCAAATGCCTTACTCTTCCAGGTCGGACGACATTGGCAGTATTGGGAGAAAAAATAAAGGCAGCAGCCAGAGGTGAGATTCCCGAACCTGATAAAGCCTCTATGGTGGCCGGCAGCTTGCAGATGGAAATGGATTTTACGGAACATTCCTTTCATGCCGACGGACGCATTTTCATCAATGTTGCCGGGACATTGCATGGCGATGGACCGAATAATCTGGCCGGGCGCATAACCCTGCATGTTGGCGATAATGACTGGTATTTTTACATTGGTACCGTTCAGAATCCTATTGGACTGAACTTTGCCAATTTCGGACATGCATACGGATATTTGATGGCCGGGAAGCACCTTCCTGATGCCCTGCCGATGAACCGAAGAGTTGCCGAAATCCTGAACCTCCCTCTGTCGGAGTTTCAGAAAAACCGGAATCAGGCCATGCTGGAAAATGCAAAGGGCGTAGCATTTGGCTCGGGTTTCGATTTCAGGGCAGGAGGAGAAACCCGTGTTATTTACGGATACTTTGACATAGGGGCTGGCTTTGACCTTATGTTAACCAACTATGGCACAAATTCTCACTGTGCAGGGAGTTCAGGCCCTCCCGGAATCAACGGATGGTATGCACAGGGACAGCTTTACGCTTATCTGCTGGGCCGGCTTGGGGTAATAGTTAACGTACTTAAAAAAACGAAAAAGTTCGACATCCTCAATCTGGCCGGTGCCGCCCTCATGGAAGCAAAAGGGCCCAATCCCATGTATCTCAGAGGAACCGTGGGCGGAAAATACAGCATCCTGGGAGGAATGATCCGGGGTCAGTGCCGGTTTGAGATAACGGCCGGTGAAAAGTGCGAAATAGTTGTACCCGAAAAAACCCCTGCCAATATGGAACTGATTGGCAGCATCACCCCAGGAACGGATACAAGGGATGTAGATGTATGCATTACACCGCGGGTTGTATTCAATCTCCCGGTAGGTAAGGAAATAAAGCTTAGCAATGAACCGGAACTGTATGAGAAATACCGCATAAAACTTGAAAAATGTAACCTGAGGTTGGGTTCTGATGAAGTTGATGGACAATTAGAATGGAATCAGACCAGGGATGTGCTGGTATTTAAATCGTCTGAAATCCTTTATCCGTCATCTTCCTATACGTTTGAAGTAACCATCAGTTTTGAAGAGTGGAAGAACGGTCAATGGGTTTCATTTACCGAAAATGGAAAAGTCGTCACCGAAACACAGCAGGTGACCTTCACCACCGGACCGCTGCCAAAAGAAATACCACCTTCATTAATCAGTTACAGCTATCCTGTTTCGCGCATGATGAATTTCTATCCAGGTGAAGCAGACACTGGATACGTTGTTTTTCGCCAGGGCCTCAGGGCATATTTTAATCCGGGCAGCGAATGGAAACAGGTAATTCGATTTACGCCTGTTTCAGGGGCTGAGGCAATAGAAGTAACACCCTTCTATCAGCCGTCGCAAAACACGCTGTTCTTTGCGATTCCCGGGCATCTCCAGCGCAATACGGTTTACCATCTGGAACTGGTAAATATTCCCCTGAACATTTCACCCGATGCCGGCATTACGGAAGAAACCAAAAAAACAAGTTACGACAACGATTCAGTAACGATAGAAATGCGCAGCAGGATGGCTACTGCCAGCATCACACGAAAGGAGGAATCCGTGCTCCTGAGCATGCCTTTCCGCACCAGCCAATACCGCCGCCTGAGTGAAAAAATAAACCTCAGCCGACTTGATGTGCGCTTTTTGCAGGAGTTTGCTTCTTATGTTTTTCTTCCGGGAGCGACCTTTTACCGCGATGAATTATTTGACAGGTATGAAATATACGGAGGAGACCAGTTCGGGCCTTTGCTGCGCATCAGGGCAGTGCCGGAAGAAACTTCCTGGTACCTGCAGTATATGAAGCCAACAATTTATGAAAATTACCCGGTGGCAGGCATAGGCAGAATCAGCTGGCGCAGTGAACAGCCGCTGGGAATTCCTCCAACGGGAGAAATTCAGATCTGGCAGGAAAATTACTACCATGTCCTTACCGATGACGAGGAACTTTCAGGTCAGGTTCAGCAATGGGCGCAGTTTGCCCACATCATGTATCTGCTTCCCTATTACTGGAGCTGCGACTATTCGGATGTACGGAACCAGCTGGCCAACTCCTGTCTGTCGGGATGCCCTGATAACAGCAGGATAAAAACAATACTGAACCATTTCTGCTGGCCAGTTATCAGCGCAGGAGATTATCCTATACGCATTGAATATTTCCTGCCGGGAAAAACCCAGCCCACCCATTCCTTATCCCTGATTCTGCACAACCCATTTAAATTGTCACAACCCCAATTTTAACCGATGTTCATGAAAGGAAGACTGCTTTTCATCTTTTGTGGATTTGTCAATCTGCTCTGGGCGCAACCGAAGGAAGGGAAGATACATGTTCTTGCGCGCGCCTATAAGGATTCCATTTGTCTGCGCTGGGCTCCCGGCTCTTACGAAGGATGGCTTGCAGGCAACCGTTACGGTTACAGAATTATCCGGTATACGCTGATACGCAACGGAAAGATTCTGTCTGAACCTGAATCCACCCTGCTCACTCCCGAACCCCTTCTGCCCTATCCCCTTTCTGAATGGGAACAAAGGGCCGGAGAGGGCAAATATGCATCCATTGCTGCCCAGGCATTGTACGGCGTTATAAACACCCCGACATCCGCTATAAAAGAAATCCGTCAGAAAGCAGAAGAACAGGAACAACGGTATTCCCTTGCCCTGCTGGCTGCCGATATGTCGCCTGCAGCGGCCAGGGCACTGGCATTGTACTATACCGACCACACCGTACATAAAGGAGAAAAATACCTTTACAGAATAGTTGCTGCTTCTGCTTCAGCAGAATTTGCGGCTGACACCGGATTCATCTTCACCGGACCTGACGAAATGCTTCCCCTGCCCCGACCGCCTGCACCCGAAGTACTGTGCAATGAGGGACGGATCATTCTCCACTGGAATACCAGCCTCCTGCAGCACGTTTTTACTTCCTGGCTGGCAGAGCGCTCAGCCGACAGTACCGGCCTCTATCAGAACCTTACGGAAGAACCCATTGTATCGTTTTCTGCAATCGACAGGGAAACCGGTACGATTCTTTTTCCCGATACACTATCGCCTGACACAGGAAATTTGTTCTACCGCATCCGGGGAATCAATGCTTTCGGGGAAATGAGCCCTCCGTCAGAACCTGCAAAGGCAATTCCTTGCGGAAGGGATTTGCCCGTTCCGTTTATTTCTTCCGCTTCGACAACATACGATGGCCGGGTCATACTGTCGTGGACAAACCAGAACCCGGCACAACGAAATCATTCCGGTCCAAACGAAATAAAAATATGGCGCTCAGCTGTGGAAGGGAGAAATTATACCTGCATCGGCAAAGTATCGTTATCGGATACCAGCTTTACCGATAATGAACCGCAGGAAACCAATTACTACAAACTGTCGGTAAAAACCCCATCCGGAGAAACCCGGTTTTCCCTGCCGGTTCTCGTACAACTGGCGGATACCGTTCCCCCTTCCCCTCCTTCCGGCATTACGGGTACTGCAGATACTTCGGGAATAGTAACCCTCACATGGAAAAAAAATCCGGAACCGGATTTATACGGATACCGCATTTACAGAGGGAACAGTCCGGAAGAAGAGTTTTCCCAGATAACCGTTACTCCTGTAACCGGCACTGTTTTTTATGATTCCATCTCGCTGAACAACCTTACAAGGAAAGTTTATTACCGTCTGATGGCTGTTGACAAACGGCAGAACTATTCAGCCCTGTCGGAAATTCTTGAAGTTGTAAAACCCGATAAAATACCTCCGCCCCCACCTGCATTATATGCTGTATCGGGCGAAGAGAAGGGCATCGTATTGTCATTCTGTGGCCGGACAGCCGACGATATCAAAGAGGCACGGATTTACCGAACCGGCGGCAAGGATTCCTTCCTTCGTATAGTAACCGCATTGAAGGAACTGCCCGATACCGTGGTATGGACTGATACATCGGCCATTCCGGGAGTGTTGTACAGTTACTGCATACGGCTTGCCGACAGTTCGGGAAACCTCTCATCCGCATCAGAGGAAGTTACGATGGCACGATCTTTCGGAAAAACCTCCGCAACAAAGCCAACCATTAAAGGGAAAAAGGGAGCCGGCAAACGGTCTGTTGAACTTTCCTGGAATAATGTCCGTTCTGACACACGAAAAGTGGTTATATACCGTGCCGAGGGGGAAGAGGCCCTTCGCTCCTATGCATCCGTAGCAGGAAATGTTACCAGATTCACTGACAACCAGGTTTCAGCCGGAAGAAAATACCGGTATGTTATTCAACCCATCAGCAATGACGGAAAGCATCTTGCCCCCAGCGACCCGGTAGATATAACGCTTTAAAATACCGCCTTACACACATCCTCATTCCGCTTGCTTACTGCTATCGTGCAACAGTAAAAAACCTGGAAAATGAAAAAAAGCGGATTTCTGTTGGTTTTGGCACTATTTGCCGTTTGGCCGGTAAACGGGCAACAGTTCAATGCCTGGTACTATGAAACATCCTGCACGTCCAGCCCCACCGGTGGCACAGCCATATTTACTGCGGTAACCGACGGCAGCCCTTCGGAAGTTTTGCTCAGTAGCACACTGGGATTGAAAAACCTGAACGGACGTGTACAGAAAATCAGGACTACCTATCGTGCTTCCAACTGCATGTCTTCAACAGAAACCAATTATTCCGGCGGTACCTGCACTTATAACAGCTTTACAAACCTCAATTGCAACGGAACCACCTACACAATTTACAGCAGAATTATTCTTGACAATCCGGTATTTATTGAAAGCACGAATCTTGCTTCATACGCCGGAGCAAACAATACCATTGCTTACAGTGCTTTTTGCTATAATCCATTCAATAAAGCACCTGACAGTTACAGGTATCTTCAACCCCGCCTTCAGTACCAGTGCGGGTCGGGCAGTTGGAAAGATCTTCCTTTCACACTTAGCCCCTCGGGAGGGCAAATCGTATTTTCCCCTAAAAACAATTTTACTCCAGACGATCTTTATAAAGACATTTCATTCCGGGTTCTGAAGACCGTGGGAAATGAAGTAACCTGCGAAACCTACGGAAATGTCACGGGTCCGTTTCAATTTTACGATACCGTTACCCTTACAGTTCAGAACGGCATAAGGCTGGTCTGCCAGGATCAAAGCATCCGGCTCACCGGAGGGTACAAACTTTTTGGCACTGCCAATGTTGGTGCTTATCTGGAAGCCAGACAACGTGGTACCAGCAGTTGGACCCAGCTGTCCAAAATCCTTAATGCATCAACCGAACTGTATTTCAGCGATCTGAACAATTCTTCCTGGCTTGGAAAGGAAATAGAAATCAGGGCATTCAAACTGTTTAACGGAAACAAAATTGCCGGAAACATTGAGCGGATCATGTTTCTTCCGGCTTTGAACGTTCAGGCATCCGTTACACCACCCTCCTGCTACAGGATGAAAAACGGGAAAATCACCCTTACTTTCCCAAAACGTTCTTCATTCAATAACCAGACTGTAAAAATCCTGGTGACAATAAAAAAATACGATCTTCATCCGATCAGCGAAATCAACAATTTTTATCAGCCCATTAAGTTCCCTGATGATACGGCCACGTATTATTTTTATGATGCGGTCACCTTTTCGGCCGATGTTCCGGATACGCTGCTGGTCATCGACAGCCTATCCATCCAGGATCAGAGATTTAATCTGGGGGCAGGAAAATACGAAATAAATGCCCGTTTCCTCAACGATACCAGTTGCAGAAATTCGCTTCTGGTGAGTATGCCGGAGCCTGATCCGCTGACTGCTGCATTTTCACCTGAAAATCAATGGTTTGACAACAATACCTCCTATCAGATACGAACCGGAAATGCTAAAGGAAATGCCATTCTTCGTATTGAAGGAGGTACGGAACCTTATGCCTATTGCCTGTACGGAACGACCAGCTACCTGTCTGTTACCGGCCATCAGGCCACCCTCAGCCTTCCGGCAGGTGAACATGTGTATGTAATCCGGGATGCACATAACTGCAGGGTGCAAAGCCAGATTAGCATGAAAAAACCACCGGACATCAGCATTTCGGTCACCGAAACAGGTCCGGTGCTCTGCCACCAGGCCACACTGGGAAACCATGGCAATGGAACAGTTACCATTGCTCTTTCGGGAGGAGTGCCTCCCTATCGGGCCACCATAAAGCAAAACGGAACCGATGTTTTTTCACAACGAATAACCAGCAGGGGAACCGTCAGCTTAACTTCCGGGAGCCTGATTGCCGGCAACGGATATGTCGTATCAGTTTGGGATACTACGGCCGATCCGGCCAATCCATGGCAGGCGGTTTCGGGGTATTTTACCATTCCGGAACCTCCGGATATTCAACTGGCCTGCAGTGTACAACCCGCACCATGCCATGGCGATCAGGCCACCCTTCATGTTCAGGCAACAGGAGGCACAGGATATCTGACCTGTACCCTTAACGACACCATTCCTGTCAACGGGAACTTGCTTTCCGTAGGGCCGGGAATTATCTACCAGTTAAAAGCAACCGATGTAAATGGTTGCCGCAAAAGTGTTTCGGTTGAAATTCCACCGGCTCCACCTGCCCTTGTTCTGCACGATTCAGTTATTGGTGTCAGTTGTGCAGGAGCCGGAAACGGAGTGATCATCCTTGTTCCGGAGGGAGGAACACCTTTTGCAGGTCATGGGTATGATATCAGCATGCCGGTAAAGGGGATTACCGACCGGCTCCCTATGAAAACCTTTACAGGCCTTTCACCCGGAATTTACACCCTGGCGGTAACCGACTTCAACGGCTGCCGGGCGGAAAAGGCAGCAGAAGTAAAACTTACGGATAAACCACTCCGATTGACTTCGGTAACCACCAGTCCGTCTTCATGCTATGCTGTTCCTGATGGCAAAGTAACTGTTCTTTTCGATCCGGGAGAAAGGGCCTTTCCTCCCTTTCATTTGCACACTGAAAGCCACTCTGGCTCTGCCGAACAAATTCTGTCAACCACTGAAGCATGCGTATTTACCGATTTACGAACCGGGCCATACGAACTGACAGTAACTGATGGGGCAGGATGCGAGGTTTCAGGAACCTTTACCGTAACCGTCCGCCCCGATAGCCTCCGGATCAGCCAGGTTGAAACAACTCCCGCCATTTGTCCGGGAACCGCAACCGGCAAGATTACCATTTCGGCCAGGATGGGAGTGCCGGCTGGCAGGCTGTACCGCTTTGCCCTCTTTTCGTATCCGCAATACCAGCCATTAAGCGAGCTAACGGATACAACCGCCACTTTTGACAGGCTTGAAAGCGGCAATTACCTGGTGCAGGTAACAGATTCTGCAGGATGCACTGCCAGGAAGGTTCAGCCGCTTACCTCCCTTCCCACGCCGGTGCATTTCACGCTGCATCAGCTGAAAGACCAGTCCTGCGAGGGTGTGGCAAACGGAAGCATGCGGATTTCTGCCTATTCCTCACCGCAAAACGGAACACTGAACTATTCCGTTTTCCCCGAAATCATCTTCAGCAGATCGGCGGATACGCTTCTGGCCATGCATCTTATTGCAAGAAATTATAGCATCAGGGCAAACGATTCCGTTGGTTGCAGAAACGACACCCTTGTTACAGTAAAAAACCTTGGCAACGAGCCGGAACTGGTTACAGAAAGCATTGATTCTGCAGCCTGCAGGGAAGCTTCCAACGGATGGTTTTCCTTCTCCATCCGGCAGAAGATACCAGATTCCGTTTACACAATCCATCTCCTCTCTCCGGGCCGGCAGGACAGTTTTGCAGTTCATCCGGGCATTTCCCGGGTAACCGACCTTCGTGCAGGGACATACAAGGCCATTGTCACCGACCAGGCAGGATGTTCGGGTTCGGCTCAGATTGAAATACCTCTGAAAAAAGACAGCTTGCATATCGCCAGGATTCTTCTTCAGGAAGCATCCTGCCAGCGTGCTTCCGATGCGATTATAACTGTAAAGGCTGAAGGAGGGCTTCCTTCTAAAACAGGATATCGTTTTTTGCTGGACGGAAAAACGGAAAAATACGGCAACGAAGTGGCTTTTAATTCTCTTTTAGCCCAAAGAACATACAAGGTGAGCGTATCCGACTCAGCAGGATGCACGGTAATACAGAACCAAAAGGCTACCTCACGGCCTGATACCCTGAGGGCTGTCATTACCCGAATCACTGACGCACATTGTCATGGATCAGCAAGCGGAAGTCTGCTGATGGAAAGCTTGAACGGCAGAACGAATTCTGAAGGGTACAATTACAGGCTCTTTCGTGAAGGGGTTTTCCTTTCGGCGGCAAAAGGCGGAGAACGTTTTGAAGCAGGCGGCCTGGCTTCAGGACATTACCGTATTGAGGTTGCCGACTCGACCGTCTGCAGTTTTGTGGCCGAGGCAGTCATCGGCCAGCCGGATTCTTTTGCCCTTGCCATTTTCCCCGGATACGCCAAAGAAAAAGATAAGCCGGCCACACCCACGCGGTTTGAAATTTCCGGCGGAACTGCTCCGTACCTGTTGCATCTGGTTGAAGAAGAAGAAAAGCAAGTCCGGGAAATTTTTGCCCATCGTACGGCAGTGGCTGACAGCCTTTTCGCCGGCAGGTATTTTGTATCGGTTACCGATTCGGCCGGATGCCCTTCGCAGGTGACCAACACCTCGGTATGGAACTTCCTGATCAGGGAGCCGGAACAAAAGCTTGAGGTCATCATCAACAAAGTAATTCCGGCCACCTGCAAAGGATATTCTAACGGTGCCATCGACCTTTCAACTGCCGGGGGCTGGGGCCCAAAACACATCTTCGGCATCGGAACAGAAGAATATACCGATTCGGCAAGGTTTGGAAACCTTCCGGCAGGAGAATATACGGTGTACGCGCAGGATACGGCCGGAGTCATTGCTTCGGCACATGCGACAGTTCCTGAACCGGATGTTCTTGCCTTCAGCATCGACTCGCTGGTTCAGCCAACCTGCGACGACCGCCGCGATGGAAAAATCTTTCTGACCATCCGGGGAGGAACTCCTCCATACCTCGCAAAAGCTGACAGTTTGCCCTGGGCACCGGAGAATATTCTCTCCGGACTGGGGAAAGGACGTAAGATAATCAGCGTAAAAGATGCACAGGGATGCATGTCGGGATCAGTTGTACAGGAACTTTCCGCTCCTCCCCCGCTGGTTCTGGAAGAAAGCCGCATTACTTCTCCCCTGTGCGGACAAGACGACGGAAAAATTGACGCAAAAATTGCCGGCGGCACGCCTGAGTATACGTTCCAATGGACCGGAGAAAACGGTTTTGTGAGCTCAGCCCCGACCGCTGATGGCATCGCCGGAGGGCATTACAGCTTGCTGGTAACCGATAGAAATCATTGCCAGGCCGTATTCTATTTTGAAATATCCGATTCGGGAGGAATCACCATCAGCAGGGCAAGCATTCAGCCAGTCACATGTTACGGGTTCAACGACGGAAGCATTGAATTGGAACCGGAGGGTGGAACTCCACCTTACCAGGTACTATGGAACAATTCCATGACGGGAAAACGAATCCACGGATTGCCGGCAGGAAAATATACAGCCGAACTTACTGACAGCATTGGGTGCCGCCTGTTTACAACCGTGGAAATTACCCAGCCCGACAGTCTTTCCCTTGCGCAGACATCGATTACTCAACCTCTCTGTACCTCCATAAACAACGGGTCCATACACATCAGGGCCGCAGGAGGAACTCCCGGCTACCGGTATCTGTGGAGTACCGGAGCGGAAGGAGAAAGAGTCACAGGGCTGGCGGCAGGACGGCATTATGTCACCGTCCTTGACAACAATCAATGTTCAGCTCTATTTGAATTCACCCTGTCCAACCAGAGAAACCTCGAACCTGAACTGGGAGAGGATATCACGTTGTGCCGGGATGCCAGGTACTGGCTGGTTCCGGGAAAATTCAGCCATTACACGTGGTACCGTGACGGTGAATTTTTAGGAAGCGAAGACATGCTGGAAGTAAAAGAAGCCGGAATTTACAGGGTAGAGGTGAGCGATGAGGAAGGATGCAGTGCAACGGATTCGATAACCATTTCCCAGTCTGAAACCACTTATGAAGCACGCCTGCTGGTTTCCAGCGAAGCTCTGGCCGGCGATACCCTGGTGCTGATTGATACTTCCTGGCCGGTACCAGACTCTCTGAAGTGGTTCCTGTCCCGGGCAAATATCCTTGCCGAAACTCCATGGATGCGCTACTGCGTCTTTCCCGATACGGGCAGATACGAAATTATTCTTACCGGCTATTACCAGGGCTGCGCCAGTGCGCAGAAAAAGAAAGTATTAATACTGTATCCTGATGAGAACAGAACAAAACCAGACGAAAGGAACCCAATGATTACCCGATTTAAGATCTATCCCAATCCCCTGCGGGACGCCTGTACTGTGGAAATTGACCTGAGCCGCAGGCATGATGCGCAGCTGAAAATCATCCGCATACCAGACGGTAATATCAGACTGGTAAAACAGTTGAAAGGAAGCGATTCCTACCTGGTACCGCTGATGCTGCCCGGTCTGACCCCCGGAATGTACATGATACAGGTGGTATGCGGCGAAGAAATGAAGGCCGGAATGGTAGTGGTTGAATAACAAGTGCAACCGATGACAAAAAGAAAGTTCCCGTACATAAACCGCTTTTGTTTACTCTGCCTGCTCTCACTGGCATATGGAAAAATTGCAGGACAGGATCTGTCGATGATTGGCAAATCGGAACCCCTGCAGATAAACGGAACAGTTGGAATGCAATATTACGGCAGGATGGGCGGGAAAAGCAATTCTCCGTATCCGCTATCAGGTGCCATCTGGCAGGTTGGACTCAATGCTTCGCTGTACGGATGGAATCTTCCTTTTTCGATCACCTACAGCAATGCAAACCTTCGCTGGCAGCAGCCCTTTAACCGTTTTTCCCTTCAGCCTTCATGGAAATGGATCCGCATGTACCTTGGTGATGCTTCGATGAGCTTTTCACCATACAGCCTGAACGGACATCAGTTTACCGGTGCAGGAGCAGAATTCGAACCTGAGGGAGGTAAATGGAAAATCAGTATCATGGGAGGACGTCTTTTGCGACAAACATTACCAGACACAATCCGCGGACTTCCCGGCATAAGGCATAGAATGGGATACGGGTTAGCCGGAGAATACCGGGAAGAGAAATTCAGCTTCGGGGCAGGAATATTCTATGCATCTGACAGGAAAAACGATGCATTCCATTTACCTGACAGCCTGACGGAAGCTCCGGCCGAAAATCTGGTTCTGCATTCAAAAGGCACAGCCGACATTATTGACAACCTGCAGGTTCAGCTTGAGTATGCCATAAGTTTTTTCACTCCCGACAGGAGAAGCCCTGAGGTAGCACAAGGTACTACCCTCTTTCCACTGAAATACCGTAACGGTTCTGCCCGTTACAACGCATTCAAAACAGGCATCACCTATACGTCGCGTTTTAGATCGGTAGGTTTGTATGCCGAGAGGGTTGATCCCGGATACAGAACCCTGGGAGCGTATTACCATCTCAATGATTTTGCAAGCTACACCTTTCAGTATGCCGGTACAGCCCTTCAGAAGAAGCTTACATGGTCTGTTTCCTCGGGCTGGCAGTACGATAACCTGAGCCACCGCAAGAACAGCACTTCGCACCGACTGATTCACAACCTGAATCTGACCTGTTCTCCGTCCGATGCCCTGCAGGTTAATTTTACCTATTCCAACTTCAGCCGGTATATGTATCTGCGGCCTTCGGAAGAATATCTATCGGAACCGGACCCCTGGAAAAATGCGGACACTTTGCATTATCGTCAGGTAACCGCCACATGGGGCGGAACCGTTTTCTGGCAAAAGGAAGACAGGAACGAAAACAGGCATCAGATCAATGTGGCATTCAATTCGAATACCAGCCGTGAAGAGTCGGCCGACAGCCTGGCAAACCGCGGATTGTTTGTTTTTGCCTCAGGGGGTTATACATTTTCAAAACCCGATAATGATCTGAGCAGTAGTGTGGTTTTGCAATACAACAGTTCACGTACCGTAGAAACAACCGGGGCCTATATGGGTCCTGCGCTTTCCCTGCGAAAGTCCATTGCACAAAAGAAATTACAGGCCTATTCAACCGTTTCGTACAACAAAACATGGCCCGACGCTGAAAAGACAGGATATGTGCTTATGGGCCGCGGAGGATTATCCTTCAGGCAGAAAAACCATACGGCCGATGTGACTTTCGGAATGGCCTGGCGAAAAACGGAAGATCGTAATACCAGGAAGGAAATAACCATGAACTTTTCTTACAGATATACGTTTTCGGGAAAGAAAAACGAGGAACAGAAAAAATAATGGCCACAACATTTTCGTACAACAACGAGCTAAAACTATCCATATGAATTTTACTTCTCGATAATTTTGATTTCGTAATCATCAGGGTTTACCCAACCGGTTTGGTATTTTTTAATTTCTCCTTTCATATATCTTTCATAAAAATTCCAGTCAATAAGTTCATTAAAAGGGTAATTGTCAAAAATCTGACCATTGCCCTTTATACGAGGGTCATTCTGCTTATTGAGATCTGTTAACAATATCTTTTTTAATTCCTCTTTTACTTCCTGGTAAGCGGAATTTCCAGCCAGATTTAATAAACATTCCGGATCAATATTGATATAATATACTTCCTCCCCGAGATGTTTTCCAAAACATTTATTCCAGAACGACCTGTCAATACCATTGCGACGAAGATGTAAAATAACAGTTTTCGTTGGTGAACCATCTGTATTGAGATATCCGGTCTCAGGATTACCTGCAGGCCACAGATCGGGCTTAAAATTAATTTGAAAAAGATATCCATCTTTTATTATTGAACGGATCGGATATCCTTGATTCATTGGTCGTCCACAATCATGTCTTTCCTGGCCCAGCAAAACATAATTAGGATCAAATGTTCGCTTTTCGTTTTTAAATATGTGTATGAGGTTTTTCCCGGGAGAGGGAGCCATTCCAGACTTTTCCCAATCAATTCCCGCAATCTCAAGGAATGTAGGAGCAAAATCGATAAAACTCACATAATCTTTAACAACCCTTCCAGGTTTTTCGATCCCTGAAGGCCACATGATGGCAAGGGGCATGTGATTGGAATATTCATATTGAAATCCTTTACATCGTGGAAACGGCATTCTATTATCGGAAGTAACAACAACAACAGTATTCTGCAATTCACCACGTTTTTGCAGCTCATTTAGCATTTCTACAAGGTGTTTATCGAAATATTCTATTTCAAAGGCATAATCCAGCATATCATTCCGCACAGTATCATTATCGGGCCAGAAACCGGGTACTTTGTCAATCTGATCTGTATTTTTCCCTCCCAAACTCACTCCAGAGCCATATTCATATGAACGATGTGTTTCATGGCTACCGTACCAGAAGCACCAGGGAGAATTCGTTGGTTTCTGATTAAGAAAATCAGTAAAGTCAGCAGAATAATCATTGTTGCTAATGCCAGTAGTAGGTGGGCTTGTTTTTCTGTTATTGAATCCAATCCCGGTTAATTCGCGGGCCTTGCCATCAATAATTCCAGGATTTCCCGGCGCCCATGGCTTTCCTGTATATCCTACAAAATAACCGTTTTCCCGCAGGGCTTCCATGAAAGTTTTAAATTTTGCAGGAAAATTCGAAATATGATTCGCAGCCTCTTCCAACTGCCACGAATTCCGTCCGGTTAGGATGCATGCTCTTGATGGAGCGCTTTTAGCATTTGGAGTATATACATTGGTAAAAAGAATTCCGTTCCTCGCAACCCGATCAAACCCCGGGGTTGAAATCCATTTACAACCATATGAACCAAAATGAGGATAGGAAGCATCATCAGCAATACAAAAAAGAATATTTGGCCTTTCTAACCTATTTTGCTTTTCTCCAGAACCGGTATTATAGGAGCAGCCAAAAAAAGGAATTAAACCTATTCCAATTAATGAGTTTTTCTCAACTTTCATAAATATCAATATGATCAATTTTAAAGAGATCAATATAATAATTTTTTCTTCTAAATATGATTAACCAAATATTCTTTTAGAAACAATCAAAATCAAAGCGATTAAAAAGAATTCAACCCACAAAACACATCAAAAAAAACAATATGCCTCGATAACCCGATTTCACTTGGTTTCAGCGAAGTTAACCCGGATGTATATGCAAAAGGCCAATAAACTGCGTTTTACAGGTTAAGCTGTGAAAACTATAGTTCAATTTTACAATGGTATTCTGCTGGATTAGAAAATTTAATAATATTAAAGAATACCGATTATTTTTGATAAATTTGCGCGTAATTTTGAATTCATTTGTTATGAATGCAATTCTTGTTACAGCCTATTTAAAATAAAAAAATGAATTGGATTGTTTTGGTCATAGCAGGATTATTTGAAACATCGTTTGCTTTTTGTTTGGGAAAAGCAAGAGAAACAACCGGAAACGAAATGTATTTATGGTATATAGGTTTTCTTATTGCGCTCACTGTAAGCATGGTACTTTTGATCAAGGCGACTCAAACCATACCCATCGGAACAGCTTATGCCGTATGGACCGGAATCGGATCAGCAGGGACAGTTCTGGTCGGTATTTTTGTATTTAGAGAGCCTGCAACATTTATGCGACTGTTTTTCCTTTCCACTTTGATTATCTCCATAGTCGGATTGAAAGCGGTTTCGCATTGAAACTGATAACCAGCAAATATCCTGCATCAGAGAATCCGGTACTGGCCGAACGAATTGAAAATCTGCCGTATTCGTCTGGTTTTAAAACTAAAAGGGAATGGGAGCGAGGTTTTGATCATGGAACTTTCGTTCCTCTCATGGCAGCTTACCCCGAAGCAAGAATTACCGTGGTGCAACTTCCGCTCGATGATACCCTTTATCCGGAAACCCAACTAATGCTTGGCAAAGCCTTAGAACCACTGCGAAGTGAACATCTGGCACCTTTGTTCGTAATTGCCGGATCCGCCGGAAGATGTTGGTAATAAGGATTTTGCCGGCCAACTGATGAATCTGATTATTACCAGCAAGCAACAAAGCTATTCGTTTTATCAATCGTTGAAGCAAAGGGACCTTACGGAACAACAATACAATGTATTATTAATCCTTTAAGGATTTCGTTCCGGATGTCCCCTTTCAATTGGCTTCATTAAAGAACGCATGCTTGACTGGGACCCGAATGTAAACCGCATTGTTGACAGGTTTTTTTAAAGGCTATATAAGCAGAAAGGAGAATCCAGCCCGCAGGCGACAGAAATCAGTTAAGATTACTGAAAAAGGACTGAAACTGCTTGAGATGATATGTGAATGTGAGACCAAAGCAGATTCCCTGCTTAGCAATTTAACGATGGAAGAAGCAAAAGAGTTGAACCGGCTGCTTGATAAAATATGCAATAATTGAGCCATGCATGATGGAAAAGTTATTAATTTTGGCGAACTGAAAACACAAGATGATTAAACAGAACCTGTATGAATTTCGCAGGACACGTTCTGGATATGATTAACAGGGTACGATACAACGAATCGTTGAAAACAGGATATAAAGAATTGTATCGCAGGATAAAAGATGCACAGACAAACCCAAAGAATTACAAGCTGAGTATAAAGGGAAAAAAGATCTCTAAAGAAAAATTGGAAAAAATTAAAGAAAACATAAGAAAAGAAATTTTTGCTGAAAAGAGAAAAGAAAGAATAAAATCGATCATTTTACTCATTATTTTGGGACTTTTCATTATTGCAGGCCTTATTTTTCAAAGAATGCTTAATCCCACCAATTGATCCATTATGCAACGGTTTATTTTAATCATGGCCAGTTTGGTCTATGCGTTTTCTTTATCTGGTCAACACAAACCGTTTGTTACACTTCCTGAACAGCTTAATGATAGCACTTATGCCGAATGGATCAGCCCAGGCATTAAGAATGATGCTGGCGTGTTCTACTTTCGTAACAAGATAGTTTTGAACTCAGTTCCCGAAAATTTCATCATTCATGTTTCGGCCGACAACAGATACCGTTTATATGTGAATGAAAGATTGGTTTCATGGGGGCCGGTAGTCGGAGATCTTTTGAACTGGAATTATGAAACCATTGATATAGCGCCTTATCTTAAAACAGGCAAAAACATCATTGCAGCACAGGTATGGAATCCGGGTAGTTTGAAAGGGGCACGCCAGATTTCATATTGCACTGCCTTCATTCTTCAGGGCAATTCACAGACAGAACAACAGGTGAATACAAATAAATCATGGGTATTTGCAAAAGATTCAGGTTACCATTTTATTGAAATAACTTCCGAAATAGCAGGAGGTGGTTATATTGCAGGCGCAACAGACAGCATTTTTGGCAAGCAGCATCCATGGGACTGGAATAAACTGGAATTTGATGATTCAAAATGGAAACAGGCTGCTGAACTGGGCAAAGGCAACCATGCGGGTCTTGATACATGGCTCGGAACTCCTTGGCTGTTAAAGCCAAGAACAATACCTCTGCCTGAGCAAAAAAAGCAGGCTATTCTGCAAATTATGTATATTAAAGGCCTTCCGCCCAAAAATGTTTCGGTATTCAATGAAAGTCTGAAAATCCATATACCTGCCAATTCGCAAGTTGAATTCTTGTTCGACAATCAGGTTTTAACCATGGGATTCCCTCAATTAGTGGTTCAAAAAGGCAGAAATAGCAAGATAAAGATTCAGTATCAGGAATCACTGTTTGAACCCTCCGGTCAAAAAGGAAACCGTTCAGAATGGAAAGGAAAAGAGATGAAAGGTTATTATGATGTTTTCCTTCCAGATGGAGGTTTGCGGCAGTTTGAGCCTCTGTGGATCAGAACGTTCAGATATGTAAAACTTACCATTGAAACCAAGGAAGAAGCATTAAATGTTCTTGATTTTTATAACATTTATACGGCATATCCTTTGCAGCAGAAGGCTATTTTTAATACATCCGATGACAGATTAGCGAAAATATGGGATGCAGGCTGGCGAACGGCCCGCTTATGTGCACTGGAAACCTATATGGATTGTCCGTATTACGAACAATTGCAGTATATAGGTGATAGCCGGATTCAAGCCCTAATTTCAATGTATGTTTCGGGAGATGACCGACTTGCAAAAAACGCAATCAGCCAGTTTTATAATTCATTACAGCCAATGGGGCTCACCAAAAGCAGTCATCCTTCAGACGGCAATCAAATTATTCCGCCGTTTTCGTTATTGTTCATCAATATGATCCATGACTATTTTATGCTTCGCGATGACAGCATTTTTATAAAGCAATTCATACCTGGAATTAAATTTATTCTTGAATGGTTTGCAAGCAAAATTGCTGATAATGGCATGCTGGGTCCATTACCTTACTGGAATCATATTGACGGTGGAACATTATTTAAAAATGGTTCGCCTCCGGGAATAAGCGAAGGTGGCTCTGCGCACATGTCTATCCTTTTGGCATATACCATTGACAAGGCTATAGACATGCTTAATTTTTTTGGACATTTATGCGATGCTGCATATTTTAAGACCATTTCAACATCACTTAAAGAAAACACTTTAGAACTGTGCTATAATAAAGAAAAACGACTAATTGCCGAAACGCCCGACAAAAGAATGTATTCCCAGCACACCAACAGTATTGCAATCCTTGCCGGAATGTTTGATGAAAGAGATGAAAAAATTGTTGCTCAGAAAATTATTACAGATACTACTCTCGTGCAAGCGACCTTATATTTTAATTTTTATGTATTTCAAGCCCTGAAAAAAGCAGGTTTAGGCAATGAAGTAATCAATAAAATGAATAAATGGTCAGAATTACTTGATCAAGGTTTTACAACATTTCCTGAACATGGAGTGAATAGTCGTTCTGATTGTCATGGATGGTCGGCACACCCATTATACGACTTCCTGAATATCACCTGCGGGATTGCACCTTCTTCTCCTGGTTTTAAAACCGTTGAAATACGTCCGCAACCCGGAAATCTGTCCTTTATAAAGGCAAGTATGCCTCATCCTCTCGGAGAGATATTAATTGACATTCAAGAAAGGAAGAATACAGCATCTCATTTTAAAATTATCCTTCCAGGCGGGTTAACAGGAAAATTGATTTATAAACAAAATACATATTTACTTAAAGATGGATTAAACGAGTTTATTTTGGAATAATCAGTCACTAGTCGTAAAGAACCTGTGGAACGAAGGGATTTTTTAAAAGCATCTGGTTTGACGGCTCTGGCACTAAGTGCGGGGTCGTGGACAGGGTTAAATGCAAAAAAAGCATGCCGGCAAAAACAGATGTCCGCTTCAGGATATTCTTTCTGTGAATAGCTCTATGGCAAGCGCAAAAGTCAATTCCATTTTTGTTCTCCACCAGGTATCGTAAGGAACCGTGCCAGCATGATATAAAACATTCACAATGGGGATCATACTAAATAAACTCTCCAATTCGTTTTATCATCAAGTTCTTTCGCAACATCGCCATGAAAAAATCCGATTTGATTGATCACATTGATCAGCCCGAGGAAATTGAAAAACTTTACAGAAAAAGCCCTCTGCAATTTGCCGCAGTGTTTATGCAGGCATATCCTGAAATTCCCGACCGGAAATTTGCTGAATACTGGAAAATCAGGCTGGAATATGAACGAGCAGGAACGGGGGTCAGTGATATTCTTAAGACTGATTTTTTTTATCTTTTGCCGGTGTGTTTGATTTCCTGTTTTATAGCTGAAATACCCAATATTTTTCCTGCCGTTACAGAGCCGTCCATTTTCTTTTTCAGGAACGGGGCCATCATCATCTTCCTGGGTATGGTTTTGTATACCCTTATTTCCGACCATACTTTCAGGAGCCCGGGTGCGCTGGTTGCCGCCGGTCTCATTGCCTTATCGGCCGTTTACATCAACCTGCTCCCTGCGCCGGGCAAAAATGATGCAATAAGCCTGGCATGTATCTTTCTGCCGGTTTTTCTCTGGTTTGTTTTCGGTTTTGTTTACACACGTTTTCAGATCAAAAATTTATCAAAACGCACAGAATATGTCAGAGACAACGGTGACCTGGCAGTACTGAGTACTATTATTCTCATTGCAGGCGGAATCCTGGCAGTTCTGTCAGCCGGATTGTTCAGAGCCATCGGCATAGAGGCAGAAACTTTCATTGCCAAACACCTTGCCATATGGGGAATTGTTTCTGCCCCTGCTGCAGCCATCTTTATTATACGCAATTATCCTTCGGTAGCGAATAAAATTGCTCCTGTCATTGCCAGGATTTTCAGTCCCCTGATACTGGCAACCCTCCTGGTATTTCTTGGCTATATTGTGATGCAACATCGGAACCCATACAGCGACAGGAATTTTCTTCTGGTATTCAACTTCATGTTGCTGGTTGTAGTGGCTGTCATTTTGTTTTCTATAGCTGACACCATGCATGGAAAAGGACAGGGTTTCAACCGTATCGTTGTCTCAGCGCTGGTTGTTGTGAGCATTGTTATTGATATTATTGCTCTCTCGGCTATTATTTATCGTCTGGGAGAATATGGATTTACACCCAACCGGACAGCAGTGCTGGGAACCAATCTTATTGTACTGGGCAATCTCATCCTTATAGCCTCCGATCTTTACAAAGTAAATTTCCGTAGCCATGCCCTTCAGAAAGTGGAACATTCTGTGGCATTTTATCTTCCTGTATATTTTGTCTGGACAATTGTTGTTGTTTTTTTATTTCCTTTCGTTTTTGATTCAAAACTTTCCTGGTTTTAATTCATTTAAAAAATATGATTGAATTTTGTTTAACCTTACTGATAGCATTTTTAACCGGATTCCCCCCTGGTTCATTCTCTGAAAAAAAACAAGGCACGGATCAGAATTTTTCGTTCACCTACAAAGGGGTTATGAGGAACACTCTGATTCATCTTCCTCCTGGCAGTGAAGCCAGGGAAAAATATCCTCTTGTGATTGCCCTGCATGGAGGGGGTGGCAACGGCAAAAGGATGGTATCGCTTACGCTGGGAAAATTTAATGCCCTGGCCGACAGGGAAGGGTTCATCGTCGTTTATCCTGACGGGATCGGCAAAAACTGGAACGATGGAAGGGAAAACATGCCGCGACGTTACCAGTCGCACAACAACAAAACAGATGATGTGGGTTTTATTTCGGCGTTGATTGATTCGCTCGTCAGAAAATACAACGCAGACCAAAACAGAGTATACGTGACCGGGATGTCGAACGGAGCTATGATGACGTATCGGCTGGCAGCTGAACTGGGCGAGAAGATTGCAGCAGCAGCACCGGTATGCGGGAACATTCCGGCTGATCTGCCATCAAAACCTGAACATCCGGTTGCCATGCTCATCATCAATGGTACAGACGACCCTCTCGTTCCGTTTGAAGGCGGGGATGTTCATTTTGGCAGAAGAAAATTTGGAAAGATTTTATCTACCAGCAAAAGCGTGGAAATCTGGACAAGAATCAACCAGGTACATTTGAGTGAAGAGAAACTGCTTCCTGACAAAGATCCTAAGGATGGTTGCCGGGTTAAGGAAAAAAAATTTACTATCTCAGATAATTCAGCAGAAGTTGTTGTTTTGACAATTCAGGGCGGAGGTCATACCTGGCCCGGAGGAAAGCAATACCTTACAGAACGAATTATTGGCAGGACCTGCAGAGATATTGATGCGTGCGAATATATCTGGTCATTTTTCAAACGGATTAAATCGACCATGCGTTAAACAATTGCCGGTAGAGTTGGGCGGTACCATATTTTCCGATTCTTCCTCCCCACCAGAACCAGTCGCCGTTCATTTCGCGATAGGGCATCCACAGGACAGGAACATTGGCATCCTGCAGTTGTTTCAAATAAAAGGCAATGTGAAGCCTGAAGTATTCACACTTAATACGGGTAGTGTTTTTATGGTCGAAAATATTATAGAATCAGCAAATACGCGGAAGTTGTTCTCCTGAAATCATATCCACAATCCGGTTTGTTCCTATAGAGGTTTTCATTCTTACCATTCCCGGATGATCAGATGTAACAGTACCGATTATGGAAGCCTGACGGCCAAGAGGGTGACTGCGAAGAATGTCCAGGGCTTTACCGGCGACATTGCCAGGAACGATAACTACGAGCTTTCCTTCGTTGGCGATATAGAGGGGATCAAGCCCCAGGATTTCGCAGACGCTTTTCACTTCTTCCTTTACAGGAATCAGGTTTTCGTCAATGTGCATACCTGTATTGGAAGAGCGAGCAATTTCGTTCAGGGTGCTGGCCAGGCCGCCCCTGGTAGGATCGCGTAAGACGTGGACATCGGGTATTGCGCTCAATAAAAGCTCAATCATATCGTTCAGCGGGGCCGAATCGCTCAGGATGCTGGTCCGGAATTCCAGACCGCTCCGTGAAGCCATTATAGCAATTCCATGGTCGGCAATGGTTCCGCTAAGAAGAACAGCATCGCCGGGTTCAGCCCTTCGGGGAGAAATATTGGCATTTGCGTGCACCACTCCGATGCCGGAGGTATTGATAAAAATCTTGTCCCCTTTCCCATGCCCTACCACTTTGGTATCTCCTGTAACCACAACAACACCTGTCCTATCGGCAGCCTTTTTCACCGAAGCAATTATGGTTTCAAGCTGTTCTACCGGCAATCCTTCTTCAATAATGAGAGAAAGGGACAGGAAAAGAGGTTTTGCGCCGCAGCAGGCAATATCATTGACCGTGCCGTACACAGCCAGTTCACCGATATTACCACCGGGAAAGAAGACAGGGTCGATGACGTACGAATCGGTTGTAAAAGCAAGTTTCACCCCGTTAATATCCATCACCGCACCGTCGTGTTCCATTGCCAGTGGCTCTGAATTCAGATATTTGAAAATCAGTTCATGAAGCAGTTTGTATGAAAAGGATCCTCCTCCTCCATGGGCAAGGGTAATTTTATCATAACCCGACAGAGGAATGGGACAAGAAAAGTTGATCTGGTCAGACATGGGATTCGGATTTTCTGAAGCGGTAATAAGCAGCGCAGGCTCCTTCGGATGAGACCATAGGTGCTCCCAGGGGATGGTCGGGAGAACATTCCGTACCAAAAGCCGGACAAGAAGAAGGTTTTATGAGTCCCTGCAATACTTTTCCTGCCAGGCATTTCTCTGATTCGGAGGCAAGGATGGTATCAACCCGGAAACGCTTTGCCGCATCAAATTCAGCGTATTTATCATTCAGGTCAAGACCGCTGAAGGGAATCGTACCAATCCCTCTCCATTTTCTGTCAATCACCTGATATACTTCCCTGATGAGACGCTGTGCCGGCAGATTCCCTTCCCGGGTAACGGCGCGGGCGTATTGATTGAGAACCCTGTGGGAACCGGATTCCAGTTCTTTAACTGCCATCAAAATACCCTGTAGTATATCGGCAGGTTCAAAACCTGTAACAACAATAGGTACCTTGTATTTCTCAGCCAGGGGCTCATATTCTGAATACCCCATTATTGTACAGACATGGCCTGCTGCCAGAAAGGCATTGACCGAAGCGTCACGGGCCGACAAAATGGCCTCAATGGCAGGGGGTACCAGCACGTGCGCTGAAAGAACGGAAACATTGGTAAGGTTTCTTCTCCTGGCTTCGGTCACAATCATGGCATTAGCAGGGGCGGTAGTTTCAAAGCCCACAGCAAAAAAGACAACCTCTTTTCCCCAATTCTGTTCGGCAATCTGAAGAACATCGAGGGGGGAATAAACCATCCGCACATCACCTCCCGAAGCTTTCACCCTGAGCAAATCGGACGAACTGCCCGGCACCCTGAGCATATCGCCATAGGATGTCATTATTACACCGGGAAGAGAAGCTATGGCAATTGCCCTGTCGATCAGTTCGAGGGGAGTTACACACACGGGGCAACCGGGACCGTGAATCAGGGTAATTTCGCGGGGAAGAAGCTCATCCAGGCCATACCGCACGATGCTATGGGTCTGTCCTCCACAAATTTCCATTATATTCCATTGCCGGGTGGTAATTTTTTTAATCTCAGAAGCAATGGAATTAACCAAACCGGCATCCCTGTATTCATCAACGAATTTCATCGGCCTGGTTGAAGTTATCAAGTTCTTTAAAGAGACGCAATGTTTCGAGGGCCTCTTGTTCGTCAATTTTGTTCAGGGCAACACCCACATGGGCCAGAATATAGTCACCAACCGCAACATCGGGAAGCCACTGGATACAAATATCTTTTTCCACACCGGCAAAATTCACTTTAGCCATCCTCATCTCCGGGTTGGAATCATCGATGGAAACAATCTGACCTGGTACTGCTAGGCACATATTCATCCTTTAAGAAGGTGCTAAAGTACAGAAATTCCTGGAAAAATGCTGAAGGAATTGATTGGATACATACTATCAGCCGATGATTACATATGCGTCTAACCTGACAGATGAACGTAACCTTCTGCCATGTTACCAGAATAATGCATAAACGGCAGCGTATAATAACATCATGATTACTGCCCAGAAAGGAACCTTCCTATACCAGGGTATTCCTTGTAAAGAATTTTCTGATGACGAAAAAGAAAAGATCAGCTGATCTTTGTTCTCCTCAGCAACCGGTCTGATCATGAAGGTAAGAAAAACTACCAGCAGAACAGTCAAGAAAAGTGTAATACCGGCTACATTAAATACATTCATCTGTACTTTCAGGATGCGCAACAAATAAGGCATCAGAAACATGGGAAAGGTAAGCAGAAGGATATAGAAAGCCACTTTGGCATGGAATTTTCTCCAGAGGATACCGGCAACAAAAACCGTTGCGATCGGGATAGCCACAAATGCCCAGCATTCTTGGAAATATGAGAAGATATGACCGAACCTCAGCACCATTGGTGCCCATGTGGCACCCAGGAGCAGGACGGCAGCCGTAAATATCCTTCCAGTCCGGATCAGTTCTTTTTCGGATGCAGACGGCTTGATAAACCGCTGGTAAAAATCAAAGGTAAAAATGGTAGAAACTCCGTTAACTCCAGCCTGTATGGCAGTAATTACAGCGGCACACAAAACAGCAAAAACAATTCCTGTCAGGCCCGTAGGAAGCAATT